>Ga0315548_1002835_pt1 | contig 13308 bp, 11 predicted proteins | sample SalMarSW160110MG_2_FD_202540 | JGI IMG/M metagenome (GOLD analysis project Ga0315548, IMG submission 202540) | Salt marsh sediment microbial communities from the Plum Island Ecosystem LTER, Massachusetts, United States - Salt Marsh Sediment SW1601-110 ... | reverse complement strand
ATGTGATCTCGATCTTGAGAAAGAAGCGTCAGCAAGTCACCGATTTCGAAGTCCAGGTGCACGCCGATCAAGCCGGGCAGCACCCTCACGTTTTCACCCGCGTAGTGATCGAATATTTCGTCAGCGGGCGTGAATTGGATGAATCTGCCGTAGTCAGGTCCATTCAGCTCTCCTCCGAGCGATACTGCCCTGCCCAAGCCATGTTCCACCGGGTTATGCCGATTGATCTGATATTTCATATTTATGAAGATATGGGTAACGGTAAGAAGGATTTGGTGAAAAGTGGGCAGTATCTACCCAACTACGTGGAGGAGTAAGCGATCATCCCCCGGTGGGAAGATCATTTATCCTAGCTCCCAGAGGTTCATATCTCCGGGAGCTGGTTCTTTATAATAAACAAGCCTAGCCAGCTCAGGCGTACCCCATTTGGCCGATCAGGAAGGCGCTATTTGCATCCCGAAAATGGAGGGCACGCTAAATTAGTTGGAAAGAAGCGCTCCTTGATATAATTTAGACAGGTACACAGTTTGGGAGCTTTTGAGGGGTTTGGGTGTACTTCCTCCGCCCAAACCCCTCAACAAAATCTTCCACTGCACACTGGGAGGGGAAAAAGAGGAGATGACCATAAGGTTGCACAGCAAGGGTCAAGCCCACTTATATTGACAGTATCTAAGGAAAATTGAAGATTTGCCGGATTGCGGGTTCGTTATCTTAAGATTCAGATGTCCTACAGATTTAGCTCAGGGATATTTATAGCAATTGTTGTGATCGTAGGTTGATATGGCCAACCGGTAGCCAATATCCCTCAAGGGGGGAGCGGGAGGACGGGAACAACGCCACCAACGCCTATAACGGTGTTGGGCGGTAAGGAGAAGGCTCCCGCCGGTCCACAAACTCCGGGATCCTTATTTCAATCCCTGAAATCCGTGCTAATCCGCGTCCTAATCTAAACCTGAGCGCTGGCGACCTATTTCTCGCATCTGCCGGGATACATGCTTGAGAGCCAGTTCGCGGTCGGGGGAATGGGGGTCTGAAATCAGGCGCTGGCGCCTCTCTATCAATTCACCCAATTGCGTGCGCAAGTCAGGTAAAGATTCGGGGGCAGCTTGGTGGTCTGGCAAAATGATTTCAGCATCCCGCACGATGTGAACGGTATAACCACTCAGACCGATAAGCATGGCCATGGCTCCGCTGAAGATAAAGATCAAGGACATGCCGGAACCCGGACCGACCCCGACTAACCAGCCGAACACCCCGCTTAAAGCGCCTCCGGGGAGCATGGCAGGTTCCAGGATGAAATCTGCCAGCGGCCCGGCGATCAACATTGAAGCCGGGTTAACAAACCAGGCAATCAGGCGCCGGATGGAAAAGACCCGTCCTTGCACGTCGGGGGCTACCTTGGCCTGCCAGATGGCCTGGTTAGAGCCGTTAATGATGGGGATGAAGAAGGCTCCCATGAAACTGGCCACCGCCCACACTGGCAGATTGCGGCCTAATCCCATCAGCACCACGCCCAGCAGGCTGGATATCGCCCAACCTCCCAACACGCCATGCACCCGGCGTTTAGGACCGCCCCAGGCGCTCATCGCCAACCCTCCAACCACGCCTCCGATCGCACCCACCGAGCTGACCGAGCCATAGATCAACTCGTTGTTGTTGGTGCTCGCCAAGATCATGGGTGCCAGGATGGCAAATGCGATACCCACGAAGAAGTTACCCAATAAGAACACGATTTGTAATCCCAGCAAACTGGGACGTTTCAGAATATAACGGAAACCGTATGCGGATTCTTTCCAGATACTGCCATGTCCCTGGCGACCTTCTTCCGTGGGTTTTGGCTGGGGAATATGGACCAGCAGCAGAGCTCCGATAGCAAAAATGAAGGTCACGATATCAATGGTCAAAATGCCGGTCAGGCCGATGATCCCGAGCAGCCCACCGGCTGCCAAGGGAGCGAAGATCCCCGAACCCGATTCGGCCAAAGACATCATCCCGTTAGCGCGCCCATATTGCTCCTTGGGGATCATGGTTGTGATGGCGGCTGAATAGGCTGGCCATTGAAAGGTCTGGAAAATACCTTGAAATGCTCCCGTGATATAAAGATGCCAGATCTGTAAGTGACCCGTCGAATGCAGGATCAGGATGATGATGGTGGTCACTCCAGATGCCAGGTCGCTTATCATCATCATCATTTTGCGGTTAGAGCGGTCCACGATGGCGCCGGCAACCGGACTGAAGACCAGCATGGGTGTGACGAAGAAAAAGCCTACTAAGGCCAACGCGGTTGCCGACCCCGTGATTTCATACGCCCACACGGTCAAGGCAAAGCCGGTCATATTGGTGCCGAGCAGTGAGATAATCTGGCCAAACCAGACAATGGTGAAAGCTAACATTCCCACAGGGCGTTTGTTTTGCATGGATGGATTTCTCTCGGGTGTCAAGGCGTCTATTTTATCATTGTCCCGTCGCTAGCAGGTCGGTTTCCCCAACCTATGTAGGGCTTTTGAAGATTTGGAGCTGTCACTTTTGGGTGACGGAAGCGGGACAGATACCCTGGTTCTGCAAGTAACTGCTGATCGATGCTATGGATTCAATATGCATGGAACCGGCGGTAGGCACACCTTGGTTTAATCCGAATATCGCATTGGTCTGGGCGTGGCGCCCATCTAGCGGGATCAAGAGTTGGTCGACATTAGAGAAGAACTTGTAATTGGAGTGGATACGGATGGGTTCTGGGTAAAATAATTCGAGCACCATCATCGAAGCATCCGTTTGGTAATCATTATAGGTGATTTCAGACAAACTGAGCTGGTCCCAGCGTTTTCGACCTGACAGGTCTTCATTCACAATCTTGGTAAGGGCGCTGAAATGGAAACTACCCGGATCGATATTGATGGTATTCCCGTAACACTGCACCGCCATAGCATTGGGTGTCTCGGAGAATTTCGGGTTCCACCACATCCAATCGCCGGTACCCAAGGAAAGGATCACATAAATGATAACTACCAGAACGAGCACCACCGTAATCACTAATTTAATAACCGAAGGGTCACTTCTGGAACCTACATGAATCATGACAATCTCCTTGCTTCTTTACCAATCTACGGTTTTCAAATCGTTTCCCCATTCCTAATACCATTTTTTAACTCAGGCGGTTCAAAGGTGCCTGAGGACCGGTAACTTGCTACTGGCAAGGGGAGGAAGGGGGGTAATGATACGCTTTCAGGGAGGATGAGTCAGGTATAATCCCTGATTTCCTGGGAAAATACTTCATCAACTCCAGGATTTGGCATTGTGGTACCCGAGAATGCACCGTCGGTTATTTTATTAGCCCTATCGATGTGGGACAACCGTAAATTTCCGGAGATGCTCTGGTAACGAACTTCAGGCCCTCCACCCTGCAAGGTCAACTCTCTTTGGCCAGGCTGTTTTCTTTCATGATCGATGCTAAGGTTTGTCTTAAACCCACCGCTAAGGGTATGGAATCTAACCAAACAACCTGTTCCTGGTTGTATCGCCAAGATCAAATCGCCAGATATCGATTCGAAACGATAGGGGCCTTTGGAGAGCGAGGCCTGAATGTTTATATTTCCGCTAACCGTCGAGATATGCGCTGACGGTATAACCGAATTTCGCAAGAACACCCCTCCGGATACGCACTTGATGTGCAAGGGACCTGACAGAAATTCGCCCCGTATCTTCGCGCTGACCGAGTCGATCTGGATATGGCCCAAAAGCGCCTTTACATATACCAGACCGCTGACCGTGGTGATCACCGCCTCGCCGCTGATATTCTCGATCTCAGACCAGTTACTGACCGCCGAAACCTCCAGTTTGCAGGCTGTAGGCACCTTCAAGACGTAATCCACATCGCACGGCTTGTGGCGTTCAGGGAAAAGCGACCGGTTATTCAGGTAACGGGTGGTTACGAACACTTTGCCATCATCGTCCTGGTTTAATTCAATCTCAGTTCCTTCAGTATCGCCGCTGTGAGGCTGTATCAATGCCCTCACGCCGATCGTATCGGCATGATGACCGCTGATCTTTACCGAGCCGCTGATATTTGACAGCTTCAGCCGGGCTGGTGCAGGGGTGCTGAAGAGGCGTTCCACCGCTTCCTTAGGCATGGTGGTGAATCCTACTCGATGAAGATTTCGACGTGTTCGCCATCTTCTTCATCGATAACGTCCACTATTTTACCCTCCACCCCGGATTGAAGCATCTCGGATAATTGGGTCAGGTCGATGTTGCCCACTTCCGGGGCGAACTGAGCTCCAATTTGCATGCCCCATTCCATCAGCCCCAATGGGATGTTGACGCTGGTTTTGGTTTTGCCTGAAGCTAAATCAGTCACACGCACTCGAAACCAACGAGCGCTCCCAGAGGTGCGCGTAATTGGCTTGCGGCTGCTCTTCTGATTTTCACTTAATGCCGAAAGTAATTTTGCGCCTTCCTCGGCAGTGATTTTGCCATCCCGTATTAATTGTAGAATTTTCATCCGTTCTTCTGTGGTTGCCATAGTGGTCGCCTCCTTAGCGGACTAACCGATATAAATCTGTACTCGTTCTCCACTTTCACCTTCATCTACTTCGATATAGAAAGGTGTTTCTGAATTGGTGTTATTTTCCAGGGCCAGGATGATCTCGTCGATCCCGGTATTTTCTAATCTGGGTATGTGGTGGCCAAAATGGCGTAGAATCCAGGCCGTCAGCCGGATGGGCAAAGGGAAGCTTAGTGCGATTCTCTCGGGGTATTCGCCGGGTTTCTGCTGGACTCGGATGTGCAGCCAGCGGGAAGTGCGGCTGCTCCAAGCCAATGCCATCACAGCTAAACCTAAAAGAAAGGGCAGCCAGGCGCAAACGAACCAAAAACTAGTACCCGTGCTTTGAAAAGCCCAGTACATAAGCGCGCCACCAACAATGGTGATACCTGTCCCCACCCACATCGGGATAGTCCACCATCGACGCCAGCGAGAGAAATTGGGTCTGGATGGTTGCTCTTGGAAACCGGCTTTAGGCGACCCGGTACTCTCCTCAGCGAAAGAATCCGATACCACTGGAGCAGCTCGGTTCAATTGCGCGGCTTCGCTCGAGTCTTCCGGGATATCCCTTTGTTCGGTCTCCCCATCTAGTGCTTTAAGCAGGCGCACGCCTTCGCTGGCGCTAATCTCACCCTGCTCGATCATTTCTAGAATTTGCAGACGCTCGCTCTTTTCATCCATTGCGCTATCCTCAAGGGCCTCTGCTCTCCAATGCTGCCAGGAGTTGCTCCGCCTCTTCAGTGGAGATCTTCCTCTGTTCCAGCATTTCCAGGATCATAAGACGTTCCTCGTCCGAGACTGGCTCTTGGGGCATTTCGGTTTTAGGACGAGACCATTCGAATGTTTCGGGGCGTCTGCGTCTATCCCGGGCGGCGCGTTCGGCCGCACGAGCTTTACGCTCCGCTCTCCGCCGGGCAGCTTCCAGCTTGCGCCGAATCTTTTCCTGCGCCCTTTTGAGTTTTTCCTGTGCATGGGCATTGGCTCGTTCGCTGGCGGCGCGCGCCTTTTCGACGATAAGCTCAGCCTTTTCGGGGGACAGACCGCTTGTGCTTATCATTGTCGAGAGATTCGCCAATTGAGCTTCCAATTGCTGTTCTAACATTTCCATCTGGGCTTCGATCTGCTGGGTAACCTGTTCGTTGATCACCTCCGTCATGCTATCAACATTTTCACCGATATCCACTTCGAAATCCTCGAACCCCCAATCTAACGAAAAGGCACCCAGCAGGAGATTCCCGCTGGCGGAAAGAACCAGTTTGGCGTCGCCTTCTCCCAAAGTCAGGTTATAGGGTGCTTCGATGGTATCCGATCTCGTCACTCCGGGGATATTGACCGTGATTTTTGCCGCGGAAGGGATTTCCACTTCGACGCTGGCGTCGGGGGGAATACGGCAGACCAGGTTACCATCGGCGTCAAATTGATATGAATTCCCCGTCGCTGGATCCAGGCGCAGGGTGATATTGCCATCCGCCTTGGCGCGGGCGTTTCCATCGATATCGTCCAGACTGATATTGCCGTGGGCTTTATCCGTGATCACGAAATCGCCCTGGACATCCCGTGCAGAGACATTTCCATAGGCAGAATCCACTTGCAGGTCGCCAGAAACATTCTTGGCGCTCAGGTTGCCGCGCACCTGCCCAACGCTGACGGAAGCTACCCCTCGCAGGATAAGATCGCCTGAGATTTCACCCGCCTGCAGATCGCCCTCCAGGGATTTAAAGGTCGCATTTCCATAAATCCGGTCGCAGATAACCGTGGATCCAATAGGGGCATTCACGGTGCAGTTTTCCTGGCAGTGACACGAGACCTCGTCACCATGCTGCTCGACCTTCAGGAATCCATCGGTATCGCTCTTGACCAGAACTTGCGGCTCCTCCCAGCCTTTCAAAACCAGGTTGCCCTTGATCTCCAGTTTTATAGTGGGTTTTTCTGAGGTGGCTAATACCTTTTCTTCCATGACTATACCTCTTCTTCCTGTAGCATGTGCATGGCTTCTTGGTAGGTAATTTCACCCTTATCCAGGCTTTCTAAGATTTTTCGCCGCTCTTCGTCAGACATCCTCACCGGCTCGTCGGCGCCCGGTTCATAACCCATGGCCCGGATGACCTCGTGCAGCCGGTTGCGTATGGTAGGGTAGGAGAGCCCGATTTCCTCCTCCATGCGCGTAATTTTCCCCTCGCAACGGACGAAGGTTTCTATGAAGCTGAGTTGTTCTGCCGTGAGATTTTCAAAGGTTCCGGTGGTAAAGCGTCCTTCGATGAAGCTGTCACATTCCTGGCAGTGAATCTTGGTAACGATGATTTCACCGCCACAGATTGGGCATTTGCTCGGTAAAGGTTGCATATTACGCTCCTAATGTCCCTGGCTGATTTCATAACGGGGAATTTCGTGGTATTTTCCTTGAGTATGAGACCAGGTTTTCAAGGTTACACCCAATGAAATCAAAGATTCCCCGGCTTTGATTAATACACGCTCTTGAACGGTTGGTTTATTTGCCCCATTCTGCTTGAGTAAGAGCGTGGTTTTGGCTTGCTCGATCATCTTCTGGTGATAAGATTCCAGGAACTCTTCATTAGGGAAAAACATACTGCCCTCCGTTTCTTTAGAAACCAATGGTTACTTATCATCAGTCAATATTGTACTCATAAATTCTGATTTGTCAAGTATGAATATTTGAATATTTCAATCATAACTTTGAATATCTTGATATTGATATATAATTATAGGTGATCCCGCAAGAAAGTGTGGTTTTCAAATGGGTTATCCAGGCTTCTTCCTTAGGTCGGTTCACTCCACCGCGATTTTATAAAAAAACACCGCTAAGGAGGGCGGTTAACGCCTAAGCTTATTTGGATGAACTGCTAGGGGAAACCTTGGGATAATTGGTGGTAAATTCGGATTTAGGGCACTTCTGATTGGATAAAGCTTTCACCATTAGAGCATTCGCATGCGATCACGGTGTGTGAGAAACGTGTCAGGCTGCCCTGGTAGGGTTGGGCGCCATTATGGGCAATCCAACCTTCAAGGTTAAAGGCGAGCGGTCCAGCGGCGGGGATCCATTCGCCATTATATTTCCGGGCGATGTGGATATGTGTCCCGGTACTTGATCCACCCTCACAGGAAGGATGCCCGATCGGATCTCCGGTTTGCAGTAGAGCGCCTTGAGGGGCGCGTCCTTGTTCAGCCACATGTAAATGAAATATCACCCAACCAGTGCGTTCGTCCCCATCGCCATCCAGGTCGAGCACAACGATGCCTGGCTCAGAGCGTGCCACGATACCAGGAGCGACCGCGGTGGCCCATTCATCCGTGGAAACACATCCGCCAACCACCGTTGGCGGGGCGAAGTCCAAAGCTGCCCGGGGTGCTCCGGTTCCCCAGCCGGTGTGGGGTCCACCGGTTAAAGCCCAGGTAGTTCCAATCTCGAAGGGTAATCTGAGGTTAGGTTGTACCAGGCTGCCTGGTATGTGGGGTTGGTCTGCAATCGATGGGTCACCAAACAGTGCTTCATATGTCCTGGCAAAACCATCCGGGGAGATGGCTAGGGCGTAGTCATCGAGTGGTAGCAGGCGCGTGAAATAAAATTGCAAAGCTACGCTGGCAGCATTCTGCCAGGGGTCCGGGCGTTCGACGGTGCCGTCCAGGTGATCAATGCTGTCCAGATCACCCGTCCGCCAGCCGTAATAGGCGTTATTCAGAGTGTTGGCCGCCCAAACCAGCTGCAAATATACCCCACGGTGGTTGCGATCTTGATATCCCAGGACACTACCATCTGCAACCTCTGGGGTCTGGGGCTGGCTGAGAGCGCTGGCTTGGTATTCCAATAATGCCAACAGCAACCGAGGGCTGACGCTGAAGTTGCGAGCAACGATGTCTACGATTTGAGCGCCGCTACGGTTGGCGTCTGCCGCGAAGCCAACATAATCTTTCAACCAACCGGGATGATCGGCCACGAAAACTGATGTGTCGAAATCAACCTGCGCAGGGCCATTGATAAAGAGACTGTCGGGAAGAATTTTAAAAGGAGATCCCCACAAAGGAGCGTAGTAGATAGGGATTTGCATGGGTAGACCGGGGGGCAGGGTGGTGACGTCATTGGGGATGATCGGGTTGGCAGCCCGGATCTCCTCCTCCTGGGTGTTGAAATGAGCTGCCAGGGCGGGCATCGTATCGCCAGTTTGGGCGGTATAATCCACCAATTCCCCGGGGGAGTAGGCAGGTCGTGTGGGCAGCGGGGTTGCTGCCGGATCCCCAACCAGAGCATCGCCATTAGAAGGGTCTTCATTCGGTAGAACCTGATCCTGAACTTGCGGTTGTGCCATAACCGCAAGTTCTGATTGGGGCTGGCAAGCGCTTAATAGCATACCCACCAGCAGGAATACTCCCAATCCATTGGATATTGTTTGAGGTCGTGTCAACATCACTGATTCAAAATCAATGCTCAAGTTATCCCCGGGGTCCCCTATTTGTTTTTCCCAAGACATATCCTGCAATTGCTAAAGTCTTGTTCATGGGTTTCACCTATCAATCGCACTTTCCCAGGCATCCGTTCCGGATGAATTCTAATTCAAACGTTAGATCCTCTATTGTGCGCTGGATGAAAGAGCTATGTGCGCCATAAGGGTTTGCTATGACGGTTTGATCTCCTCGGGTCAGGGTTCCCATAAAGGGTTGGGGACCAGCGTGAACGATCCAACCATCCATGCTGAAGTCAATAGGCCCATCGGCTGCGATCCACTCGCCGTTATATTTGCGGGCGATATGTACGTGCGTGCCTGAAGCTCGGCCTCCTTCGCAAGATGGGTGACCAATGGGGTCTCCAGTGTGTAGATAAGTTCCGGCCAAAACTCGATCACGGCTTTCCACATGCATGTAGAGGATCGCCCAGCCGGTTTGTTCAAGTCCGTCGCTCTTGGCGGTGCCGTCGTCTAGATCCAGAACGACTGCTCCAAATTCGGCCCGAGTCACCAGGCCATCAGCCATGGCTAATATCCAAGCATCAGAAGGTTGACAACCACTCACCGCGCTGGGAGGGGCAAAATCCAATGCTGCCAAAGCGCCTTCCGTGTCCCAGGCTTTGTGCGGACCACTAGTATAACTCCAAACCACCCCTGCTTGAAAGGGCAGGATCAGTGCTGGTTGGGAGAGGTTGATTGGAAAAAGGGGCTCGACCTGTTTAGCTCTTTCCCAAGGGTCGCCGAACATGTCAGTGTATAGAGAGATGAAACCTACTTTATCATCCAGAACCCTTTCCCATCCCGAGCTGTCATAAAGGCTGGCAAATAAGTATTCCAAGGCGACGGTACCAGGGTTTAAATCAGGAGGAATTTGTTCCTGATCGGAATCTGAGATGGGAAATTCGTAAAGCTGGCCGTTTCGCCAGCCGTAATAACCTATCGAAAGCTGGTTGGCAGCCCAGCTCAGTTGCCGGTAAAGGCCTTTATATTTTGGGCCGGTTACACCAAGCAGGCGATCACCATCCAGATAGGTGTTGGGATTCGCACGGACACAGCTGCAATGATAATCCAACACAGCCAGCAGTAGACGAGGGTTTATGGAGTTTTCCAATGCAACCCGCTTGATAATGTCGGCCGCGCCTGTCCAGCCAGTGCTGCGCAGGTACTCGCGATATGTGCTTAAATATCCACCCGCTCCTTGGAGGTAACCGCCAATATCGAAATCAACTGCCGTGCTGGAGAATACCACTTCGCTATCCGGAAGCAGTCGCCTCCCGATTGGGAAACCTCCCGGAGGGCTCACTACATAAAGTACCTGCCCGGGAGCGAGTAGACCGTCGACCGTAAGGGTTATCGGGGAGCTGATATCTTGCGGTTGAAGTCCGAAATGAGCTGCCACAGCCAGCAGCGTGTCTCCTGACTGAGAGGCATATTGAATGGTCCCGGCGGGCACCCGCAGTTGGACCTCATCTATTAATGGGACTTCTACTAGAGAGGGAGCCTGGGGATATGCCGAAGGAGTAATAGGCGCCGGAGGGGATGGCGTCTGGGGTCTCTCTAAGGGTGGTATTTGTGTCACCCTTACCTCCGAAAGCCAGGCGCGGGCGAAAGAAGAAGACATGGCGACCTGGGTTTGTCCCTCTTGGCAGCCAACCAGGAGCACAGCCATAAGGTTTACCATTAGCAGGAGGAGTATTGCGGAAGGAAGAAGATGGCGATTAGATCTTGGTTGGCAGTCTAGCACCAGACGGACCAGATGAAGGATGGGATGGAGACCAAGCTGGTTAGGATGTTGGTTAGGGGTCATCACGATGGCGAATGATGCGCGAGCCGAAGGTGCCCAACTGGCTAGCAGGGATGGTGACGCCATCGCGGGTTAGGGTACCCTCGTAAGGGTTCTTACCGGCATGCACGGTCCAACCGCTGAGCACAAACGGTAATGGTCCGTCAGCAGCTATCCATTCGCCGTTATATTTCCGAGCGAAGTGGATATGAGTGCCGGTGGAAAAACCACCTTCGCAAGAGGGGTGTCCAATTGGATCGCCAACCTCGACCCATTCCCCCTTTGGGATACGCCCATCCTTGGCGATGTGCAGGTAAATCAACACCCAACCGGTTTGCTCGCGCCCATCGCCATCTAAATCCAGCACAACGATACCGTTCCAGGAACGTACCACCAGTCCCGCGGCGGCTGCCAGTGCCCATGCATCTGATTCTACACAGCCAGATTCTAGGCTGCCAGGGGCGAAATCAATGGCCGCCCGAGCGCCATCTCGTTCCCAGGCACCATGTGGGCCGCCGGTGTAACCCCAGATCTGGTTATACATGAAGGGTAAGATAAGGTGGGGTTGTGCCAAGTCTGGTGGATAGAGCGGTTCAACTGTGAGAGCTCGCACCCAAGGGTTGCCAAACATGCGCTCATGCAACGCCGGCAATCCCATCTGGGGATCGAGCGCATTTAGCCATCCTTGGCTATCATATAGTTGGGCAAAGAAGTATTGCAAAGCGGCAGTGCCTGCATTCAAGTCCGGCGCCAAACGCGCCGTAACGCCGTCGGAGAAATGGATTTCGGTAAGGCGTCCCTCACGCCAGTCGTAATAACCAATGGAAAGTTGGTTGAGGGCCCAGGTCAGCTGGTGATACAGTCCTTTGTACTTGAGGTCAACCTTTCCCATGGGGTAATCGGTTTGAGCCAGGTCTGTGGGTTGGCCGTAAACCCAACTGCTTTGGTATTCTAACAAAGCCAGTAACAAGCGAGGATTAATGGAATTTTCTATGGCTACCCGCGCAATGACATCCGCGGCACTGGTCCAGCCTGTGCTGGCCAGGTATTCATTATATGAACTCAAATAACCGCCGGCCTGTTGAGCAAAGGCCGTGATATCAAAATCTACCGCAGAGGGTGAGAAGACCACCTCGCTATCAGGCATTAGGTGCTGTGAAGAGGTTGTGTTTGCTAAACGGCGTGGAATGATGAGCAGCTGACCAGGATTAAGCAAGGCTGTGGCGGGAATAGGGGCAGGTGAGGTGATTTCAGACGGCTGAACACCGAAGCGTACCGCCACAACAGGAAGGGTGTCGCCGGCCTGGGTCTTATATAAAAAGGGCGCCGTGTTTACGGTTAATTCTTGCGGCGTTGCGGTTGCGGTGGGTTCGATGGGAGCACTAAATGCATTAGTTGGCTCAGGGTCGAGGGTTTCTAATGCAGAAGTCACGGGTTGCGTGGTATCGGTCCATTGCTGAACGCCTTCTGGTGCCGTGAATACCGGCTCAGCAGACGCCAGAGAACTGAAGGTGCAGGCAAAGCTGACCAGTGCGATGATCAGGAAAAACAAAATCAAATGTGATGGTGATGGTGAAGGTCGCTTGTCAGCGCTGAATCGCGTTGTCAGGTGAGCGACCTTCCCAGGCTTCGACTTTTTTATCATTGTGTTGCAGATAGCCGTCGTACTCGTTTCCTAAGCCTATAGAGACCCAGCCATCCATCTCGAATGGCAAGGATTGATCTGCTGGAATCCATTCTCCATTATACCGCCGAGCGAGGTGCAGATGAGTGCCGCTTGACACACCCCCTTCACAAGAAGGATGGCCGATGCGATCCCCGGCGTGGAGATAGGTTCCCCGGGAGACTCGATCACGACTTTCGATGTGCATATACAGCACGGTCCAACCGGTTTGTTCCAGTCCATCGCTGGGAATAGTGTGCTCATCGTCGATATCCTGGACAACGGCACCGTTTCCAGCCCGCAAGATCGGGCCGTCAGCGACCGCGACCACCCAGGTTTCGCTTTGCACGCAGCCCAGCGCATTACCAGGTGGGGCAAAGTCCAGAGCAGCCCAGGCTGAACCGCTACCCCAGCCTCCATGGGGACCGCCGGTGAAGGACCAGGTTTGCCCATCTTCAAAGGGCAGCTGCATTGCAGGTTGAGCCAGATCAGGAGGCAGCAGTGGCTCTATCGAGAGATCAAAAGGATAGCCGAAGAGGGCTTGGTAGGTGGCGAAGAGGCCCTGCTCGGAAACGGCCTCTTCCCATTCGGGGGGGTCTAATAATTGAGCAAAGAAATGTTGGACGCCAGCAGTTCCGGCGTTGATGCTTGGGGCGATGGGTATCAAGCTGCCATCTGGGAGATTCCAAGCAGCCAGACCGTTTACCCTCCAGAGGTAATAACCGCGGTTGAGGTTGTCTGCCGTCCAGGCCAGCTGCTTGTATAAACCTTTTCTCCAGTCCACGTATAAGCCGATCGGATAATCCATTGTTTCCTCGTCGGGCTTGATCCGGGTAACCCAACCGCTTTGGTATTCCAACACTGC
>Ga0315548_1002834_pt1 | contig 13318 bp, 8 predicted proteins | sample SalMarSW160110MG_2_FD_202540 | JGI IMG/M metagenome (GOLD analysis project Ga0315548, IMG submission 202540) | Salt marsh sediment microbial communities from the Plum Island Ecosystem LTER, Massachusetts, United States - Salt Marsh Sediment SW1601-110 ... | reverse complement strand
TTCCTTGTATTAACATAGCCATTATTACTCTTCAGTTGATAAAGATACACACCGCTTCCCACCTTATGTCCGGCTGAGTTTGTGCCGTTCCATTCTACCGAATGTTCACCTGCCGTCTGCATTCCATCTATCAATGTTATAACTTCACACCCAAGTAAATCGTAGATTCGTATGGAAACGCCGGTACCTGTCTCTATAGACGGAATCGTATATACAATTTTTGTAGATGGATTGAACGGGTTAGGATAATTCTGATGTAATTCAAATGATTTGTGACCCTGATCTTTTATAGAACTAGATAGCCGAACTCGATATAAGCTTGAGCCTGCAGTTATGTATAATGTCCTTCTGTCATCATCTCCCCAATTACAATTTGACGGATTGTGCGGAACAAGAATTGTATCAATACAAGTACCGTCCGGCGATATAACCCATACGCCCTGTGGTCCGGTACAATAAAGATTTCCTTCCACGTCCACTTTCATTCCATCAGCATAGTCTATATAATTTCTACCTGGTATCGTGAAGAAGACGCTTCTATTTGTGATTGTTGAATCATCGACAACATCCCAGACATAGATTATCCGTAGGGGTGATTCATTTACATATAACTTTGATTCATCGGGTGAAAAACAAATACCGTTTGGTTTGTCGAATGTCGTACTGTCCAATACTTGAATATTGCCATTTTTGCCTATTCTGAAAACGCCTTGAAAATCCAATTCTTTTGGCTGCCCGAGTGGGAGGTTAAAATCCGGGTCGGTAAAAAAAATAGAGCTATCGGATTTAACGACTAAATCATTCGGGCTATTGAATTTTTTTCCGTTGTAGGTTTCCGCAAGCGGAGTTATCGAACCGTTCGATTCTCTGCGTGAAACGCGTCTTTTTGCCATTTGAGTCAAAATAAGATTGCTGTCTAAATCGAATGTAAGACCGTTTGAACTGTCTGATGGATACATAAACTCAGTAATCGAACTATCAAAAGGCGACCAGCAATATATCTTATTTGCTCTGATATCGCTAAACAAAAGACCGACTCCATCTTTCCAAACAGGACCCTCCGGTTGTAAAAATCCCGTTGCCAATTCTTCTACTTGAGCATTTAATGGATTAATACAGCTCAAAAAAAACAAAAGAATGTAATACTTTAATTTTTTACTCATCTAACATCTCCCTTTTCAATTAACGCTTCATTTTTCATTTCATTAAATGTTACTATATTTTTAAACAAAATCAATGGTAAAAATCCGTCTTGTTTAACCATCCCAAAAATTTTATATGTGTGGTATGTGTGGGGGCAAATCTCCAATTTGGTAATTTGTAATTATCAATTGCACAAATTTTGATAAATTTGTGCAATATGTTTACTATATTACTCGTTTTTCAGCATATTGTATTTTTTACCGTTAGTTATTATGTAATAACTACTGCTCAATGTCAGAGTTTGGACTTGACAAAACTACCTAAAATGTATAATATATTACATAAGAGGTAATATTATAAACTTAATAGGTAGAAAAAATGAATAAAAAAACAATAGGCGCTGTAAGCGCAAGGTTGATTATGGGATTATACGAAAAGTCCAAATTAATATTTTCCTTGAAGGATATTACGGAAATTACCGGGATAAGTTATAATGCCGCATTGAAATTAGCTCACGATCTAGTGAAAAGAGGGGTGATTTCGCGAATGAAACCCGGAAAGTTTATTTTGATACCTCAGGAAGTTGGAAAGAGTAGTGATTACGTCGGTAATTGGTATGTTTTAGCGAGGGAGATAGTAAATACTTCTGATTATTATATCTCATACTATAGCGCAATGGATATTCATAATATGGTTGTGCACCCAGTAACGAAAATCTATGTTTCCGCAGCCGAAAGGCATTATAAGAAGCTCAAAAGAGTAGGGGGAGTCACAATAGAGTTTGTCTACGTTAGCAAACAGAATATTTGGGGTATAGAAAATTATTGGGTTACGAAATCTGAAAGAGTTAAGGTTAGCGATGTTGAGAAAACTATTATTGATTGTTTGTATCGTCCAAAATACTGTGGAGGTATTTTAGAGGTAGTCAAGGGGATTTGGATTCAAAAAGACAAAATAGATTTTGATCGTCTTTTAAATTATTCTTTAAAATTTGATAAAAATATAGTAATCAAAAGGTTGGGTTATATCCTGGAGACTTTGAATTTGAGCAAATCAGAATATTTAAGCAAATTACGCGTTAAAGCAAACAACAAGTATTACGTATTGGATCCTTTGTTGCCTACCGATGAGACTTTTAAAAATTCCTGGAAAATTATTGCTAATATCGGACGAGAGGAGATTCGAAAGGCGGTGAGCACTTAAATATGATAGAGTCTAGAGGATTATTTGCGTTGCAATCAAGATTGACGAGAGGCAAGAAGGCTATTCCCGTAAAATCACTTGAAAAGGATTATGTGCTTTCTTGGCTACTTATTGGTATCGCGAAGTCGGAATTGTGCAAAAGTGTAACTTTTAAGGGAGGGACTGCGCTGAAGAAATTCTATTTCCCTGATTATAGATTTTCCGAAGATTTGGATTTTACTTTGTTAAAAGAAATATCGTTAGAAGAAATAGAAGCACAATTACAAGAAATTTACAAAATTGTATTAGATGAATCGAATGTAAGGATGGCTTTAAAAAATAGCGAAAAACATATAAATGGTTATACTTTTTATATTAATTTTTCAGGACCTCTAGACGCTGATATTGCGAGAGGGGAGATTAAGGCGGATTTTACTATAAAAGAAAAATTGATTTTTAAGCCTTCTTTTAAGAAACTCTTGCGTAGTTATGATGAATATCTGGATATACCTAAAAATATAGAGATGAAGGTATATACTTTAGAGGAGATATTTATTGAGAAAATTTTAAGTATACTCGATAGTGCAAGAAGAGAGCCAAGGGATATATATGATTTGTGGTATTTATTGAAAAATAAATGTGTGAATTATGAATTATTGGCTGAGCCTATTATAGAAAAAGGACGTTATAAAGAAATTATTTCTTTTGACGTTCTTTTGGTTTTGAAAAAGAAAGAAAATGCTTATAAAAAATTATGGGAGAAAAGGCTTGTTTATCATATAATTGATCTGCCTATTTTCGAAACAATCTATCGCGAATTAAAAAAGTACTTAAAACCTGTTGCCAAAAATATTGATGATTTGTTGTGATTGATTATAGTTTCGTATTTCGTGTTTAAAGTTTGGTGTTAAAACCATCAAAAATAAGTCTTTGTGGTCTTTATGGTTCAAATTTTTGGAGGTGGTGTGGGGGTCACCCTTCACTGCACATCAACCGATACGGACAGAAGGTACAGTAATCGCCTGCATCAGGTGAGAAAGAAATATCCGGGTTTACGATTTCGTTTAATATGAATCCCAAAGATTCGAGGAAGAAATCGATATTTTCAACTGGAAGAAAATTTTCTTCACGTGGTTTTCTTATGTTGAAAATTTCCGCCTGTATATTCTCAACAGGCATTTTATTGGCTTTTGAATAAAGATAAACATATATAGGTAATTGTAAGGTTCTTATTTTTTTCTTAATAATATCCCTGTTGAGTTCGATTTCGCTATCCTGCCTTTTGGCGGGCATTACGATGGTTCCGGTTTTATAATCGATTACATGCAGGATGCCGCCTACCTCTTCCGCTCTGTCTATCCTGCCTTTGAGTTTGAAGAAGGCTTCGCCTTTTTCCAGTCCCGCCACTCCAAATACCCCGGAAACCGATTTTTCAAGGTCTCTGATGAAGATATCTTTCTCATCCGAGCGGATGCTTTCATATTCGATGAACCGCATTAAGGTATTGCTAATAATTTCCCCGAGGAGAATTTGTTCTCCTCCTTCGTGTAAGTATTTTTCAAGATATTTTTTAAGTTTTTCCGAGAAATCGGTCTTATCTATGGTGATTTTTTGTCCGATAAATTGCGTGTAATAATCTTTTAAGAAATCGTGAATTAATTTTCCAATAGTGCTCCGTTCTATTTCTTCTTCGATATCCATGTATTCTTCAAGTTCAAGAACGTACCTGTAGTAAAACTGCAGCGGACATCGGACATAGGTATCGATTTTTGTGGGTGAGTACTCCGTACTTATCAGTTTTTCCAATACTTTTTTACTCTTTTTAATATCCTTTTTTTCCGAAATTTCTATCGATGGTTTAAAGATTCTGTTATCAATAATTGAATTTTCATTGTTTTTTTCCTGCTCCCAGATAATTTTCTCGATAAACCTGGATTTAATATTTTTATCTACATCCTTGAGCTTGCCTTCTTTATATATTAGATGAACTTTACCCGCGCCTTTGATTAAACGGAAAAAATTATGCGCGTATTTTGATTCGTTTTCTTCGTATCCCGGCAACCCTCTTATTTTCCGCAAACCATGCGGGAGTATCGGGTCAAATTTGTATAATCCGGGCATAATGCTTTCATTAACATCGAGCAGTATTACTTGCTCGAAATTCAAATTTCTGCTCTCAAGCATACCCATTATTTGAATTCCTTTAAGAGGCTCTCCGAAGAAGGGAATTCTGATAGATAATAAATAATTTTCAAGTAAATTAATAATATCAAGACTATCCCCGAATTTAACGTCTGAAAAAAGAGATTTCTTTATTTCTTCAAGTTTCGTAAACACCGTTCCGATAAACTGATTGTTCAAAGGATGTTTTCTTATGTTTGAATTTTCGTAAATAAAGGAGATAAATTCGAATAATTTCCCGGTACCTTCCTTTAATGATTTAATTTCATTGAAAGCTTCAATCGAAAGAGAGTGTATTTTGTTAAGTAAATCGAGCATCTCAGGGCGCATTTCTTCGCGGTCAATAAGAAGTTTTTTTATTTCTTCCCGGGAGAAGAAATTTCGTGAACTCTCTCTGTTTTTCGATACAAGTATTTCTTCGAGTCGGTTAACCAGTGTACTGAAAGGTTCTTCTCCTTCAGAGGTTTTGATAGTTTTTATCCAGGGATGCTGAATTAAATTCAAATAATCCTTAAGGTAGTAAAGGTTTCCCCGTTTATCGTTCTTTTTTGTTTTCTGCAGGGAAAAAATGTATCTTACAAGGTTAAAGAGAGCAGTTCTTTTTAAAGGATATCCCATTGTTATGTTAAAGTCGTTTTCATTTGTCTGGATTATTTCGGATATCAGAGGAATGAGAGAACTTGAATCCGGCAAAATAATTGCGGTATTTTTATTCTTTTCTTTGAATTTGGAAAGAATTTCGCCTGAAGTTAGAATTTCTGAATGTGTATCGAAACATTGATGTATTTCAAGGGAAGGTTTTGCGGGTTTGGTTTTATTATTGATATCTTTAAAATTTACTCCCCAGTCCTGTTCCCATTTTTTGTGGAAATAGTAGGGGGATGTTACCGGGACCATACCCTTAATGTCATCGGACTGAATTATTATATCGGCTTTTCCCAGTGTAAAAAGGTATTTCATCATGCGTTCTTCGGATTTATTCGGGGCGTAAAAACCGGCAAAGACTATTTTTTCGAAGGGAACCAGTTCGGATATTTTTTCGATGTTTTCGGATGTCCAGCGGTAAACTTCTCCTCTGTAAGTTAAATTGTTATTTTTTAATAAGTAATAAAATTTGTCTCTGATAAGCACGAAGTGCTTCCAGAAAGCTCTGACCCATTCGAGAAAATTCTCATCATAATCGGTTAAGCCATCGATATTCATCTGTTTTTCGGATTGGATTTCGAATTCTTCCATTGCGCTAAGAATTCTACTTCCCCAGTGGATATAGCTGTTTATGGATTCGGTTATTTTTAGAAGAGGACTTTTTTCATCTATTCCGCTTTCCGCGATTGCTCTGTACATTAAATAAATAAGGTCAAAGTCTCCTTTCGGAATTCTTTCTTCCCGCGAGAGTCCGAAAAGATACTGCATCCAGCTGTCTATCGAAAACCGGGATGGAGGTATAAAAACTCTGGGTATTTTTTTCTTTAAAGAGTCGAGAAGAAAATGTGAAGGTCTTATACCGGGGAAAACGACACAAATAGAGGAAAAGTCATTGTTATCGAAATTCTCGCAGAGATAATCGGTTAAGGATTCGATGAAGTTTTCCGAAAAAGGAACTCTCATTAATTTACCCAATATCAAGGACCTCCCCGGAATTAAGATTCACGATATGCGTTTTAATGGTTTTATCAGGAAAATATTCTTTTAGTACTTCTTTATAACTTTTAAGTTGTTTTTTCCATCCGGATGAGGGTTCTTCTCCGGATTTAAAATCGATGATGTGAATTTCTTTATCCTTGAAAACGACCCTATCCAGACGGTACAGGTCGCCTGCGGTTGAAATGATTTCTTTTTCTCTCCATGCCTTGATACCGGGTGAAAACCATTCTTTTATTTCTTCCTTTTTGAATATGTTTTCTATAATCGGTTTTATTTTTTCTCTTAAAATATCTCTTTCTCCGGGGTACGCGAATTCATTTAAGGATTGGTTGATTATTGAATCGAGGTTGTCGAGGGAGTTTAAATCTTTTATATAGAACAGAACTTTGTGAAGAATCTCTCCGAGCTTTCTGGACTCGCCTATTTTCTCGTTCATCAAAACATACATATCGTTTTTTCTCATCAGCAGTCTTGATGAGGCTTTCTCGACGCTCTGTTTACCTTCCGGATCCATTTTCAAATATTTTAAAGGTAATTCTTCTTTTCTTTTTTCCGCAGGAGGCTTATTCTGTAATTTGCCTTTTGCGTATGAGTCTTCGGCAATAAAATTTTCGAGAACCTTTTTCCAGAGGTCCGAATAATTTTGCGGTTTTTCATCGGTTACAAAGACATGCAGTTCATATACGGCTCTGCTCAAGGCAACGTAAAAGTTATTTATTTCTTCGAAAGTTTCGTTTTGTTCTTTTTCTATGAGCTTCGATTCGATTTCTTTTTTAAGCTCAGCGTCATTTTCGGGAAGAATATCTTTTTTTACTTTAATTATTCTTTTTATTCCTTTATATTCTATAACGACTTCATTTTTATCTTTGTCGAATGGAATGTAAATAAAAGGAATAATTACGACCGGGAACTCAAGGCCTTTAGCAGAATGAATCGTCATTATTTTTATGGCTTGGGTTGATTCCGGCAGGAGGATTGACGGCGGGTTATCATAATCCTGCCTTCTTTGCCATTCGGTTAACATCCCCTCTATGGATGTTATAGACTGTTCTTCCAGATTATGAATAAATTCGAGGAAAGCCTCAAGAAAACTCTCGCAGCCGGTACAAATTTCGGGAATTTTGAATGTACGGATTATGTCGCTTGCAAGATCGTAAACAGGTAAAAATCCTACATGGGTGAAGAACGGTTCTATATAATTCAGCCATATATCCGGGAATCTTTTTTTAAACTGTATATAATAAGGAGTATTTGATACACAATCTTCTGCAAAATTTATTACAGCGTTATCATCCAGCCCTGTTTGCCTGCAGAAGAATGGGCTCGTGAGTAAACCTAAGAATGATGTGTTATCCGTAGGATGCTGAAGGAATTTTAAAGCGGAAAGGATTCCTTTTATAACGGGATTGCTGGACAAATATAGTGTTTCACTGGAAACAACGGGATATCCTTTTTCGCATAAATGCTCCGTTATTTCTTTCGCATCGTTATTGCGGCGCACAAGGATTGCTATATCCCCTTCGCTGTAGCCTCTGGATAAGATTTCTTTTATGGATTCTTCCAGTTGGCTGTTTATAGATGAGAAAATATCTTCTATATTTTTGCTTTCCGGCTGAATCTTTTTAACGGATACAAGACCTTCGAAATCTTTTTCCGATTTAAAATCGGGTATTTTCTGTTTAACCGAGCCGGAATAAAAATTACTCTTCTGTCCCATTTTTTCTTTGATTTCTTCGGGCAGTTTAGAAAAAACCTCTCCCAGGAAATCGACTATCGCGGGCGCGCTGCGGTAATTTTTATCTATATAATCGGATTCTTTCTCGTTTTCTCCGACAGAAGCAAATAAATTGGAAGGAAGCTCAAAAAGCTCTACGTCTCCGCCCCTCCACTGGTATATTGCCTGTTTGGGGTCTCCGACGTAGAAAAACGAACCTCCTTCCGAAAGCGCGTTGTCGATTAAGGGAACTAGATTTTGCCACTGGTCCCTGCTTGTATCCTGAAATTCATCTACAAGATAATGGATGAATTTTTCTCCTATTCTGTAAAATACAAAGGGTATGCTGAATTCTTCGAACAAAATTTTCAGCTCTTTATTTATATCCTCGATAAACCTGACCTTCTGTTTCTCTCTGATATTCTTTAAGGCTTCACTGTAAGCCCCGTAAATATCTATCTGGTAATTGTGTTCTCTTAAGAGGCTCTGCCGGTAATAATTAAAGACGCATTTTTTAAGTTCTCCGAAAAGGTGACCAAAATCCTTCGGGTCGTCCTTAAAGCTTTTTGTTAAGGTTTCTTCGGCTCTTTTCTTGATATAGGAGCTTTCCAGCAGTTTGTCTATGCTCCGGATTCTACTTACCGTATCGAGTGTTTCTAAAAACCGGCTGTGAATGCCGCTGTGAGTATGCGAATATTCAAGAATTTCTTCAGCGAGATTAATCGATTTGTTAAAACAAACTACGATATCTCTGTCCAGTTCAATGAAATTTTCCGGAGGTTTCTCGAAGGATACATTCTCATTTCCCTCATACTTTTCGATTTTGTCCATCCCTTTTCTGAGAGTATCATGGAAGTCCCAGCTGATTTTTCCTCCTGTTTCTATTCTATTTATGATGAAGTCACTTAGTTTCCTGCGTAGGTTTTTATCCTGTTCGACTGACTGAATGATTAATGATGTGGCAAAATCTTTATAGTAGTTCGAATCCATAATAAGTTCGGATTCGGGAGTTATTCCGAGTTCGATAGAGAAGGCTTTGACGAGTGAATTAACGAAAGAATCAATGGTTCGAACGGAAAAATCGCTGTAGTTATCGAGAATAAAATCGATTAATTCTTGTGAGTGTTTGTTTCCTTCTATCAGGGCTTCTTCTTTCAGTAACCCGAGAATTCGCTCTTTCATTTCGGTTGCAGCTTTATTGGTAAACGTTATGGCAAGGGATTTTTTAAGATTTTGATTGTCTTCTTTGAGTAGATTTTTATACCTTGTGGAAAGACGGTATGTTTTACCTCCTCCTGCTGAGGAGAGGAGACTTATTAATCTTTTATTTTTACTCATTTGATTTTCTAATTTGGAATTATGGAAAGTAGTTTTTTAAACACTATTTATGATTCGGGCTAACTTTTTTAAAGTTTCAATATTTTCAAGAGGATCTTTTTTCGGAAGAACTCCAAGCTCTAAAGCCTCTTTATATAGACCTTCAAAGATTTCAAAATTCTTATCTATATCAACTTTACTTGTTTTTTTGATTTTCTTCTCAAATTCTTTAAGTATTTCCGGGTTTTCTATCATCTCGAATCCTCCGAAATTATTTCTTTTTGGATTCTTCTTTATACAAAACTCTATCGACTTTTTTGACGTCTTCCAGTATTCCTTTTATGCGCATCAGAACAGTAATTTGTCCGAGCAACATAAATAATATCATACTTAATTCAATAATGGTTAAGTCGTATCCCCATATAGAGACCAAAGGAGTGTGGGCTTTACTTAGGGGAAACTGCAGGAGTGATGCCACCATAAGTATAACTAATCTGTTAGTCTTATCAAGAGGACCCTGATGCTGCCAGGAAACCCCCAAAGCTTTGCCCAAAATTCCCGTGTAACTGATGAGTAATACGGTCACCGTAGCTATCATTCCGATTCTAATATCGCATAAAGATGAAAAAGATATACCGACAAAAACAAACACATCGGCGTATCTATCAGGAAGCGCATAGATAATTTCGTTTATAATCGTAAATTGAGACCGCTTCATAGAAAGTAGCTCGACCAATATATTAAAGGTAATACCCAGGAAAATCAGACCAATATTTATCAGCAAGAAAACAGGAACCTCTCCGGATTTATAGTACAGAATACCTGTTGCTACGGCAGTAAAGAAAGCTATAAAACTCATCAGGTCGGGATGTATGAATTTGATTCTGTCTCCAAAATTATTTAACAGTCTGAGATAAGAATATCGAATACCATACGCCCCGATTTCTTTAACTCTTTTATTAATCTTTTCGTTCATCTATTAAGAATATAAGGAAAAACAGTTTTAATGTCAAGATGCTTAATGGAGTTAGCCCCCCAAAAATTCCGTGCCAAAAGGCGACAATTAACTATTAAGTGGCATGAGGAACACGGCTGAAAGTTGTCTAAATCACGAGTCAAATCAAAAAACTAAAAACATACAGCTATATACACCTAAGATAAAAATCGTCAATTTGATTATTTTATAGAAAAATTCTAAAAACGCAAAATAATGCCTTGACAAAACGACTATTTTGCTATATAATACGTTATATTATGAGGAGGTGAGATTTTTGACACGTTTAATTATCATAGCCTCATTTGTCATATCTAACGCAGTTGGTGCTTTTTATATGAGAAGAGAAGCGTATATAGATATTCCGACTGCTAACTTTAACCAGGGATTATATATTGATGTAAATTCAAGTTATCCTGTTCGGAGTGAAGATAGCGTTAAATTCGACCCTAATTTGGCAATAAACTTTTCGTATAATAAATTCGGAGGAGCATTGAAGTGGTATAACGGTGCGGATTTTGCGCTTGATTTATCCTACCAGTTGCTTGTCGAAAACGGTAATTACCCGGGGCTCGCCTTAGGTGTAGACGAAATTGCTGTTAGTAAATATGTTTCGCCTGCCGGTTTCGATGAGGTTTTCAGTGATGAAAATTATACGGATAGACCTCCTGAAATAGCTTCAGCTTATATCGTAGCAACAAAAAAATTAGGCAACACGTTTGAAATGACTGCAGGGGTAGGTAGGGGGAAATTCGTCGGTTACGGGCCAAGAAGTTACTCCCTGAATACAGATTTGCTCTTCAATGAAAATCACGAAAATATTGCCATGGGGCTGTTTTACGGAATCAAATTTATTCTTCCGAATAATATGGCTTTCATTATAGAGGAGGACGGGCGGGATGCCAATGTTGGCGTAGAATACGAGAATAAACTATTTAAAGGAACGCTGGCGCTCAACAAACTTGAACTATTCGGCACAGATTCCGAAGACGGGCTTTCGCCTAGAATTAGCCTTAATTTATCTTATAAAGTAACAGATTTCTATAAAAACTCAAAAGAGGATAAAAGGGCTTCCGTAACTATTAGACTGATCGATAAAGAGTTAGGAAATCTCGTCAAGGGTAAGGTAGTAATAGTAGGTCAAAAAGGAGATACTGTTGCAATTTCAGGAAACAATAAAGTTCACACTATCTCTTTGCCGCCCGGCATATATATGGCAAATGCCACATCACTGGGTTACGATGATGCCAGTGTAAAGATTTCTATTGAAAAAATTGACAGCAAAACTATATTTATAGAAATGATAAAGAAAGACATCCTGGAAGTTTTAAAAGAAACAAAAAATCTGGAAGATTTAATAGGTCAGATAGAAAGCATTACCGTGTATTTTCCCTTCAAGAATTTCGAGCTTACACCGAGAGCCTCAGGTATTTTAGAACGACTCATCGAGTTACTTAAAGACGGAAATGAAATAAATCTGAAAATCATCGGACATACCTGCTCCATCGGGACTCCCGAAGCCAATCAGATCTTATCCAAACGTAGAGCGGATAACGTTAAAAAATATCTTGTAGAACAGGGTATACCTCCCGAACGGTTGATTACCGAAGGTTACGGACAAAGAAAACCTATTGCCAGCAATGATACGGAAGAAGGTAGAGTACTGAATAGAAGAGTCGAATTCATTCCATATAAAAAGGGACAATAATCGCGGTAGTTTTATAAAAATTTTTTGTGTGTGTAATCTTTTAGTGGGTAAAAGGCAGACACTTGAGATTATAATATACTATTAAGACAAAACTCGATAGGAGGAAATAATAAGTATTAATATATTGAGAGTATCGAAAGACGTGACAAAAAGAGTTTTCGATATTCTTCTTTCGGGAATAGGGTTGATAATTTCTCTTCCCATCTGGGTGTTTTCTTCTATCGCAATAGTGATGGAAAGCGGAGGTCCGATTTTCATAAAACAAAAAAGGGTAGGTAAAGACGGGAAAATTTTCTACGTGTTAAAATTCCGTTCGATGGGGAAAAATACCCATAACGGTACAGCTATGAAAAACAGAAAAGATTATAAAGCATACGTGACGAGAGTTGGTAAAATCCTTCGAGCTACCGCTATGGACGAATTGCCTCAGTTAATTTCGATTTTCAGAGGACATATGAGTTTTGTCGGGCCGCGACCCTTCCATCCGGCCGTTGAAATTATCGGAAGCAAGTATGAAAGTCTCGAAAAAGTTCCGGATTTTTTAAAGAGAACTTCAATCAAACCCGGACTTACAGGTATAGCTCAAATATATGCAGATAAAGAAGCTAAAACCGAACACAAAGTTAAATATGATCTTCTCTATATAAAAAAACAATGTTTCATGCTTGATGTTAAAATCGTTCTCCTTTCTTTCTACGTAAGCTTTGCCGGTAAATGGGAATAATAGATACTTACCCAGTGAGGCAAAGGCACCAAATATCAAAAAGCAAAATTACAAATCAAAATTCAAAAAAAATAATTAGCCACAGATTTTCACGGATAAACACAGATAAAAAAAATATATTTTTGTTGTTTAAAACCCAACCCTTATCCCAAATATTTCGACAGGATTAACAATATAAAATCCATCAAAAACACCCACTAACTAATTCCGACAGGATAAACAGGATTTACCGGATATTTTGTGGGTTAGAATACCAACCACACCCCGAAATTTTTATAACATGTAGGACATGTAGAAAATGTTTTTTTACTAATTTACTAATTCACCGATTTACTAATATACTAATCTCTAGACCCGAAACACAAACTCGAAACTGTAAATTTTTGCGAGCAGCAAAAATTTTCTACAACGCAACTTCAATAGCGTTCAGCAGAAGAGTTAAATCGTAAGGTTTGTCAATGTAATATTTTACTCCTGCTTCTGTCATCTTTTTTTTGTATTCTTCGTCTTTTACAGCAGTCAGTACAATGACAGGTATACACTTAGTATAGACCAGACCTTTAAGATGTTCGAAGAAGGTAAAACCACCTCCGCCCGGGAGCAACAAATCAAGAATTATCAAATCCGGCTTTTCTTCCCGGGCAAGCCGCATCCCCTGGTCGACATCGTATGCGGCGACAGTTTTATAATTGGCTCTATGCAAATCAATTG
>Ga0315548_1002832_pt1 | contig 13324 bp, 13 predicted proteins | sample SalMarSW160110MG_2_FD_202540 | JGI IMG/M metagenome (GOLD analysis project Ga0315548, IMG submission 202540) | Salt marsh sediment microbial communities from the Plum Island Ecosystem LTER, Massachusetts, United States - Salt Marsh Sediment SW1601-110 ... | reverse complement strand
GGTAGAGCACGTTCTTGGTAAGAACGGGGTCACCAGTTCGAATCTGGTTGTGGGCTTAAATAAAGGGGGGATAAAAATGGCAAAGAAGAAATTTGAGCGGACCAAGCCACATTGCAATGTGGGCACTATCGGTCATGTTGACCATGGCAAGACAACCCTGACCGCGGCGATTACCCTGGTGTTGTCCAAGGCGGGTGGCACTGAGTACCGTGAGTTTGCCTCTATTGATAATGCGCCTGAGGAAAAAGCGCGGGGACTGACCATCGCCATTGCCCATATTGAGTATGAGACTGAGAAACGTCACTACGCTCATATCGACTGCCCTGGGCATGCCGATTATATCAAGAATATGATAACCGGCGCTGCCCAGATGGACGGTGCCATACTGGTGGTGGCGGCTGATGACGGGGTGATGCCTCAAACTAGGGAGCATCTCTTGCTGGCGCATCAGGTGGAGGTACCGTATATAGTGGTCGCTCTGAATAAAATAGACCTGGTGGATGACCCGGAGTTGTTAGAAGTGACCGAGTTGGAGCTGAGGGAGGAATTGCTGCCTAAGTACGGCTTCCCCGGTAACGAGGTTCCCATAATTAGAATAAGCGCCCTTAAGGTCCTGGAGTGCGGCTGTGGCAAGCGGGAGTGTGAGTGGTGTGGTGCTGTCTGGAAGCTGATGGATGCCGTTGATAGCTATATTCCGACCCCGGTGCGGCCTAAAGATAAGCCCTTCTTGATGCCGGTTGAGGATGTTTTCAGCATCAAGGGGCGGGGTACCGTGCCCACGGGAAGGGTTGAGAGAGGGGTGATTAAAGCTGGGGATGAGATTGAGATAGTCGGTCTGCACCACGAGCCCCACAAGACGGTGGCTACCAGCCTGGAGATGTTCCATAAGATCCTGGATTACGCTGAGCCGGGAGATGCCGTAGGCATTCTGTTGCGGGGCGTAGACCGGGAGGAAATAGAGCGGGGCCAGGTGTTAGCCGCCCCCGGTAGTATTAAGCCCCATACCTACGCCGAGGCTCAGGTATATGTTTTGAGTAAGGAGGAGGGAGGCAGGCATACCCCATTCTTTAATGGCTATAAACCCCAGTTTTATATCAGGACTACTGATGTTACCGGGACGATCGAGCTGCCGGAAGGGGTGGAGATGGTCATGCCCGGTGATAATATAAACATGAAGATAAAGCTTATCTATCCGGTAGCTATGGAGCAAGGCCTGCGTTTTGCTATCAGGGAAGGGGGTAGGACAGTAGGTGCTGGTACCATTAGCAGCATCATCGAGTAGAGATGGCGAGGAAGGCTGAAGCTAGGAATATTATCTATCTTGCCTGCACTGAGTGCAGGGAGAGAACATATACTACCAGTAAGAACAGGCGCAACGACTCCCAGCGGTTGGAACTTAGGAAGTATTGCCCCCGTTGTCGCACTCATACCCTCCACAGGGAGGCAAAATAGTGGTCGGCAACTAGAAGAGGCAGGTGAGGCTCTTTCATGACTCATCGTACTACTGCCAAGCGTTCTAGGTTTAGCATCATTGGTGAAATCATAGCTGAGCTAAAGAAGGTAGTCTGGCTCACCAGACGAGAGATGGTTTATTTGACCTTCATGGTGCTAGTTGTGGCCATTATAGTGGCTCTGATTTTGGGAGCCTTTGACTATGGTTTTACCAACCTGGTCGACAGGGTCTTTCTGGGTGGATAGAAGCGTACCCTTGGCTTTCTAGGCAGTCTTGGCCTGAGTGAGGTAATCGGTGGCAGGGAATCAGAAAAGTTGGTTTGTCGTCCATACCTACTCCGGGTATGAAGAGCGAGTTAAGAAGAATCTGGAGCAGCGCATCAAGTATATGGACAGCGGGGGGGAAATCTCCCAGGTGATCATACCTACTGAGGTGGAGATTGAGGTTAAGGATGGGCAGCGGCGCAACGTGGATAAGAAGATACTGCCCGGTTATATTCTGGTTCAGATGGAGCTGAGCGACCAGAGCTGGAATATAGTGCGTAATACCCCCGGTGTTACCGGTTTTGTTGGTAGCGGTAATAAGCCGACCCCTCTTGAGGAGGGGGAGGTTAATCAGATTCTCAAACAGATGGAAGCGGAAGCACCCCGGGTCAGGGTTGGTTTCCGGAAAGGGCAGAGTGTGCGGGTGACCAGCGGTCCCTTTATTGATTTTGTCGGGGTGGTGGATGAAATCAGCGTGGATAAGGGTAAGGTCAAGGTGCTCCTTTCCCTTTTCGGGCGGGAGACACCGGTTGAGCTTGACTTTTTGCAGGTGGAGAAGCTTTAGGGAGGCAAAGTGGCCAAAAAGGTTAAGGCAATAATTAAACTGCAAATTCCAGCGGGGAAGGCCAATCCGGCGCCGCCGGTAGGCCCTGCCCTGGGACAGCACGGGCTTAATATCATGGCTTTCTGTAAGGAGTACAACGAACGTACTGCTAGCCAGGAAGGCTCTATTATTCCGGTGGAAATAACCGTATTTGAGGACCGCTCTTTTACTTTTATCACCAAAACGCCGCCGGCTACCGATTTGCTCAAGAAAGCATCGGGCTTAGAAAAGGGCTCCGGCGACGCTGGGCACGAAAATGCGGGCAAGATAACTCGAGCTCAACTCAGGGAGATAGCCCAGCTTAAGATTAAGGATTTGAACGCTAACAATATTGAAGGGGCGGAGCGAATTATTGAGGGCACCGCCCGAAGTATGGGTATTGAGGTGGAATAGCGGTGGCTAAGCACGGTAAGCAATATAACGAAGCGGCAGGCCTGGTAGATAGGGCCAAGCTCTATGACCCTCTGGAGGCTATTGAGCTGGCCAAGAAGATGGCTTATACCAAATTTGATGAGACGGTTGAACTTCACCTGCGGATGGGTATTGACCCACGTGATGCTACTCAGCAGGTGCGCGGCGTGGCCCTCTTGCCCCATGGGCTGGGCAAGAAGGTGCGGGTTTTGGTTTTTGCTTTAGGTGAAGCGGCCAGAAACGCCGAGACCGCCGGCGCCGATGTTGTCGGTGGGGATGATTTAATTAAGAAGATTGAGGGTGGTTTTCTGGACTTTGATACCGCCATCGCTACCCCGGATATGATGGGCAAGGTAGGCCGGCTGGGTAAAATACTGGGGAGGAAGGGACTGATGCCCAACCCCAAGTCGGGGACGGTGGTGGCAGCCGAAGACTTGCCCCGGGCAATTGACGAAGCCCGCCAGGGGCGGGTGGAGTTTAAGCTGGACAGGACAGCTATTATTCACGTCACGCTGGGTAAGGTTAGCTTTGAGGCTGATAAGTTGATGGACAACCTAACCGCCGTGATTGAAGCCATATCCCGGGCTAAGCCTGCCGGGGCTAAGGGTCAGTATATCAAAACTGCTTTTCTGACTACTACCATGGGGCCTGGTGTGAAGCTTGACCTTAAACCAACCATGTCTTTAACTTCTAGTTAGTACTACTTCTAGTTAGCACTACAACAATTACAATAATCTAGATTGAAGGGAATGCCTAATGGAAGATGTTGCTATTGTCGGTGTTGGTCAAAGCGCTTTTACTCGTAGCTGCGGTGAATCTATCAGAGAGTTAAGCTTTGAGGCTTATAAAGAGGCACTGGAGGGGCTGGATATCACCGGTAATGATATAGATGCCTCCGTTGTTTGTTCAGCGCCGGAATATGATAAACAGCGCTCACCTTCGGGCTTAATATCAGAGTATCTGGAGCTGACCCCCAAACCGACTTTCTATATCGAAACGGTGTGTTCCTCAAGCAGCACCGGCTTGCGGGTAGCCTGGTCACTGATAAAGGCGGGGCTTCACGATGTAGTGGCGGTGATAGGTTTTCAGAAGATGTCCGAGCTTTCTTCCCGTGACGCTGCGGAGAGGATGGGCCGGGGTGGGGATATAATCTGGGAGTCACCCTTTGGGATAACCATGCCTGCTGGCTATGCCATGTATGCCCGGGCTCATATGGCCAAGTACGGAACTACCGAAGAACAGCTGGCCAAGGTGCGGGTCAAGAACTCCTACTACGGGGCGGCTAACCCCAAGGCTAACTACCGCAAGGAGCTTAGTCTTGAGGATATTTTGAACTCGGAGATGATAACCAGCCCGCTGAAAAAGTTTGATTGCTGCGCTAATGCCGATGGCTCTTCCTGCATCGTCCTGGCCAGGGGCGATGTCGCTAAAAGCATAACCAAAAAGCCTATCTGGGTGGTGGGTCTGGGGGCAGCCACTGATACCATGACCATGGCCGGGAGAGAATCGCTTACCGGGCTACGGTGTGCTCAGGAAGCCGCCAAGCAGGCTTATAAGATGGCTGGTATTAAACCTCAGGATGTTGATGTGGCTGAGGTTCACGATTGTTTTACCGTATCCGAAATTCTGGCTTATGAAGACCTGGGTTTTGCCAAGCCTGGGGAGGGGTCGGGGTTGATTGAGGATAAAGAGACCTATGTCGATGGCAAGATACCGGTAAATGTTGACGGCGGTTTGTTATCCAAAGGGCACCCTATAGGCGCTACCGGCGGTTCACAGGTCAGGACTATTGTCCGCCAGCTCCGGGGGGAGGCTACTGAGGCTCAGGTGAAGAATGCTGAGATAGGCCTGGTGCATAATATCGGCGGTGTTGGGCAATACGGTAATGTAACCATTTTGAGGAGGTAGCTAGAATGGGCTTTGAGAATTTTGGGACAGTTAGCTTTACTGCCGAAGCCAAAGTGGCTGATTTTATAACCCAGCTGGAGGCGGGTAAAGTGATGGCCACCAGGTGCCCAAAGTGTGGGGGTAGCTACTTTCCACCTAAGGTGGATTGCCCGAAGTGCCTGTCCAGTGATGTGGAGTGGTTTGAGGTTAAGAGTAAAGGTAGGCTCACCAGTTATACTGTGGTGAATTACGGCCCCAGCGGTTTTGAAAACGACGCTCCCTATATTCTGGCTCTGGCTGAGTTTGACCAGGGTATCCAGATTCTGGCCCGTTTGAGCCGGGATATTACCGAGAAGGATATCAAGATTGGCATGAATTTAACGGTCAATCCGGCAAAATTACCTGACAACAGGATTGCCTACGAATTCAGGAGAGCTTAGCAAGGAGGATAAGCATGGTTGGTATTACTTCATACGGCGCTTATGTGCCTCTGTACCGGTTAAGCCGGGAGGCGATAGCTAGAGGTGGCAGGGGTGAAAAAGCGATATGTAACTTTGACGAGGATAGCATCACAATGGCGGCGGCGGCGGCTATCGATTGCCTGACCGGCATTGACCGGCAGACGGTAGATGGTCTTTACTTTGCCACCACCACTTCCCCTTATAAGGAGAAGTCGGGGGCGACTATCGTGGCCATGGCAGCCGACCTTAAGCAAGAAGCTCTTACCGCTGATTTTGCCCATTCCCTGCGGGCGGGAACCTCTGCTTTCATGTCAGCTATTGACGCGGTTAAGGCCGGCTCGGCGAAGAAGGTGCTGGTAACGGCGTCTGACTGCCGTTTGGGGCTTCCCGGGACAGCTTATGAGCAGAACTTTGGTGATGGCGCCGGCGCCCTCTTGATTGGAGACAGTAATGTTATCGCTACCATTGAAGCCAGCTACTCGGTCTATAGCGAGATAATGGATGTGTGGCGGGCTGAGGGTGACACCTTTATTCGCTCCTGGGAAGACCGCTTTACCACTACCCATGGCTATTTGGCAGTGGTTGGTGAGGCGGTTTCGGGGCTGCTTAAGAAGACCGGCTTGAAACCCGGTGATTTCGCCAAAGTAGTTCTTTATACTCCGGACGCCCGGAGGAGCGCCGATTTAGCCAAGAAATTGGGTTTTGATGTCAAGACACAGCTTCAAGACCCCTTCTTTAATGATATAGGCAGTACCGGTACCGCTCTTCCCCTGATGCTGCTGGCGGCGGCGCTGGAAGAGGCCAAGGCGGGTGACCGCATACTAATGGCTAGCTACGGCAATGGCAGTGATGCCTTCGTCCTGCAGGTGACCGACCAGATAAAGAAAATCAAAGCCCGGCGGGGCATGAAGGGGCACCTGGCCTCAAAGAAGGTGATTGATGATTATAAGCAGTACCTTATCTGGCGGGGAATTTTGCCGATAGAGCCGCGCAAAGAGACGGCGGCCTTTATCTCTGCCCCGGCCCTCTGGAGGGAGCGTGACGCTAACCTGCGCTTCCACGGGGTTAAATGCCAGGTTTGCGGTACCATCCAGTATCCGCCGCAGCGGGTCTGCACCAAGTGCCACGCCAAAGACCAGTTTGAACCGTACCGTCTGGCCGATAAGAAGGCCAAGATATTTACCTTTTCTATGGACTATATTACCTACCCCGTGCTTGAACGCCCGGTGGTTAACGTCACCATTGATTTTGAAGGCGGGGGTAGGGCGTTGTTATATCTGACCGACCGTGAGGCGGATCAGGTTAAGTGTGGTCTGCCGGTGGAGATGAGTTTCAGAAAACTATTCGTTAAATCTGGCATTCATAACTATTTCTGGAAGGCGGTACCGCTAAGGACATAGGAGATAGAATAAAGGGGGAGGTAACCCTATGGAAGGTATTAAAGATAAAATTGCTATAGTGGGTATGGGCTGTACCCAGTTTGGCGAGCTATGGGATAAGAACCATAAGGATCTGGTGGTTGATGCCTGTTACGAGGCTTTTGAGGATGCTGGCATTGAGCCTAAGGATGTTCAAATGGCCTGGTACGGCAGCCGTGAGACTGGCTTTACCGGCACCCAGTTAGCCAGTGCCTTAAAGCTGGAGTATATCCCGATTAGCCGGGTGGAGAATTTCTGCGCCGGGGGCACCGATACCTTTCGGAATGCTTGCTATGCCGTGGCTTCCGGGGTCTGCGATATTGCCCTGGCGGTGGGGGTGGAAAAGTGCAAGGACCACTACGGCGGCTTTTGCATGGATATTCTTGACCCGTTTGACCGTAGTATGGTGGAATGGGAACTGCCTCCGGCCAGCCAGTTTGCTCTGCTGGCGACCAGGTATATGCATCACTACGGGTGGAAGTACGAAGACTTCAAGCGAATACTTTCAATGATTGATGTTAAGAACCATCACAATGGCACCATGTCCCCCAAGGCTCAGTTTCATCGGGAGATAACTGTGGAGCAGGCCATGAATGCGCCCATGATTTCGTACCCGCTGGGGTTGTTTGACGCCTGCGGAGTGAGCGATGGCTCGGCGGCGGCCATTATTACTACCCCTGAGATTGCCAAGAAGATGAGAAAAGACTACATTCTAGTAAGGGCTTTAGCCCTGACCAATGGTGCCGGCCAGGCGATAATCCAGCCGGAGTATAACTTTATCTCCATCCCGGAGACGGTAACCGCTGCCGAGCACGCCTACAAAGAGGCGGGTATAACTGACCCCCGCCGCGAGGTTGACCTGGCCATAGTGCACGATTGCTTTTCTATTACCGAGCTTATGACCATGGAGGATTTGCAGTTCAGCCCCAGGGGCAAGGCTCCAGAGGATGTTGAAGCCGGTACCTTTACCCTGGAGGGAGAACTGCCGGTTAATACCGATGGCGGGCTGAAATGCTTTGGGCACCCCCTTTCGGCCAGCGGTTTGAGGATGATTTATGAAGTCTATAAGCAGATGCAGGGTAAGGCTGGCGAAAGGCAACTTAAGAAGGCCGATGTGGGTTTAACCCACAATGTGGGGGGTGTCTGCGGCTTCTTTAATTGTACCGTGGCTTTGTTTGGCAAGCCTTAATCTGTTATAATATTACAATAGTAAAGTTAAATATTCCTGTGAAAGCGGGTGCCGTTAAGGCTTAAATAACCTGCCGAGGAGATAAAGGGCTTGAGTTAAGCCCTTGCGCGGCAGGTGCAAGGGCTTGCTTTTTTAGGCGAATATTTAGTAGTCTTAATTGGGGGTTAAGGGAGATGTCCAGGGAAAAGAAAACAGAGATTATCGATAGCCTGCAGCAGCTGTTTTCCCGATGCAGCGTTGCCATTCTGACTGATTACCGGGGTCAATCAGCTAATGAGATGACCGAGTTGCGCCGCCGGCTGAGGGAGGCGGGAATTGACTATAAGGTGGTGAAGAACACGCTGGTCCGGTTTGCCGCCCAGAGGTTGGGCAGGGAGGAACTGTTCGGTTTTTTTGAGGGTCCGGTGGCGATTGCTTTTGGCTATGGCGATATAACTGAGCCAGCTAAAGCTTTAGCCAGCTACGTTGAAGAATCGAAAGCCAGCATGACTATAAAAGGGGGCTTTTTAGCTGATAGACTGCTTACCAAGGAAGAGGTAATCACCCTTTCTGCCTTACCAACGAAAGAGGTGTTATTAGCCAGAGTTGTGGGTGGGGTGCAAGGCCCTATCTCGGCTCTGGTTAGCCAGCTTGCTTCCCCAATGATGGGGCTTATAGCTGGGTTAAAAGCGAGAATTCAACAATTAGAGGGAGGATAAGATGCCACAAGAGGAAGCCAAGGGCAAAAAAACAGCCAAGAAACCTGCAGCTGAGGCTGGGGTAGAGGAACCTAAAGCTGAGCCCGAAGCCAAGGAACCCGAAGCCAAGGCTGAAGCGAAAGAGCCCGAAGCCAAGGCTGAAGCGAAAGAGCCCGAAGCCAAGGAACCCGAAGCCAAGGCTGAAGCGAAAGAGCCCAAAGCTAAGGCTGAGACGAAGAGTTCGGCAGCCGTTGAGGCGATAATGACCAGTATCAAGAAGATGAATGTGCTTGAGCTATCTGAGCTGGTTAAGGCGCTGCAGGATGAGTTTGGCGTTAGCGCTCCGGTGGCGGTAGCGGCGCCGGCGGCGGCAGCCGGGGCGGCGGCAGCTCCAGCGGCGGCTGAGGAGAAAACGGAGTTCAGCGTTGTTCTCAAAGAAGTCGGAGCTAATAAAATCAGCGTCATCAGGGCGGTTAGGGAAGTAACCACCCTGGGGCTGAAAGAGGCCAAGGACTTCGTGGAGAGTGCCCCTCAGACGGTAAAAGAAGGGATTAACCGGGAAGAAGCCAACAACATAAAACAGAAACTGGAAACTGCCGGGGCTACTGTAGAAGTTAAATAAAGCTAAGGGGGCTAAATTATGCCTCTGAGCGATCATTTTATACTGATGGGCGTGGGTGGTATTTTCGTCATCCTGGGCTTAATCCTGATTTTCTGGGGTAGGAGTGAACAGAAGGGATATTACAGTTCCCTGGCCGCTCGTCCTGACGCCAGAGAGTTTCTGGAACACTGGCCGCAGCGCCCCAGGGTTGGGGCGGGGCAGATAGGCGGCTGGATATCTCTGTCTGTCGGCCTGGTTCTGGCGGTGGTGGGTGGTGCCCTGTGGTTTTGGGGCTAGGGTAGTTGCCCCGGTGGCGGAATATACTTTCAACGGGTGGCCCCACGCCCTGGAAATTGACATCATGAGTCACGGGCCGGCTAATTTTGAGATTCCTGCTGCCCTGCCGACTGGCTGCCCTTTCTATAGTCCCACAGCGGTGGGTTTCTTTCCGTGCCTTTGATTCCCCATTGAAGAGCGTTTTAAGGCAGTGAGCATGGTTAAAAGTAACGGATTAACTAACAAGTGGTCTGTACTCACCCTGGCAGCACTGACTTTGACCTTTGTCTGTGCCATGCAGCAGATTTGCATGACTGTCCTCTTCACGGAGATATCAGCAGACCTTGGCTTGAATTTGGTGCAAATAGGGTTTATCTGGGGTATGCCTCCTCTGGCTGGTTTGTTTGTTGTCGTCCTCGGCGGGATGCTGTCTGACCGCTATGGAGCCAAGCGTGTTATTGGTATTTGCTGTCTCCTGGCGGGAGTGGCCGGTGCCCTGAGAGGTATGGCCGGGGACTTTAACAGCTTGTTATTATTTTCTTTATTAATAGGTCTGGCGGTTTGGGTTATACCGGCCAGTATCTTTAAGACCAATGCCGCCTGGTTTTCCGGAAGACGGCTTGTGGTTGCTAATGGTGTGGTATCAGCCGGTATGGGATTCGGGTTCACCGTGGGGGCACTGATTAGTGCCACCATACTGTCTCCGTTACTGGGTGGCTGGCAGAATGTGATGTTCCTGTATGGTGGAATATCCATCATATTTGGCTTGCTGTGGCTCTTTACGGTGAGGGACTTTGCTGAGATTGGGTCAGCAGTTTCGGCAGGTGGAGTGCAACTGCGCCAGTCGATAGTGCGCGTGTTTCCTATCAAATCTCTCTGGTTTATCGGTCTGACCCTGTTGGGTTATTCGGGCTGTATTCAAGGAATGACCGGTTACTTGCCCACCTATCTTCGCAATATTGGCTGGACGGCAGCCAGCGCTGACGGTACGCTGGCCACTTTTAATGCGGTCAGTACCCTGGGAGCTATTCCGCTGGCTTTGTTAGCCGAGAGGGTTGGTTTGAGAAAGGCGGTCCTTTTTCCGGTGCTGGTAGTTACCATTGTGAGCATGGCTCTGTTGCCGCTGGTTGATAACGCTATGGTATGTGTCCTGATGATATTGATGGGCCTGGCTCGTGACGGGTTTATGGCCATCTGTCTTACTATGAGCACCGAGACAAAGGGGATTGGAGTGGCCTATGCTGCGACCGCCATGGGGTTGGCGCAAACTATTCTTAATGTTGGCTCGCTTACTTCTCCTCCCCTGGGCAACAGCCTGGCCGACCCCGCTAATCCCGCATCACCGTTCCCCTTCTTTCTCTGGGCGGCTTTCGGGCTTCTGGGATTGGTGGCTTTTATTTTCGTGAAAGAAACGGGGCGTAAGCGGCAAGAATTGCCCCGATATTAGCTACAGGCGGTGTTTGTTTCCCTGACTACACTAAACTTCTTGGGCGGTACTGGATGGCTTCGGCTATGTGGTGGGCTTTGATGATGTCAGCCCCCTCCAGGTCGGCGAGGGTGCGGCCTATCTTGAGGATGCGGTGGAAGGCACGGGCGGAAAGATAAAGCTGCTTCATGGCCGTCTTGAGCAGGCTCTGGGCTGATTCTTCTACCTGGCAGAATTCCCTTACCTCGGTGGGTGTCATCTCAGCATTGCAGGCTATAATTGTCCCGTCAAAGCGCTGGCGTTGTATTGAGCGGGCGTCTTTGATTCTCTGCTGAACCTTCTCTGACTTTTCCCCCAGCCTGTCGTCAGCCAGCTTCTCGTAGTCAATATGGGGCACCTCAACAAAGATATCAACCCGGTCAATAAACGGGCCGCTGATGCGCTTCTGGTAGCGGGTGACAAGGCCCGGTGAGCAGGTGCACTGCTTGAACGGGTCACCGTAGTAGCCGCAGGGGCAGGGGTTCATCGCTCCTACCAGCATAAAGTTGGCCGGGAAGGTTACACTACCCTGAGCCCGGCTGATGGTGATTACCCTGTCTTCTAGGGGTTGACGCAGGACTTCAAGCACGGAGTGCCCGAATTCGGGAAGCTCGTCGAGGAACAGCACCCCCCGGTGGCTGAGGCTTATTTCACCCGGCTTAGGCCAGTGCCCGCCGCCCACCAGCCCGGCGTTGGAGATAGTATAGTGGGGGGAGCGGAAGGGCCGCTCTCTGAGCAGCGGGGTATTGGCCGGCAGCAGACCGCTGACGCTGTATATCTTGGTAACCTCCAGGGCTTCCTTGTTGGTCATTGGTGGTAGTAGTGAGGGCAGTGAGCGCGCCAGCAGTGTTTTGCCACTGCCCGGCGGCCCCATCATGATTAAGTTGTGCCCGCCCGCCGCCGCTACCTCCAGGGCTCGCTTGACATGCTCCTGCCCCTTGATATAGGCCAGGTCGGTGGGGGGTAGGGTGGGCAGGGTATATTCCTCTGCTGGTTCCCTTTTGTATTCCGGGGCCGGTATTTCTCCGCGGAAATAGCTGACCAGCTGGGGCAGGGAGGCAAAGGGGAGGATTTTGGTGCCGTCTATTAATGACGCCTCTTGAGCGTCAACCTCGGGTACGATAATTGTGGACAGCTTTTCCTGGTGGGCCAGGGCCACCATGGGCAGGATGCCGTCGGTATGGCGCAGGAGGCCATCCAGGGATAGTTCGCCGAGGAGGATGTTTTGAGAGACATCGGCTGACACCTGCTCCGAGCTTAGAAGAATGCCGACGGCGATGGGCAGGTCATAAGCCGGGCCTGCCTTTTTTAGGTTTGCCGGAGCCAGGTTGACCACGATGCGTTTCATAGGGAAGGCACAGCCCGAGTTACGAATGGCGGCGCGCACCCGTTCTTTGGCTTCCTGGACGGCGGCATCGGGCAATCCCACGATTGTGAATGAGGGTAAACCGGGGGAAATATCTACCTCAACCTCGACAATAGCCCCTTCCAGCCCGACTACAGCACAGGTTGTTACTTTGGCTAGCATCTGTTCTTGGCTATATTACAGCGGAGACTGCCAGGTGTCAATGAACCTGATTATTGACAAACTTTATTTCTGTATGATAGAGTTAACGCGATATGTTAAGTCAAGCTGTCTCTTGGAGTTTATATTTTACCAACTTCACCTTTACAGGGCGCACTAGGTGCGCTTGGGGGGCAGCTTATTAAAAATTTTATAATATTTAACCGGTAATAAAGAAATTTGAAAGTAACCCTCCCAAGCGGAGGGATTTTTGTTTATTAAGAGCAATAAAATACCCAGAAGGAGGGAGTAGAATGCCTGGACCTTTAAACGGAGTTAAAGTGGTGGAGCTGACCATGTTTCAGCAGGGGCCTGTTTGCGGCGCCAAGCTGGGGGATCTGGGCGCCGATGTAATTAAGGTGGAGCCTCCAACTGGAGACCCGGCAAGAGGCTTTATGCGGATTATTGGTACCATGGTTGGCTTGAAGGGGCGTAACTATTACTTTGAGAATCACAATCGCAATAAGAGGAGCATTGCCCTGGACCTGAAAACGGAAAAGGGTGTGGAGATATTCTTAAAGCTGATTGATAGGGCTGATGTCTTTGTCACCAACCTGAGTATCGAAGCCCCGATAAAAATGGGCATTGGCCCTGATGAGCTGCTTAAACGAAATCCAAGGCTTATTTACGCCCAGGCTTCGGGCTGGGGCAGGAAAGGCCCGGATGCCAACGGGCTTTCTTTCGATTATACCGGCATCGGGCGCTCAGGGCTTATGATGTCCTGCGGGGAGCGCGGTACTCCTCCTGCCCAGGTCTTGCCTGGCCTTGGTGATGAGCTGGGGGGGATGGTCTGCGCCTGGGCGGTGTGCGCCGCCCTCTACGCCAGGGAAAAAACAGGCAAGGGGCAGCTGGTTGATACCTCACTGATGGGAAGTATAATGTGTATGTTAAGCCTGGTTTTATCCGCCCCGGCTATCCTGGGCCAGGAGTTCCCCAGGGAGAATAGGGCAGCCGCTGGTAACCCAATCTATAACCACTATAGAGCTAAGGATGATAAGTGGCTTATCCTGGCTCACCTCCAGCCGGATAGATATTGGCCCAATGTCTGCCGGGCT
>Ga0315548_1002830_pt1 | contig 13326 bp, 11 predicted proteins | sample SalMarSW160110MG_2_FD_202540 | JGI IMG/M metagenome (GOLD analysis project Ga0315548, IMG submission 202540) | Salt marsh sediment microbial communities from the Plum Island Ecosystem LTER, Massachusetts, United States - Salt Marsh Sediment SW1601-110 ... | reverse complement strand
CTAAAATCATTACTTTCTCCTTTTTTGAAGAAAAAGCTTAAAGAAGCAGAAAGCCGAAGGCTTAGAGGAGTAACCATCTCTCGCTACTTATCAAATTTGAAATTCTTATAAATTTCGTCATCATAATTTTTCCAATTAAGTGTTCTTCTAAGAATTACATGAGCAATATTTTAAACAATAAAATTCTCGGTTTCTTTATAAAAATACATTTCTTCAGATTATGTATGGAACACGTATGAATAAATTTTTTGAGCATAATCTCTATAAAGGTTATCATAAACATCATCTGTGTTACTTAAACTGAGAATCTTTTCTTTGCTCATGTAATTCGTTAATAATTGGAAATTTATAAATCTTGCGAGAGATGGTGATTAAATATAAAATCGGACTTTAAAGATATTTTATCAAAACATTTTTAATCTTATAAAACATAAAATTATATGAAAAATTTAGTAAGAGTCATTATCAAAAGTTTCATAGGCCTTTTGTTTCTTATTCTTTTAGTTAGTATAGCAAACTTGTTGCCAATAGAGAATATTTATTTTTTAAGTATTCTCGAGTTTATTAATGCAAATATACTAATAATAATTCTTTTTACAATATTATTCTTTTTAGGAGAAATTTTTTATCTTTTTAATTTTCCACTGAGCTTACCTGGACCAATATTCTATGCCTACGGTGGTTACTTCCTCGCAAGTTTTATATTCAAAATATTTTATGTAATAGACTATTTAACAGGAAAAGAAATTCTCTCAATATTCAAATATGCAGAACCTATTACTTTGTTTTTAGTTTTTATATTAATTCTTGTTTTTGGGATATTAAAGATTCTTGTAAAAAAAGACAAAAAAGATGGATTGAAAAAAGAAGAAAGAGAAATTAGTTGGAGTGATGTAGGAAAAGAGTTTAAAGGGGGAATTTATAATCTTGTAATAAGATTTAGACAATTTACAAAACTGAAAGAAAAAACTAAAAAGAAATTAAGAATTAAAAAAAACGATTGAAAAAATAGAGTTAGAATGGAAAGAGATAAATATATTGAAGAAGGAGAAGGAGGCTATCTTTTTAATGATGGACAAATAATTGATTTTGAAAAATTGGTATCAGATAAAATAGATTTTGGAAGAGAAACAGGAGCTTTAAGGATTAGAATTACTCCAAAAGAAGTGAATATAGATTTTATTTCAGAGAAAAAACCGACTGAACAACAATTAAACAAAATAGAAGAATTGAGAATCTCTGGTAACAGAAAAATTGTTTTTGAAATAGTTGATGAAGATAATAAAATAATGAAAGGATACGGAGGATTTGACAAAACCATACATGAAATGAAAAAACAGATAATTAATTTTTATAAAGACTTAAGAGGTTAATAATTTAAAAAACAAAATTTAAAAACTCTTTCCCTTCTTAAATAAAATGGCAGAAAAAGATTATTATAAAATATTGGGAGTAAACAAGAATGACTCATCTGATGAAATTAAAAAAGCATTCAGACAGCTCGCGAGGAAGTATCACCCTGATGTCAATCCTGATAAAGATGCAGAAGAAAAATTTAAGGAAATAAACGAAGCTTTTCAAGTTTTGGGCAATCCCGAGAAAAAATCTCAGTATGACCAAATTGGGAGTTCTGCGTTCACTCAGGAGGATTTAAGAGGATTCAGAAGCCAGAGATTTAACTTTGATGAACTATTCAGAGATTTTGGATTTGGAGATATTTTTGATATATTTAATCACAGAAGAAATGAAAGGTATGAAGAATACGAAGAAGGAGCAGACCTTAGATACGATTTAGAAATTACTCTTGAAGAAGCATTTTACGGGACTAAAAAAAATATTGAAGTTCCTATAAATGAAATCTGCAAAAAGTGTAAGGGAACTGGAGCTGAATCAAAATATCTTAAGGAGTGTGACAAGTGCAAGGGGAGTGGAGAAATCAGAACAATGAGAAGACAAGGATTTACGCAATTTGTAACAATGAGTCCCTGCGACAGATGTGGTGGCACTGGTAAAATCGCTTCAAAGCCCTGTGAGTACTGCAAAGGAAAAGGGTTTATAAAAAAAGTTCAGAAGATAAATATAAAAATCCCAAGAGGGGTAAATAACAATCAGTATCTAAGGATTGAAGGAAAAGGAGAACCAGGAAAAAACGCACCTGCAGGAGATTTATATGTTGTAATTAATATTAAAAAACATTCTTTTTTAAGAAGAGAAGATGAAAATTTGTTTTTAGATAAAAAGATAGATTTAGCCACTGCGATATTCGGAGGAGAGATTAAAGTAAGCAATATTGATAAAAAAATAAAATTAAAAATTCCCGCAGGAACACAGAGTCACACTTCGTTTAAATTAGATGGACAAGGAATGCCATTGTTAAACTCAAGACAGAAGGGCGACTTGTTTGTTAAAGTAATTATTGAAATCCCTAAAATTGACAAGAATAGAGAAAAGGAAATTAAAAGAATCTTAAATAGTTAAATAATATATCCAACAATAAATTAAATTCTTATAATGTAAGGTTTGTTTAAAAATTAGAATATTTTAGAAGTAGTGAAGATTGGAAGAAAAGTAAATTATAAAACCTTAGAAATATCACTTGTTATATTTAATTCTCGGCTCGCCTCCACAGAGGTTAAAATCGAAAATTCTAATGTTGTTATCTTCGTTAAAATCATAAAGAAAACTCTCATAAAATTACCTCGTAACTTTGTCTAACAAAATTTTAACGAAATTGTTGAAAAATAAAAATATAGAACGAAAGATTTATTTTGCTTTCTCAATCAACTCAATTGTATCACTATCAGTTTTGCCAATCCTATCTTCTCCAATCTTGGTATAACTATTTATGTAATCCTTACTCTGTCTCCTGTTTCAATTGCTTTCGCTAAAGCATAGACAGATTTTCTATTTGGTATACACTCTCTTACGCTGATTACATATTCACCTTTATCTGTCTTAAGAACTAACCCATAAGTCGGATCGCCAAACTTTACAGATTCATTACCAAATATCGCTCCACTAGATTCAACAATTCTTTGCGCTGTTCCAAACTCTTCTTTAACAGTTCCTTCAAGAGTTTGAGGTTTTGGTCGTTCACAACCAGTTAATCCAACAGCAGCAATCATTGCTCCAGTCGCCAATATTTTTTGATATAATTTCATGATACAATTGAGAAAATACCTTCCTTTATAAATCTTTCGTTCCTTTTACTACTCTAAAATTAATAATCTATTTTTCAGCAAATACAATAACAACGAATTTTCGGCGAGCCCCGAACTTCTCCCTTCGGTAGACCACTTTTCATTCTTACTCCACTTCGTTCCGCAAACTTCCCTTAAACCCGATGTTATGTTTAAATATTAAGGAATATTATTGAATATAGTTTTAAGGAAAAATTGGGCAAGATATATTGAAATAATTCTAGCGATAAGCGGGTTCTTAATTGCCCTATTTTTTTGTCTGTTTAAAAGAAAAGATTTTTATTTTTAACCTCTTTGCTCATGGATTAATCGGCGGATATTTATTATTTAATAGAAATGTTAGAGAAGCTTTTTATTAACTAACACTTCCCACCATAATTTTTTCCAACCATTGCTAAATCAAAAATATCAATTTTTCCGTCGTTGTTTAAGTCGGCGTTTTCATTCCAATTATTATCATTAGAAGCAGAACCATATGCTAATCCAACTGCTGCTAAGTCAAAAATGTCTACTTTGCAGTCATCGTTTACGTCTCCTTCAAGGAAAGTTTCTTCTTCTACATTAATTTCAATTTCATAATTTAGAACTCCTGCAGAGCTATTTACTTTCAAAACTCCTTCAAAATTTCCCACTGTTAATGGTTGCAATTTAAATACCGCAGGAATTGTTTCTCCCGCATTTATCTTTTCAATCTCGTAAAACAAAAGTGAGAGGTTATTCATACCTTCAATTTCAAATTCTATTGAAATATTCTCTATGGGTTTTTGTCCGCCAATTTCAGAAATCAAAAAGTCCATGCTGGTGTTTTCATCCAGTAAAATTGTTCTGTTATCAGTGAAAGTCCACAAAGACAACAAAGAAGGTCTAAAAGGTTCTTCCAAAACAGAAATTTTTATAGGCGTTGATAAATTAGAGTCCTCTTTAACTAAAATCGCTTTTGCTTTATAAGTTTTATTTGTTGCACTTGGAATATAAATAATTTCAGGTCTCTCCTCTTTTCCTGAATAAGTCCCAGGGAAGCCGATTTCTTCTTTATTTGTTTCAAAATTGTGTCCAATATAACTCTCATTGTAGTAAACATATAAATCAATGTCAGTTCCTGTTGGATAAAACAGCTGGAATTCAATGCCATAGTTATCCCCGACACTATAATTAAAAACAAATTCAGGATTCTCCTTGCTAAGAGTTATTTCAATTACATCCTCTTCTTGCTCTTTTGTTTCTAAACCAAAAATCTGAACGTCTCCTTTTTCTTTTTTCTCTGAAACAGGGTGAATATCTTTTATTTCAGGAAGATAATTAATATAATCTGAAATTGTTAATTGCTTTTCCTCACTTCTTATTGGCATTTCACTTGCTTTTATTTTTTCCCATTCGTTTTCCTCAATTTGAGATGAAACAGATAAGGACTGAGCACCAAAAATATAATCCCATAAAGTTTTTTTAATTACATAAAAATGCTCTTTTTCAATTGATGTCTGGAATGGACCTGAAAATGATTCAACTATAAAAATTTGTGGATTCATTTCAAACACATTTTTATCTATTCCATATAAAGTAATGTTTTTATTAATTTCTTGATTTGTATTAAGATATTCAGAGAAATAATCATATCCTAATTGTTTAGTTAATTTTTCAGATTCTATTCTTGATTCAGCTAAAACTCTTGTTAATGCAGGGTCTAAAAGATTTTTAAGAATAACAGTAACATTCTTTCTTACTTCTCTTTCTGAAGGGTACCTTAAAAAAAATTTTTTTCCATATTCGATTTTATCTGGATTTAAATCAATTTGAATGTTAGAATTAAAATTTTTATCTTTGTGGAGATAATAAGGTTGATTTGTTTCTTCTTCAATAAAATAAATAGTTGAATTATATACTTGAGGAGTTTTTGCAACACCTAAAATCCATTCTGATGAGCCAAGTGCAAAATTTTCAGTTGCGAGAGCATGAGCATCTATACTTACCATACTTGCACTAAATCCTACTGCCGCAGCAATTATTCCAGTTGCTTTTACAACTCCTACAAAAGTTGATGCCCCCGCACCTACTGCCCCTGGGCCTGACCAGATAGTTAATATACCAATACTAATTCCTGCAATTCCTGCTATTATCCCAACATACATACTTGTTTTTCTAGTTGCTTCAGCTTTTCCAAGAACTTCGCTTTGCTCTAAATAATCTTCATGATAATTTTGAAAGTCCCAAGTAACTAATTCTTCTTCAGGGTTTGGCAAGATCAAAAGATTTGAAGAAATATTTATACATCTAAATTGATTTAACTGATCATTTATAATTCTTCTTAATTTAGAAAAATCAACATTATCATTATAGGTAAAAGAACTTGACTCATGGATATTACTAATTAAACCCAAACTGTCCTGATAAAATTCCTGTGAGATTAATTCTTGCTTGCTCCTTTTTGTGTATCCATTTGAACTATTTAAAATCCACGAGAGTGTCTTAAACATTTTTTCAGGATTATCATTTAATAAAAAATTCTGTCTTGTAATATTCGCTTTAATCCCAATCAATTTTGCGTAAGTTTTTTTGCTTGTCCCGTCTTTTATAAGGTTTTTAATAGGAACAAACAATACTGCTGGGTTTAATCCCCCCTTTGAAACTGCAGTAACAAAAAAGTTTGTTATTGCAACAAAATCCCCAACTTTCTCTATTTTATCTTTTTTCAAATCCTTACTTGAGAAATCAGTTAATTCAGCCATTTTTCCTGTCTCTTCATCCATTCTTGTTTCTAAATAATTTTTTATTTCTTTCAGTAATAATTTTATTTCTTTTTCTTTATCTGTTAAGATTATGTTCCTCTGAAGTTCCTGCCCTCCGAAAACTGAAAAAGAAATAGTCACAAAAGCTTTGTCGTCTTTGTTTGATTTAATAATGTAAGAACCAGGAGAAACATTAAAAGAATAATTTTGATTAAAATTAGATGATTCAAGAATTTTAAAAGGAAATTCCAGTGATTTATATATTATTATCTCAACATCTTCTATTTTGTTTCCTTCTTCGTCTTTTATATACCCGTAAATTTTTACGGAGTTCGCCCCGATGTGAAATTTCGTTTTGTAAATAAATCCATTTGCATTGAATTCGATTTCATAAGTCCCTTTAGACAGCTCGATTGTCTTCTCTACTCCCCACTCCCACGAATTAAATTCATAATTTAAAATTCCTGAATCAACTATCACTCCGAGAGAATTTCTTATTCTATAATAAACACCCCCTGTTGTTATTTCTCCCCCCTGCTCTCTATCGTAAATATAAATTCCTATGTTTAATTTTTCTGTTTTTGTGTTGTATGATATTGAGGGATAGAGATTATAGTTTTTAGTGACAGGCGAGATATAAGAGGGAATATCTCTTAATATAGGATAATCAACGCCATTATTAATATTGTCCCATATATCCTCGAAATCCCATATATCCATTGGGGGATTTTCTACTAAATAAAAATAAGGTGGGTGAGCGTCGCTTGAGATGGAGATGCAATCACTATCAAAACCTACACCGATACAGATAGAAGGGTTGTTTGAGTGGTTGTGATAATATGAATTTGTGATTGTTTTAAAATTAATTCCAACTAAACCTCCAGTAATATAATATCCGTTAACATTCCCCGTTGAATAAGAATTTAAAATTTCTCCCTGATTTTCTCCAACCAACCCTCCAACCCTTTCATCTCCAGAAACACTCCCTATTGAGTAGGAGTTTGAAATCATTTCGTCGTCATTTAATCCAATTAGTCCTCCAGTAATATTACCTCCAAAGACTTCTTTTTTAGAATATGAATTAGAAATTATTCCTTCAGCTTTTCCTATAAATTTTTCATCAAGATAATAGTTTATATATGAATGAATTCCTGCTATTCCCCCAACATAGCTATTTCCAATAACACTCCCATTTGAATACGAATTTATAATATCCCCGGTATTCTTTCCGGCTATTCCCCCAACATAGCTATTTCCAATAACACTCCCATTTGAATACGAATTTATAATATCTCCGAAATCAACACCTTGAAAAGGGGGAGGGAAAGGGGGAGGTTTACTGCTAAACCCAACTAAACCTCCGATATTATAATTTCCATTAACATCCCCTAAAAAATAAGAGTCTATAATTCTTTCGAAATTACCCCCAACTAACCCGCCAACATTATCATTACCGCTTACACTTCCAGTTGAATATGAATTACTAATTATTCCATGAGAATTTCTTCCAATAATACTCCCTACTTGACTTTTTCCTTTTATATTAACATTTTCTAATTTGATGTTTTTAATTTCTGATTTAGGGTAATTATCATAATTGTTTACACTTCCAAATAAACCAACCCTTTCTCGATTAGGCATATTTATATACAAACCATTAATTTTAAAATTTTTCCCATCAAAATTTCCACGAAAAGCATCTGTAAGTTCTTGAAATACTCCACCAATAGGCTCAAAACCATTATAAATTCCTTCAATTTCATTCCAGTTCCAATTATTCGTAACAGAACAATCAATGTCTTTTTCAAGAGCATAGTACGCGGCTAAATTGTTTTTCATATCTTGTAATTCATAACAATCAGAAATCATATAAGGTTCGTCTTGTGTTCCTGCGCCACCTGAGAAGTGCTCAACATAGATGTATGTTTGTCTGTCTTTTTTTTCATAATAAGGTCTAACCTTCTCTCTTTCTTCCTTACTTTCTAAAAATTCTATTTCAGGATTTTCTCTTGTTCCTTTTATAATGTAAACTCTTGAATAATCATCATAAGGCAGAATTATAACACCCCTTGTATTTTCTGCCCCATCTAACCAGATAAGTTCTCGCTCGTATTCAATGCCTACTTCTTTTTCTGCATTCCTTATTTCATCGTTTCTCCCTAAAACATCAATATCTCCAATGGAAACCTCTTTATCTAAAATAATCTGTCCAACAACTTTCGAAAAATCATTTTCACTTAAGAGATTATAATGTTCTTCTGTTATTATATAATGCTCTTCAATTTCTTTATTAAGTGAATTCTTTTCTCTATTAGCAGAAATCCCAAAACTTTCTTTATTCAAAAAAGCAATCTCTAACTCCATAAGCTCGCTCATTTTTTCTTTGTAAAATAAATCTTCTTCAAAAAAATCTGGATAAACTTCTTCTATCTCAACAAAAACCCTTTTATCTGAATCGTAAATATACTTAGGAAAAGGAAAAACATCAATCACAGTTTTTCCATTCTCCGCATTAATCTCAAAATTTTTGACCTTTTCATTCTCAACAGCACCAGCAAGAACAGAAATCAAACTTAAAAAAGAGATACAAAAGAAAATGGCGAATACTTTTTTCATATTTAACAAAGTCTAAGTTCTTTAAAAATATTTATATCTTTCATTGTATAGAAATAACTATAAAATAACAACAAAATTTAAATACAGGAAAATTAATTAATTTTATGGAAAAATTTGTGTTGCGAGGATTTTGAAATGAAAACCCTTTTAGTTTTAGTTATATTAATTGGTTTAGTCCTTGTGTTTCTTTTAGGATTAATTGGTTGGCAAACAGGCTTTCTTGTTAAAGATGTTGAAAGTGCGGGAAGAGATTTAATTTCTGGAGAGTTGATAGCACAGAACTCTGATATAACTGAAAGAATGAGAGATAAGCCAGAAGAAATTTTTTTAAGAGACGGTTCTTCCGGAGGAAGCTCATCTAATGGAGGTTCAGAAGATAATCATAATATTATAATAGATTACAAAACAAAATTAAAAATAGAATCTCATAATGTAAAAGAAGGAGAAACTTTTATTGTGGGTATAAATATAGATGCAGAAGAGGAAATATATGCAGTTCATCTGGAATTGGAATTTGACCCGAGCATTGTTAAAGTAAACAAGATTACAGAAAAGTTCATTAACAAAGATTCAGATACATATCCTATAATTAACATAGATAATTCTAAAGGGAAAATTACTTATGCGAGCACAAGATTTGAAACTCAAAATGGAATTTCAGGAGTGGGGATACTGATAGAAATTGAATTCATTGCTCTGAAAAATGGAATAAGTAATTTAAGTTTTGGCGATGTAAAGATTTTAAATTCTGACTTAGAAAGTGTGGAATTTGGATTGTCTGATGGAAGTGTAAAAGTAAATTAATGATTTTCAAAAACGCTTCGGAGAGGACTCGAACCTCTGACATCACGGTTTCAGCAATTTGTGAACAGATAATTAAATAATGAATTGTTCTTATCTAACAGCCGTGCGCTCTACCTGCTGAGCTACCGAAGCATAATAACCTATTAGAAAAAGCATATATAAAATTAACTAATTGTTTTTTTTAGAATAGTTCCTTAGTTTAAGTTCTTTTATAAATTTGTCAATCATCCAGTCTGTTTTCATAAATAACTTTGTAAGCAGAAATTTATTAAACTTCTTTTTTTTCACCATATTTGGAGATTTAAAGAAGTTTAATTAGTTTAATCGCGATTATTGTATTGTTCTTTTTATTTTTATTCTCCTCGTATTAGATTTATCTGAAGAATTGGAAATAGATTGTTAATCCAGATAAAATAAGTGTTCCAATAGCCAAGCCCCAAGTAGCCCAAACTAACTTTCTATTTTTTTCAATAGTCTGATGAACCATCCAAAGATTTAAGTTTCTTTTTTCAATTTCTTCAGAACCGCGAAAATTATGTTCGATTCTATAAACATCATCTTTACACTTCTTAAGGAATTCATTATATCTCATTTTTTATTTTTCCTAATTTATCTTTCAGTAATAAAACAAATTTAATAAAATTAACGGAACCCCAACTTCTTTTCAAAAAAGAAGCAAAATAAGAACCCCTCATTTTCTTTTTAGAAAAAAGAAACAAAAAGGACAGGCTTTTCTCTCTAATTATTTGGTCGTCGGAAACAACCATCCTCCTCCCCCACCCTAAAATGAAATTTTAAACTCACGAGGAAACTTTTTGTTTCAGCTCGTGCCCTTCGGGTCTGGGAACAGCAGATTAAACAGAAAAATGTTTTCGCTTCGCTCACCCTCTTTTTTCGGGACACATTTTTCCCAAATTCAAAATCTTTGATTTTGAACTCTTGAGGTTCCACTCAAGCCCTTCTGGTTGTTTAATCACGATTATCATCCTAACACCCGCTAACACAACAATCACAAATTACTAACCTTTATAAATTAAAACCACATTTATATCTCATGATAGACTCCAACCAAGCTGTTAAAAGAGGAATAGTCGGATTATTAATTCTCGCTATTTTTATTTTAGCATTACTTATTTTAAAACCTATAATAATTTCTATAATCTTTGGACTCCTATTTGCTTACATTCTTACTCCAGTTTACAAAAAAATTAACTCAAAAATAAAACACCCAAATATCTCTGCAATAATTCTGATAGTTCTTATTTTATTTGTGATTACGATACCCTTAATTTATTTTATTCCGAAACTAATTAGAGAAGTTTCAGGCACATTTGTTCTATTGTACCATTTTAATTTTGAGTCTTTATTAGGGAAAATATTTCAAGGAGATATGGCTACTTCTATATCTGTCCATCTTAGTAATTTGATAAGCCAGTTGTTTTCTTCCTTAGTTACTCAACTTACAAAAACTATAGTAAATTTACCTTCCTTATCACTTAAAATAATCGTTTTTCTTTTCACATTTTATTTTGCAGTTAGGGATAATGAAGAACTAAAAAATTATATTTCTAAGATTTCTCCATTTTCAAAAAACACAGGAGAAAAATTTTTAAAAGAATTTAGAAATATCACAGACGCAATAATTTTGGGGCAGGTTCTAATAGGGATAATCACAGGTATTGCCTTTGGTATTGGTATGTATTTCTTTGGAGTCCCAAGAGTTTTGATTCTAAGTTTTATTACAGTCTTTGTTTCAATTATTCCTGTTTTAGGTGCTTGGATGGTGTGGTTTCCTGTAGGAATTATTATGCTCGCTATGGGGAGAACACTCACAGGATTTTTAGTCCTTGGTTATGGGGCATTCTTTGTTTCAATGATAGATAATATTTTAAGACCTTATTTTATTTCAAAAAAGGCTCAAGTTCCTATTATAATAAGTGTTATAGGGACGATAGGAGGATTATATTTCTTAGGAATACTTGGAATAATTTTAGGTCCTCTAATACTTGCATATGTCTTAATTATAATAGATTTCTATCAACAGGGAAAACTAAACGAACTATTTGAAAAGAAATGAGGTTAAAAGTAAAAAATCTAAACTGGCTCGCTGGCAGGCCTGTTGTAATACTTAACGACAGAACATGCAAAAAATTAAATGTATTTGTAAATGATCGCATCTCAATAAACAACACAAAAAAGGTATATGCAGTTGTTGATATTTTTCCTAAGTTAGTAAAAGAAGAAGAAATCGGATTATGTGAAGAATTAAGTAAAATTTTAAAATTAAAAAATAATTCTTTTGTAGATATCAGTTCTTCTGAATTGTCTCGCGCTTCTTTTTTGATTAATAAAAAGATTAATGGAGAAAAGTTAGAAAAAGAAGAATTAAATTATATTATCTCAGAAATAGTTAATAATAATTTAACAGAAGCTGAAATTGCTTATTTTACTTCTGCTGAAAAAATTAGAGGAATGTCAATGGAAGAAACAATTAATTTGACAAAAGCAATGACAGGAACAGGCTCAAGATTAAAATTCAAAGAAAAATTTGTCGCGGATAAGCACTGTATAGGAGGAATTGCAGGAAACAGGACGACGCCGATTGTTGTGTCTATTTGCGCTTCTGCTGGGCTGACTCTCCCAAAGACTTCTTCCCGTGCGATAACTTCTGCTTCAGGAACTGCAGATGTAATAGAAACAGTCTCTAATGTAGAACTTTCAGTTAAAGAAATAAAAAAAGTTGTGAAAAAAACAGGGGCCTGTCTTGCTTGGGGAGGAGCACTTGGTCTGGCTCCTTCAGATGACAAAATCATACGAGTTGAAAGAATACTAAATTTAGATGTAGAGCCACAACTCTTAGCATCAATAATGTCAAAAAAAATTTCCGTCGGTTCAAAATATATTCTTATAGACATTCCGTATGGAAAGGACTCAAAAATAAAAACAATTAAAGAAGCAAAAAAACTTGGGAATAAATTTAAAAAGATTGCTAAAAGTTTCAATCTAAAATTAAAAACAATTTATACTGACGGCTCGGAACCGATTGGGAATGGAATGGGACCTGTGCTTGAACTTTTTGATGTCATCGCAGTCTTGAAAAATTCTTTGAATGCACCGCAGGATTTAAAAGAAAAATCTGTTTATCTTTCAGCAGAATTGATGTCGCTTTGTGGGATAAAAAATTCAAGAAATAAAGCTGAAAAAATTTTGTTCTCAGGAAAAGCATATGAAAAGTTTGTAGCAATACTTACTGCCCAAGGTGGAAAAAATATTGAAAAAAAGATAGATTCATTAAAACTCGCAAAATTCAGGAAAGTAATTAAAGCAAAAAAATCCGGAAAAATTGTTTCAATAAGTAATAATAAAATAAATTCCTTATGCAGAATTCTTGGGACACCAGAAACAAAATCCACAGGAGTTTATCTTCACCATCACACTGGAGAAATAAAAAAAGGTAATCCACTTCTGACGTTGTATTCTGAAAGCAAATCAAAATTAAAAGATGGATTAGATTATATTAAAAAATTCAAGCCAATTGAAATCAAATAATTATTTAATTCGCTTAAATGATTCAAGCAAATATTGACGATTAGAATACATAAAATTTACACCATCTTCATTTACCCAGCTATTGACAGGAATTTTAATATGTCTTATCTCTGGAGTCGCTGTGGCATTAATAACCGTAACTGGATGTTTAGTGTTTCCATTTCTATAATACACATCTATAGGAGATTTTTCTGAGGTGAGTCTTCGTTCTACAAACTCATTCGGCAAAGCCTCCAAAGATTTCTTCAGTGCAAGTTTTTCACTAGCATTAAAATTTCTTCAGTGCAAGTTTTTCACTAGCATTAAATTCCCCTACAATATTAAACAAATTCAAATTAGCCATAACTCCCAAAAAACAAACTCCCTTATAAAATTTTCCCCAAAATTTCACTACCAACAAATCACACTCGCCTTCAAAATCTTAATTTCTTTAA
>Ga0315548_1002829_pt1 | contig 13327 bp, 12 predicted proteins | sample SalMarSW160110MG_2_FD_202540 | JGI IMG/M metagenome (GOLD analysis project Ga0315548, IMG submission 202540) | Salt marsh sediment microbial communities from the Plum Island Ecosystem LTER, Massachusetts, United States - Salt Marsh Sediment SW1601-110 ... | reverse complement strand
CGATCAACCTACGCAACTCACCGAGTACTTCAAACGGCAAATCTGCCCGTTGGAAGGCCAAGGCAATCCGATTCTCGGGGAGGTCAGCATAAGCAACCTTATAGAGGTCATTGCGCGCCATGAACTTTTCGAAGATGTCTGTGCATATGACCGCCATAGCGGGTATTTTTACCTGAATCTCTGGAAATTCATCAGAATGAAATTCGTTGAGAAGTACATCGTGGATATATGCCAATCCTTGCGCCTTACCCCCCAGGGAGCCTGCGCCAATCTTGCGAAACGCACCGCTCGACCCGAAAAAGACATGGTCAGGAGATTGACTGAACGAATCCTGAGTTGTTTTGACCATTTTATTATCTTCGCCTTACACCCATCCACGTTCGCTGCAAGCCCGGACAACTCGATCAACCGCGATGACGTAAGCAGCATCCCGTAGGTTGAACCCATGAGTTTTGGCAAAATCCCACACATCCAAATAAGCGGAGGTCATCTTTACATCGAGTTGTCCAAAGATTTCATCTTTTTGCCAGTAATAGTTATTGTTACTTTGTACCTGCTCAAAGTAGCTACAGATGACCCCACCAGCATTGGCTAGCAGGTCGGGGATGATGTGAACGCCACGTTCCCGCAGAACAGACTCTGCTTCAGGGGTGGTGGGCCCGTTTGCACCTTCGGCAATAATTCGGACGCGATTATTGATGGTATTCACATTCTCAGCGGTGATCTGATTTTCCAGAGCAGCCGGAACTAAGATGTCAACTTTTTGCTCAATCCAGGCCTCACCCGGCAAGACCTGGTATGCTAAATCTTGAGCCCGGTGCTTGTCGATCTCCCCATATCGGTTGGAAATGGCGACCAATTCATCGAGATCGATGCCATCTTGCTTCAGGAAGGTGTATGCGGTTTCATCCTCCTGGTTCCAGCACGAGACAGAACTGACCACGCCGCCCATTTGCTGGTAAAAACGAATAGCATAGCGGGCAACGCTGCCAAACCCCTGAAAACTGGCGGTGGTGCCCTCGGGTTCAATCCCCAACTCTTTCAAAGCCTCTCGCAAAGCGATAACAACCCCAAATCCGGTTGATTCCTCTCTGCCAAGCGAGCCTCCCATCTCGACTGGTTTGCCGGTTATGAAGCCAGGGTATTTGGCTCCATGGATGGTTTCAAACTCATCCAGCATCCATAACATGTGCTGGGCATTGGTCATAACGTCCGGTTCAGGAATATCTGAAATCGGACCAACATTCCTGGCGATTTGTCTGACCCAGCCTCTGCAAAGCCTCTCTTGCTCTAAGAGACTTAAGTTGTGAGGATCACAGATAACCCCACCCATACTTCCACCCAGGGGAACATCGACCACCGCACATTTCCAGGTCATCCACATGGCCAGAGCTCGCAGCGTATCAATGGTCCCTTGAGGGTGAAAACGGAGGCCTCCTTTGCCTGGGCCGCGGGCATCATTATGCTGTACCCTGAAGCCGCGGAATATCTGCACACCCCCATCATCCATGCGGACAGGAATGCTGAAACGGTATTCTCGCATGGGATATCGAAGCAAATCGCGACTGGCTTGATGCAACTCAAGTAAATCAGCGGCGCGATCAAATTGGTTTTGAGCGGTCACAAACGGGTTGTACGGTTTAGCGGTCATCATATTCACCTGAAAAATGCTTATGGTCCAGAAATACCTCTGTCTCTACTTTTGTGATCAATATCAGAAAATATATCTCATCCATGGTTTTGGTGACGAAATTTGGGAAGAAGATAATGGTGTTATTAGTATATCTGATTTTAAGAGGAAAGTGATACTTGGGTCTCATGGCGGGGTGGGTCGTTTAAAGTCAAAAACAAACTGGTGAGAAATTCCAAATTAACTGCTTGCGGTCATAGAACATTTGTGCTATACTTATATTGAAGTGACCATTATGGAAGATCGAGACGACGCCAATATCTCTCTGCCAACCGCAAGGCAAGCTGCTCAAGAGGCCAGCCTTCAGCCCGATAGCAGTGAAGAAGGTCTCCGCCAGGAAATCGCCATGTACCGCTCGCTGATACGACGTCTGGCAGATTGGATTGATGAAATCCAGACCTTGGAGCAGCACGAGCGGATGGTCTCGTTGATGGGTATGGCAGTAGTGCGTCTGGCAAATTTACTGCGTACTCAAAAGACTCTGGAAATAGACCGCGCTTCCAAGTGGGAACGTGACATCCAACAAGCCATCCAGGAACTTACTCAGGATTGGCACCTGTGAGGATGAAAATTCGGGGGTCTGAGACAACTGCCGGGATGACCTTGCAAAAGTGTAACCGTCCACTGCCTAATAATGAAGCGTTCTGATGGAAATATCAATTTAAAAGGACAAATAGCAGATATACTACTATAGTAGTTACGCAGTTCAGGGGAAAATTGGGGGTGTTTGGGTGGGCAACGCCCACCCAAACACCCCCATCCTCTCACCAACTGCGTAAGTCCTGCTCTAATTGACTTTGGAACATTTTCCTTCAGCAAAGTCGAAATCCGTTGTGAGAATATACGGATATGCTCAAATTCTGAAGGATTTCTTGCTAGGACGATACAGGCCAAACCAGGCAAATTACTGAGAAAGACCCTCGTTAGGATTTTTTTATGTACCATCGCTTGAAAGAAATATTCACCCCATCTGTTCTTGAGGATTCGGCGCGATCACGCCAGGCGGTTACCCTCAGGACTACCTTGGTGATCACTTTGCTGGTTAACTTGTTATCTGGATTGGTGATTGCCAGCACAGTTGGAATGCCTCTTACCCTCTGGAAGGTTATGGCATTCACGGAACTGTTAGTAAGCCTGTGCCTGCTACCCTTGCACTATGGCCGGGTGAAACTGGCGACACTCCAACTGGCACTTTCAATTTGGTTGGTGATAAGTTACGTGGCAGTTTATCTGCATGGAGGCTTAGAAAGCCCTGCCCTTCCAATCTATATTATCGTAATAATTATCGCTGGTTTACTGGCTGGAGAACGTTATGCTTATGGGTTTGCCGGTCTGAGTTGCATTTCAGTGCTTTCATTGTTTTTCCTGCAAAGGGTGGGGGCTCTGCCGACTGCCAGCATGCTGATCTTAGCTGAACATAGGCTAATTTTCCAGGTGATCGCCCTAATGCTGGCCGCTTTGATCTTGAGCATAGCCATGCAAGCCATCCGGATATCTAAAGAGCGGGAACAGCTCACTCAAAACCAGTTGATTCAGAAAAACCAGGAGCTGGAGGAAGGGCGCGCTACCCTTGAGGATCGCATTGACAGTCGCACCCTGGAAATAACTACCCAGAAGCAGTACTTTGAAGCCTTAGTACACAATACCCCCCTGGCGGTAGTTTCCCTTGACAATCATCACAAGATCATATCGATCAATCCGGCTTTTGAGAATTTGTTTGGATATAACAGCCAGCAAGCCATTGGTAGAGATTTGGACGATTTGATCACTGACAAGAGGAACCGGGATGAGGCAATCATTTATACTCACAAGGTACTCAAGGGGAATACCATCCACAAGATTGCCCGGCGGCAGCGGGCAGATGGCAGACCGGTTGACGTCGAAATATACGGCGTACCGGTACTGGTTGACCAAGAACAGATCGGCATTTTAGCTCTCTACCACGACATCACGGAAAGGAAGCGAGCCGAGCAGAAACTCCGTTACCTGGCAACCCACGATCCGCTGACGAGAATACCGAACCGTTCCCTGTTCTACGACCGGCTGAAGCATGCCTTGGAGAGCGCCAGACGTAACAACCATCAGATAGGATTGTTATTTTTAGACCTGGATAGATTCAAGAATGTTAACGATACCTTTGGGCACATTAAAGGGGATCTGGTATTGGAGGGGGTGGCTGCCAAATTACAGGCTGCCATACGCAGGAGCGACACGGTAGCCCGTTTTGGGGGGGATGAATTTGGGATAATCTTGGAAAAGATCAGGTGCACCGGAGATGCTGCTGCGGTTGCCAGTAAAATCCTGGAAGCTCTCTCAAAACCCTTTGTTATCGAGCACCAGGAGGTTTATATCCAAGCCAGCATAGGCATCAGTATCTCTCCGGAAGATGGCGATGACGCGGAAAATTTGCTGAAAAACGCCGATGCAGCCATGTATCGCGCTAAAGAGCTCGGCAAGAATAATTACCAATTCTTCTGCCATGATGCTGACCCGCTAAGTGCCGACCTGCGGACCAAGCCTGCCTAACTGCAATATGTTTTGAGAGACCTAACAAAAATTTTAACATCTCGTTTTTGACAGGTTTTAATCTTGCCAAGATGGGTCTTTTAATTTATGATGCCCATCGAATTATAATTTATTGCAAAAAATGGAAATGATACAAAAATTTATGAGTTATCGGGTGGGGCTGGAGGCTGCTTACCGCAGGCTTGAAAGGTACCCACGGACACCATCACCCGATAACCCGATTAGCGAGGCGTAAAGTGCTCGAACGGGAGAACCTCCAAGGCAAGGGGAAGCTCCAAAATGGGTTTACAACCCTGCTTGAACGGTTCCAGCACACCTGGACTGATCTGCGCTGGCATGGCATTTCGAGGCAGATCCAGGCCATCTTGATATTGGTCGCTATTGTTTTTTTCATCTCCAGGTATTACATTATCGCAGATCCACATGATAGCCAGGTAATGCTGTTATCCCTAGCGCCGGTGGTGCTTGCAGGCTATTTCTTTGGGCAGCGCTGGGGGTTGGTCACTAGCCTGGTGGTCATTGGGTTACATTTCTCGCTCTTTCATCTGGAGGGCGGTCAGGATTTTTTCGAATTAATCGGAAATGGCGGTATTTGGGGGTTTGTAGCTTTGCTGACGGCCGGTATGGGCATCGGACGCTTGAGCGATTTGCGCAAAGAGCTTAAAAGAGAATTAGATTCTTATAAACGGAGCGAACAATCCTTGCAGGTTAACCTGGAAATCGACCGGCAATCCGTCGGAAACTCTCCGAACGCCATATTTTCCATCGACCAGTCTGGAAAGATCCAGAGCTGGAACCAAGCCTGCAGTGAAACCTTACAGTACGGTGACGAGATTCTTGGTGAGGCTTATCAAGACCTGCTTTGGGATGAGACCAGTCGTATCAAGATTGAAGAACGGCTGGTAGAGGTATTCGAAAGAGGCAGCTCCTATAACGACCTGGAGCTATCCTACCGTTCTAAGAACGGCTCCCGCCGTTTTATGCTTTCCCGGCTTTACCCATTAATGAAGGACGATGGTTTCGTTCAGGGAGGAGTGATTGCCAATACGGATATCACCGAGCGAGTCCAGGCCGAGCAGGAGCTCGAGCAGAGCAGAGAACGTTACCGCAGCCTGTTTGAAGGTGTACCGGTAGGGCTTTATCGCACCACACCGGACGGAAAAATCCTGGATGCCAGCCCTTCCCTGGTCGAAATGTTGGGTTATGCTAACCTGGAATCGCTTCAATCCATTAGCGCTGGCCATATCTATGTGAATCCGAATGATCGTGATAAGGAAAGCCAGTTGCTCGAGCGGACCGGCATGGTGCGAGATTTCGATTTACAGTTACGCCGGTCGGATGGAACCGCCATCTGGGCGCGGGATTCTGTCCGGGCGGTACGCAATGGCGATGGAGAGGTGCTTTATTATGAGGGCAGCCTGGAAGATATCAGCTTGCGGAAGCGAGCCGAAGAGGCTGAACGGCAGCAGCGCATACTGTCGGAGGCATTGAGAGATGTAGCCGCGGCGCTCAACAGCACCTTGCGTTTTGACGGCGTGCTCGACCGTATCCTGACAAATATCGGTCGGGTCGTGCCTCACGACGCGGCTCTGATTATGCTGGTGGAGGCAGGCAGCGCTTATCCCGTGCGGGTTCAGGGTTATGAGGCAGGTGGTCCGAGCACAACTGGTCCGGTGGCACGCTTGGTGATTGCGGATACACCCACGCTGTGTAAGATGTCTGAGACCAAACAACCTCTGGTCATCCCGGATACCCGCAATCACCCAGGTTGGGTCGACTTCCCTCAATCTCGTTGGCTGCGTTCGTATGCAGGCGCTCCGATATTGATTAAAGGTGAAACGGTCGGTTTTATTAACTTGAACAGCGCTACCGAAGGGTTCTTCTCGGATGAGCATGGCGAGCGATTAAAAGCTTTTGCAGACCAGGCAGCCACAGCTATCGAAAACGCCCGCCTTTTCGGAGAGGTCCAGGGTTATGCTCGCCAAATGGCGTTGTTGAACGATATTACCCATGCGGCTATAAGTGCACCCGATCTCCCCAGCATGATGCAGCGATTGGCTGACAAACTGGGTGAGCTGATCGGCGCGGATGGTGCTTACCTGACGTTATGGGACCCAGCCAAGGGGGCGCCAATCCCGATGGCAGCTTTTGGGGTTTGTCGTGAGATCTACCCATCTTTGCCGGTAAAACCCGGAGAAATTACTTTGACTGCTTCGGTCCTAAAAGCCGGAAAAGTTCTGATCGTCGAGGATATATCTAAATCGCCATACATAAGCCCAGGTATAGCGAGTCGATCACTCGAGGGTTGTTTGGTGGCATTGCCGCTGATCGCAGATGGTAAAAAATTAGGGGCGGCGATGATCAGCTTTATTGAAGAGCATCAATTCACCCCGGATGAGATCAGCTTGTGCGAACAGGCTGCCGGTCAGATCGCGCTGGCAATTTCTAAAATGCAATCGTTGGAGGTGCAACGCCAAAGGACAACCCAGCTGTCTCGGGCAAACGGTTTGATCATGGCTCTGGGCCATGTAGCCTCTCAGATCGAATCGGTCGCCGATCCAGATGAAGTCATGGGAACTTTGGGAGCGGAACTGAAAAAACTTGGCATTTACTGTCTCATCGCGTTGCGAGTAAAAGAAAGCGAGAATTTAAAGGTATGCTACCTGTCAATAGAATCGGGCATAATTTCCCAGGTTGAGAAGCTTGCTGGCATGAGCACGCGGGAATATCGCGTTTCGCCTGAGAATTTTCCTCAATTCCATGCGGTCATACAAGATCGACGGGCAATTTACTCGGCAGATATGATACCGTTCTTCTCATCTGCCCAACCCGAATTGCCAAGTTCGATTAGAAGGAGAATTTCTAAAATAGTCGGAATAACCCACGAAACCAAAAACATCTTTCTACCGCTCATCGCTGAGGAGCAGGTGCTGGGCGTTCTGATGATGTGGGGCAAGGATCTGGAAGAATCAGACCTGCCGGCGGCTGCGCTGTTTGCCAGTCAGGTGGCTATTGCCATGGAGAATGCCCGGCTCTATATCCGCACGCAGCAACTAGCAATTACCGATGATCTTACCGGTCTGTATAACCGGCGGGGTTTGTACGAACTCGGCCAACGCGAGACAGACCGCGCCCTGCGCTTTGGTTTCCCGATTTCGGTAATTATGTTAGACATCGACCATTTCAAGCAGATTAATGATCGTTTTGGCCATGACAATGGGGATCAGGTGCTGCGGGTTTTGGCTGACCGTTGCAAGCGCAATACCCGGTCGGTGGATATTGTCGGTCGTTACGGCGGTGAGGAATTTGTAATCTTGCTCTCAGAAAGTGATCTCAAGACCGCCTACCAAGTGGCTGAGCGTTTACACCAGCACGTCGTAAGCGATCCGGTCCATACTGATGCTGGAGAGGTTAATATCACAGTAAGTCTGGGGGTTAGCAGCGTCTCTGAAGAGATCTGTACCTTAAGCGACCTGATCCGCAGCGCCGACCAGGCGATGTATAAAGTCAAGGAATCTGGGCGCAACGGCGTGGTGGTGATGGGTACGGAGCATTAGGTGGGCTCCCTGCGAGAGGGGCGCGTTTTCTGATTGACTCGCCAGGAGTCACCTTTGAGCCGTTGATCTGTTTGATTTACTCACCTAGAATCAAGGGTATGAACAACTGGAAAACCTCTTGGTCGACCACTTTCAGGGTCACTACTGTGGTATGGGGAGAGCCTTCTACACCGGGGGGATAGTCCACTACCAACGTAAATTTTCCGATATAAGTATTGGGATGCTTGGTGTCAAATTTGTCCGGTTGGATTATAAACGAGTCAGGAGTGGTACCCTGGCTGGGAGTGACACTAAACCATTGACCCTGGGTGGTTAACGACCAGGCCAGTGGGTTTTGGTCGGTGATATTGAGAGGCGTGACGCTCCAGGAAGCCGGCCCCAACACTTGGTCTGGTATGCTGTAAATGAAGTGGAGAGCGTCGGGTAGATTGCCGATCACCGTAGTGCCATCGTCCACGGTCAGGTAGATATCGTCTATGCTTGAGACGGTATATTGGCCATCCTGTAATTCGGCGGTCACGGTATGGGTTCCAATCCCCTGACCTAAGGACCAGGTGAATTCGTTTTGGAAAGGCTGCCAGTGAGACCAGGGGCCATCGTCATTGCGCAACCGCATCTCTTCCCAGTCACCATAGATGTACAGACTGACCGTGCGGGAATCGGTCGTGGTTGTATCACGATTGATGATTAAGGGATAGAGGCCCTCTCGCAAACCGAAGTCTTGGACCCAATAATGGGAATAATCCCCACCCCCTGCGTAATATCCTACACCTATCTCCCAGTAATTGGTGCTGATGATATTGGCGCGATGATCGCCGCTTCCCATCCAATCGCTCATGACCTGAGCAGGGGTTGCCTGTCCTCCGGCGATATTTTCAGCTAAAGACAACCAATAATAAGGCTCGTCCCCGTAAAACGATCCTACCCGGTCGAACCAGTCGCAGACGAACTTCAGTTGCCCACTGATGCGGTCATAGGTATCGTGATGCAGGTAATTATCCTGGACCATGTCGGCAGCCTGGTAGCGAGCCGCCTGGGAGAGTTCGGGAACGTGTTTGAGAGGTGGCAGGTTGTTATCGGCGCGGGTGCTGTTGACCAGATCGACGACTTTTTGTTCATAGGCTTCCTGAAAAGCTGGGACGATCTGGTCACCACAGCCTGAGTACAGCGTCGTATCGGTGTGGTCATGGGAGACGACCGGTTCACCTATCTGGGGCTGCTGGAGGTGGACAGACAATGGCAAGTGGGCATAAACGCGCCAAACCGGCAGCAAAACTACTGCTGCTATCAGGGAGAGTTTGAGATTCACTTTTTTGGAATGTGCCACTGCTGGCCTCCCTGATCTCCACCTGTAGGAAGATCCGGCTGAATTGACTTTTACAGTATAGAATAGCAAAGATGAAGAGTCAAGTAATTCTTCCTTTAGGTTGCATGTCAAATGGGGGGAGAGTTTACAACCTGCCCCAGTCTGGGGAGAAATTGGGGGGGATTGCTGACGTATTGTTGCGGGGCGATCCTTTAAATAGGTATTTTGACGACGGGATCGATGAAGAAATCACGGATTTTTCGATATTCGGTATAGACAACTAAAATATTGGTTGAAATAACTTGACATGAAGGCGATAGTAACTATAATATTAGTTGAACTATTAATTATAGTGGGAGAGTGTTTTCATGCCGAGAAAGAGATTATCCTCCGGAGGACGCCGGGGGTTGAAATGGCAAAACCAGTCTCAGATTGAGACATCCCCGCTGGAGGGATCTGGTGGGGCGGAGGATGTCGACGTTGGCGCTAGCTTGCGCAGGTTGCGGGAAGAACGGGGACTTAGCATTCGGGCTCTCGCTGAAAAAAGCAGCCTGGCCGTCAATACCCTCAGCTTGATTGAAAATGGTAAGAGCTCTCCGAGCGTCAGTACTTTACAACAAATATCTCTGGCGCTTGCTATCCCTATTACCGCCTTTTTCGAGAGCAGCGTGCTTAAAACAAATATCGCTTACCTCAAAGCTGGTAATCGGCCACGAGCAACTTTTGACCAGGGGACTTTAGAAGACTTAGGGGCTGGTATGTCCGCTCGATCTATCGAGCCCTTCGTATTGACCCTGGAACCTAACGCCGGTAATGGAACAGATACTATCGTCCACACCGGTTATGAATTTATTTATTGCTTAGAAGGTCGCCTTATCTATACCATCGAAGGTCGTGCATATTTGTTAGAGCCGGGAGACAGCCTGTTATTCGAAGCGCATCTCCCCCATCGCTGGCTGAATGTGGGTATCTCGAGATCTCGCTCGTTGCTGGTGCTTGTCCCCAGCGATGAACGAGACCGGCCGACTGAGCGCCACTTCATCCCTGGATCAGCATAGCTTTACCTTGGTTTGTCATGCATCTTCACCGTTATTTTTGGTACGCTTTAGCCACAGAATTAATGGACCCGAACTACCCAAGGGAAGGCGATTGGCATGTCACGAACTAACCGATTTGCTAACCTGATCGCAACGATTGCGCTTATGGCTTGCGGTGTGTTCTGGCTGGCCAAACCAGACCCGGTTTCGGCGCAATGCGTCGATAACCCGACTAAATCCTCATGGTATACCTGCCACCAGCTCGCCTATCCAGAATTCGGGCAGGGCGAGTGGCACGATAGCCACTACCAGGCAAGAGCGGAGCGTTTTGGAATGACCCTGGGTTTTGTTCCGTTGGCTGCCGAACTACCCACTCAACCACCACCTTCGCCAGGTCCAAACGATCAAAACCAAATTGTGATCCCCCCATCCTCCGAAGTGGATGGTAAGCCGGTGATCATGTGGTATCCGGAGTTATTTTGGCTGCCGTTGCTGCTACTAATCCTATTGAGCTATGTTTTGCTGTTCAGACACCGTTCTCATAATTTCAATGCTTAATCTATCCCATACCTGTCTGGAGGTAAATCAATGAAAATCGCTGCAATAACGGAGGATGGCAAAAACATCAGCCAACATTTCGGAAGAGCGCCCTATTATCTGGTGGTGACGATCAATGACGGCAAGATCGTATTGCGTGAATTACGCAATAAACTCGGTCACGCTCAATTCGCTGATCAGCCGCATGAACCAGAAATGCCTGACCAGCCACATGGAATGGGAGCAGGAGCTCAGGATCGCCACATGCGCATGTCAGAAGCGATTAGTGACTGTGATGCGCTGCTGTGTGGTGGCATGGGTAAGGGAGCATACCTGAGCATGGTGGAGCGCGGCATCAAACCAGTGGTCACAGATATCCAGGATATCGACCAAGCCGCCATGGCTTATTTCGAGGGGAGCATCGTCGACCAGGTCGACCGCCTGCACTAACCAGTGGAAACTATTCATTATGGAGGTGAACTATGTTTAAACGAATATCTCTTGGGGGAGGCCGGGTCAGAGGAGGTAGAGGCGGTGGCAACAAGCCAGGCTCCGGACCGGGGGGTAACTGCATTTGCCCGAAGTGCAACTACAAGGTATCCCACCAGGCTGGCAAGCCCTGCAAGGATATCGCCTGTCCGAAATGTGGGACAAGAATGATCCGCGAGTGAAATGAGGGTGCGATGAATATTATCCTTCCCGTCGCCGCTCCAACGCTTGAATCAGAAGTAGATCCACGCTTTGGACGCGGTGCTTACTTGCTATTGGTCGACCCGGATACACTCGAATGGCAGGCAATTCCAAACCCAGGGTTAAATGCTCAAGGCGGAGCCGGAATCAAAGCGGCTGAATTTGTCAATACCCAGAAAGTTGAGGCAGTCATTAGCGGTGATTTCGGACCACATGCTTATCAGGCGCTGGCAGCGAGTGGGCTTTCGATGTACTTATTTGGTAGCTGCCATACTGCCCGGGAGGTCATCGAGCATTTCAAGGCGCACCAGCTCAAGCAGGTGAATGCGCCAATATGAGGTGATTGCGATCACGGCCGTGCAGGCTAAGAGGAGCAAATGATCATCGCGGTTGCCAGCGGAAAGGGCGGCACGGGAAAAACCACGGTTGCCACCAGCCTGGCGTTGAGCCTAGCAACCCAATCGCAGCGGGTAACGCCGGCTGCGATTGGGCCATTGTACCTGGATTGTGATGTGGAAGCCCCCAATGCCCATCTCTTCTTGAAGCCCAGCTTTGAACAGCGCCAGCAGGTAGGCATACTGATTCCGCAGGTCGATAAAGCCAGGTGCAATTACTGTGGCAAGTGTGCGGAGGTGTGCCAGTACCATGCTATTGCTGTGCTTGGTAAGAACACCCTGGTTTTTCAACAGCTATGCCACGGATGCGGCAGCTGTACCCTAATGTGTCCGGAAGGGGCAATAAGCGAGGTTGCGAGGATCATGCTTGTTCTGGAGCTGGGCAAGGCGAAGGATGGCATAACCCTGGCGCGAGGCCTCCTGAATCTGGGTGAACCGATGGCAATGCCTGTCATCCGCCAGCTAAAAGGAGGGGTCAAACCTCAACCCAATCAGGTAGTGATCCGGGATGCTCCACCGGTCACATCGTGACCGGTGGTTGAAACGCTGCGCGGCGCTGATTTTTACTGCTGGTCAGTGAGCCCACGCCTTTCGGATTACACGATTTGAAGCTGGCGGTGCAGGTAGGGGTAAAGCTGGAGATCCACATGGGCGTGATAATTAACCGGTATGGATCGGGTTATGAACGAATCGAATATTTCTGCGATACGGCCGGCGTTCCGGTGCTGATGGTTATCCCTTTCGAGCGCGCTATCGCGGGGGGGGTGGCGCGGGGGAAGACGCTTGTTGAGATCCGTCCTGATTATATCGAACACTTTCAACAAATGTTTTCCAGTATCGCAGCTTGCATAGGTTCCACCCATTATGACACGATAGAAAGGATTCGCGTGCATACATGAGCAGCTCTCCAGAAGTGCGAAGTTGGAGGACCTATCTACTCTCATCGATAGGGAGCGCCTTGACGGTAACCCAATTCATTGGATTCTTCTTTTTCTATAACCCAAGTGGACTTCCAGCGCTCAGGGTGATTGGCTGGATGGTCTGGGCGGTTTCGCTGATCTTTGGAATTTATCCGGTCTATTTCCTTCGTAGAAAAGGGAGAGTCCCTCAGGGCAAGAGCTATATGCATACAACCGTTCTGGTTGACAGTGGACTTTACGCAATTGTCCGCCATCCACAATATCTGGCCGGGATATTGCTCAACCTGGGGTTGATGCTGATCAGCCAACACTGGTTGATAGTGGTGTTGGGAGCGCCGGCCATGATCCTGATGTATGTCGATATATTGAATGCAGATCAGCACGAGGTTGAGAAATTTGGGGATGAGTACCGGCGTTACATGCAAACTGTCCCAAGGGTCAATTTTATCCTGGGGATTTTCCGTGCTTGGCAACGTGGAAAACCGGGTTAGAGAGGTAAATGTGGTAGGTACTTTATTGCCCACCAGAGAAATTTAGAATGAAACAACTGGTGATATTAAGTGGTAAAGGCGGAACCGGTAAAACCAGCCTTGCAGCTGCTTTCGCCCACCTGGCATATGCCGGCTCTTTTCCCTTGCGGGCGGTATTAACCGATGCCGATGTAGATGC
>Ga0315548_1002827_pt1 | contig 13330 bp, 14 predicted proteins | sample SalMarSW160110MG_2_FD_202540 | JGI IMG/M metagenome (GOLD analysis project Ga0315548, IMG submission 202540) | Salt marsh sediment microbial communities from the Plum Island Ecosystem LTER, Massachusetts, United States - Salt Marsh Sediment SW1601-110 ... | reverse complement strand
GACCCACCGTGTCTTTTCTGGTTGATAGGGCAGAGGAGTATCTCGCATGGTTGAGAGCCAGTGGAGAAAATAAGTATTTAAGCTCCGGGCTTCCTGCATTCGGGCAGGATGTTTTCCCTGGCAAGACAATCATGGATTCGCCTGGGTGAAAATTTGGTCATATCCTTGGCCACTTCCTTTACTTGCACTCCACGCACATTGAGCAGATGCAGTTCCTGACGAAGAATTCCAAGCATAGGTGCGGAGGCCACGAATACTAAGCAGCGGGCATTGCGGGTCTTGACAAGGGAACAAGCCTCTTCGAGCACTTTTCGAGAAAAGCGGCGATAAGAGAGGGCGGTCCGCGCCCCTTTTCAAGGGAATGGATCGCCCTCCTTATTTGTTTTTCTTTCCGGTTTCCGGGATAAGATCCATGGTGCTGGTTGGGAAAATGGGGTTCATGTTGAGAGCCTAAATCATTTCCACAAGGGACTTAATCATTTCTTCTTGTTTGTGGTCTGGTGCCCCGAACTGAACGCCGATTCCATGTGGGCTGGTTCTGACGATCTCTCCTGAGATTTTGATATACTTCCGATAGTTAGGCAGCGGGAAACTGAGCGAGAGCTCCTGGCCCTCGGCAAAGGGCATCTGGGTCTCAATGAAGACACCTCCGGCGCTGATATTTTGTATATAATCCTTATACACCCGATCCGCAGTCGAGTAATCAATGACCATAAAGTAAGGCTTCCGCTCGTGTTTCCTTTTTCCCCTGTTGAGCCTTTCCTCCAATTCCCGAAGGAGACGCTTCTGCTCATCCTCTGAAAGGCTTTTGATTAGCTCGAAGAGACGGGCGGTGAGGTTTGATTATAGGGAAAAATAGATACTATGTCAAAAATAAAGAGATAGGATTGCACGAAATTTGCAAATTACTACCAAATAGTATTATTGTTGGCCATGATGCAGCCGCTCAGGGCCTCACTTCATGGGGCAGATGAGAGTGCTTGGTGATTTCATTGAAGCCGCCTTTGGTATTGAGGGAATTGAGCAGAAAAGGCTACTCTGCCTTTGATGCACCGATGGGGCTTCCTTTGATTCGAAAATATGGTATGTGCTTGACCATCTGGAAAGCTTTCTCTATACTGGCCCAAAAAAAGCAGGCCCTGTCTTGTTGTATTGAACCTTGTTGTGATGTTCGCTTTGTGTTCGTTATACGCGCTGTTTGAACTTGTGTTGGAGAATGGAAGCTCAGCCTAAATCGCCACGTTTTAAGATAGTGCTCATAGCGCTCCCCTTGTTGTTGTGGGTAGGTTGTGTCGCTGATACGGCTTTACTGAAAGTACCGGAGAAGCGGCCTCCAGATAGCACAATCGTAAGGGAATCAGAGGAAAAGGCATCTGGGATACTGCCGGACCAAGGAACTGCTTCCCAGAAGGGGGTTGAGCAGGCGAGGCTATTTCCCTCTCGCTCAGAACTACAAAAACCGACGCAAGACCCTGCATCAACCGAACCGGGAGACAAAACTTCGGTTGCTCATTCCGATAGTATCGAGGGAACAGCGAATACTGCTGCTTCGCCCAAGCCCGAGAACACGAAAAAGGAATATCTTGCCCTTAAAAGCGAGCAAGAGAGGATAGCCCTTGCTCCCACCGATGTGGAAAAGGAGCTCACGACAGTCTCGAGTCCACCGATCGCGAGGAAGGAGGATGTTTCCTCCAGTTCCCGGCTCGAAAAAAAGCCTGCCGGACGAAAAAGCCCGCCGGCAGAGGAATCAAGAGAAGGCCCAAGGCCTGTCACGATGGAACAAAGGGGATCAATCTCCGAGGCTGACCGAAGAGAGGAAGAGGAGCGGCTTTCTATTCCTCCAGAAATCGATGAACCCTATGAGTTCGTAATGCTTGCCCAAAGCGATGACGAGAAGCCAATCAGCATCCCTATTTGGCTTGAGCAAGGGAAACCGGTTCCATCTTCTGAGGAGGTAGAGGAAGCGCAACAGATCGCATCCATACCAAAGGGCACGGATGCACGAACGCTTTCCCCCCCTGAAGAGGGTGAGGAAGAGCAACGTATGCCTGTGGAGGCCGAGCGCCCCGAGCCCTTAAGAAAAGAAACGCAAAAGCAATTGGCCCAGGGGATGCTCGATTCCGCGCTCGAGTTCTGCCAGGCCTCAAACGATTTTTGGGAGCAGGGGGATCTGTACAATGCGATTGATGCCCTTGACCAAGCCTACTCCCTCATCCTAAAGGTTAGTCCTGAGGATGATTCCGGGCTCCTCCAGCAGAAAGATGATTTACGCTTCACCATATCCAAGAGGATCATCGAAGTTTACTCCTCCAGATTTACCGTGGCCAACGGACGAAATTCCGTGATTCCCCTTGTAATGAATAGTCACGTGGAGAGGGCACTGAACCTGTTTAAAGGCATGGAAAGGAAGTTCTTCCTGGATTCTTATAGACGCTCGGGCAAGTACCGCCCGGCAATACTGCGAGCGCTCAAAGAGGAGGGCCTTCCCGAAGAGCTTTCATGGCTGCCCTTCATAGAGAGCGGATTCAAGGTGAAGGCCTTTTCGAGATCTCGAGCCCTGGGCTTATGGCAGTTTATCGCGTCAACAGGATATAAATTCGGCCTTAAAAGGGACAGGTGGGTCGATGAGAGAATGGATCCGGAAAGATCGACCCAAGCCGCAATTCTATACCTGAAGGAGTTGCATCAAATATTCGGTGACTGGACAACAGCCTTGGCAGCCTATAACTGTGGCGAGGGCAGGGTGCTGAAATGTATCCAGACACAAAAGATCAACTACCTGGACAACTTTTGGGATCTCTATGAAAGGCTCCCCATGGAGACGGCATTCTATGTGCCGAAATTCTTAGCGGTGCTCCATATCCTGAAAGATCCCGAGGCCCAAGGCGTTACATTGCCTGCTGTGGATGAGGAAGTTGAGACCGAAGCGGTCACCATCGACAAACAGGTTCACCTGAATACGATAGCAAAGCACACCGAAGTACCGTATGATCTCCTGGCGGAAATCAATCCCTCTTTGCGATATAGCTTCACCCCTGACAGGCCTTTTTCGTTTAAGATGCCTAAGGGTAAGGGGCAGGTGTTGCTCTCGAAATTGGCCGATATGCCGGTATGGCATCCGCCAACACCGGCCTATGTAGTCCACAAGGTTCGAAGTGGCGAGTCCTTGTCCGTTATTGCCCGCAGGTATGGGACGAGCGTCAGCTCAATCATGAGGCTCAACAGTCTTAAGAGTAGCCACTTCATAAGGGCTGGCTGGAGGCTCAAGATACCAACGAGCAAGAAATACCCGATATTTAGGGCAGTGAGCTCAGGGGCATCCGGATCACCGGGGAGGGCGGACTTGGTGCGGTATGTGGTACAAAAAGGCGACTCGCTCTGGAGGATTGCAGAGCGATTCGGGACTACCACCAACGCCATACAGTCCGAAAATCAGCTCAGAGATCCCCGCCTCAGCGTAGGCCAGGTCCTTATGATTCCCCAAGGCCAGCCCGCTACCGAGGAGATAGCCACCAAGACCTATATAGTATCAAAGGGAGACTCCCCGTTTTTGATTGCCGCAAGGAACCACATGAAGCTCTCGGAGTTTCTCAGGATCAATAACCTATCGCCGCGAAGCACTATTTTCCCGGGCCAGGAGCTCCTCGTGAAGACGGAATAGGTCTTGCTGCCAAGATCATCAGGACACGCAATCATACCTCTTCCTTGGACGATTCTAATCATGCCCTTGCCTATAGACAGGCCAGCGAGTTGAGATCCTGCGGATGATCAATGGACTGAACGGACAGATGAGGGCTGTTAATTGAAGAATTTCGTTACCTGAGGGCCCAGGGCTTCGGCCAGGTGGATGCCGATGACGCCTCCCATGCTGTGTCCCACGATGGGAGAGGCTCGAGATCTATCCACCGGATCCATTGCAGAACGATACCGGCCTGATTCCCCATGGCGTAGGACGATGCATCGAGCCAGGGGCTCTCGCCACATCCAGGCAGATCAGGCGCGGCCAACGTATAATCCCTGAAGAACTCCAACTCGAAGCACGGCTGAAAGCAGGCCTTTGAGGCACCGAGGCCGTGGAGAAAGACGATACTCTCAGTCCCCCCTCGTCTCAGCATAGAGGCGAGTTTTCCTTCACCTTTTCCTCGCATAGTCACAGGCTTCCCTCGAGCTCCTGAAGAAACCTCTTGAAAAAGCCCTCCATAAATGAATGGCGTTCCCCGGCGATTTTATGGCCCTCGGCGGTAAGCATGCGGGCTTTTATCCTCGATAGCTTTAGCTTGAATTCCCGGTACCCGGTATCCTCCTCGCTATATTCTTGAGTTTCCTCGGGATCGATAAAGGGGTTGTGAAGCTTGGCCCCTACCTCTCCGGCGAATTGGAATGTCCTGGCAATACCAATTGCCCCGATGGAATCGAGCTTATCGGCATCGAAGAGGACCTTTGCCTCAAGGGTCTGGGGATGGCGATTTCCCCTGAACCTGTGAGACATTATACAGTGGATCACATTGGCTTTCCTCTCTTCAGAAATGGGATACTCTTCAAGAAGGGGGCGGGCCATTTCGGCACCCTTCTCCGCGTGGCAAACACTTCCCTTTGATTTATCCTGAAGGGGGCGGGCCACATCATGGAGGTAGGCAGCAATCTTCAAAACCTCAAGATCCGCACCTTCGGCTTGCCCTATGTGCATGCACAGGTTATAGACCCGCAGCGTGTGGTCCCAGGCATGACTGCCGCGGGCGTTGGTGAGGTGTGTCTTCGCAAAGGCCTTAATATCATCTAATTGAGTCGTCATCGATGAATGAAAGCTTCACATTTCCGACCAGGTTTTTAGAGTAGTTTTTCAGCGCTACTTCCCGAGCCTGAAACCGTAATCACCATCCTTTTTACTATAAAGGCAACGCAAGGAGTCTATTGCCTTTCACCCCTGTGAATATCCTCCTCCCCTATAAGCGGCAGTGTCCTATCGATTGTGAAGAATACCAGAAAACGGGGTTCTTCCTGGTCTCCATCTGGCGAGGCATAGTGTCTCCTGCGGATCGAGTAAAGCAGTTCGCTGTCTTTTTCTTCACGGATCTTGGTGAGAAAACTGATGAATATCATTCGCCTAACATATTAATGGCTCCCTTCATGAACATTTTGTGTCATACAGGCCGGGAACGCTAGGTGATCTCCTGAAGATAGCCGAGTATTTGTGAGCGCGTATCAGTGCCGGCGACGAGGAGATGATCATCTATCCTGGTGCCGTCCAGATAATCATCGAGGGAGAATTCGCTCCCGTCCATCTTGAAGATCTTTGCACCTGCTGCTTCAGCAATGATCCGGGCAGCCGCGAGATCCTGATAGGACTCATGGGCGATTATCGCCGCCTCGGCCCGGCCCATGGCGACGTAGCAGACATGGGCAGAGGTGCACCCCAAGTCTCGGATTTTTCCCGGAAAGGTGGAGTGGTAATACCGGTGAAATCGGGAGTGGGTGAGCAGCAGGCTTTCATCGTTTATGTTATCCTGTGATGAGATATGCAGTTCCTCCTCACCCCTGAAGGCCTTATGGCCGACACGGGCGTAAAATAGATCACCGGTCACAGGCATGTAAAAGAGCCCAAAGATTGGCCAGAAGTTCTCGATAAGCGCCAAAGAGGTTCCCCAGATCGGGATTCCCGCCTGGAAATTGGCAACCCCGTCCAAGGGGTCGAAGATCCAGAGGTATCTTCCTCCCTCATGGGAATACCCCTTGTTTTGCTTATCGTACTGAAATATCAGATGTTCGGGAAACTGTGCCTTGAGGCGTTCTTGAAAAAGATCCTTCAAGAAGAGCTCAGCATCTGTCACCAGATCATCATCGAATTTCACATCAGGATTCCCCTTTCCATAGTAGCGAAGCGCTTCTTGACCTGATTGACGGATTACCTCAGTTGCAAATACGGTCAAATCCTCAATGCGCACGCTTTTCGATGTCACGGTTTCCCTCCTTATTGCACGGTTAGCCCTGGAAATGCCCCTGTTCCCTTTCAAGCAGCCATGGGTTACGTGATCCTTTAAACTCATGACAGCCTTAGCAAGGTAACGGCAAGCATCATTCTTTGTCAATGGTTAAAATATCTCACTCTTTAATGGATTATTGACATTGGGATGAATAAAAAATAGCATGTGGCTCCATAGTTCGTTTAGATCGCCGATAAGGTTACCAGCAAGGTTCCGCAAGATAACAACGTAAGGGGGATCATCATGGATTTCGCGCTCAGCAAGGAGCAGAGGGATATAAAGAGGGCAGCGGCGAAGTTTGCCAGGGGTGAGTTTACGCCGGAGGTGGCCCAAGAGTGTGAATTTAACCATCGGTTCCCCCGGGAACTCTACAAAAAGGCCGGTGAGCTCGGCTTTATTGGCATCGATTACCCTCTGGAGGCAGGCGGCGGAAATTTGGGTGTGACTGAGAGCGTGCTCATCGTGGAGGAGTTTTGCAAGGCGGATTCTGGCATTGGTATGGCCATACACCTCGGGTACTTGCCGGCAAAGATAGTGAAGCTTTTCGGTACACACAAGCAGAAGAAAAAGTACCTAACGCCGGTGGCAAAAGGCGAGTGGGTATCTGCTGTTTCGTTTACCGAGCCTGATCGCGGGAGCGATCTCAGAAAAATGGCGACCAGCCTCGATGAAACAGATGATGGGTTCGTGCTCAACGGCACCAAGGTATTCACCACCAACGGCGCCTATGCCGATTTCTTTATCGTGCTGGCCCAGGAGGATCAAGATGCGCCCCCCGGAAAGGGAATGAGCACTGTGCTGGTTGAGAGGGATTCCTCAACCTGGCTTGCCGGGGAGTTGAAGATCAGGGAGATACCCAACAAGATGGGCTTGAAGATGACATCAAGTGGGGAGCTGGTCTTCGACAAGTTAAAGGTTCCCAAGGAGAATATCCTGGGCGAGAGGGGACGGGGGCTCCTCAATGTGCTCGAGTTCCTGGATGAAAGCAGGATCGAGATAGGCGCCCAGTCTTTAGGGAACTGCGAGGGGGCATTCTTAAAGGCGTTGAACCACGCGAGGGAGCGGAGCCAGTTTGACATGCCTATTATCAATTTCCAGGCCATCGGCCACAAGCTGGCAAGGATGTGGAGCCAGATGCAGTCGCTCAAATGGCTCACCTACTATACGGCATGGTTGTGCGATAGTCAGAAGGGAGGGATGTCGCGGGTAGTAGCCCTTTTCACCTCCATGGTTAAACATCACGTGCCTGAAACCGCGAAACAGATCATCGATGAGACGATCACCATTTTTGGTGGATACGGGTATTTCTTGGATCAGGAGGTGGAGAGAAGATACAGGGATAATCGCATTGTGGAGATCTATGAGGGAACCGTGGAGGTACAGTTGAACAATATCGTTCGCATCCTGAAGAAATTGAATATGGATTTTATCGGCTCCTCGCTTCTCTAAAGCATGGCCCTCCATTGCGAAAAGAAAAAGCCCCCTTATTGTTCGGGGGCTTTGCCGTATTTGGGTAGCGTGTACTACTGGTATCTTTCGCTATTTTCGAACTTAGGGCAGGGTATGTTGGCATTTACGTCCTGTGCGGCAGTGCATTTGACCTTATGATCTGCGAGAACCTGCACAAAACGCTCTGGTTGATTTTTAATGTAATTTTTACAGTCCCTGCATCTGCTTCTGATCCTCGTTGCCATGCTATATGCACCTCATTTTTTCTGTTTTGCTGATCGTTGCCTCACCAAGATATCCTCAGCAAAGCGCGAGGAGATGTAAGATCCTCGCTCCAGTGAAACACGATGTTTTGATACGTTTCATACTGGAGTGGGACAATTATCAAAACACTGAGGCTCTGTCAAGTCAATTCAAGGGATAATTCAAGCGTCTAAACTGGATATACGCCGAGATTTACAGAAGGATTTGCCTGAGACAGCATCAATCTTGGCTGATTTACATATCGGATCACTCGGCGGAAAGGCTGATAAAACAGCCGCTCCACTCATCTTCCCTGCCTGAGGATGTGGAGGGATCTAGCGAATTGCCGTTTAGGTTCACGAAGATGAAAGCCGCTGTGTCATACGCGCACGTATCTATACAGTCCTGAGGATTATCGCGGGGCATTTCCGATTTGATCTTCTCGAGGAGAGATTCAAAGGAATCACACATGCTACAGCCTCTAAGGGATGGCCCGATGCCTCCTCCACCTGTGGACCCATGGCATCTGGCACACTTCTGGACATAGAGTTCCGCGCCGGTATCCGGATCGCCCTCTTGAGGCATAACATTCGAGCTTAGAAAGGTAAGAGCCAAGATCAGGATACATAGAGCCGAATTCTTCTTCATCCCACACCCCCATCCTTGTTGTCCTTTCGGATGAAACTTCTCGATAATAGATTAAGATAAGGTAGTTTGTGGGATTGTCAAATAAACTATCTTGGTTCGTTTCTTCCCTCTCCGTCACTTTTTGTCAGAAAAAGAAGAATTTGATTCCCAATCTCAATAATCGCCTTAAGCTAAGGCGTTGAGGCAAAGAGAACCTCAACGCCTCTGTTTATCCCGTTTAAGTTGTAAAAGTATACCTGGTCCCTGCAACGTTAATGATGAACTGCTCCGGCATTGCTCTTGAAAAGCCTGAGATGGCCTCAAACCCTGAACAGTGCATAGGAACAATGTAATCGGGGGCAACGGCTTTGATATCAGCAATCGTTCGCTGGATCACCTCTGGTTTGGCGCCGGTCAAATGGAACCCTCCGATCACCGTATGAACCTTGTCTATCCCTGTTACCTTCTGAGCATGTTTTACCGTATTGACAATCCCTGAATGGGCACAGGAGGAAAGGACTACCAGACCCTTGCCTTTCACATTAAACATCAGGGATTGTTCTCCCAAAAAGTAATCACGCTCCATTTTGTCTCCCTTTTTAACCATGAGAATTGGCGAGCCCTTTTCATATTCCGTCACTCTCTCAATATCTCCTGTCATATAGGCCCCGGGAACGATAGGAGTCGGTTCCTTGACTTCCACAATCTTGACCCGATCTAGGGCCTCTAGCTCTCCTCGGTTTAGCTGTCCAAGATCGGCGAGTCCATCCAGGGGCGTATAGACTGGAGGGAGATTAGCGAACTTGTTGTCAAAGGCATCCCCTCCTACGTATAAGTGAATCCCCTTTCGAATTTTTTTGCCATTGGATTTGAGCATAGGTATCAGGTTTCCCCAATGGTCTAAATGGCCGTGGCTTAATGCGAGGGCTTCTAACCTATTCAAGTCGATCCCCAATATCTCCATATTCTTGCTGACACCTTCGAAATCCATCCCGTAATCGAACATGAATGCGTTAGATTTACCATTGACGACCGTTTCGATGTAATACGCGAGGCCGTGCTCGGCGTGGAATGAAAAGCCTTTCCAAATAGAGGCACCGGGAAATTTCAACTGTCTTTTAGCAATCTTATAATTCCACCTCAGGCAATCGTAGTAGTTGTCGGTAATGACGGTGACCGTCAGTTTTTCAACCTCTGGCATTTTAACGGAACCATATGCCACCGAAGGCCCTCCTTTTAAGATACTCCCTGCCATCAATGTCGCACCTGCCGCGGCTGATGCCATTAAAAACTCTCTTCTGTTCATTTCTTTCATGATACTTCCCCCCATAATTAGGTTAATACATTGCCTGAACCAATTCAGGCTACCTGCCCAAATGAATAATTCATCACCTCCTTTCCCAGGATTTTGCTTCTTACCTATTCAGTGAATAGATTGAGAGCTTGGGATTGGTCGGGTCTAAATTGTTGGTCAAGTTTGGGGTACTATCTCCCTTTGCTGAAAGTGGAAGTAATTACAGTCCTCACAAGAATAGCCGCAAAAGATCTTTTTATGGCCTATTTCCTTTCTTAGGGCGTGACAGTTGAGGGACTTTGTTTTATAGACCATGCAATCCTCACATCTTCCTTTTGCGCGGACGTGATCGCTCATGGAGTTCTTAAAAAATTCCCAACAAAAGAGGGGAAAGTCTTCTGTGTCGGTCATATCTTTCAGATTAAGGCCTGTTTCTGCGGTGTCTGGAAATGGGATGTTGTTGTTTTTGAGGAAGGAGGTTAGATCCTTTGGGATTACTCGCCAGTGCCCTGATATGCCTACCCGATAGCCCTTAATCTCTCCCTTTTCCAGCCATCGCTTTACCGTCTCCCTGGAGTGGTGGCAGATTCGGGCAATATCAGAGGTGGTAAAAGCCCTTTTTTTCATATGCGTGTTTTTTGTTTATTTTGTTTGGTATTTTTATAACTTGTTTTTTATTTGTCAATCATTTTTCTTGACAGAAAGCCCCATTTCCCACCTGGAAAAATGGGGCTTTTCTGTTGTCCTTCAGGAATCAGATAAGGCCTTTGCGATGAAGCCTTATCTGTTATCTCTTTCTCATTCCGGCCTGGATCTTTCTGCACACCGCGCAGAGCTTCCTGTCATCAATACCCTGTTTCTTCTTACCAGGCGGGATGTTGTTCCCTACAGAACAGTCGCTGTAGATGTGATAGACATCGCTTGACGCTGAATGATAGGGACGACATTTCTTGGCCATAATACTCCCCTTCGATTACCTCTTTCCTTTGCCTTCAACAAATAATGACACGGAAAAATAGCAACATAGTATGAACCTCTATGCTTGCTTCACTTAAAAGGCTACCAAAAAATCTCATACAATACAAATAGCAATTTTTCTCCATTAAGAAATTAGTTTCAAATAATGAAATTATATCTGATTGGTCAGCGTTATGGTCGTCTTCAGTGATGTATCCATACCCTGAAACTTTGCTGGTACTCGATGGCGGCCTTTAAAGGAAGGATTATTGCGATGTTTTGCTAGCCCAAAATGGCCCTTGAGACGATGGTCTTCTCCATCTCCTTGGTGCCCTCGTAGATCTCCAGTACTTTTGCAGCGCGATAGAGGCGATTCACCTTATACTCATCGATATACCCATAACCCCCGTGCATTTGAACGGCCTCGTCGGCACAGCGAACCGCCATTTCGGCGGAGAACCATTTGGCCATAGCGATAAGGGCGTGATCCAGCCTTCCCTGGTCCACGAGCCATGCCGCCTCATAGCAGAGATTCCTGGAGGCTCGAATCCAGGTTGCCATCTCTGCGATCTTGAACTGCATCACCTGGAAGGATGCCAGGGGAGCACCGAATTGATGGCGCTCCTTGATGTGACGGATCGACTCATCGAGCGCTCCACGGGCCAAGCCAACCGCCTGTGCACAGATATGGAGCCTGGTTCGGTTAAAGAATGCCATCAACTCATGGAATCCCTCGCCCTGCTTTCCCACCATGTGATCAAGAGGCACACGGACGTTTCTTAAGGAGATATCTGCGGTATCCGATGCTCGAATTCCCGTCTTTCCCAGGATCTTTTTGGCCTTAAATCCAGGCCTATCCGTGGGAACCAGAAAAAAACTATGACGCTCGTGACGGGAAGGGTTTTCCTGATCAGTCATGCAGAATACCAGTATCCATGTGGCAATAGTTCCATTGGTGGTGAACATCTTTGAGCCGTTGATTGCCCACTCATCACCATCTTTGACGGCTGTTGTCCTCACACTGGTCACATCGGAACCCGCATCCGGTTCCGTGACGGCGGTGCCGATAATGGCCTCTCCGCTGACCAGTTTGGGAAGCACGAGCTGTTTTTGATCCTCAGTGCCATAGAGGAGGAGAAGTTCAGAGCCGAAGGTGGCTGAGAGTATGGCCTGGCCTATACCCGGGTCCACCCCCCAGAACTCCTCACTGATGAGGCAGTGTTCCAGGTAGCCCATACCCGCGCCGTTGTATACCGGATCGATGAACACACCGACGAAACCGAGCTCGCAGGCCTTTCGCCACAGGTCGAGATCGAATTTCTCCTCGCGATCGAACTCGAGCGCCCTGTCCGGAAATTCCCCAATGGCGAACTTCCGTGCTGCCCTGACGATATCGCGTTGTTCCTTGCTGAGCGTAAAATCCATGACTATCTCTTCGCAAACTTATCGGTCAACTGTGGCATTACCTCTAGCATATCCGCTACGATGCCGTAATGGGCGATGTTGAAGATGGGTGCCTTGGGGTCGGTGTTCACCGCGATAATGGTGTCAGAGTTCTTCATTCCGACCTGGTGTTGGTAGGCACCGCTGATGCCCAGCGCAATATAGAGCCTTGGCCTCACTGTCTTGCCGGATGTTCCCACCTGTCTGCTTTTCGGCAGCCACTGCTCATCGGCCACCGGCCGTGAGCAGGCAAGGGTTGCCCCAATGGAGTCGGCGAACTCCTGTGCAAGGGGGATATTTTCTGGCTTTCCGACTCCCCTGCCTATGGATACGAGGATGTCGGCGGAGCCGATGTCCACATCCTCGAGCCCCGCCTCCAGATACGTAAGGAATTTGCGTCCTCTCAGGTTTGTCCAAGAAGGCGCTGGCACGGTTTCCACACTCCCTGATTTACCCTGCTCTGCTTCAGCATCGAAGGAGCCCATTCTGAGGCTGATCAGGTATCGATCAGAGGGCTTCATGGTTAGTTTGGCGTTGATCTTGCCGCCATAGATCTGTCTCAGGACCTCGAGCCTTCCCTCGTCGGCAATACTCATCTCCGCACAATCCGTTACCAGCGGAAGAGACAAGCGAGCGGCAAGGGCAGGCACTATATCCATGCCCATCGAGGTGTGGCCGACCATGGTCAAGAAGGGCATGCGATCCTTGATTACCTCATCCAGGGCGATGAGATACGGGTCCGCATTGTAGTTCGCGAGCTCGGGGTCTTCCATGACAAGGACTATGTCGCAGGCACTGGTGAGCTTATATGCGAGATCCGATGCCCCGTGCCCAAGGAAGAGGGCGGTCACGGCGAGGCCGTGTTCCCTGCCCAGCCTATTTGCCAAGGTGAGCATCTCAAAGGTGATGTCTCGAAGCTCCCCACCTCTCTGTTCGACAAGTACCAGGATTTCTCCCATCAGATGACCCCTCCCTTATCTCGGATGATTTGAGCCGCCTTTTCAGAGATCTCCTCGATGGTGCCGGTGAGGATCTCCGCTCCCTTACCTGCCGGCGGAAGGGAAAGGGATTGCGAGTCTACCGATGATCCCTTGGGCCCGATCTCCTCCTCGGGCAAACCAAGCTCATCAAACCCTGTTTCCTTGATCCCGATCCTGCGCGCCTTTTGAATCCCCATGATAGAGACATACCGTGGGCTATTGAGGCCCGTTTGGATGGTGAGGACAGCGGGAAGCGGGAGCTCCACCTTTTCCTGGGTGTTGGATTCCAACTCCCGAAGGACTACCAGTTTGTCATCGGCGATATGGATGCCGACTACGAGGGAGGCGTAAGGGAG
>Ga0315548_1002826_pt1 | contig 13332 bp, 12 predicted proteins | sample SalMarSW160110MG_2_FD_202540 | JGI IMG/M metagenome (GOLD analysis project Ga0315548, IMG submission 202540) | Salt marsh sediment microbial communities from the Plum Island Ecosystem LTER, Massachusetts, United States - Salt Marsh Sediment SW1601-110 ... | reverse complement strand
TACCTTAAAACAAGTATGGCTGCTCAGGCGCATGCTTAGTATGATAGATAGCGACTCTCCTAACCACGGCGAGGCTACACACAGGATCCTGGAAAGGCTAGCTAAGACAAAGAATAACGCTGAATTCTTAGCCAATCTGTCCAAAGATACCTAGGGAATATTATTGCCCCGACTGCTACTCCAAACGAAGTGAAGAGGCGAAGCAACCCCAGCTGGCTAGACAAATTCAAACTGGGGGTCAAAAAAACCCTGGGCATGAATATTTTCCTCTGTGACAATTGTAAATGGAACTGGAGAAGTGCCTGTAATCGCCCTGAGCGCCCCAACGCCACTTGGTGCCCTGATTACGAGAAGAAAGGAAAATAACTGAATCCTGGTTGGCTTAAGCGTCATGCCTGATATGTCACCCCGAGCAGCAGCGAAGATCCCATGTATTATTCGCTACGCTCAGAATGACATCATTAAACACTTTCTTACAGCCTGATTGACATTAAAGCTGTCACCTTCTAAAATCAAGAAGGTGATTAGCAAGTGACTGGTGACGAACTAAGACAAGCCTTTCTGAGTTTTTTTCAAGATAGAGGACATAAGATTATCCCCAGTTCCTCATTGGTCCCTCATAAAGACCCTACTTTACTGTTGACTAGCGCTGGCATGGTGCAAATTAAGCCATATTTTCTAGGATTGGAGTCCCCACCTAGCCGACGATTAGCTTCCTGTCAGAAGTGCTTTCGCACCACTGATATAGATTCGGTGGGTGATAGCAAACACCTTACATTCTTCGAGATGCTGGGTAACTTCAGCGTCGGTGATTATTTTAAAAAAGAAGCTATCTTCTGGGCCTGGGACTTTGTCACCAAGTATTTGAAACTGCCTGAAGAGCGGCTGTGGATAACCATTTACCTCGACGATAATGAAGCCTTCGCCTGTTGGCGAGAGGTTGGCGTCCCCGCTGTGAAGATATCGCGATTCGGCGAAGAGGACAATTTCTGGGGGCCGGTTGGTGATTCTGGCCCCTGTGGACCATGCAGCGAGATTCATTATGACCTCGGTGAAGAGTTTGGCTGCGGTAGGCCTGAATGTAAGCCTAATTGCGACTGCGGTCGCTTCTCCGAGATATGGAATCTGGTATTCACCCAATACAATCAGGACCCAAGCGGACAACGTACTCCCCTACCCAAACCGAACATCGATACCGGTATGGGGCTGGAGAGGACTTTAGCTGCTATCCAGGGCAAGTCCTCCCCTTATGAAACGAATTTGTTTTTTCCTTTGGTAGACTACATTTGTCGATTGTCTGATAAAGAGTACGGACGGGACGAGAATACTGACCGGGCCATTAGAATCGTTGCTGAGCACTCACGCGGCACTGTCTTTCTTATCGCCGATGGCGTAATGCCTTCCAATGAAGGGAGGGGATATATCCTGCGGCGAATACTCAGACGTGCTTCGCTCTTCGGCAGGAAGTTGGGATTGAATGACCCTTTCCTTAATGGAATGGCTGAAGTTGTCGTTAGCACAATGAGCCATATATATCCTGAGCTTATGGATAAGCGAAATTTGATTACCGATGTAATTAGGGCAGAAGAAGAGAAGTTCATTACTACCTTAGATACCGGACTTAACCTGGTGGAAAAGCTCATTAGCGAAGCTTCATCTCAAGTACGAAAGAGGTTAACAGGCGAAGAGGTGTTCAAACTTTACGATACCTATGGCTTCCCCCCAGAGCTAACCGCCGAGATTGCCAGAGAAAAAGGCTTATCCATAGACCAAAAAGGTTTCCAGGCTGAGATGGAGAAGCAGCGGGAAAAGGCCAGGTCAGGACAAAAGTTCGTCGACTTAAGTGGTCACAGTGCAGGGAAAACAACAGTCAAGGGCAAGCTTACGGTCATACGTAAGCAAACAGATTTTATTGGCTATGACAAATACAGCTCTAAGTCAAAGGTTCGCGATCTAGTAACTAATGAAAACTCTGTGCGAAGTGTGGCTGAAGGTAGTGAGGTTGACGTGGTACTCGACAGAACTCCTTTCTATGGCGAGATGGGAGGGCAGGTAGGAGATAGCGGCGAAATCAACAGCCAAGAGGGAAAAGTAGTCGTCACAAATACCCTTAGGACTCTTTCAGACGCGATAATACACAGGGGAAAAGTGGTTGCAGGGAGCATGTCTGTTGGTGACGAAGTGGAAGCCAAGGTTGATTCCGCCCGACGCCTGGATATTGCTCGCAACCACACCGCCACCCATCTCCTCCAGGCTGCTTTAAGACAGATAGTGGACAGGTGTATTGAGCAAAAAGGTTCATTAGTAGAGCCAGAAGGATTCAGATTTGACTTCTCCCACTTAGGACAGGTAACTGAAGAGCAGCTCAATGAAATTCAGAGGCAGGTTAATGAGTGGATACGCCAGAACTTAAAATCAGAAGCAAAAGTACTCCCTTATAAGCAGGCCATCGCTGAGGGTGCTATCGCCTTATTTGAAGAAAAATATGGAGAAGAAGTTCGGATGCTGGAAGTCGGGGAGCCGGCAATAAGCAAGGAACTCTGTGGCGGCACTCATGTGAGTTCAACAGGGGAAATTGGCATATTTCTGATAACAAGTGAAAGCAGCATTGGCGCAGGACTGCATCGTATTGAAGCTGTAACGGGAAGGAAGGCTGAATCTCTAATTGAAGCTCGCTTAACTGCTTTGCAAAGCGTAGCCAAAGAAGTAGCAGGCTCACTTGACGAAGCTCCCAACAAGGTCAAAACCCTCATCAGTGAGATGGAAGCAGAGCGTAAGAGAGCGCTTTCACTGGAAAGGGAGTTATCGCACAGAATAGCGGAGGATTTGCCTGGACAAGCCGAGCAGGTGAGCGGTGTGACAGTGCTGGCTGCCAAGGTGCCGACATTGACCATGCCTATACTCAGAGAAACGGGCGATATCTTGCGGGACAGGCTCAAGAGCGCCATAGTGGTTTTAGCTACAGTTTATAACGGTAAGCCTAACTTTTTGGCTATGGTGACTCCTGACCTGATAGCTAAAGGATTCCATGCCAGCGATATTATTAATCAAGTAGCCAAGGTTACCGGTGGGGGTGGCGGTGGTAAGGCCGCTATGGCCCAAGCCGGCGGCAAAGATGCCTCCAAAATTGACGAAGCCCTGAAATTAGTTCGTAAACTGATTCAGAAGGTTTGATATGCGCAGCTTAGGGCTAGATGTCGGAGATAAGAGAACCGGGGTGGCCATAAGCGACCCCCAGGGGATTTTGGCGACGCCCCTAACCGTGCTCGCCAGTAAAGACAAAGATGCCCTTATAAATGAGATTATCAAGCTTGTGGAGCAGTATAAGGCAGAGCGCATTGTTGTTGGCTTACCTCGCCGCTTAAACGGCGAGATGGGAACGCAAGCTGATAAGGTAACGGCTTTCACCGATAAATTGTCATGGCGAGCGAAGCAAAACAATCTCAACCAGCTTGATGTACAACTATGGGATGAACGACTCTCAACCAAAGCTGCCGAGCGCTTGAAGACGGAGGTTGGTGGCAAGACAAGTAAACTACGCTCCAGGGCAAAAAGAGGAACCAGAAATCACAGCTTTTCGGCTAAAGCTGAAATAGATGCCATAGCGGCGGCCTTTATTCTCCAAGGCTTTCTAGATAGCCACCGCCCGGAGCAATAGCTAAGGATCCTAAGCGATGTCAAGATACATAGGTCTTATCGGTCATCCCCTTAAGCATTCGATCTCTCCCTATTTCCAGCAAGCTGCCCTAGATTATTATCGACTTGATATCCGCTATGAGGCTTGGGAGACAGGCCCAGCTCAACTTCAAGACATAGTGAATGATTTAAGAAAACCTCAAAATGTTGGAGCCAACGTAACCACGCCCCATAAAAAGGCAGCTTTACCTTTATTAGATGAAGTTGACGACCTGGCAAGTTCGATCGGTGCTGTCAATACCATAGTCAAAAAAGATGATAAGCTTATGGGTTTTAATACTGACGCCTATGGTTTTATCGAGGCGCTGGACAAAGAAGGGCACTTTGACCCTGAAGGAAAGCGGGTGGTCATCCTGGGTGCTGGTGGGGTGGCCAGGGCAGTGGGTTTCACGCTGGTGCAAAGGAAGGTAGCTTCACTGGCAATTACTGATGGTATATTTGAACGAGCTAGAGCATTGGCAGAAAGTCTGGTGAGGTATATCAAAGGAGTTTCATCAAGCTCAAAGGATTTGAAACCACACGTCACTGCTTTTCAGTGGCAGAGTCTAAGCTCAGCTGAAACTTTTAGCAACTGCGATTTAATAGTCCATTGCACTACCATAGGAATGAAGCACAGTCCTCAAGAAGGACAATCACCTTTGAGCCTCGAAGTAATTCCCAAGAGCGTCTTAGTTTATGACCTTGTATATAACCCCCAGCTAACGCCCTTTTTAGAGCTGGCACAAAAAGCCGGGGCCAATATACTTGGCGGCCTACCTATGTTAGTATATCAGGGAGCGGCCTCCTTCAAGCTATGGACAGGCAAAGAAGCCCCACTTGATATAATGTTCGATAAGGCTAGGGAAATATTGACAGGAGGAAAGAGGTGAAAAAAAAGGCAATCATTATCAGCGTAGTCATAGTAGCAGTGCTGGCGGCAGTATTAATTCCCATTACCTTAATTCCCAGACCGACAACAGGTAAAATTGTTGTAATCCCGCTCAGTGGGACTATTACCACCGAGGGCTCTTCATTGTTATCTGGCTCAACCATTACCCCGGAGTTGGTGAGAGATTATTTAGCGAGAGTGGAAAAAGATAAGGCAGTCAAGGCGATTGTTTTCCGCATAGAGAGCCCTGGCGGTGAGATAGCGCCTTGCCAAGAAATCCTGTGGGAGATAGAAAGAATTCAAGAGATGAAACCCATTGTGGTAAGCATGGGGGGCATGGCTACTTCAGGCGGCTACTATATCTCAACCAAAGCGGATAGGATTGTTGCCTTGCCAAGCACACAGACGGGGAGCATCGGGATTATCTCTGCAGTAATAAACGTCGAAGAGCTTTTGGAGAAGCTGGGTATACAGATAGAAATTTTCAAAGGTGGCAAGTATAAGGACATGCACTGGGGATTTAGAGAGCTGACGCCGGAAGAAGAGGAAATCGTGCAGCAAATGATTGATGAATTTTACGAGCAATTTATCGATGTAGTAGCTGAGGGGAGGGGGCTAAGCAGGGAAGAGGTCAGAGATTTGGCTACAGGGCAAATTTACACTGGTACCGAAGCCAAAGAGTTGGGTCTGGTTGATGAGCTAGGTGATCTGGATACAGCCATAGACCTGGCAGCAGAGCTGGCTGGCATCGAAACTGCGATAGTGGAGTATTATCAACCACCTAAACTAACAATATGGTCACTGTTAGGGCTTGCCGATGCTATAAAGACGAGAATATCAGGGTTAAGCGCCCAAGATATAATTTTGTTGGAAATCTTAAACCATAACTATAAGCAACCTCTATTTCTATATCAAAGCTAATGGGACAATTTCGCTTTCTTACTGGCGGGGAATCCCACGGAAGGAGATTGGTAGCCATAGTTGAAGGGATGGTGGCTAACCTTCCTTTGGAGGCGAAGTATATCAACAAGCAACTCAAACGCCGCCAGCAAGGCTATGGGCGCGGTCCCCGCATGAAGATTGAAGAGGATAATGCGGAAATCATGGCAGGCGTTCTCTACGGGCTCACTACAGGTAGCCCCATCGCACTATTTATCACCAACCGGGATTGGCAAAACTGGCAGGAACAGTTAAGTGTTTCTCCGGTAGAGAAAGAGGTCGAGCCTGTAACCTGTCCCCGGCCGGGACATGCCGACCTGGCCGGAGCGACCAAATATGGTCTCGAGGATATCAGGCCGATTATAGAAAGAGCGAGCGCCCGGGAAACAGCCGCCAGAGTAGCCGTCGGAGCCGTAGCTCGAAGATTTCTGGAGGAGTTTGGCATTTCTATTCACAGCCATACCATAGCGATTGGACGGCATCACTGGGAACAAGGCGAAGCAAGCTCTATAGATTGGCAGCAAGTAGAAGCCTCCCCTGTCCATTGTGCCCATGCCGAACTAGGAAAGGCGATGATGGCAGCCATTGATGAGGCCAAAGCTAGTGGTGACACGTTGGGCGGCATTTCCGAGGCGATTGCTACCGGTGTCCCCATCGGCCTGGGCAGCTACGTTAGCTGGGACCGCCGTCTCGATGGCAGAATTGCTCAGGCGATAATGAGTATCAATGCCGTGAAAGGGGTTGAAATCGGAGCGGGATTTGCTTTAGCCGGGCTTAAAGGCTCGCAGGCTCACGATGTTATCGAACCCAATCCACGTAGCAAAGCGAAGGGGCTTCCCTGGCGTCATGCCACCAATCGTGCTGGTGGTGTCGAAGGCGGCATAAGTAATGGCGAGGACATAATAGTCAGGGCAGCAGTCAAACCTATTGCCACCTTGGCTAGTCCTTTACCTTCTATAGACCTTCGCAGAGGTGAGAAAGCCAAGGCTCACTATGAGCGCAGCGATATTTGTGTAGTCCCGGCCGCCGGGGTAATCGCCGAGGCCATGCTGGCCATTGTCTTGACTGATGCTTGCCTGGACAAATTCGGCGGTGATAACTTAACAGAGACACTAGCGAACTACCGTAATTATCTGAGCAACATATCTTGATTGCTCGACCGCAATTCCCCGGTAAATGAATCGGTACTAACAACACCGAAGAAAGTATTAACAGAAACCTTTAAAAGGGAATACCACTAATCCCAATTAGCCAGCCTGAATGTCGCCCTTACCTGCCCATCATTCACTGGGCAAGGACTTGATGAACTCACCCACCAGGTTGACATTGGCTAATTCATGCTTCCATGACTCTGCATCATGTTGCAGCCAAAACGGGTAAGAAGTAACGACAATAACCATGTCGAGTCCATCCAGCAAAACAATCAGCTGCCCTCCATGTCCCCACGCGAGATTGAAATGATGCTCACCTACCCTGGCAGACCACCACTGATAGCCATACCCGACGTCGCGGAAGGAAAGGCCCCAGTTTGCTGGAAATCCGCCAGTCACATTGATATCCTCCGAGTACCTCTGCAGGGAATCACGCACCCAGTCGGCGGGAACGACCTGGTTTCCCTCGTATTCACCGTTATTTAGATATAACAGGCCGAACTTGGCCGCATCACGTGCCGTCAAGTGCAGATCCGCGGCGCCGTTGTTGTGATCCTCCGCATCAGTGCCCCATTCGCCTGCTTCCACACCAAGCGGTAAGAAAAGATTCTCTTCAGCGTATGCCTTGAGATTCATACCAGTCGCTCGGTCTACGATAATCCCCAGCCAGTTGGACGATAGATTGCTGTAATGGAACTCGGTTCCCGGATCGGTAATGAGAGGAAATTCTTCTATGAGAGGTACATAGTAACCGGATAAAAGGCCATCCCAGAGAGCAGGATCGGTCTCCTCCCAGGGATATCCGGCGCGCATCTGAAGCAAATCCCGAATCGTTATCCGCTCCTTCCTCGGGTCAGTTATTTGGTCGGCGATTTCCGGGAAGAAATCCAGCATTTTTTGATCCACGCTTGACAGGTACCCCTGGTCCAATGCAATCCCGACTAGTGCCGAGGTATAACTCTTCGTCACCGATTGTAACCGGTCTTTCTGGTCAACCGAACCTTCATTGAAATAATCTTCAGCGATGAGATAGCCGTTCTTAACAACCAGCAGGCTATAGAGAGTCTCTAATTCAGCCGCATTGTAATACAGCTCCGCCACCAGCATCGGATCCAGCCCTTGCTCTGCTGGTGACGACACCTCCCAATCACCCCCGGGCAGCGGTGTGTAGTCAACCGCTAAGAGGTCCTCAATCGAAGGGCCAGAACTGGGTAGCGCTGACATGACCAAGAGCACGATGGCGATTATCAAGAGAGAATATTGACGCCAGTTAAAGCAGAATTTGGCATTTTTACCCATTGGTTCCTCCAATCGCCCCGTCTAATGTGGCTAAACAAGAAACTTTTAAAGTTATTTCACCATAAAACCTGTACCACCGGTTTGATTTGGGAAATACCGGTTAGAAGGTTTAATCACTGTAGGAAAGGATTTCCTCGGCGTTCATCACCGATAGTGGTGGCTGGTCCGTGGCCGGGATAGACAATGGTCTCATCAGGCAAGACCATAAGTTTTTCACGAATGCTTTTCATCAGAAGTTCGTGGCTGCCACCGGGAAAATCGGTCCTGCCAATACCAAAATTAAATAGAGTATCGCCACTAAAGACTACTCCATGTCCTGAAAGACAGATCCCTCCAGGACTATGTCCCGGGGTATGTAGGACTTCGAAGTGTAAGTCGCCTACATCTATGTGGTCACCGTCCTTGAGTAACCTATCCGGCTGAGGGGGTGACTTAAAAGGGGTGAGGCCAAGCGGTATCAGCATACGCATGGGGGCGGCAGACAATAATTCCTTTTCCGCCTCATGAATGGCAAACTGGGCATCAGTACTTTCTTTAACCGAACGAAGGGCATCAATATGGTCAATATGGGCATGAGTTACCAAGATTAAGGATATGGATAACCCCATTTGCTGCACCGTTCTCAAAATACTCCCAGATTCGGCACCAGGGTCAATAATCATCCCTTCCTCAGTTGAGGATGAACCAACGATGTAGCAATTAGAGGCCAAAGGACCGACCACCAGCATTTTTACAATCATCGCTCTTTTCTTCACTAATTTTACAGTCGAGTGCATAAAGTATAGCACGAGTTTGCGCTCTGGGAAAAACGATTGACTAAAGACACTACTACCTGTTACTGGCGGAGAGGGTGGGATTCGAACCCACGGTCGGGAAAACCCGACACACGCTCTCCAGGCGTGCCTGTTAGGCCACTCCAGCACCTCTCCACGGAGAGGGTGGGATTCGAACCCACGCTCCGATATAATCGGAGACCGCTTTTCGAGAGCGGCACCATAAACCACTCGGTCACCTCTCCAAGACAATTTTTAAAGCTAATTTCATGGTTTTAAGGATTCCCCTTACCAGACATAACTACTTGTTGTCAAGGGATAATTGCACAAAATTATATCATATCTACCTAATGCTGCGCCGCTCTTGCCGGAACTGGTGCTATCTTGCGGGGGGCAATGAGCCACATCAGCAGGGCGGCAGAAATTAACGAACCCAAAATTATAAAGAAGGCAAAGAAGTAGCTATTTGTTTTATCATGGATAAATCCGGCAAGCGAGGGACCGATGGCACCTCCTAGAGAGAAGCCTAATGTTATAGTGCCCAGGATGGAGCCAAAGTGTCTTCCGTGAAATAGGTCGGCTGCCGCGCTGAAAAACACTGGCCCGGCAGCGCCAACCCCAAGACCAAAGCAGACCGCAAATAGCACTGGCATCCAGAGGTGAGAGGCATCCCGTATCAGGAATAGGAGGGATATTGCCACGGCACTCAACAGGCAGCTTGGTATGAAGACCCTTTCCCGCCCAAAGCGGTCGGAGAGGAAGCTGCACAGAGTTCCGAGGATGAAAAGGATGCCAAACACGCTGTAGATATTGGCTGCCATCATTGGTTCGTAGCCAACATCCCTAAAGAAGTAAACCAGATGGGTTATTGCTATCTGCTCGGTAATACCAAGGAGAAAAAAGGCAACAAGAAAGAGTAGCCAGAATTGATAGGCCTTCATCGCCCGAGGCAGTGTCCAGGTAGTGGCTGCCCATTTGCCTTCCCCGGTCTGAGGCTCATCGGGTTCTTGGGGCTGGGGTGGTTTCTGAGGTGCACCATCGGGCAGAAGTCCTTTTTCTTGGGGGCTGCGGCGTATCAAAAGGCTGCATAGCGGTACAATAATAGCAATGGGTAAAATTCCGACAATGATATAAGCCTTTTGCCAGCCAAAGCTGGAGATGAGGAACTGAGCAATGGGGGCTGATATCAGGCTGCCGCCGAAGCCAGCCGCCAGTATACCAATGGCTAAGCCGCGTTTTTTGACAAACCAGTTGGAGACTATGGTGGTGAGGGGTGTCCAGCCGGCTAGACTTAAGCCTATGGCGGCAATACCCCCGTAGAAGAGAAAGAACTGCCACTGAGCGGTAGCCAGGCTGCACAGGGCAACACTTACACCGGCAATCAAACCTCCTAACGGTAGAACTAGCCTTGGCTTGAATCTGTCCACCAGGGTGCCGGCTAGTGGTGACGCTAGACCATAGACAAGGAAGGCACTGGAGAACATTAGTGCCGTGCTACCCCGCCCCCAGCCAAATTCCTCCACAATGGTGGGGTAGAAAACGGCGAAGCTATTCCTGATGGCATAGCCAAGGACTACGGTGATAAAAGCTACGCCCAGGACAATCCAGCCGTAAAAGATACCCTGCCCATCTTTAGCTGTTCCACTTGTGGACATCGGTTATACCTTTAGGTGCTGGCGGCGCTGTAGATCGATCCGAAGCTCATCGAGACGGTCAAGCCGGTGGGCACCATATACGTCTCTGCATACTGGTTAAACATCTCAAGAAAGGATTTGGGGGTATCCTTAAGATGGTTCGCGTGCAATTGGTCATCCATTACAAAGACCTCAAGCCCATATCGCTATAAGCGATTGTATCATTAAAGGTCACTAGCTATAACTGGCCATTCTACTGTCAGGGCCACTAAATGACGGAATGTTCAATTCAGCGAGGGCGAAATGTAAGTACTTGATAGGTTATGGAGCCCGTAAAGGCAAAATAACATTTCTTCGCTCTTCTAGGGGACAAACATTTGAGGCAAATCACGCCAGCCAAGTTGATGACCTAATATTCCTGGATAGCTACTCGGTATAACTCTCCTGTATAACTCAATTCTGCTCTTAACGCCTAGTTTTTTATAGATGTTCTTGATATGTGTATGTACCGTCTGCTTGCTAATATAAAGCTTTTCTCCAATTTCATCATCAGACAGCCCTCTAGTTAGATAATGAATAACATCTAGCTCTCTTCTACTTAGCTGGAATCTAGCCTGTAAGGTAGTCTCCAGTTTCTTTTCGTCGCTGAGATCAGACAAAGTAACCATAAAGTTAGGCATAGAATTTATTTGATCGGCTTTCCATATCAGTGAACATTCAATTCGGAATTTCTTGCCACTTTCTGCAAATACTATCCTCTCTTTTGGCGACAGAATAGGCTGCTCTTCTGCTTTGAGTAAATCCAGAAGGTCGGAACAATCTTTAATAATACAGGATGGTACGGGGAACTCACCCTCTTCAAGATCAGATGTATTACATGACATCTTGCTTAATAACTGCAGGCAGATATTTCTTGCCTCAGCGTTGAAGAAGGAAGGAGTAAACCTATGGTCTAACCAAAGAAGCCCCTCACTATTAGCCTCATCGGCAGATAAGGAATGATTTTTCCGTGTATTAATCTGTGAAATCAAATAAATATTGTGTACAGCGACTCCAAAATGGGAGGCAAGCATCGCTGCTTTTACGACTTCCCTATCTTCATAATCCGGCTGTTTCTTGGAACGCCACAACGTAACCATGCCCTCTAATTTGTTTTTCCAGCGCAAGGTCAGGAATAACTCCCAGTATAAGTGCTGTGGCAGCATAAAATTATTATAGAAATCTGACCTCTCCCAGTCTCGAAAGGAAAGAGAGTCTCCAAATTTTAAGATAGTTTTTGGTGAAGAAATTGCTTGCTTTAACAGGGGAGAATACTGATAGAAAGAGTTTTTATACAAGACAGGGTAAAACTTATCTTCGTAAAGATTATGGCTATCTGTCCTGAAAGACCGTGACTCGACTATCTCTGTGTGCTGTGGATATCCTTTAATAAGCTGAAAGGTGGCACACTCGGCATGGAATACTTGCATTATGGAGGGAAACAACGTATTAATGAAGCTTTCTATGTCTTCACATCGGTTGGCAAGATAGACCAGATTTAAAATATCACGGTAATCTTTATGGGTCAGCCTACCCATTTGCCATACTTATAGCACCTTTTGTTTTTGTTGTCAAAAATACCCTGTCCAGGGTATTGATTTTATGGATGTATTTCTATATAGTAATATAGGAAACAGGGTTCTAATTACCTCTTTCAAGATGTTATGCTCTTAATCTAGGAGATCGGCTAGTGACAGACTGGCAAGTGACCGCAACGACGATTTACTGTGACGCTGTGGATGATGATGTAACCGTATTGGTCTACAAAGATTGGAGCACAAGATGCACCGGTTATAAGAAGTATGCTGAGAATCCCGACAAAGAAACGGCGCAGATGCTCAAAAAGAAAGCCAAACGGCTGGGCCGGAATCTGAAGTGTGAGGGGCCGCAAGATTACAGAGTAACTAGCTACCGGGACAAACTCACTGCTGAAGAAAAAACTAATTCTATGTAAGATGAATAACTAGAACCCTTAGGACATTGAGAAGAATAGTGCTATGGAGGTAAAAACTGATAAGCAGGTTAGGTTGCGGATTGACGACCTCTCCCTTAGCTTTGGCGGTGTCAGAGCCCTTATTGAGGTGAGCCTGGATATCAGAGATAACGAGATACTGGCTATTATCGGACCTAATGGTGCCGGCAAGACCGCCCTCCTTAACTGCATAAACGGCTTCTACAAACCCCAAAAAGGTGAGATATACTACGACGGGCAAAGAATCACCCGAATGCGCCCGGACAAGCTGGCTAAACTCGGTATTGCCAGAACCTTTCAGAATATCGAGCTGTATACCGGGCTAACCGCTCAAGATAATATCATGGCTGCCCGACACATGCTTATGAAACAAAACGCCATTTCTGCTGCCCTGTACGTTGGCTGGGCTCACAAAGAGGAGATTGAACACCGACGGACGGTAGAGGATATTATTGATTTCCTGGAAATACAGTCACTCAGAAAGAAGCATGTTGCCGTTCTGCCCTATGGGATGCGCAAAAGAGTGGAGCTGGCAAGAGCATTAGCTCTGGAACCCAAGGTTCTACTTCTTGACGAGCCTATGGCCGGGATGAACCTGGAGGAAAAGGAGGATATCGCCCGATTCATAATTGATGTCTTCGAAGGTCAGGGGGCTACCTATCCCGATACCCCCGTTCTGAGAGACGGGGTTAGGTGCATCATTCTTGTTGAACATGATATGGGAGTGGTTATGGACATCGCCGACAGGATTATCGTCCTCGATTTCGGGCGTAAGATTGCCGAAGGCACCCCTGCCGAAATTCAAAGCAACCCTGAAGTTATCAAGGCCTACCTGGGAGAGGAACTATAAGCGTTTAGAGAACAAAATGCTACAAGTAAATAATATTGACGTCACCTACATGAATGTTATTCAGGTGCTACGAGGCGTATCACTGGAGGTAGCTGACAGCAAAATCGTTGC
>Ga0315548_1002823_pt1 | contig 13349 bp, 7 predicted proteins | sample SalMarSW160110MG_2_FD_202540 | JGI IMG/M metagenome (GOLD analysis project Ga0315548, IMG submission 202540) | Salt marsh sediment microbial communities from the Plum Island Ecosystem LTER, Massachusetts, United States - Salt Marsh Sediment SW1601-110 ... | reverse complement strand
TGATGTGAATTTTTGGGAAACGGATAATTTCACACCCTATTATTATATTGCAGTTACCCAGTCAAATCCAATTCCAAATGTAACCAGGGATTTGGACCGCAATTTAACATGGGACTGGCAGCATATCCTTAATTACAAAACCACGTTATTTGACGATCATAAAATCGACCTGATGGCCGGTTTTGAAGCAAACGAATTCGTGAGAAAAACACTTTCCGGACAGGCAGATTCATTGCTTAAAGGAGGTGCTACCCCAGAGTACCAGTATATTGATGCTACATTGAGAAAAAGTGGTTCAGAGTTTTACCTGTCGCATGGAACAGTTAACCATGATGCAAAATATGCCTATTTTGGAAGGGTAAATTATGAGTTTAAAAATATGTTCCTTGCGCAATTCTCTTATCGCTATGATGGTTCAACCAAATTCGGGCCGGCACACAGGTATGGCAGCTTTCCTGCCTTATCTGCGGGATTTAAGTTCAGCGAACTTGATGCTGTAAAAAACAACCTGACCTTTTTAAGCTTTGGAAAAGTTCGTTTCGGCTGGGGAATAACCGGGAATGATGGTATTCCCGGATCGAAATTTTACTCCCTGGTTGACCCCGATCCTAAATATGGATACGTTCTTGGCGGGACAATTTTGCCGGGAGGCGTTGCCCTGGCACCCGGAAATCCCGAGTTGCATTGGGAAACAATAACTACATACAATTATGGGCTTGATCTTACCTTCTTCAATAACAAATTATCAGTCACTGCGGATTATTTCGACAAAAATACCACTGGCATGTTACAAATGATTGAATTGCCAATGACAGTTGGAAGGTATGGGTTTTCCGGATCTGACGGAAAATATGCCGAACATATCGGAGGCTTATCAAACAAAGGGTTGGAGCTATCGCTTGGATATAAAGATAATATTGGTGATTTGAAATATTCTATTGACTTCAACATTACAAAAATTGTCAGTGAACTGCATGATTTGGTTGATACTTTCTATTATCCGGAATATGATCCAATTACAATTGTAATGAACGGTGAGGCTCCTGGAGTATTCTGGGGACATCAGACAGATGGGATATATCGCCCAAGCGATGCAGACTCTATTCTTGACCCGGGGAGAACGAATAAACGATATGTAGTTGTTAACCAGCCTTACAAGTTAAGCAGTACTGGAAAAAAGATTTTCTTTCAAAACCTTGCAAAACCTGGCGATTTGAGGTTTGTTGATATTAATGGCGATACTATTTTTAGCTCTGACAACAGGGATAAAACAATAATAGGTGACCCTAACCCCAAATTCACTTTCGGTTTTTCAATAAATCTGGAATACAAAGGATTTGACATGAACTGTTTTTTCCAGGGCAGCTATGGAAACGATATTTTTAATTGGGCCAAAAGAGGTAAGTATAATCCATCGGGCAATGAAAATTGGATAGTAGATGCGTTGGATGCATATCGTGCTCCTGTTTATGATGAAAGCGGGAATATGATTGACCCGGGAAACACAACTTCTAACCAGTTCAGGCTTGCAGGAACCGATAATTATAAGTATAGTGACTGGTATATCGAGGATGGTTCATATTTAAGGCTCAAGTCCCTTCAATTGGGTTATACTTTGCCTGAAACCATATCCAGGAAATTCGGAGTTGAGCTGTTAAGGGTTTATGTCGGAGGGAGAAACCTTCTTACACTTACCAAATACACCGGTCTTGATCCGGAAATTGGAGGGAACGACCCGACATTATTTGGTATCGACTATGGAGTTTACCCTCAGGCCAAAATGTACAATATTGGAGTTAATATCTCATTCTGATTACCTGATTAACTGATGTTTAAAACTTAAAAAATGAATAAAATGAAAAAGATTAAAAAATTTATATATATAGCAGCAACTTTTATAAGTATGTTGTTTGTTGGGTGTTCCGAAGATTTCATCGATATTAAACCCATGGGAAAAGTTGACGAACTTAGCTTTTTTACTGATACTACCTATATGGACATGGCCCTTAACGGAGTGTACAATTCATTTGAGTTCAAGGAAAACTGTGATGTATACGATAATTTTAGAATGTGGTTAGGAAGTGTTCCCTCAGATGAAGCGGAATGTGGCGGGGACACGCCAACAGCCTGGGGTGAAGGGTACTCGTATGATGATTTGTCATACACTGCAGATGGAAGTATGTTGATATCCATATATGGGGCTATGTTTAACGGAATTTCACGCGCCTCGGAGGTTATTGAAAAACTACCTGAGGCTAAACTAATAGAAGGAGTTAATATAACGAAAATCAATAATCGTCTCGGAGAAGCTTATTTTTTGAGGGCTGCCTATTACTTTGTGCTTGCAAGGGCATTTGGCGGTGTACCTGTAGTTGACCATATTTTATTGCCATCGGAGTATAAAACTATACCCCGCGGTACCATAAAAGATGTATACAATCTCATGGAGAGTGACCTGAAAATAGCTATACAATATTTGCCTCTTGAAAGCCAATGGGGGGATAGAGATAAAGGACGTGCCACTAAAGGCGCAGCACAGGCATTATTGGCCAAAATGTATGTTTATGAGTCTTCATACTATACATATTATGGAACCAATGATGTACGTATGGGTGCTGTACAGGACCGATGGGCTGAAGCTTTGGAATTGTGCGAGCAGGTAATAGCCTCCGGTGAATATGAACTTGTTTCAGGTAAGAATTTTAATACTTTTTGGAGTGATACAGCAACAAACGGTTTCAGATATATATTTTCAGTAGAAGGTAACAACAATAGGGAAACTATTTTTGCAATCCAACACATATTTGATACCGGATATAATATTGGATTGGGAACTGCAATAAACCAGTTTGTTGGCGCCAGGGCGGTGTATATCGATTCCGCCAATACAGTGTCATCGGGAGAAGGAGGCCATTGCTGGGGATTTTGGGTTCCAACCCACAAACTTTATAACATGTACAACCCCGATGATATAAGAAGAAAAGTAACTATTGGTCAGGGGCCTGATCCGGAAACCGGATACCCTGGAGATCGTGTATATGCATCGGTCAATGATGTTGAAGGGTGGTATGTTATTGTGCCTACAGCATACCCTGCAACAGGTTTGGAAGCCTTTAAATATGAAATTGGTCCGTACCTGGGGATTCTTAATGGTAACTGGCAGGGAAATCCACAGAACCAATATTACATACGCTATGCCGATGTAATATTGCTGGCAGCTGAAGCAGCTTTAATGTCAACTGACCCAGGTGGTACCGGAAAATCACTTGAATATTTTAATATTATTCGTAAACGCACCCGGGATTGCGGGGATGGCATTAATCCGGCCGATTTGGCAGGTCCGGTCACAAAACAGGAAATTATGGACGAGCGCCTCCGTGAGTTTGCTATTGAAGGCGAACGGTTTTTTGATTTAGTGAGATGGCACGAGGCTTATAATGTTATCAACGGAATCCGCATGGAATGGTGGGACTTCGATGGATACAACTCCAATTATAATAGCTTGATTTATACCGAACCTAAAAACGACTTTTTCCCACTTCCTTCAATAGAAGTGCAGAAAAACAGTAATTTAAAGCAGTATGCCGGCTGGTAATTATAGGGTACATAAAAAAGGAATGTTATTTGGAAAGCCAAACAACATTCCTTTGTTTTTTTGGTATAACTATGGATTGTGGAGCTGGGCGGAATCGAACCGCCGTCCAAACAAGTAACCGGAAAGCTTTCTACATGCTTATCCTGTTGTTGGTTTTCGTGTAGAGGCTGGTAACAGGCAACCGGACCGGAACCTTATCTCTTGTGTTTTCGCCCGGATTTAAGAGAATCACCCGGACTATCCCTGTTCACGATGTACCCCTTTATCCGCAACCACAGGGAAAGGTTTTGGAGGAGCAGCCCGTCCCCGCTACCTAGAGCAGGGATTAAGCATTAAATCTACTAAACTTCGATTAAGCTGCGAGCGCGAAGTTTGATTCGCCATTTATTATTAGTCGCATTTCAGTTTTACGGGTTAAAATGCATAGCCCGGCATGCTGACTTACCAATTTACCTTGCTGTCAAATCCAGGTCAGCCCCAAATATTTTTATAGCACAAAATTACAAAATTTATGCCACTTTTGGTAGCTATTTCGCGTTCTTAAGATCTATTATCATCTGACGGGGATCATCGGACTTGAAAATAGCGGTTCCCGTCACCAGCACATCTACCCCTGCATTAAAAAGCTGAGCGGCATTGCGTATGTTCACTCCCCCGTCCACTTCAATGAGGGCACCGGACTTCTTTTTAACTATAAGCTCCTTTAACCTTTTTATCCTGTCATAAGAATTCTCAATGAACAACTGTCCGCCATAGCCCGGATTTACCGAGAGGATAAGTACAAGGTCAAGATATTCAATAATATCTTCAAGCAGGGAAACAGGGGTATGCGGATTTAAGGCAACACCTGCCCTCATGCCCAGTTCCTTTATCTGCTGTATAGTCCGGTTCAAATGAACACATGCTTCATAGTGGACAGTCAGGTTACTTGCTCCGGCTTCTTTTGCCCTTTTCAGGTATTTATATGGTTCAACGATCATAAGATGCACATCCAGCGGCTTTTCGGCCAGTTTATGAACGTGCTCGATAATCGGAAATCCAAAGGAAATATTGGGCACATACACTCCATCCATTACATCAAAATGTATCCAGTCGGCTTCACTTTCATTAACCATGGTAATCTCATCCTGCAAGCGGTTAAAGTCAGCTGCCAGAATTGAAGGAGCAATCAAACGCTTCATCTGTAGTAATTTTAATTTGACACAAAAATATAATTTTAATAAAACATAAAAGAGGAAATTTTAATATTTCCCCTTTTTTCCTTTTCATGGCAGGTTTTGTTTATCCCAGGTAGGTTTTTAATATCTTGCAGCGGGTAGCATTCTTAAGGCGCTTAATGGCCTTTTCTTTAATCTGCCGGACCCTCTCCCTGGTCAGGTTGAATACTTCCCCTATTTCCTCGAGCGTATGGGGATGCTTACCGTTCAGCCCGAAATACAGGCGGATAATATTTGCTTCCCTGAAAGTGAGGGTTGACAGCACCCTCTCTATTTCCTTCCTCAGGGAGTCGGTCAGCAAGCCTTTATCCGGACTGGGAGTATCTTTATTCAGGAGCACTTCGTACATATTCCCTTCTTCCCCCTGCTGCAGCGGTGCATCCATGGATACATGCCTTCCTGCCGTCTTCAGCGATTCCTTTACATCATCGGGTGCCAGCTCCAGCGTGAATGCCACCTCCTGGACCGAGGGTTCCCTTTCAAATTTCTGCTCCAGCTCGGATAACGTTTTGTTTATCTTGTTTATCGATCCAATCTTATTCAGGGGAAGGCGCACTATTCTTGCCTGCTCTGCCAGTGCCTGCAATATTGACTGCCTGATCCACCAGACAGCATATGATATAAACTTAAAACCCCTTGTTTCGTCAAATCTCTGGGCTGCCTTTATAAGTCCGAGGTTACCTTCATTAATAAGGTCAGGTAAACTAAGTCCCTGGTTCTGGTATTGTTTGGATACCGATACAACAAATCTCAGGTTGGCTTTAATAAGTTTTTCCAGTGCTTTATCATCACCATTTTTGATCCTTCTGGCAAGCTCAACTTCTTCTTCAGCGGTAATGAGATCAACTTTCCCTATTTCATGCAAATATTTATCAAGAGAAGGGGTTTCACGGTTCGTAACTTGTTTGATAATTTTGAGCTGTCTCATATTAAATGGGACTTAGTGTTGTAAATTTGTTGTGACGATAACGCGCATGAATTTTTTTATAGTATTTATAGGTATTATATAAAAAAAATATTACTTTTGAAATACTACATTATATGTATTGAGCTGCCAGATCCTTGTCAACGAACCTATTTTTTCATAAATAACTATAAGCCACTAAAATTAAAAAAAATTTATTAAATTTTAATATTTGTAAAATATTTTATCTTTTTTTTTGGTAATTCTAAGTAAATACTTATTATTGCATTGAATTACCGATAGGAGTTAACCAGTTGATTGTTGATGTCATATCCCTATACAATTTGAAAATTATCCTATAATAATTACATAACATCTTAATTTTTGTTTTTAGATCTCAATTTATATATTTAATTATATTATTAATATCCCTGATTTATGTATGATATTTTAGAACTGAATAAGAAGCTTGTTTCAGAGCTTAGAGATATTGCCAAGGAGCTAAATATCAAGAAAATTGATTCTCTGAAAAAGCAGGATCTGGTGTATAAAATTCTGGATCAGCAGGCTATCAGTGCAACCGGCACAAAAAAGGAGAATGAAATGGCAATGAAAAGAACAAGGTGGCCTTTAAAGAGAGATACCCGTAAAGAAGAAAAAAGGCCGATAGAAATAAAGAAACAGAATCAGCAATATAGTGATAACGATAAGGAAAAACTGGTTGATGAGACAATTGAGCTGCTGGATAAGGAACAAAAGATGAGGGATGCAGATGAAATAAACAATAACATGCCTAAAAACGACACAGTTGTTGAGTTTGATACAAACAAACAGGAAAAAAGTGATGTAGAAGCTTATGTTAAGCCAAGACCTGAAATAAGGCGCCAGGATAAGCAATTCGAATTTGACGGAATTATCAGCAATTCGGGGGTTCTCGAGATTATGCCCGACGGTTACGGATTTTTAAGGTCTTCGGATTATAATTACCTTAATTCACCGGATGATATATACGTTTCACAGTCCCAGATAAAACTGTTCGGACTGAAGACGGGCGATACCGTAAAGGGAACCATAAGGCCGCCAAAAGAGGGAGAAAAATATTTTCCCCTTATTAAGGTAGAAGAAATAAACGGCCGTGATCCTGATTTTATCAGGGACAGGATTCCTTTTGACTACCTCACCCCCTTGTTTCCGAATGAAAAATTTACTTTGATACGGCCCGGAGAGTCCAGTGCACTGTCGGTCCGTATTGTTGATATGTTCAGTCCGATTGGCAAGGGACAGCGGGGACTTATAGTAGCACAGCCGAAAACAGGAAAGACCGTCCTGCTTCAGGATATTGCAAATGCCATTGCTGCCAATCATCCTGAGGCATATTTAATTATTCTTCTTGTTGACGAGCGGCCTGAAGAAGTTACGGATATGGCCAGGAACGTCAGGGGAGAGGTGATATCATCAACGTTTGATGAGCCTGCAGAGAGGCACGTAAGGATTGCAAATATAGTGCTCGAAAAAGCAAAGAGACTTGTGGAATGCGGGCATGACGTGGTAATTCTGCTTGATTCAATAACCAGGCTGGCCAGGGCCTTTAATACAATTGCACCTGCCTCGGGGAAGGTATTATCAGGAGGTGTCGATTCCAATGCTTTACATAAACCAAAGAGATTTTTTGGGGCAGCAAGGAATATTGAAAACGGGGGGTCACTTACCATACTGGCAACTGCACTTACTGAGACAGGATCAAAGATGGACGACGTTATTTTTGAGGAATTCAAGGGCACTGGAAATATGGAACTGCAGCTTGACCGTAAGCTTTCAAACAGGCGTATTTATCCTTCTGTTGACATTACAGCATCAAGCACAAGAAGGGAGGAGCTGTTATTGAATAAGAATTTCCTTAATAAGATATGGATACTCAGGAAATACCTTACTGACATGAATTCTATCGAGGCTATGGAATTTCTGAGGGAAAGACTGGCAAAAACCGAATCGAATGAAGAGTTTTTGATCTCTATGAATGGGGAATAGAAATGAATTTCTTTATATATTAGCGGGTATACCCCGCTTTTTTTATTTATTTTTAATAAAAATGAATAACTCTTAAATGTTATAAAACAGTATTAAAAATCATCGATTTCTTATAATTTTGTATTTCCCTATTTGAATATAAACGTAAAACATTAAAAATTAGAGTATTAAAATGACTGATAAGAGTAGATTTATAACCTGTGACGGGAATTATGCCGCCTCACATGTTGCGTATATATTTAGCGAAGTAGCAGCGATTTATCCTATTACACCCTCATCAACCATGGCAGAGTATATTGACGAATGGTCGGCCGCAGGAAGAAAGAATGTTTTCGGTGAGGTAGTGCGGGTAACAGAAATGCAATCTGAAGGCGGAGCATCAGGGGCAGTTCATGGCTGCCTCCAGGCCGGAGCTTTAACCTCAACATTTACGGCTTCACAAGGTCTTTTATTGATGATCCCCAATATGTATAAAATATCGGGTGAGTTTCTGCCGGCCGTATTTCATGTTTCGGCGCGCAGCCTTGCTGCTCAGGCATTATCAATATTTGGTGACCACAGTGATGTTATGTCTACAAGAAATACGGGATTTGCACTTCTTGCTACAGGAAGTGTCCAGGAAATAATGGATATAGCTGGTGTGGCGCATCTTGCTGCAATAAAATCAAGGATTCCCTTCCTTCATTTTTTTGATGGATTCAGGACTTCACATGAGATACAGAAAGTCTGGGCCCCGACAAATGAGGATATGGCCGGACTGATAGATTATAAAGCTTTACAGGAGTTCAGGGACAGGGCACTTAATCCGGAACATCCTGTAACCAGGGGAACTGCACAGAACCCCGATATTTATTTCCAGGCAAGGGAGGCAGGTAACAGGTTTTATGATCCTGTGCCGGATATGGTTGAAGACTATATGCAGCAGATTGGTAAAATATCGGGCCGCGAGTATTATCCCTTTACATATTATGGTCATAAAGAGGCAGATAATATAATAATGGCAATGGGGTCTGTTACTGAAACAATACGGGAAGTAGTTGACTATCTAAATAAGCAGGGTAAAAAGACAGGCCTTGTTGCAGTGCACCTCTACCGTCCTTTTTCATCAAAATACATGCTGAGGGCCATTCCGGCTACGGTTAAGAAAATAGCGGTCCTTGACCGGACAAAAGAACCGGGGGCAGAAGGAGAGCCTTTATACCTGGATGTAAGGAATGTATATTACAGGAAAGAAAATGCACCTGTTATTGTCGGGGGGAGATACGGACTAAGTTCCAAAGACACCACACCGGCAATGATCGTTGGTGTTTTTGAAAACCTTGAACAGGCAGAGCCGAAAAACAGATTTACTGTCGGAATAGACGATGACGTAACTTATACTTCTCTGCCCCTGAAAGAAGAAATAAGTATTTCCGAACCCGGCACGTTTGAGGGCAAGTTCTATGGCATTGGTGCAGACGGAACAGTCAGCGCAAATAAGAATTCAATAAAGATCATAGGAGAAAATACAGATAAATATGCCCAGGCTTATTTTGCGTACGATTCAAAAAAATCAGGTGGTATTACAATATCGCACCTTAGATTCGGAGATAAAATTATACGGTCAACTTACTACGTTGGAACCCCTGATCTTGTTGCATGCCATGTTCCTGCATACATTGACAAGTACGACATGCTTAAAGGCATAAAGAAGAACGGCACATTTTTGTTGAACAGCATATGGGATGCTGAAGAAACAAAGCGCAGGTTGCCGGACAAAATGAAAAAAACCCTGGCAGAGAAGATTATTAATTTCTATATAATAAATGCAACGCAGATAGCGGAGGAAATCGGACTGGGAGGGAGGACAAATACGATAATGCAGTCCGCTTTCTTCAAAATAGCCAATATTATACCTTATGACAATGCGGTAACTGAAATGAAGAAGGCAATTATTAAAACATTCGGAAGAAAAGGTGAAGATATTGTTAATATGAACCATGCTGCAGTAGACAGGGGAGGAGAGATAGAGAAAGTCAGTATACCTAAAGAATGGGCAGATATTAAAATCAGGGAAAAGGAAGAGGCTGATCTCAACCTGCCGCCGTTTGTCAGGGATGTGGCAGTACCAATAAATTTGCTTAAAGGTGATGATCTGAAGGTCAGTGCATTTTTAGACCGTGAAGACGGTACATTCCCGCCCGGAACCACTGCCTATGAAAAACGTGGTGTTGCGGTACATGTCCCCGAGTGGATACCTGATCTTTGTATCCAGTGCAACCAGTGCGCTTATGTGTGTCCCCACTCCTGCATAAGGCCATTCCTGTTAAATGAAAAGGAAATGAAAGGGCTGCCCGAAGGTACGGCCACCCTTGATGCCAGGGGTAAGGAATTTGAAGGATTGAAATACAGGCTCCAGGTTAGTGTGCTTGATTGCACGGGCTGCGAGGTGTGCGTGGAGACATGTCCGACAAAAGAGAAAGCCCTGGTTATGAAGACCCTTGAATCACAGCTGGATGAAGTGGCAAGGTGGGACTATATAGCAGGAAATGTAACATATAAAACCGATAATATAGAGATTGAAAAATCCGTTAAAAACAGCCAGTTTGCACAGCCTCTTTTTGAATTCTCGGGAGCGTGTGCAGGATGCGGGGAAACACCCTATATAAAAGTTGCCACCCAGCTGTTTGGTGACAGGATGATTATTGCCAATGCTACCGGCTGTTCATCAATATACGGAGGTACTGCTCCTTCCACACCTTATTGCACGAACCTCGAAGGCAAGGGACCGGCATGGGCCAACTCACTGTTTGAAGATAATGCCGAGTACGGCTACGGCATAGCGACTGGTATAAGAAAGCTGAGGGAGCGAATAGCTATTAAAATGCAGGATGCAATAAACGGGAAATCATCGCTCTCTGAAGGGACAAAACAGGCGTTTAAGGAGTGGATAGAGGGTAAAGATGATGCGGCACTCTCAAAGGCTGCTTCTGCAAAAGTCATAAAATCACTGGAGAAAGAAAAAGACCCGGTTGCCAAAGAAATACTTGATTTAAAGCAGTACCTGATAAAGAAATCTGTCTGGGTCATAGGCGGTGACGGATGGGCTTACGATATCGGCTATGGAGGACTCGATCATGTCATTGCTTCAGCTGAGGATGTCAATATGCTTGTCCTCGATACCGAGGTATATTCAAATACAGGGGGACAGTCATCAAAGGCAACACCCATAGGGGCAGTAGCAAAATTTGCTGCATCGGGCAAAAAGATAAGGAAAAAGGATCTGGGAGCTATGGCAATGACATACGGATATGTCTATGTCGCACAGGTTGCCATTGGTGCCAGCCAGAACCAGTTTCTCAAGGCGCTGCGGGAAGCCGAAGCCTATAAAGGTCCATCAGTAATAATTGCATATTCGCCATGCATAAACCACGGACTGAGGGCAGGCATGGGTAAATCACAGGTAGAACAGAAACGAGCTGTGGAAGCAGGCTACTGGCATCTATACAGGTATAATCCTCTGCTGGAGAAGGAAGGTAAAAATCCTTTCGAGCTGGATTCAAAGGAACCGGACTGGAGTAAGTTTCAGGATTTTCTTAACGGTGAGGTCAGGTATACATCACTGAAAAAGGGATTTCCCATGGAAGCAAAAGAACTTTTTGCTGCCGCTGAAAAAGATGCTAAGTGGAGATATAACAGTTATAAACGTATGGCTTCGATGGATTTTTCCCAATAACCTGCTTTCCAGGCTGATAGGTCTAAAAGTATTTAAATTGGGACGCATTATTGCTATAGATTACGGAAGAAAAAGGACAGGACTTGCTGTAACTGATCCCCTGAGGTTAATAGCAAATAATCTGAAGGCAATATCTTCGTCAGAAATATTTGATTTTCTGGCCGGATATTTTTCAAGGGAAAAAGTTGACATAATAGTAGTGGGATACCCGAGAAGATTGAACAATCAACCCTCTGAATCTGTTTTATACATCGAGCCGTTCATTAAAAAGCTTGAAAAGATGTTTCCTGATAAGGAAATAGTGCTTATGGATGAAAGGTTTACTTCAAAAATAGCCTTTAAAAGCATGATTGAAGGAAACCTGAAAAAGAAGAAGAGAAGAGACAAAGGATTAATAGATATAATAAGTGCAAATTTGATATTACAGTCGTACCTCGATTACAACAGGAATTTAAATGGATGATGAAAGAACAATATACCCGGTGTTTTTGTACGGATCACCAGTATTGAGAAAGGTGTCAGTAGAAATTGACAGGGACTTCGACGGACTGAAAACCCTTGTTGACGATATGTTTGAGACCATGTACCGTGCTGATGGAATGGGACTGGCAGCTCCGCAGATAGGCAAATCATTAAGAATGTTCGTGGCGGATGCTACATCGTTGAAAGATGAAGATCCTTCACTAGAGGATTTTAAAAAGGCTTTTATAAATCCGGAAATTATTGAAGAAGACGGTGAAGACTGGTCATTTAATGAGGGATGTTTAAGTATACCCCAAATAAGGGAAGATGTTGTAAGAAAGAAGAGAATAAGGGTCAGATATTACGACGAAAACTGGAACTCACATGACGAGTACTTTGATGGTGTTAAAGCCAGGGTTATACAGCACGAAACAGATCACCTGAACGGGGTCCTGTTTACAGACAAGGTCACCCCCCTTAAAAAGAAATTGTTGAAAAGCAAGCTCAGGGATATTGCCAAAGGCAGGGTAGAAGTCAAATACCCTGTCAGGATAAAGAAGTAATATTTAGTACAGGGGATATTTTTTGAATATCTTATCTGATTTTAATAACAAATCAATATACTGCGCCCTCTTGTAAACAAAAGGATCATTTAACTTTTCATTTGAGAGCTTACCCCTGAAGTCATCGATTTTTTTATAGCCTTTTGAATCCATCCACGAGCTGAGGTCAGCAATTATCGTTTTAAGATAATCCATTTTATTCCTGTATAAAGTACTTACCACCTGCACGCATTTTGCCCCTGCAAGAAGCATTTTAGCCACGTCTTTACCTGTATAAATGCCTGTGCTGCTGCATATATCTCCCTTTATCTTTCCGTAAAGCAGGCCCGTGAACCTCAGGGCCAGCCTGTTATCCTCAGGTACGCTAAGATTGCTGGGCGTATAATGTTCTTCCCTGTCAGTATCAATATCGGGCTGGAACAGGCGGTTAAACAAAACAAAACCTCCGGCACCGGCTTTATCCATCAGCGAAACAATATTCAGCGGATTTGCATAAAAGGGACTGAGTTTTACACTTACCGGCAGCTTTACTTTTTCCCTGACCGCCTTTAAGATGTCAATCTGCTTTTCATTTACTGAACCGCCATCTGTGGACATATCCCTGGGAACATAATAGAAATTAAGCTCAATGGCATCAACGCCCGTCTGCTCAATAAGCCGGGCATACTCAACCCAGGTTTCCTTATAAATTGCATTAAGACTGCCAATTACAGGGATGCCTGTACTTTCTTTTACCTTTCTCAGATTCATCAGATGCTCCTCAGGTCCGGCATGCTCAATTAAAGGGAACAAGCTGACCATTTCGGCATGCCTTTCATCATATTCATGAAGCTCGTCATCCATCTGGGCGCTTTCAAGCTGTATC
>Ga0315548_1002822_pt1 | contig 13351 bp, 13 predicted proteins | sample SalMarSW160110MG_2_FD_202540 | JGI IMG/M metagenome (GOLD analysis project Ga0315548, IMG submission 202540) | Salt marsh sediment microbial communities from the Plum Island Ecosystem LTER, Massachusetts, United States - Salt Marsh Sediment SW1601-110 ... | reverse complement strand
GGTGCCCCCATCGATGTCCAGAATTGGTTCAAGGAAATTACGGGGAATAAGGATTATTTCCTGGTGACTTTAATGAACCAGTTGAACAAACAGCCGGAGTTGAAAGAATTGCTTTACGATAACTATGCCGTTTACGATCAAGGTGATGGGTATATCATTTTTGATTTGCACCACCCAATCAAATAGCTGCTTACGTGTAACCGGGATTCTCCAGCCAATAGGGTCGGGATGATTACAAAAAACCAACCGCTTGTCACGATCGTCACACCCTCATTCAATCAAGCCTCTTACATAGAATTCAGCCTGCGTTCGGTACTCCAGCAGGATTATGGGGCCATCGAATATTTAGTAGTTGATGGGGGTTCAACCGATGGCAGCGTTGAAATTATCCGGAAATACGCTGACAGACTGGCGTGGTGGGTATCAGAAGCCGATTCCGGGCAAGCGGAAGCGATAAATAAAGGGTTTTTGAGGGCACATGGCGAAGTAGTGGCATGGTTAAATTCGGATGACCTCTACCTTCCCGGTGCTGTGACCGGTGCAGTCAGAGCTCTTCAGGCCAACCCGGATTTAGGTATGACTTATGGAAATGCCATAACCATTGATGCACGCGGTCAAGCGCTCAACCAGCTGGTTTTTCCAGATTGGGATTTAGCCAATTTGATGGGATACCGTATCATCTGCCAGCCGGCGGTATTCATGCGAAGGAGCACTTTGGATCAGGTAGGTTTGTTGGATAGCTCTTACCATTTTCTGCTCGATCACCATTTGTGGCTACGGATAGCTGCTCGAGCCCCTATAGCACATGTGGCGGAAGTTTGGGCAGCCGCAAGGCACCATTCGGCAGCGAAAAACGTGGCACAGGCAGGGGGTTTTGGCCAGGAAGCATTTCGCATCCTGACGTGGATGCAATCTCAACCGGCTTTAGCCGCCCTTCTCGAAGAGAACCATCGACAGGTATTATCTGGAGCGCACCGTTTGAATGCTCGTTATTTGCTCGATGGGGGACGATCGTTTGAAGCCCTCAAAGCTTATTGGCAGGCGATATTAGCAAAGCCCGGCTTTGCTCTCCAGCATTGGCACAGGATGATTTACGCCCTGTTAGACTTACTGGGTGGGGGTTACCTGGCGAACTGGTACTATTGGTATAACCGGAACCGGAGGCCAAACCTAGGCGATTTCTCTGGGTTGAAGGGTTGGCCAGGGCTGTGCTTAGATGGTGATAAATAACGAATTACCAGCGATCCTGGTTACAGGCGCACATCGCTCAGGTACTTCCTGGGTGGGGAAAATGTTGGCGGCCAGCCCTAAGGTAGCGTATATAAGCGAGCCGCTGAACGTCTTGCACCGGCCCGGTGTGATGAGAGCAGCGGTAAAGCACTGGTACACATATATTTGTGGGGACAATGAAAACGAATTTCTAGCTGCATTGCAGGACACAATCGATCTTCGATATCATCTTTACAGAGAAATACGGTCCCTCGAGTCTCGCAAAGATATTTTTCGAATGGGCCGCGATTGGAGCACCTTTCTGGTGGGACGTATTCTCCGCCAGATTCCTTTGCTCAAGGATCCCTTCGCAGTCTTTTCTATTGGCTGGTTTGCACAAAGGCTGGGATGCTCCGTGGTGATCACGGTGAGGCACCCGGCGGCCTTTACAAGCAGTTTGATGCGCCTAAAATGGCCCTTCGATTTTGCTGATCTACTTGGGCAACCGTTTTTGATGAGAGACTGGTTAGAGCCTTACCGGGCTGAAATGGAACAAATGCTTACCAAACCCGATGACCTGCTGGCCCAAAGCTGTTTGATCTGGCGGATCATCTACGGCGTAGTTGCACAATTCAAGGATAGATTCCCCCGGCTCCAAGTTGTACGGCATGAAGATTTATCGATTGATCCCGTGGAGGGGTATCGAAAAATTTATGCGGTGATCGGATTAGAATTCACTCAAAGGGAAGCGCATACTATCCTAAAATTCAGCAGTACCGCTAACCCCCAAGAGAATCCGGACCAATCCAAATATTCTGTTCGCTTGGATAGTCGTGCCAGCCTGAATAATTGGAAGAAACGATTGAGTGATTGCGACATTGAACGAATTCGGGATTTGACCGAAGATGTTGCCTGTCGATATTACTCTACTGATGAATGGGAATGATCCGTGGAAGGAATGCCTCTCGTTTCAATCGTTACTCCATCCTATAACCAGGCAAAATTCCTGGAGGAGGCGATCCAATCGGTATTGGGTCAAGATTATCCATCCCTGGAATATATCATCGTGGACGGGGGATCAAGCGATGGTAGCTTGGAGGTTATCCGACGACATGCCGACCGTTTGTCCTGGTGGGTGTCAGAACCGGATCAGGGTCAAACAGATGCGATCAACAAGGGATTCGCGGGTGCCAAAGGTGACATCTTTGGCTGGTTAAATTCGGATGATACTTATTTGCCAGGTGCGGTCTCTGAGGCAGTGGCTTTTTTACAGAGCCATAAAGAAACAGGGATGGTTTACGGAGATGTAAATCTAATTGACGAAAATGGAGAGGTGATTGGTCGCTTTCCGGCACGCCAGACAGATTACCGACGTTTACGGCGCGGTTTTGTACACATTCCACAACAAGCTGCTTTTTTTCGCGCCCATTTATGGCAAGCCGTTGGACCATTGGACCCAACCTTTTATTTTGCCATGGATTTTGATTTATGGGTGCGGCTTGCGCGAATCACAAGATTGCACTATCATTCACGCTTGTGGGCGAACTTTCGCTTACATGGTGATGCAAAATCAGTTGGAGCTGACGAGCGGTGTTGGCCTGAGATGTTGCGAGTACACCGCCGTGAGGGTGGAGGATGGTTCTCGTGGATCGTCTTGAAAGCATGGCTACGCCAGGGGGTTTACGCTCCATTGCCTATGCGCCTGCGCCTTTGGCTGAGGCGATGGTTGATGTTTTTACTGGTTGGTGTGGTGGCAATGTTGCCGAATAATTTCCTGTAATTATGAGGTAACAGCTATTTGCCTCAAGGTTGCAAATGTGAGAGGTGTTACTCAATAATACCCAGATTTAAAGGAAAGCTATTTTGATCGAAGATTCGTTAATACAGATAGGTATCGAGCAAATATGTTAAATAAAGCAGAAAGGGTCCCAATTTACGACTCCAGACGCCAGGGCTCGGTTGCGCTTGATGAGCTGCGTGAAATCTTCCGCTATCGTGACCTGGTAGTGCAGATCGTGCGTAGGGATATCCTGACCCGATACAAGCGTTCGGTTTTAGGGGTTGCCTGGACGATGCTGAATCCATTGGGCACAATGCTAGTACTGTCGATCGCGTTTTCAAAGGCTTTTGGCAGCACTCCTGGATATGCAGCCTTCGTTTTGAGCGGATTGATCGCATGGACGTTCTTCGCCCAGACGACCAATGCAGCCATCTCGCATCTAGTTTGGGGTGGGGGTTTATTGAAACGCATCTATGTGCCTCGAACTGTGTTTGCGCTTTCAGCCGTGGGCACCGGTCTTGTCAATGTGGTCTTGTCAATCTTGCCTCTACTTATTGTAATGGTGGCAACCGGTCTACCCGTCAAGCTGCCAGTATTTCTCCTGCCGCTACCGGTCTTGTTTCTGGCTATGTTTTCCTTAGGAACCGGGCTGGTTATCTCCGCCATCGCGGTATTTTACACAGATGTAGCCGAGATGTACCAGATCGTGTTAACAGCCTGGATGTATCTAACCCCCATTATTTACCCAGAATCCATTTTGCCAGAAGCTTACCGGGTTTGGATTGCGCGCCTCAATCCTATGTATCACCTTGTTCGCCTCTTCCGGATGCCCGTTTATGATGGGATCCTGCCGGGAATATCCGAGATCCTTATTGCAGGTGGTTTATCCTTGGGAGTGCTGATTATTGGTTGGATGGTCTTTACGAGGAAAGCAGATGAATTTGCCTATCGTATCTGATCGGCAAAAGACTGAGGTGGCAACCCTGAGCGACCGAGACGAAATTGTACGCTTAGAAAATGTGTCGGTGCGCTATCGTGTGCCAAGTGAACGGATTGGCACGTTCAAAGAATACATTATCCGCCGGTTACAGCGAAAAATCAGGCACCAGTCGTTTCTAGCCTTAAAAGATGTATATTTAAGCGTAAGAAAAGGAGAAGTTTTTGGAATAATTGGGAATAATGGCGCCGGTAAAAGTACCTTATTGAAGCTGGTGGCACGCGTGCTGCACCCCACCGAAGGCCGGGTCTGGGTTAAGGGAAGGGTGGCACCTTTATTGGAGTTCGGGGCTGGTTTTCACCCGGAATTGACTGGCCGAGAAAATGTTTTTTTGAACGGGGCTTTATTGGGCTTTACCCATAAGCAGATGGAGGAAAAGTTCGACCGCATCGTTGATTTTGCCGAGCTGTGGGATTTCATCGATGCACCTTTACGCACTTATTCTTCAGGGATGTGGGCTCGTCTGGGATTTGCAGTGGCTACGGATGTAGAACCGGATGTGCTGATCGTGGATGAAGTTCTGGCGGTAGGAGACGAATCCTTCCAGAGGAAGAGTGCAGCTCGGATGCAGGAGTTTCGAGACAAAGGGGTTTCGATTCTGCTGGTATCGCATAATATGCAAGTGATTAAAAGCATGTGTCGGCGAGCAGCCTGGCTTGACCATGGAGAGATAAAATTCCTGGGTCAGTCCAGCGAAGCGATCAAAGCTTATCGGCAAGACCAGAAAGGGTGAAATCCATTATGCTCAAGCAATATATCTCCCGGACATTCCTATTTATCCTGATCGCTGGCGTTTTTATTGAGCTCCTGGTAAGACCCGGGTTTGCTTCGCCACCACTAAGCGGGGAAATTAATTCCGTGCAAGTAGCTGAATCCGTAACCGGCTCTAAATATTTGCCCTTGACCATGAATTTCTCTCCCTCCAACACGGTCTTTGGCGTAGAAATGCAACAGATCAATAGTGACAATGGACTGGGGGAGGTAGTGACAGCAGCACCTTCCTGGGTGCGTCGCAACGCTTTGTACTGGTCAGATGCCGAGCTAACCGAAGGGACCTATACGTGGAGTAATCTCACTGACTTGGAGCAAGAGATGATCAACGCCAGCCAAGATGGTTTAAATTTGGTCTTGATCGTGCGAAGCACACCACCTTGGGCGCAAGAACTGGATGGATACTACTGCGGACGCATCCGTATGGACAAGCTGGCAGCATTTGGAAATTTTATGTATGAAGCAGTCAAGCGTTACAGCGCCCCTCCATTCAATGTCAAATACTGGCAGATTTGGAACGAACCGGATGCTGACCCATCGCACCCTTCAATTCAACCCGATAATATTTATGGTTGCTGGGGGGATGAGCATGATCCCTATTTCGGTGGCGAATATTTCGCAGATGTCCTGGAAGCTATATATGCGCGCATTAAACAGGCTAACAGCGCAGTTCAGGTATTGACCGGTGGATTGCTGCTGCCTTGTAATGTTGAATTGCCGGCGGTTTGTAACAGCAACCAATCAAAATACCTGGAAGGAATTTTAAGGCACCACGGGGTCAATGATGGCGGTAACTATTTTGACGTGGTGGCGTATCACTCTTATGATTATTATTACCAGCGATTTGGTGAATATGGAAACACTGCCTGGGGCACTCGCTGGACAGACGAAGGCCCGTCTTTGGCAGCCAAGGCTCGCTATTTGAGGAAGACCTTAGAAAAATACGGTTTCGGGAATAAACCGATGATGACTACCGAAGTGACTGTCCTGTGCGGGTCAACCGGTAATGAAGGTTATTGCCAGGATAATGCTTTCCAAACAACCAAGGCCTATTACGTCGCTCAAAATTTTGCGACTGCGCTCGCATCCGGGTTAAAAGCGAACATCTGGTATTCGCTTTCAGCGAATTGGCGAGGGACCTCCTTACTGGACTCATCCAGTCTGGAACCGCTGCCAGATTACACAGTATTTAAGGTTGCCAGAGAAAAGCTACAATATGCAAGGCTTGCCCGTGTGATAACAGAATATCCGGGCATAAACGGCTTTGACTTTTTCGATTCCAACGGACACGTGTGGGTGCTGTGGTCGCGAGCTGCAGATGGTTCAGGACACCCAACCACGGTGGAGGTGGTTTTACCTGGAACGCCCTCGACCGTTTGGGATGTTTTTGGGGACCAAATTTATCCAAATGAAACTTCATTATCTGTTTCTATTATGCCCCTTTACGTGGAGTGGCGGTAAAGCATTAATTTCCCTCGAGGCAATATCGATATTCAGAAATGGATGTTGATCGTATTGGAGAGGATAAAGCCTTGTCTCCATGTTTGACTAATATTTTGGAGGGTAGGATGATCAGGCTTTTTATAGGAAAGAAATTTATATATGGGTTGATAGTAGCCTTAACCTTTGTTGGGATAATATTCGGAGTTCGATCTACCCAGGTTGTTTCAGCTGAAGCCAATATATCTATGGGAATTCTATCAGAAGGTGTAGGGACTGAGCCCCAGACCCAGAACCTGGACAATTTTGCCTATCTGCCAATGGTAACCAGCTGGTATCCATGGGAATTGCCGTTTGGTGTGGAGTCAGAGCGTTTACTTTTACCTGGCTCTATCATATTAGATCGTGTGGAAGCCTTAAATGGACAATGGGTACGGTTAAATGATAGGATATCCTGGCGAAGTTTACAGCCATTTGAAAGTGACGCCGTTCAATGGGGTTTGTTAAGCAGTTTTGAGACCGAATTGGTGGCATTGAAGTCCGCCGGGAAAACGCCGATCGTGGTAATTGATGATTATCCGCGCTGGGCAACTGATGATAGCGTGAGAGAAGATGGCCAACCAACCTCATGCGGGCCGTTGCTTCCCGAAAAAGTTTCAGCCTTTGCGAACTTTACAAAAAGTGTGGTGGCTCGATATAAAACCCCCGAATATAACGTTCATCATTGGGAACTTGGCAACGAACCCGATCTAGATCCAAATCTTGTCGTGCTGGATAATGTTTTCGGCTGCTGGGGAGATATTAACGACCCATATTATGGGGGTGGGAGATATGGGGAAATGTTGAAAGTGGTCGGTGAGGCGATAAAGAAGGAAGATCCAACCGCTACCGTTTGGATTGGAGGGTTGCTTTTAGCTAACCCTAATACCAACAACCCCTCCTTAGGAAAACCCGAATTATTTCTAAAAGGAATTCTCGAATCGGGAGCTGCACCTTATTTTGATATTGTTCCCTATCATTGGTATCCTCCATATTTAAATCAAAAAATTGATCACGATAACCAATTACCTGGCAATCAGTGGACTTCCCTGGGGGGTGGAATAATAGGCAAAGCAAATTATTTGAGACAAATTATGGCTCAATATGGAGTATCCAAACCGCTGTTTCTTAATGAAACGAGTTTAATGTGCCCACCGAAAATCAGCGGGGTCGATACTAATTGGTGTGACCCACCTAGGGCTGATTTTTTCCAGATGCAGGCCGATTATTTGGTGCGGATGTTCGTGCGAGGATTAAGTGTCAATCTAATGGGTTTTATCTGGTATACCGTAAACGGCCCTGGTTGGAACAGTGTGGGACTCCTCGACCAGGATGGGAATCCTCGTCCTGCATATTTTGCATTTCAGCATCTAAACCAGAGAATTCAGAACAGTCACTTTAACGGTTCAAGGAATTATAATGACAAGGTTGAAGCTTATACGTTTGACAATGGCAACCAAGAGATTATCGTAGCCTGGGCAAAGCAGGATGAGGTCCTTTCTATATCTTTCCCTGGGTTCAATATTAGCCAGGTATATGATCGGGATGGAAACGTTATTATTCCAGTTAATAACAGCATAGACGTTGGGTTCAGCCCGGTCTATGTCATCCTGAATCCATGAATGATGCTGACGACGTGGTAATTAGAACTGGATATCTTTATTCAGGAAGTAAAATCAATTCAGCCGTAAAAATTATTGCATGCACTACAGGGCTGGAGATCGATTGAACCAGATTACAGGTAGCCGACGATTGGGGGAATGCGACATAATTCGGTTGCACTACCTGCCCGGTTGATCATTTATCTATGACCGTGGAGAAAATACCTCCGAAGTCGCATAGCAACCTATGGATGTTCATCATAGGGATATGTGTGGTTTTAATCCTGCTATCCGGGAAGGATATGCCGGAAGGTAGTGCCAGACCTGTAGACAACGATGTAAGTGTACTTGATCTTATCGCGCCAAAGGATCCCAATACCGCGAATTTGTTATTTTATTCCATTGGTCCAAGAAGTAAACCGATCCAGGATTAATGACGATGGCCCGATCTGGCCTCACGTTTCAGCAGCTGGGCAAAATGAAGTCGCTCTCTTCCGGCGTTCATTTGGTACGGAACAAGATTGAGGGGATGCAGAACTGCATATATTTGCGGATACTCGCTTTGAAACCTGGATTAATGGTGTTTTTATCGGTCGAGGACCAGATAGGTTTTCGCGAGAAACCCGTGAGTATGATATCTGGCAACTTAGCGCGTTGTAAGCGGCTGATCACCCTGGTCTCTATATTGGTGCAGTGGGCTCCCAACAACCGCAGGTCTGAGTCACAGACGTTTTTCCTGAAGGCTCATGTGCAGGGCATGACGTCTAGCGGCGTGCAGGTAATTGCAAGCACGGGTTCTAACTGGAAAACCTCATTATCAGATGCCTGGAACAGGTTTTGTAAATAAAACTTCAAAAATTCAGCCTTTTCCCCCCCAATATTCATATCTGTTAAAAGCTTTCTACATTCTAATTGTCGGCGGTGCTCTTTTTCTGAGCTATTCTCACTGGGCGTACGACGACCCTTTCATCACCTATCGATATGCGGATAATTTGGAACATGGTTTGGGGTTTGTTTACAATTCCGGTGAAAGGGTGTTGAGCACTACCACTCCTTTATTTACACTGCTCCTGGCGATCTTAGGTTTCGGGTGGGCCAATTTACCTCACCTGGCAAACCTAATTGGGGGTTTTTGTCTGGCATTGGGGGCGGTATTCCTGTGGGATTTGGCAGGTACATTAGAATCGCCTTGGGTTGGCTGGGCGGGTTTGTTGCTATATCCAACTTTTCCCCTTTTGGTAACTACCTTAGGATCGGAAACACCGCTTTATCTGGCGTTGTGCATGGGGGCTTTCGCATTCTATGCTCGCCGGCGATATCTTTTGACGGCTATTCTTACGGCTTTGGCACTGCTTACCCGCCCGGATGCAGCCCTGGTAGCGATTATCTTAGGGGTAGATTATCTGGGGCGTTTCACGTTTTGGCGCCTTGATGATAGAAGAACCAAAACCAATGAGGAAGGGGAAATTAAGGGAACCAGCCCTCTCTTAAAAGGCGACCTGGTACATTTTCCCTGGCTGGCGTTGATGTTATTTCTAATTTTGGTTCTTCCATGGTACGTCTTTGCTTGGCTTTATTTTGGCTCTCCACTTCCAGTCACGTTGTTTGCTAAGCAGAGCCAAGCTCTATTGATGGGCAGCCAGCGCTTTGCCGAGGGATTTCTGACGATCGCCAACTATTACCTGGCGCGCTGGTATTACCTGGTTGAGATTGCCGTGGCGTTGTTGGGCCTGGTAATGGCGTTGAGGAAAGCCCGCAAATGGATGCTTGTCCTTTCCTGGGCAGCGCTTTATTTTCTGGCTTACTCAATATTAGGGGTGAGTCGCTATTATTGGTATTACGCTCCGCTTGTACCCGGGTTTGTCGTAGCGGTTGGTCTGGGATTAAGCGCCTTTGGTTCTGGGATCAAAGCCAGATGGAGCGGTCAAAATGATGGATTCCAGCTGCCCATAAAAAATATTAGAGTTATGGCATTTGGCATCCTATTATTGGGTTTGGTCACCTTCCAGGCAAGCGATCTCTGGCAAATCAGGCAAAACCCCGATACCCGTTTTGGTATTTACAGGGCGGTAGGGATATGGTTGCACAGCAATACAGCTCCTGAGGATACGGTGGGGGCCTTGGAGGTGGGTATTATCGGTTATTTCGCTCAAAATACGATGGTGGACTTTGCGGGTTTAATCCAGCCTCAAATCGCTGCGCAACTGACCAGGCGAGGCACTTATGAAGATGCGGCAATGTGGGCGGTGGAGAACTACAAGCCACGTTTTCTGGTCATTCATGATGGAGGATTTCCGCGCCTGGAGAGTGGCTATGTGGTGGAGGATTGCACCTTAGCACAACATTTTCCAGGGAAACTTTATGGGTATGCCTCGGACCTAAGCATTTATGCCTGTAGATAATCGGTTACAATTGGTTGCGAATTCCTTCTGGGGTTTGAAAGTCGAGTTTGCATGGAATCAACACCTACTTCCATTCCTGATGTCCTGCTGATTAAACCAGACATCTTTGGAGATGAACGCGGTTTTTTTCTGGAGGTTTACCACGCCAAGCGCTTTGCAGCCATGGGGATAGACATGCAATTCGTCCAGGATAATCACTCGGGCTCTCAGCAAGGTGTGCTGCGCGGCCTCCATTACCAGATCAGGCAAGCACAGGGAAAACTTGTTCGTGTTATCGCCGGGGAAATCTTCGATGTGGCGGTTGATTTAAGGCGCCAATCGACGACGTTTGGGAAGTGGACGGCCCAGGTTCTTTCCTCCAAGAATAACCTGCAAATGTGGATTCCCGCAGGTTTCGCTCACGGATTCTACGTCTTGAGCGAGTGGGCCGAGCTGGTCTACAAGGTAACCGATTTCTTCGCTCCTGAATGGGAGCGCACCTTGCTTTGGAATGACGCTGACCTGAGTATAAAGTGGCCGCTGATAAAAGGGCAAGATCCAATCTTATCGGTTAAAGATGCTAAGGGAACCCCGTTTCGGAAAGCTGAAATTTATAACGGACAGTTCTAACGTGCAAACATTCGATCAGAAACTTCTTGGAGACAGGAAATTAATATGCGTAGGATATTGATTACAGGTGGAGCCGGTTTTATCGGCTCAAATTTTGTACGTTATTTGCTCCAAACAGAACCCGATGTCTATATAATAAATTTGGATATCCTTACCTATGCGGGCAGTTTGGAGAACCTTAAGGATTTACCTGATCAGAACCGGCACACTTTCATTCAGGGTGACATTTGTGACCGTTCCCTGGTGGATGACTGCCTACATCGCTACGAGATCGATATGATCGTCAATTTTGCCGCTGAAACTCATGTGGATCGTTCTATCCTGGACCCGGAGCCGTTTATACAGACGAACATAATCGGGACGCAGACCTTACTAGACGCAGCCAAGAGGTTTTGGCTGGAGGAAAATAATTTCGATAATGAGGCTGTCCGTTTTCACCACATTTCTACGGATGAGGTCTTTGGTACCCTGGCCCCTGGCGATCCTGCGTTTTCAGAGAGCACACCATATGCGCCCAGCTCTCCATATGCTGCCACAAAAGCGGCCAGTGATCACCTGGTGAGGGCATACGGGCACACCTATGGGCTACCGATCACGATCACCAATTGTTCCAATAATTATGGTCCCTACCAGTTTCCGGAAAAATTAATACCATTGATGACCCTGAACGCGCTAAACGGGTTGCATCTCCCGGTTTATGGTGACGGCAAGCAAATTCGAGATTGGCTTTTTGTTGAGGACCATTGTGAAGCTATCTGGGCGGTAATACTCCACGGGTCACCTGGGGAAACCTATACGATCGGAGGAAACAACCAACCCACCAACTTACTGGTAGTCGAGACTATCAGCGAGATCCTGGATGAATGCCGTCCAGATTCTCCGTACGTGCCTCATGTGTCGCTCATGACATTTGTCAGCGATCGACCGGGGCACGATCGTCGTTATGCCATGGACATCGCCAAGGTGAATCGAGAACTTGGTTGGCGACCACACCACAACTTGGAATCTGGTTTGTTGAAGACCGTAAAATGGTACCTCGATCATCCCGAATGGGTCGATGCTATTCGAGAGCAGAAGGATTACCAGAAGTGGATAAAACTCAATTATGAGAAACGGGGGGTCGTAAAATGAAGGGTATTATCCTGGCGGGAGGGCGCGGAACCCGACTTTCACCGTTGACCATTGGGGTAAGCAAGCAGCTGTTGCCGGTTTATGATAAGCCGATGATCTATTACCCACTTTCCATGCTGATGCTGGCTGGTATTCGGGAGATCCTGGTGATAAGCACAGCGGAAGCATTGCCAGCATTTGGCGATCTGCTGGGGAATGGGGGTAAATGGGGGTTGCGCTTTTCTTACGCCGAGCAAGCAGAGCCGCGTGGCCTGGCCGACGCCTTTCTGGTGGGTCGAGATTTTATTGGGCGGGAACCTGTCTGCTTGATCCTGGGCGACAATATCTTCTTCGGACATGGTCTCCAAACCAGTTTGCGTAGCGCCGCGCAGTTATCTGAAGGCGCTTTGATCTTTGCTTATCCAGTGCGTGATCCTCGACGTTATGGGGTGGTCGATTTCGATGAGAATGGCCGGGCGATCAGCATCGAAGAAAAGCCCCAACATCCAAGATCGCGATACGCGGTTCCCGGCATGTATTTTTATGATAGTAAGGTGGTAAAGTTCGCTGAGAGCCTCAAGCCGTCTGCCAGGGGAGAGCTGGAAATCACCGACTTAAATTGTATCTATTTAGAGAGAGGCCAGCTGCGCGTAGAGCCATTGGGGCGGGGGGTAGCCTGGCTGGATGCGGGTACGCATGAATCGCTTTTACAGGCAGCCAATTTCGTCCAGACGGTTGAAGAGCGCCAGGGAATGATGATTTCCTGCCCTGAGGAAATCGCTTATAGGTTGAATTACATTAGTCAAGGAGAGTTACGCCATCTTGCTAGTGAGATAAACAATAACAATTATGGAGATTATTTGCTAAGTCTAATTGACGAGGATTTTGCGTTCAACAACAGGTAATTTGAATGAAGATCGTTCTCTTAGGGAGGTTTGGGCAATTGGGGTGGGAACTGGAGCGTTCACTGGCCCCACTTGGGGAGCTCATCGCATATGACTACCCGGACATCGATCTAAGAAAACCGGAAAGTATTAGGGGCTTGATCCAGAAAAACCATCCAGAGGTCATCGTTAACGCTACAGCTTACACTGCAGTGGACCGAGCCGAGGAAGAGCCTGGTATCGCTATGGCGATAAACGGTGGGGCGGTTGCCACACTAGCTGAGGAAGCGCTTGATCTAGGCGCTGGGTTGGTGCATTTTTCTACGGATTATGTTTTCGATGGAATCAAGGGGGAGCCCTATGTAGAGACAGATCTTCCAGTCCCGCTAAACGTTTACGGGCAGAGCAAACTGGCTGGAGAAGAAGCCATAAGAAATTTAGGTGGGGCATATATCATCCTGCGTACCAGTTGGGTTTATAGCCTCAGACGGGATTGTTTCGTGACAAAA
>Ga0315548_1002819_pt1 | contig 13364 bp, 10 predicted proteins | sample SalMarSW160110MG_2_FD_202540 | JGI IMG/M metagenome (GOLD analysis project Ga0315548, IMG submission 202540) | Salt marsh sediment microbial communities from the Plum Island Ecosystem LTER, Massachusetts, United States - Salt Marsh Sediment SW1601-110 ... | reverse complement strand
ATGATTGTGGTGGGGTCAATAAGCTTCAGCCGAATCCTGGCCAGTAGCGGTGCCGCCGCCGGCCTGGCTAGCCTGGCAACAACCTTACCCGTACATCCCATAGTAATTATAATAGCCACACAATTCGTGGTTATATTTCTGGGTTGTTTCGTGGACCCGGCGAGCATAGTGATGATAGTAGCCCCCCTGTTCATGCCCATCGTGACTTCGCTGGGCTTTGATCCGCTATGGTATGCCGTGATACTGCTCATCAACATACAACTGGGGCTTATCACGCCGCCCTTCGGCCTGGACTGCTACACAATGAAAGCCTTAGTTCCACCGTCAATAAGTATAGGAGATATCTTCCGCTCCTCCATGCCTTTCTGTGCCATAGGCTATCTACTTATGGCGATAATCATGGTCTTCCCTCAACTAGCAACCTGGCTGCCAGCTAGGATGGCAAGCTAATTCATCCACTAGAGAAGGAGATTAGAAGAAAATGGCCACTGCGGCAAGGCACTGGTTGGTAAATACGCTAAGAACGGGAAGTTTGCCTACTATGTCTGTGGTACCCTCGATAAAAAAGGCAGGGGGTCATGTCAAGTCAAGTACCTTAACGCCGATAAGTTCGAAACTCTCATCGTTAGTAAAATAAGGGAACGTATTTTAACCATGGGGAATCTGATAAACCTTGTCAAGCTGGAGATTATTTCCGGCTATGTTGATGAGTTGCACGAATTACTTAAAGAAGGCTCGCTTGCAGAAAGAAGGACTTTTATCAGAAGCTTTGTCAAAGAGATAAGAGTAACCGGCAACGAAGCAGGTTTGAGCTATTCGATACCTCTCCTTCAGGAGAAGGTGGCTATAGAAAAAGAAGGAGTTCTACCTACCGTACACTGTGGTGGGCGGTACTGGACTTGAACCAGTGACCTCTTGCGTGATATGACACGGGTTTGGCATTGTTTACCTCCTTCTTTTTGGGAAATAAGCGCCGTTACCAAAGCTCAGCTTACATTATGCAACACGTGGAGCTAAGTGGACGAAAGAAAGTACTTTTAGTTTGGCTTTCTGCCTCGCCACGTAACTCCCTGATCGGTATTTTAACAGAAAAGCCTTCAACTTGCACAATACGATGATTTGTCGATATCCAACAATAAGATGTAATGTTCAGTGGGTAACAGGATGGCTTTTGCTTACTTTAACAATTAGATGAAAGGTTTAGTTCAACTTTCCGGCTTATTGTTACATGTAGCTCCGAGGGTTTACCTATTATCTGGGAGTGTTGAGTAAACATGTAAAATGATATACAATAAAATCCCAAAGTGTGAAATAATTTTAAGGGGCGAAAAGTACTGGGTGAGTTGCAGGGGTGTTGCAAGCCAGATGAAGTTAGGAGAAAAAAGTCAAAGATACTTCAAAAGTGAAGAGTTGTTTAATTCTGTAACAAAGTGAAAGGGGGCAAAAATGATTGAAAAAGAGAAACTGGTGAAAATTGTTGGGGCTGTCAACATAAGTTATGACCAAGCGACGTTGGATGAATACTCCAGAGATATGAGCTTTGTCAATACTGTAAGGCCGATATGCGTGGTAAAGCCAACGAATGCTGGTGACATACAGAAGATTGTAAATCTGGCTAATAAGACTCTAACGCCGCTTGTGCCAGTGAGTTCAGGCCCTCCCCATTTTCGGGGTGACACTGTCCCCGGCATCGGAGGAGCCATTATCGTAGATTTAAGTAAAATGAAAAAGGTTATCAGAGTTGACCGGGCGCGCAGGGTTGCTATGGTCGAGCCGGGCGTGACATTCGGTGAACTCATACCGGCGGTGGAAAAGGAGGGCATCAGGCTCAATATGCCTTTACTACCGCGGAAGTCAAAGACTGTTGTCGGCAGTATGCTGGAGAGAGAGCCTGTAATAATGCCTAAGTATCAATGGGATATATCAGACCCGTTGGCCTGTGTTGAGGTAGTCTTTGGCACCGGAGACTTTTTTAGAACCGGGCAGGCAGCTGGGCCAGGTACAGTAGAGGAGCAGTGGGCAGTCGGTGGCGTGCAAAAAGCGCCGTATGGGCCTGGTACGGCTTCCTGGCATAGGCTTATCCAGGGGTCGCAGGGAACCATAGGCATCGTAACGTGGGCATCGTTGAGGTGTGAACTACTCCCCAGTCTTGAAGAGCCCTTCGTGGTTGGCTCCTCATATCTTGATAGGCTGCTCGAGCTGACTTCTTGGCTGATAAGACTGAGAATGGTCAACGAATGCTTTATACTCAATAATACCAACCTGGCGGCTATTTTTACCAAGAAATGGCCCAAGGACTATCAGAATCTTAAAGATTCCTTACCCAAATGGACTCTTTTCTATACTGTAGCCGGCTACGACGAGTATTTCCCGGAGGAAAGGGTTAGCTCTTATATTAAAGACATCACTGATATAACCCAGCGGTTGGGGGTGGAAGCGCTAAAAGCAGCCGATGGAGTTTCAGCAAATGAAATCTTGAAAGCGGTGCAGCAGCCTTCCGGGGAACCCTACTGGAAGCTTCGCTATAAAGGAGCCTGCCAGGACATATTCTTTTTAACCATCAATGATAAGCTCGAAGGTCAAATCGGGGTCATGAATGATCTGGCTGATAAAGCTGGCTACCCCGCTTCAGACGTGGGTGTTTACATCCAGCCGATAGTACAGGGCACTGGCTGTCACTGTGAGTTTAATCTGTTTTACGATCCCGGAAACCCGAGTGAGCTAAATCAAGTCAAGGAGTTATCCACCTTAGCCATCAAGAACTTAATGGCTAAGGGCGCGTTCTTCTCAAGGCCTTATGGTGAAAGTGTAGGGATGATTGTTAATAGAGATGCGGCTACCGTTGCTGTTTTAAATAAGCTTAAGAAGATATTTGATCCAAACAATGTTATGAATCCGGGGAAAGTGTGCTTTTAAAACACTTTAAAAGAAACAACTTATTATTGAATGAATTTAGGAGGTAGCGAATATGGGGTTAGAACAATATAAAGGCGATGTGGCGATGTGCTGCCGGTGTTCGGCCTGCAAATTTATACCCATGCAAATGGTGCAGGGATTTCAGTATGCAAACGTGTGTCCCAGCATAGCGAAATATAATTACCACAGCTACTCAGGCGGCGGAAGACTAAATATCGCAGCGGTGATGTTGGAGAACGGGTTCAACTATACGGATAGGCTCCTTGATATAGTCTACAACTGCCAGATGTGTGGCGCCTGTGGTGTCTCGTGTAATTATGCCATGGACATGGAAGTCCTCGAACCCATTAATGAATTCAGGATCAAGTGTGTCGAGGATGGTAAGACCAACCCGGCCCTTGACAAGGTAATCGCCGGTCTTCGGAAGCAGGGTACCATGGTGCCTGGCGCCAAGGGAAAGCGTGCCGACTGGGCTGCCGGCCTTAAACTGAAGGATGCCACCAAAGAGAAAGTGGACGTGTTCTATCATGTCGGCTGCCTGACCAGCTATAACAAGGACATGTGGAAGTTAGCCAGAGCCACCGTGAAGATACTGCAGAAAGCCGGGGTTGACTTTGGTATCGGCTACGAAAACGAGACCTGCTGCGGTGGCCGGGCCCACCAGATGGGCTATAAAGAGGACTTCCTTAATCAGGCTGAAAAGAACATGGACATGCTTAAGAAAGCCGGCGTAAAAACGCTGGTAACGAGCTGTGCCGACGGCTATCAGGCCTTTAAGGTGCTCTACGACAAATACAATCTCAAGGGTGACCTTGAAGTATTCCATATCACCGAATACATCGACAAACTGATTAAAGATGGCAAAATCAAGTTGAATAAGAAAGTGAATTTGAATGTTACCTATCATGACCCCTGCCATCTCGGCAGGCTGGGTGAGCCGTGGATACACTGGAAAGGGAAAAAGATTCCGGGGGAAAAGTTTGTTTTTGACCCGCCCAAGGAATACCGGCGGGGTACAAATGGTGTTTATGAACCGCCGCGTGACATACTTGACGGTATTCCCGGCATAAAACTTACAGAGATGGTTCGGATAAAGGAATACGCCTGGTGCTGTGGGGCCGGCGGCGGTGTTAACGAGTCAAATCCTGAGTTTGCTTTGTGGACGGCCAAAGAGAGGATAGAAGAAGCCGAGTCTACCGGGGCTGAGGCGATTGTTACCGCCTGTCCCTGGTGTGAGAAGACCTTTAACGAAGCCATCAAGGAAAGCGGAAGCGACCTGAAGGTTTACGATATCGTTGAAATCGTAGAAAAGGCAATCTAAGGAAGGGGGTTAATGAATCATGGCTTTAAGCAAAGAGGTATATAAGGAATTCGAAGATGTGGTGGGAGAGGAGAATATCTGTAATGACCCGGCAATAATGCCTTCATATTATTCGACTGAGCTTTCCGCGGTAATTCTTCCCAAGAACACGGCTGAAGTTCAAGCGATAGTTAAGCTATGTAACAAACACAGGTTACAATTCAGAGCAGAATGTACAGGCTGGACGTTTATGATGCCCGGGATGGTCAGCCAGGACTTCATCTATTTAGATCTGAGAAGGATGAACCGCATCATTGAAATCAATGAGAAAAACATGTATGCCGTGGTTGAGCCGTATGTGGTCTCGGCACAGCTACAGGCTGAGCTATTCAAGAGGGGCCTGAATTTTTGCATCAAGGGAGCCGGGTCTAACACCTCGGCGCTCCTCAGGGGGCATGGACATCTGGACCAAACCACCAGTGGTGATGACCGAAACCATCTGGCTTTAGAATGGGTAACCCCTGAAGGGGAAATAGTTAGGTCAGGTTCGTTGGGGTCTTCAGATGAGTGGTTCTGTGGTGACGGGCCGGGTCCATCCCTAAGGTGCATACTGAATAGTGTAGTACCGCCAGGCACAACACCGGGTATATTCACCAAGACGGCAACGAAGCTTTATCACTGGCCGGGGCCCGCAAGATATCCAATAGTAGGGAAATCGCCCAAATACGCCCTGAGCGAGGTACCACCTAATATGATGGTACGGTATTTCAGCTTCCCGTCAGCAGAGAAAATGTACCAAGCAGAGCGCAAGATTGGTGAAAGTGAAATATCGTACGTGCTAATGGGCTTTAATGCGTCAATGGTATCTTCCAACATAACAACAAGTAATGAGGAAGATTTTGCCATCCTGGAGCAATTCCTCAAAGAGGTACAGGGGCCCGGCTTTCTGGTAATAATCGCCGGCAACTCTCGGGAAGACTTTGAATATAAAAAACGAGTATTACAGCATATTGTCAGTGAAGCTGACGGAAAGTCTTTAGAAAAAGTCGAAGACCCGGAGATTGAAGGAATCCTGTTGTGCCAGTGCACAAGAATCTCGGCCTCTATTAGAGAGACATTCCGTGCTGGAGGGATCTTTACTTCAATTCCTATTATGGGCCAGAGAGACTTGTGTCTCAGGTGGTCAGTAGGAGCGGGCAAAGCGAAGGAGCCTTTGATAGAAAAGGGCCTGATAGTGGATGATGGCGCAGCCTTCTTTGGATGGGGAGTTGAACAGGGGCATCTTGGGAAAACGGAAATATTCTGCCGATACGACCCCCTCAATCCTGAAGCAAAGAAAGCCGTAGAAGAATGGTTTCAAGAGCAAACTGCGAGGGCTTTTAATGAAAACTACTTCGCAATGTTAATGGGCCTCCAAGCCGATGAAGTCGGACCAGCTTTATCCAATTACCATATATGGTGGAAGAAGTTTAAGGAAGCAATTGATCCGAATGGTGTATCACCAGAGGTAGGGACACTTGCCTAGTTCCTACTAACGGGGGATGACTGGTGACTCGCGTTAGGCTGCTGTATAGTGGCTGTTAATGTAATAAAGGCTAATTTTGTTACCACGTTGAATAAAATGACGGTTTGTGCCTGTTTATAAAGGTAACCCAAGCTCCTTTCTCTTTTCAGCAGTAGGCATGCCTTGAGAAGTCCAGCCGCGCTTCTTGTAATACAATGGCAGCATTTCAGGTATCGAGATAGTGCTGCCGGCTGAGGGTTGTTTTTCTATTTTCCCGTGGGGCGGAACCTCTACCGGTGGTCTTAATCCTTTTTTCTCTTCCCCGGAGTATATTTCATTGGGCATAGGTGTCTCCTCCAGGCGGGTAGGCAATCGGTCGTCATCCCTTGTGAAACCCTCTCTGATATTGAACAGCTTCTCTAGGTTCCAGACCCTCTCGCCAACCTTGAGGATATCATCGGCTGTGTAATCAACCCCAGTCGCCGCCGAAAGCTCTTTAGCATAGTCTTCCGCTCCAATACCGAAGACAGTGAATAAACATTGACCCAGCGAATCTATAGCTGCGAAGAGGTTCTCAAAGATAAATACAAGGTTTGTCCTATCGCCATCTTTTGAGAGTCTATACTCCACTGTAGGCGTGGGAATACTAGGTGGCGTGAGTCCGGTGTAGTTACCGAGAACCTCCGCGGATATCATATAGGCACGGACATGACATCCCCCCCTGTTCGAAGTTGCGTAGGCAAGGCCTTGGGCTAGGACACCACGCGGGTCATAGGCTGGAAATTCAAGTCCCTTTACGCACATGGATAACTCAGGGTGGCCATATTTCGCTGCCAGCCTAGATGCACCTTCGGCCAGCTCGTCGCCTATACCTTCCCTGGCAGCAGTTTTCTTGACAAGGTCAACCACCAAACCTCCGTCTCCGAATGGGTTCTCTCCCGCTCGATATCTCGGTAGCTCCATATAGCCTTTCTCGCAGAGTTCCATAGCGCACCCAATTGTACTGCCAGTTGAGATTGTATCCAACCCGAGTTCATTACAGAGATAGTTCGCTTCACATATAGGGGCTATATCGATTACTCCACACTGAGCTCCAAATGCCCAAGTAGTCTCGTATTCAGGTCCCTCACCCTCACCTAGGGTTATGTATTCTGGGCGGGCGCCTTCTGGAATCTTCGATACCCGACCACATTTTATGTTGCAAGTTCGACAGCACCCTTCTGCCTCGGTGAACATCTTCGGTACGGGAGGAACTTCCCCACTCAGTGCCTCTCCACTCGCCTTTGCAGCTTCTTTTAGCATCCCCCACCTGAAATTGCACGTTGGTAGGACTCCGGCACCATTAACTATATTGTATAAGACTTCGGTACCATACGTAGGCAAAGCTGTTCCAGATACAGGGGCCTTACGAATCTTTGCGTTGCTTTCCCTGATAGCGCCTGTGAATTCTGACGGCTTTGCGATTTTGATTTCCCCCACCCCCCTGGTGGCTATTGCTTTAAGATTCTTCGACCCCATGACTGCACCTACTCCACCTCTGCCACAAGCCCGACCATGCCCTAGCTTATCAGCATCATTAATTATGTTAGCAGGCTTGGCAAGTTTTTCCCCGGCTATACCGATACAGGCGACCTTGGCCTCCGGTTCTTTGATTTCTTCTTTAATGGTAATTGTAGTCTCATAAGTTCCTTTTCCCCAAAGGTGTTTTGCCTCCTTGATTTCAGTTTTTCCATCATGAAGCCAGAGATAGACCGGGTGTTCCGCTTTCCCTCTAAGGATTATTGCGTCGAAGCCCTCATGCTTTAACTTTTCGCTCCAGTCTCCACCCGATTGGGAGTCCACTATCGCTCCCGATTTTCCTTCAACCTTTGGCGTCTTCGGACAAACCAAAGGAGATTTCGTTACCACACAGTATCTTCCTGAGCTAGCTACATTGGTACCCGTCAGTGGGCCCGTTGCGAATATGAGCACGTTGTCGGGACCGAGTGGGTCTGTATGTGGACCAACCTCATCATACAATATCCTAACGCCCAGCCCTCGACCCCCGACGTAATGCTGATAGTCTGCACATACTTCATCAAGATCTCTTATTTTTACCGTTGCACTTGTTAAGTCAACATCGAGTACCCTGCCTACCCAACCATAGAATTTTGTTTCTGCGTCTTTCATTGATTTAACCTCCTTTTTGCCACTGCATGACCAGGTCAGTAACAATATACCTCACCGAGACCATCTTGGCAACGTTAAAAGAAAAAGGAGCGCTAGAAGAAAGGCCTCGCTTAGGTCGATAACACTAAAGCCACAATTGGGCGGTTTGTTTAACGCTCTGTCGCCTAATGTTTAATTGTCTACTCATCCTACGCTCATGTCATTGATACGAACTAGTATTGATAGTAGAATTGTATTGAATACCTCTTCAGAAGCCGAGACGAGGCCAGGGAGCTTACCTTCATCATTACTAGCTTCAGTGATTGGGAGGGACAGTGGGAGTTCAAGGTGCCGCTTGACTAATCAGGGAGGTGGGCCAAAGATGAAAAAATGGTTATTTGTGGCAGTAAGTTTGCTGGTAGTAGCCCTCCTCATGGGTGGTTGCGGGCAACCTACAGGCATTAAAAGCCCAAGAGAGTTGGCAGAGGAAGAGAAGGCGAGAGTGGTTGAAATAGCGCTTAACACCCCGCAGGTATCAGGATGGCTGGAAGACGAAGGCGAATACCAGATAGCCGGACTGGACTGGTATGCTATGGACGATGGGACATGGTGGTGCTTTGACTATGATGGCGTAGAGACTGACCCGAACCGCCAGCTGGTTCCTGAATCGGCAAGGTGGTATCCGGGAGTCACCATCCAAGTCGGAGAAGTAACAATAACGCAAATGCAGATAGCTGTTGACCTGAAAATAGGAAAGTCGGTGCTGGTGGAAGGCCCATACCCCTTTTTGAGTTCACCCGATCGTTTTAAGGAATCCCCTGTGAAACCGACACAGATACCACCAGCCAGGGAAGCAATTGTACTGGTGAAATCGCAGTTCAAAGGTGAGAGGCAAGATCAAAGCTCTGGCTTCGTAACGAGTTCAGATGGATGCATCTTGACCTTCCTTTCTGAAACAATTGACCTTGAGAGTCTGGAGGTCGTTCTTCATGACGAGCGAACCTTTCCAGCACAGGTTGTCAACACTGCCCCAGTTGCTAACCTCGCCTGCATCAAGATAGAGGCGACTGATTTGAGCACACTGAAATTTGGCCCAGCTGCGGCACTTGAGGCAGGCCAGAAGCTAATGTTAGTTGGATACACTGTGGGGGAATTCGGGGTGATATACCTTGAAGTTGTGGATCCCAATTTTTCTCTGCTATTGCCAATGGGTAAGATACGCGTAGTGAAAGTGAAGAGTGCCGAAGGCAGTGAGGGCGCTTTAGACGTCATGGAGAAATTCGCCGGAACCGCTGGTGGGCCAGTAGTCAATAGGATGGGCGAAGTAGTGGGAGTAATGTTAGCGGTAGACCCCGAGACTGGCGAAAGTTTCATGGTTCCTGTTGACTACCCCGGGCTGGTTCTAGTGATGAAAAGTTGCAGTGGAGAGATAAACGCCTACACTGATCCGGAGAAGACCACAAGCATCAGAGTGGACCAAGAGTTTGCTATCGGCTTGCCTGTCGATATGCGACTCGGCCATAAGTGGGTGGAGAGTCATGACAATGACATACTCGCTCTGGTCGGGGAGGCATACATTCCAGACGATGTAACAAGACCTGGCTGTGGTGGAATTCAGTATTTCCGATTCAGGGCGTTAGAAGCGGGCATAACAGAGATAGCCTTGGCTCTCAAGCATAGCGGGACAGGCCCAGCTGTAGAGGAAAAGGTATTCAAAGTAGAGGTAAAGTAGAGGGACAAACCATGTTAAACCGTATTATCTTACTAGCCTTGATTGGCGCTCTGATATTCAGCGCAGGCTGCAGTTGCCTTGTCAGTCCTCCTCAACCATACGGCCCCCGGGTGACCGGTGACGGCACTGGTGGCGCTATAGCCGTCTACGAGGGCATCAAGGGTGGCAACCAGCATGATTTCTACGCCCAGAAAATAAGCCCCGGGGGAGATATCCTCTGGGGAGATAAAGGCGTGCTCATCGGCGGAGGACACAAAGAGTATGACAGCTATCATGAACTTCATATTGTCAGTGACGGCTACGGGGGTGCTCTCGTCTCTTGGTTGGCAAGTACCTCCAGTGAGCAACGGACATACGCAACATATGTCGTCCGGGTTGATGCGGAGGGTGACATCCTCTGGGAAAAGGAGGTTAGGGCTGTTGGCCACATGATAAGCGATGGCGCTGGTGGAGCTATTATTGCCACTGATTACAGCTATGATGAAAGAACGCTATTCATTATAAAGATAGACTCTGAGGGTAACTTCCCCTGGGGAGAGGATGGAGTCAATGTGCGCCGGGAAGGTTACTGTGACCACACGCTTGGCCTGGTCAGCGACGGTAGTGGTGGTGCCATCATTGTCTGGCAGGAGCGTAAGGGCGAACCGGCCAAAAGGGTAACCCAAATTTTTGCCCACAAGATAGACGCCGAGGGTAATCTCTCCTGGGGGGATGAGGCAATACTTCTGTACACTACTCCAGAAGGGGTTTATTGCGAAGACCCGAAGGCGATAGGCGACGGCTTGGGAGGAGCCGTTGTGGTCTGGACCCAGGTGCCCGAAGGTAAAGTCGAAGATGGCACACCGGAAGCCATTTTGGATGATATCTACGCTCAGCGGGTAGATACCCTTGGCAAAGCTCTGTGGGCAGACAATGGTGTTCCACTGGGTATAACCAAAGGGGGTGGAGTGTGTCCCAGCAATGCTCTCGTAGTAAGTGATGACATTGGCGGTGCTATAGTTGTCTGGGAAGACCTGCGGAAGGGGTTGATGAGCCTGTACGCCCAGGAGATAGATGCTAACGGTAACATCAAGTGGCAGCCGGGTGGGGCAGAGGTCTGCTATATTAAAACCAACTCGAGCTTCTGGCCACGTATGGCGGTAAGTGATGGCTCGGGAGGAGCCATTTTTACCTTCGGGACTCGTGCCCAGAGGATAAATACTGACGGCAGAACCATCTGGCCTGACGACGGCATAGTATTCACTGAACGTGGTACTCATGCCATGGCCTATGACGGGTATGGCGGGGCTGTTATTACCTGGGGCATAGGTAAATCCATGTTCAGGTCAGAAAGATCATATGTGCAGAGAATAGACTCGAATGGCAACTTACTTTGGGGAGGGGAGGGAATCAGGCTCAATCCCTGATGGTAGGGACATGTAGAAAGATGGGAACTGCTGAAGTGAACATGGTGACTGGGGCTTTCAGCCACACCGGCAAATACATAGCGCAGCGACTTCTCTCTATGGGAGAAAGAGTAAGAACTCTTTCTGGTCGGCCCAACCACGAGGACCCGTTCGGCGGCCAAGTAGAGGCTTTCCCGTTTAACTTCAACAAACCCGGAGAATTGACGGATAGTCTCCGAGGGGCAAAGACCCTGTATAACACCTACTGGGTTCGCTTTCCGCATGGTCAAATGACATTTGATAGAGCTGTGGGGAACAGTAAAACACTCATCACTGCGGCTGAGGAAGCGGGAATCAGCCGAATCGTGCACATCAGCATCACAAACCCATCTGAGAACTCGCCCTTTCCTTATTTCAGAGGTAAAGCACTGATAGAAAAGGCTATCATCCACTCAAAGCTATCCTACGCCATAGTCCGCCCGACTGTCATCTTCGGGGCTGAAGGTGTCCTCATAAACAACATCGCCTGGCTTCTTCGAAGGTTTCCGATATTTGCCGTCTTCGGCTCAGGGGAATACCGAATTCAACCTGTCTTTGCGGAGGACGTGACGGAAATAGCCGTTAGCCTGGGCCACAAGGATAACAATACGGTTAACGATGCCGTTGGCCCAGAAGTCTACACTTTTAACGAATTGATTCGTCTCATTACACAGAAGATAGGTAGTAGAGCCAGGATTGTTCATGTCAAACCGGGACTCGCGCTATTCGTTGCTAGATTGATTGGCTACGTGGTCAAAGATGTGGTGATAACGAAGGACGAAATCCAGGGCTTGATGTCGAATCTTCTTGTTTCTGAAAGCCCTCCCACCGGCCAAACGTGCCTAAGCGAGTGGCTGGAGCAGAATGCCGACAGAGTAGGTGCTAGCTATATCTCCGATTTGCAGCGACACTACCGCTGATGGGCACTTCCACGCTGCACACTTGTCCAAATTGTTCAATGAGCCCGCGTTGCCCGATTGGCAGAATCTTTCAAGCCATGATGTGCATTTTGCCTCAGGATTGTTAGCTTTTCTTTAAGCAGCGCTGCATCACCCTCAGCACCAGGTCGGCGTCGTAGAGGGTGAAAAGCTCGTCGTTTGTCTTGTCCCTCAGCTCCAACCTTCTCCTCCCCTCCGGTCCAAGCAGTACCTCCAGAAGTTCCCTCAACCCCGGTTCCCCGGATAGAATCGGTGCGAAAATGGGCGGTACTGGACTTGAACCAGTGATCTCTTGCCTGGAAGGACACTGGTTGTACACGGCTCTCCCTCTCCTCTTTTTAAGCGTGAACACTGTTGAGAAGACTTGGTGAATACCGCGTAACATTTGGGCCAAGCTTGGTAACATTAGAGTAATATTTCGGTACAGAAACGTGATTTAGACTGACCGATACGCAATTTTATGACCAATTATAATACACTTTTAGCTTCAATCTTCCAAAGTCTTCATCGGTCTTCACGCCTGGCGGAATGTAATTAGCCGATAAACAACGGTATACTATTTTAGGTTGTTCTACTGGATAGAGTGACAGATAATACCGACTTACGCTAATAATAACAGGCATAGTATGACGTTCTGTGCCCTTTATACTTAATGGGAAAGATAAACAGGAGCACATAACTATGCATCAAGAGTACTTTTTATTTCCGATTTTCAATCGGATAATCATAAAAAGGTTCCTTTTTTGCCCTTCAATTACAGCTTTGACGATTTAGCTTTGAGCATTGGCGGACCTTTTTTAATAGGTGGTAAACAAAACGTCATTTTGTTCAATGGGGGCATTAGCGGTTGAAGCTGATCGAGCCCATAAGCCCTTGGTCGCAGGTTCAAATCCCGCCGCTGCCACTTCTTTCTGAGCCTATCATGCCACAACCTCCAGCTTTGTAGTTGGTCTTAATATTATAGTCAATATAAGTCCTATAATACCGAAGGCAGCACAGGTAAGGAAAGCCGACTGATAGCCGCCGGTTAAGTCAAATATATAACCTGTAATAAATGGACCAGCAGCAGCTCCAATTGTAAATCCAACGTGAACAACTCCGTAAATTAAACCATGTGAGCTAATCCCAAAAAGCCGTGCTGTTAAGGGGGATTCTGATGCACCCATTCCTCCAGAAACAAAGCCAGCGACAACAATAAAGAGGTAAAGCATCCATTCTTTTTCAGCTAGGGACAACCATAACAAGGCTGCCGACATCATAACGAATCCAATGATGTAAATCTGCCTATTTCCTACTCTGTCAGCAAGGGCACCAAGTATATAATTGCCTAAAATAACCATCGCACCCCTTGCAGCCAATATGTTAGCGGCACTGACTGGTGATATTTTCAAGTCAATAGCAT
>Ga0315548_1002816_pt1 | contig 13377 bp, 8 predicted proteins | sample SalMarSW160110MG_2_FD_202540 | JGI IMG/M metagenome (GOLD analysis project Ga0315548, IMG submission 202540) | Salt marsh sediment microbial communities from the Plum Island Ecosystem LTER, Massachusetts, United States - Salt Marsh Sediment SW1601-110 ... | reverse complement strand
CGCTGCGCCTCACCGCCAGAGAGTGTGGGCGCCGGCTGGCCAAGACGAATATATCCCAGCCCCACATCCCGCAGAGTCGCCAGCTTATTTTTTACCTTAGGGAAATGCTCAAAGAAGGCAAGTGCCTGCTCCACGGTCATATCCAGCACCTCAGCGATGTTCTTGCCCTTAAACCTGATTTCCAGAGCCTCCCGGTTATAACGCTTCCCCTTGCACACCTCGCAGGGAACAGTCACATCAGGCAGGAACTGCATCTCAATCTGAATAAACCCCTCCCCACAGCAGGCTTCACAACGCCCGCCCTTAACGTTAAACGAGAACCGACCCGGAGCATAGCCTCTCATCCGGGCCTCGGGAACAGTAGCGAAGAGCTCACGGATAGGGGTAAAGGTGCCGGTATAGGTGGCCGGGTTGCTGCGGGGGGTACGCCCGATGGGAGACTGGTCGATATTGACCACCTTATCAATATGCTCAACGCCAGTGATATCATCACAGTCGCCCGCCCTCTCCCGCGAACGGTAGAAGAGCTGGGCAAGCTTTTTATATAGAATGTCGTCAATAAGGGTGCTCTTACCGCTGCCGGAAACCCCGGTGATGCCGACAAACTTGCCCAGAGGGATATGGACATCTATATCTTTAAGGTTATTCTCCCTCGCCCCCTTGATCACGAGCTCTTCACCCGAGCCGGGGCGGCGCTTGGAGGGCAAGGGAATCTGTTTGGCGCCGCTTAAGTATTGCCCGGTTTTTGACTCGGGACAGGCCATAATATCTTTCAGGGTGCCGGTAGCCACAATCCAGCCTCCGTGCTCCCCGGCCCCCGGCCCCATATCAATGATATGATCAGCCGCCCTCATCATAGCCTCGTCATGCTCAACAACCAGTATAGTATTACCCAGCTCTCTCAGCCGTTTTAACGTCTCAATCAAACGGAAGTCGTCGGCGGGGTGCAAACCGATGGTCGGTTCATCGCAGATATAAAGAACCCCCATCAGCCCGCTACCAATCTGGGTGGCCAGTCGGATGCGCTGTGCTTCGCCCCCGGCCAGGGTAGCCGAGGAGCGGTCGAGGTTCAGATAGTCCAGGCCGACATCCCTGAGGAAGCCCAGGCGGGATTGAATCTCCTTAATAATCTGGTGAGCTATCATCTTCTCCCGCTTATTAAGCACCGCCTTCCTGCCGTTGCCACCGATAGCAGCAACCCACTCCAGCGCCTGGGTCACTGACATGGAGCTGACCTCAACAATGTTCTTATCGCCAACGGTTACCGCTAACGACTCCGGCTTGAGCCGTCTGCCTTCGCAGACGGGGCAGGGTTTAGATATCATGTAGCGTTCAATGTTAGCCCGCGAATTCTCCGATTCCGTCTCCTTATACTGCCGTTCCATAGTAGGGATAATACCTTCAAAACCATTACCATACCGCCTCAGCCGGCCGAAGCGATTGCGGTAATATTTAGCCTCACCACCCTCCCCATAAAGCAACAGGTTAAGTTGCTCCCGGCTCAGTTCCTTAAGGGGCGTATCCAGCGAAATACCGTGAGTCCCGGCCATAGGCTCCAGCCGGTAAAAGTACCAGGTATGGAACTGCCAGGGACGGATGGCCCCCTGCATGATGGAGAGCTCTTTATTCAATACCAGCTCCGGGTCTATCTCCTGTTTGAACCCTAACCCGGAGCAGGCATGGCAGGCACCGTGAGGTGAGTTAAAGCTGAAGGTTCGGGGGGCAATCTCACCCAGGCTGATGCCGCAGTGCACGCAGGCAAAGTGCTCCGAGAACAATAGTTCCTCACCTTCAGCAATAGACACCAACACCACCCCCGCCCCCAGCTTAAGGGCAGTCTCCACCGAGTCGGCAATGCGGCTCTGGCTCTCCGATTTTCCCACCACCAGCCGGTCCACCACCGCCTCAATGGAGTGCTTCTTGTATTTGTCCAGCTGGAACTCCTCAGACAGGTCATGAATCTCGCCGTCAACCCTAACGCGTACATAGCCGGCCTTACGCAGGTCATCAAAGACCATCTGGTACTCGCCCTTGCGGTCCCTTACCAGCGGCGCCAGAATCATAATACGGCTGCCAGCGGGAATACTCTGAATGGCGTCAACAATCTGCTGTACCGTCTGTGCCGTTATCTCCCGTCCACACTTAGGGCAGTGGGGATGACCAACACGGGCAAAAAGCAGCCTCAGGTAATCATAGGTCTCGGTCACCGTGCCCACCGTGGAGCGTGGGTTCTTACTGGGGCCCCTCTGGTCAATAGAAATAGCCGGGCTCAAGCCTTCAATATAATCAACCTCGGGCTTCTCCATCCTGCCCAGGAACTGGCGGGCGTAAGCTGATAGAGATTCAACATAGCGGCGCTGTCCTTCAGCATAGATGGTATCAAAGGCTAGCGAACTCTTACCCGAGCCGGAGACGCCGGTGATAACCACCAGCTTGTCCCGGGGGATAACCACATCTATATTTTTGAGGTTGTGCTCACGAGCCCCTTTAACGACAATACTGTCTAATGGCATTCCTCTCTCCACACCCTTCTACTATCAAATTTTACCATTTGCCCCCCAAGCACAACAAGTTCTAGCATGAATTCTTGATTACATTACCAGTATCAGATATACTGCCTATGGCCGACTGATTGAACAACACCACATAAGCTAGGGAAGGAGGCTGGCCTTGAAAGAACTAACCGTAAGCTCTAATGCCCCTGGCGAACGGCTTTTTGTCCTGGGTAACGAGGCAATAGCCAGGGGGGCGATTGAGTCTGGAGTTCAAATTGCTGCCGCCTACCCCGGTACTCCTTCCAGCGAAATACTGGAAACCCTAGCCGGAGTGGCCAAAGAGCTGGACATGTATGTCGAGTGGTCAACCAACGAAAAGGTAGCCTTTGAAGTTGCTTTAGCCGCGTCAATCTGTGGCGTAAGAGCCATGGCATCGATGAAACATGTTGGGGTGAATGTGGCTCACGACCCGCTGATGACCGCTAGCTATATGGGTGCTAAAGGGGGACTGGTCTTACTATCCGCCGATGACCCCTGGGCCTGGAGCTCCCAGAACGAGCAGGATAACCGTCACATCGCTGAACAAGGCTTTATTCCCGTCCTTGAGCCTTCCTCAGTTCAGGAAGCTAAGGATATGATGGCCGATGCTTTTGAACTCTCCGAGCAATTCCGGCAGCTTTTCATGCTGCGGTCGGTAACCAGAATAGGCCACGCCCGCGGCGATATTACCCTAGGGGAGATATCACGAGAAAGAAGAAAAGGGCAGTTTACCAAAGACCGCACCTGGCTGAACTATACCCCACGTGAGGCCAGAATAAACAAACCTTTAATGCTGGAAAGGTTTGAAAAAATAAAGAAAGCGGTTAATACCCTGCCATATAATCAATTGAAACTAGCTGATGGGGCCAAGCTGGGTATCATCGCCTGCGGGTTATCTTATAGCTACGCCCTGGAGGCGGTAAACTGGCTGGGGATTGAAGATAAAGTCTCCGTACTAAAGATTGGCACCCCCCACCCCCTCCCCGAAGAACTGGTAATAACACTGCTAAACTCAGTAAAAGAGGTACTCGTAATCGAGGAGCTGGACCCCTTTGTCGAGCTTCACGTTAAAGCTATCGCCGGAGAGCATACTATACCGGTCAAGATTCACGGCAAGGATTTGCTGCCCCGCATCGGGGAGTTATCTACTAGAAAGGTCACCGAAGCCGTTGCCCACTTAACCAAAACCAAAACGCCGGTGAACTTCGCCAGCATAGATAAGCTGGAGCAGGAAACAGCTCCGCTTCTGCCCTGGCGGCCGCCCGCCCTCTGTCCCGGCTGCCCCCACCGCGCCTCCCATTATGCCATCAGAGTAGCCTCACGGAGGGTAGCTAGAGAACACGGCAAAGAGATAGAGCCTGTCTACCCCGGTGACATCGGTTGTTATGCTCTAGGCTACAACCCGCCGCAGGAAGCCTCAGATACCATCATCTGTATGGGGGCCAGCTTCGGCATTGCCAATGGCCTAGCTCATGTCGTCAACGCACCGATAGTCGCCCATCTAGGCGATTCCACCTTCTTTCACGCCGGCATACCACCACTGGTAAACGCCGTCTATAATAAGGCCAATATTACCATGATGATCCTGGATAACTCAGCCACGGCCATGACCGGCTTCCAGCCCCACCCCGGCACCGGCTACACCGCCATGGGCGATGAGACGGTTATGCTCAAGCCAGAGGAGATAGCCCGAGCCTGCGGGGTGAAATTCGTCGAGGTCGTCGACCCCTTTAACCTAAAAGAGGCAACCGAAACTATTGAAAAGGCGATAAGATTCGAGGGACCAGCTGTTGTCGTCAGCCGGAGGCTCTGCGCCATAATCGAGCAGAGGGAGAAGAAGAAACGCAAGGAAGCAGTCGTCCCCTACCACGTAGACCCGGAAAAGTGTAACGTCAAATGCAACGCCTGCATCGAGCTTCTGGGTTGTCCGGCGATAATAAAGGAGGGGACCAAGAAAGTAATCGACAGCTCACTGTGCACCGGCTGCGGAGTCTGTGCCCAGATTTGCCCCTACAAGGCGATAGTAGTGGAGTAAAGATAATGGTAAAAGAATTTAATATATTAATTACCGGGGTCGGCGGTCAGGGAGTGATTCTGATGTCGGAGTTGCTGGGAAAGGCAGCTGTCACCGATGGACTGAGGGTTAGGGGCTCGGAGATACTGGGGATGGCGGTCAGGGGCGGTTCGGTAACCAGCGCCATCAGGATTGGAGACGAGGTCTATGGCCCTCTTATCCCCACGGGCAAGTGTAATACCCTGGTCGGTATGGAGCCATCGGAGGTCCTGAGAAATATCTCCTATTTGTCAAAGTCCAGCCTGGTCTTACTTAACACAGCGGTAACCACCCCATTCACTGTCTTCATAGGTGAGAGTAGCTACCCCAGCCTGGAGGAAATCTTAGGGCAACTGAGCAAGGCTTCAGGCAGTATAGTCCAGCTAGATGCGTCTCAACTGGCCCAAGAAGCGGGAAGCCGCTTGGCCACCAACATCGTGATGCTGGGGGCGTTATTCGGTACCGAGCAGCTTCCTATAAAAATAGCCACCATAAAGGAAACTGTAAAGGCACGCTTCCCAGCCAAAGCAGCTCCAGTTAATATCAAAGCCTTTGACCTGGGCTATGAGGCCTGCCGGAAAGCTATCAAATAGCCGCTACGCCAGCAGCTCCATAATATGCATCACTTTTACAGGCACCTTGTTTCGCAGAAGGCTGTCAATCAACTGAATCTCACAGCCGGGGCAGCTGCTGACCACAATATCAGCCCCAGTAGACTTAATAGCCTCCACCTTCTTATCGGCAATTTGCTTGGATAGGTCGTAATAATACATGCTGAATGTCCCCGCCATCCCACAGCACCGGTCGGCATTGGGCATCTCAACGTATTCTATATCGGGTATTGACTTTATAATCTGCCTGGGCTGGCTGGTTATTTCCAGATGCCGGTTAAGATGACACGGGTCGTGCCAAGTAACCTTCTTACCTTTGACTTCAGGGGCAGCCTGATAAGCCGATGCCGGCAGTTTCAGCACATCCACCAAGAATTGAGAAATATCCTTTACCTTTTCACCAAATTTGGCATAAGCCTCTTCTCTCTCCGGGGTATCGGCCAGAAACTTAGCGTAGTCCTTAAGCGCCGAGGTACAGGTGGCACAATCACTAATCACATAATCTAAGTCCTCAAAAGCCTTAACATTGATATCCGCCATCTTCCGGCCGGTGTCAAAATCACCCGCCCCTAGAAATACCGGCGCCCCACAACACCCCTGTTCCCGGGGTACTATCACCTCCACTCCATTATTAGTCAGGAAATCAATTATATGTCTGCCCAGCTCGGGAAAAACAAAGTCGGTCATGCAGCCGGTGAAATAGCCCACCGTCATCGTGGTCTTAATATCGTCAGGCGGCTTATTCACCACCGGAACTACCTCCCTTAAGAATCTTGGGGCAATCTGAGGTATATTCCTCCCCTTGCCCAGCGCCGAAAGGAACATGGATAGGTGCCTGATGGTGCCCTCGGTCTTGGGCATAAAAATCCCCTGAAACCAGGAGGCAAAGCGGACCACCCGGCCAAAAAGCGTCCGGCGGGGCAGTAGCCAGCGGTAGATGATATTATAGGGGAACTTCAACCCCTTGGCCTTTACTGTATCCGCCCTGGCAGCAACGATAACGTTGGGAATGTTAGCTTTAGATGGGCAGTTGGCGGTACAGGTCATACAGAGTGTGCACTTGTTCAGACGGTCAGCATACTCCTTGGTATAGTCCAGATCACCAGCCAGCAGCCCCCGTATCATCATGTTCTTGCCGCGGGCCACCGAAGGCTCCAACCGCTCCTCCTGATATACCGGACACCAAAAGGTACAAAAGCCGCACTTCATGCACTGGCTTAAGTCACTCTCAAACCTTTTTATCTGCTCGTATCTATCCTTCTTAATCTTGGCCATATCAAACCCTTTCCTCTTCCCATATCTTGCCGGGGTTGAGGATATGGTTGGGGTCTAAAATCCCCTTTATCTTTATCATCAGGTTAAGGGCCACCGGATCCATTGCCCTCTTAAGGAAGCGCTGTTTCTCCAGACCAATGCCGTGCTCTCCGGAGAGGACACCGCCTACCGACAGCGCTGCTTCAAAGATCTCCTCCATCGTCTGCTGAGCCCTGGCGAACTCCTCTTTCTTACTAACATCAGTAAATATCGCCGGGTGGAGGTTGCCATCGCCAGCGTGACCCAGGTAGCTGATGAAGAAGCCAGTCCTCTCCGATATCTCGCCCAGCTTATTGATAAATTCCGCCAGCTTGTCGCGGGGCACGGCTACGTCCTCAGCCAGAACGGTCTTAGCCGCACCGAAGGTAGCGGCAAAGCCAGCGCTCCTCATCTTCCAGTACTTAGCCGCTTCAGCGTCGTCTTTGGCCACCTTAATCTCCCTAGCCCCGCTTTTCTTCAGGGTGTCGACGATCTGCTTAGTTTCCGCCTCAACCGCCGCCGGCGAGCCGTCAGCCATTAAAAGCAGCAGCGCCTCCGCCTCCGTGGGTAGGCCCATCGACATCATTTCTTCGACACGCCGCAGGATGAAATTATCAACGAACTCAATCTTGGCCGGCACTACGCCGCTGGCAAGTATATTGGATACCGCCTGCCCGCCCACCGTCATATCGTCGAAGACGGCCATCATCGTCTTGCTGGCCTGCGGCATTGGTATCAGCCTAAGGGTTATCTTGGTGATTACCCCCAGCGTACCTTCAGAGCCGGTGAACAGCATCATCAGTTCATAGCCGGTGCGATTTTTAACCGTCACCCCGCCGAGCTTCATGATGTAGCCGTTAGCCAAAACCACCTCCAGCCCCAGAACATACTGCTTGGTAACACCGTACTTTACGCAGTACGGACCACCGGCATTCTCAGCTACAGTACCACCCAAGGTACAGCCCAAAAAGCTCTGAGGGTCAGGGGGATAGAACAATCCCTGCTTAGCTAAGGTAAGATTGAGATCCTGAAGCACAACGCCAGGCTCAACGGTAGCCGTCATGTTGGTCTTGTTTACATCCAGGATTTTGTTCATCTTAGCGGTACAAAGGACAATGCCGCCCTTTATCGGAACGGAGCCACCGCTGACATTGGTGCCGGCCCCTCTGGGGGTAACTGGAATTTTGTTATCATCAGCCAGCTTCAGAATCTGGGACACCTGCTCGGCAGTCGTCGGCAACACCACCACATCAGGCATGTGAGCCCAGGTAGTGGTGCCATCATAGGAATAGGCATTGAGGTCTTCCTTAGAGGTTAGAACAGCGTCCTTACCCACAATTTTGCGCAGTTGGGTTATGATTTCCTTCTCCATCATATCAGCCCCCTTTAGCAACTTTTTCCTCAGCGAGCAAAGCCGCCCCCAGGGCAGCCACAATCTGCGGCTCCTCAGGAACCAGAAGGCGGTAGCCTAACCCTTGCTCTATGCTTTTGACCAGCCCGATGTCTTTAGCCCCACCACCAACCACGGCACAATCGGGCTCAATTCCGAGTCTCTCAACCATGGTCTGGATTTTGGCAGCTAGAGTCCGGTGCAGACCAGCCAGAATATCTTCCTTAGCCGCCCCCTCAGCAACACGAGATACCGCTTCTGATTCAGCGAATACGGCACAGCCGGTATTGAAATCAACCCTGTTTTTTGACTTGAGAGATAGTTCGCCAATATCTTCCAAGTCAACCTGCAGTACCCGGGCAATCACCTGTAGAAAACGCCCGCTACCGGCAGCGCATTTCTCACTCAGCAGAAAGGAGGTAGCCTTTCCCCGCCCATCCAGTTTAAGTACCCTGGTAAACTGACCGCCGATATCAATGGCAGTACGGGCATCAGGGAACAAATAATTCACCCCCCTGGCCAGACAGGATATATCGGAAGCTGTTTCACTGAAAAAGGCGACACTGGTAGCACCATAGCCGGTGGCTACTGTATAAGCTATATCCTTTAGAGATAGCTTCGCCTTAGTCAAAGTCTTCTCCGTGACCTGCTCAGCAGTGAGTTTATAATTCCCCCCTGAGGGCACTACCTGGTAGGCAATAATTCTGTTCTCAGCCATTACTACCGCTTTAGAAAAAGCGGAGCCAATATCAACCCCAGCAACATAGACCATATTATCTTAGAACCCTATCCCCTGTATCCCCTTCCCCTTGTTAAGGGGAAGGGGAAGATTTTTCCTGAAGAGGGGCTTCACCCCTCTTAAACTTCCCTTTATGTAAATAGAGTCGCCTCTGTTAAACGGCGTTCGCTTCTGACCAAGGTTTCTCCCTTTTTCGCCGCCTCTTGGACTATATCTCTACCCAGCAGTGCGGCGCCAATAGCCCCAGTAAGCAATGGCTCAGGGGGCACCAGCACCGGGAAGCCAAGTTTAGCTTCCAAGGCCTTGACCAGACCAATATTCTTAGCCCCACCACCAGTCAGGGCTACCTCCCTCTCTATCTTAAGACGCCTTACCATCCCATATATCCGGATGGCAATCGCCTCATGCAGACCAGCGATAATATCAGACAGTGCCACCCCCTCCGAGAGTTTAGCTACCACCTCCTGGGCGGCAAACACAGTACAGGTACTACTTATCTCGACCCTATTTTCAGCCTCAAGTGATAATCTCCCCATATCCTCCAGACTAACACCAAGCTCCTCGGCCGCCACCTCCAGAAACCGGCCGGTACCGGCAGCACACTTGTCATTCATGACAAAGTCCACCGCCCGCCCCTCTTTAAGCTTTATTCCCTTGCTATCCTGACCACCGATGTCAATCACCGTCCTTACCTCAGGCAGCAGGTGAGCAACCCCACGGGCGTGACAGGATATCTCGGTTATCTGTTTATCAGCAAAAGGGACATTTATTCGCCCATAACCAGTAGCCACCACATAGGTTATATCCTCGAAGGCAAGTTTTGCCTTGGCCAAGGCCTCTTCCATTACCCGGTTGGCTAGCTTCCTGTGCTCAGGCCCAGTAGGGCCGATAACTGAGGCCAGCACTGCCTCATTCATAATCACCACCTTGGTCATGGTGGAACCAATATCAACCCCGGCAAAATACTGGCTCAATGTAGCCTTCACCCTTTCTTACTCTTAACTGCCTCTAAGGTGTCAATAAAAGCGTCAATCCTAGCCCTGGTATCAACTTCATTATAGGAACTTATATCGACGATATCACTCTCCAGAATTAGCGAAGGGATATTGCGGTAGACCTTTTTAAGCAGGTTCAACTGCCAGATTAAGCCGACATGCCAGGAGCGACAGGAAAAGGCTTCGTGCATCACAATGCCGTCTATTTTGTAGTCTTCGATATATTTAATCAGCCTTTCCACATCGGGGTGGGAGCCGGGGCGCTTTCTAGCTCTGTCGTGCCAGTAAGTCCAGAACTTTACCCACCGCCAGGCGATATGCTCCAGGGGGTCGGTAATCTTGCTTAAGTCCATATCGAAATTGTAAATCGCCTCTATCATACGGTAGGTCGTCTCCACGGGGAATACCGCCCCTTTGCTGTTGAAATAGTTAAAATCGGTGAGAGCAAACCATGAGGGCAATCCACCACCCCAGATTAGTCGGTATTTCTCGTCAGGAATTACGCCTTCTTTGTTGGCTATCTTACGCTTTAGCTCATCGTACAAGTCCTTATAGTAGTCATAGCCTTCCTGGGTCCCCATCATAAACACCATAGGCACCATGGTATTCATGGCATCACCGGTGCCCATCGGTGTAGGCACCGCCCGGCGCAGCTCATACGCCTCCCAGATCAGGTTCCAGGTCTTATCAGTGAGGTCAACCAGCTGGCTCAAGCGCTCCCAGTCCATCTTCCTGCCGGTATGCTTCTCCAGGAACTGCACCAGCCCCTTAAGCTCCTCGACGATATACTTCACGTAGTAGTCCTGGACCTCACGGTAGTCATAATCGTCCTCGTAGGGTGGCCAGGGAAGACCTACATCATAAATCGGAACATCGGGCATATAGTGCTGGGCAGCCTGATACCACTTATTCCTAGGGTCACAGAGCATCTGACCGCTGCCGAGCATCATATCCGGCCTCGCCTGCCCCCCCCAGGGGGCTTCGGGGGGCATTTCACCCAGCTCCTCGCGCCAAGCATCGAAGCCCAGACCACAAAGGGCATAGGTACAGAGGGAGCGGGAAAAGTTCTCCGATTCCGCCCTCTCCAGAAACCTCTGGGCATCACGCTTGGCACCACATACTCCAGCATAGTTCTCCGTCCACACCGGGACAATATCCATGGCTTGGATGATCTCATCATAACAGCAGCAAATAAAGGTATAGGCTATAGGTTTCCCTTCCTCCCTCGCCTGCACCGTCCCACCAATAGACGCCTTGACCATGGGGCCTATCTTGCTGGCGGCCTCGGTGGCTGTCCTTCTCTTCTTTCTTTCCTCAGGCTTCTTTTCCTCGGTCATATCGTTCTCCTTTACCTTCGACTATTTTCCAATCATCTCCAGGAAAGCCTGGATTCGGGTGCGCAACCGTCCAATAGTGGACATGGAATACTCGTCTTCAAGGTAGAGCACCGGCGTGCCCTTAGCCTCGATATAGCTCTTTATCTGGGGCACCTCAAAGCCGAAGGGGTCGCAGTACTTGTAGATATAGAGCACCACCCCATCAACCCCGAAATCGTCAATCATACGCCCCATATGGCCAAATCTGTCCTCCAGGTATTCTTGGTAGTTGCCCTCCATTTCTCGGTAGGTCCGCCCGCACTTTATCTTTCTCAGATAGCGCTCGGCCAGTCCGGCTATGGGGTCGGGGGTAACGTCTACCTGAGACATAAACTCCCTAGCTCCGGGGCAGAGGTCGTCAGCCACCACCCAGGCGCCACTGTCCTCAATAAGCTTGATAAAGGCGACATCATCAACCTGAGCGCCGATGACCATTATCCGAGCCGGCTTCTGGGCGGAAAGTGCTCCCCTCTCCTTGACCTCGTCGATAACCTCACCCAGCATCTCGATAGACTCCTCCACAGGCAGGCTCACGGCGGCAATCAATACTTTGGTTAGCTCCTCACCCGAAATCAGTGGCGGAGAAGACTTACGCAATTCGTAGAGCTCTTTTACCCTAGCCCGATTCTGGTTATGGAACTTAATCGCCTCAGCCAGCGCCCCGTCGGAGATTTCTTTGCCGGTAAACTTAGCCAGGCTGGCTCTGAAGGTATTGAGCACTTCCTGGTAGAATTCCAGCGAGGCGCCACCGGTGCCGTGAGGCATATTGATGAAATGAGCGTAGGGTAGGTTCAGGCTATATTTCCAGACATCGTAGGTGCGGCAGATACTATCGCAGGCATGCGGAATGACGATGCCGTCAAGGAACTCGTAGTTGCCCTTAAGCGCCATATCAAAGCAGCTCCGAACCAGGGGACAGACGATGGTCTCCATCTCGGTATCCGCCTTGGTAATCGGCTCGTTAACATCCCCCTTTATGCGGAAGGGCACCATGCCAGCGGCGGTGATTAGCTCCGCGGGCGTAAAGGCGCATAAATAGCCTATTATCTGCTTTCCCTGCTTCTTCAGTTCTCTGGCTCTTGAGCCGTAATCCTGATAATACTTATCTACCGTCGTGAACCCCCCACCGGTAACCTCTCCTGACATAACAACCACTCCTTTCTGCAAAAGCCTAGCTTAAGGTATTACCTCTTCACTCTTCAAATTAGCAATATCATCCCAGCTATAATCCAACTCCAATAAAATCTCCTCAGTATGTTGCCCAAGCTCAGGGGCTTCTCTTTTCACTGAGGCCGGGGTATCATGGAACGCCCACGGGAAGCCCAGCATCTTTATCTTGCCCCAAACCGGGTGGTCAACCGGGACAATATAATCATTAGCCAGAGCCTGCGGATCTTCAAAAACCTCACTGGATGACTGAACTGGAGTATAGATTACATTCCCCTTCTTAAAGATCTTCATCCATTCATCTCTGGTTTTAGTAGCAAACTTCTCATCCAGGATAGCCACCAGCTCTTTGCCATTATCATGCCTGGCTTCTATAGTACTAAACTTAGGGTCATGCTCCAGTTCCTCTAGACCCATTGCTTTACACACATTAGGCCAGTACCTGTCCGGCTGGAGATGAGCAATGACAATCCATTTATCATCTTTACACTTATAGTGGTTATAAATCGGGTTACCAGCCTCAGCCCTGATGAATCTGGGGAACTCCTTACCCAAGACTCCGGGGGCCGAAAAGTTGACCCCGTGCAGAGCAATCAGGCTACCCATCAATGAGGTATCAACCAGCTGCCCCTTGCCCGTCTTTTCCCGGGCATAGAGGGCAGCAGTTACCGCCCAGGCACATATAAGTCCACCCTGCTCATCACCCATCCCCGGTATCAGGGTTGCCGGCGGACCACCCCTCTCCCCAGACATCATCATCGTCCCCGACCTAGCTATCCCGGTATAGTCAAAGGAAAGCTCATTAGCATCCGGGCCCTTCCTCCCCCAACCAGAGGCATGAGTGTAAATAAGCCGCGGATTCCTCTTGAGCAACACCTCAGGACCAATGCCCATCCTCTGCGGCGCCTCGATACTCATATTGGTCAGAAAAACATCAGCCCTATCAATCAGTTTTAAGAATATCTCCAGCCCTTTTTCCGTTCTCAAGTCCAGAACGATGCTTCTCTTATTACGATTATTGCTTTCAAAGTAAAAGTTACGACCCTTTAAGCCAGTGTCAGCACCGATGATTCTCATCATCCCCCTCCCCGGGTCTCCAGTCTTGGGTTCTACCTTGATTACATCGGCACCCAAATCACCCAGTCTCATTCCAGCCACCGGCCCCTGCTGAAACATGGTTATCTCCACCACCTTAACCCCAACTAAAGGTCCAGCCATA
>Ga0315548_1002815_pt1 | contig 13378 bp, 13 predicted proteins | sample SalMarSW160110MG_2_FD_202540 | JGI IMG/M metagenome (GOLD analysis project Ga0315548, IMG submission 202540) | Salt marsh sediment microbial communities from the Plum Island Ecosystem LTER, Massachusetts, United States - Salt Marsh Sediment SW1601-110 ... | reverse complement strand
CCTGACGATGAACTATCGCTCACTGTCCTCAATTGTCACTTTCAACAACGGTCTCTATAGTCTTCTCGCTGACGAGCAATTTGCTCACAAGATCGCCGCTCTGATCCTCGGGGAGAAGGCGCAGGGGTGGGCAACACCCCTCCTGGCTCAGTCGATATGTCGCAACTTTCAGGAGGTAGAACAAGAGGTGGCTCCCCATCTGCAACGCAGCCGGGAAGGGGGAACGGTTGAGGTCGCCTCGTTTGTGGGTTCTGGCGATGAATTACGTCAGGCGGTCAGGGAGCGGCTTGTAACACAGGTAAAAGAGCTGTGGGAAAGGAGAGGGAAGGGGATCGCGATCTTGGTGCGGCGCAACCAGGACGCCGAGGATATCGCGTCCTGGCTGATGGTCGAAGGGATCCCGGTGGTTACCGAGAACTCCCTCCGACTGCGCAGCTCTGATCTCATCAAGGGATTGATAGCGTTTTTGCGGTTTCTTGATTATCCTCTTGATGATCTCGCATTTTGGGGGGCGGCTGCCAACCGTCTCTTTCAGGGTTTATCAGGACTCTCCCCCGGGAGTCTGGAGGCCTTTCTCGCGGAGGGGAGGTGGCAACCGCCGCTCTACAAGGCCTTTGAACGGAGATTCCCCGAGGTCTTCGAAGGGCTCATAAAACCCTTGCTGGCCCGCGTGGGGTTTGTCACCCCCTATGACCTGTCCAGAGAGGTTGTTGAGCGGTTTCACCTCTTAGATCGCTTCGCTGAGGAGCAGGTATTTATCCATCGGTTTTTTGAGCTTATCTTTCAGACAGAGGCACGGGGACAACGCAGCCTCTCGCACTTTCTCCAGTTCTGGGAGGCGAGGGGCATGGAGGAGAAGATAGGCCTCCCGGAGGAGATCTCGGCTGTCAGGGTCCTCACCGTCCACAAGGCGAAGGGATTGGAGTTCCCCGCTGTCTTTATCCCCTTTACCAACTGGCGGTTGGAACGCCCCCGCCTGGCAAAGCTCGATGATGGGTCATTTGTCAACCTGAAAAGACCCCTTCCATCTCACCTGGAGGCAAAGAGGACCGAGATGATGATCAACGATGCCCTGGAAGCCCTCAACCTCCTCTACGTGGCTACCACCAGGGCAGAGGAGGAACTCTACCTTTACGAGACCAGCCTCCCGCTCCCTCGCGGTGAAGGGGTCAATAGGAGCTACCTCTCTGCCTGGTTACGGGAGATGCTCATGCAGCAGGGGAGGACGGCGGTATGAGTCCGAGGCCTCCGGAGATAAAGATCCATACCCACCCCCTCTCTTTGGTTCAGGACCCGGACAGACTCAGGTCAATCCAACGGGGAGAACTCATCCACCGCACCCTGTTCTTTTTGGACCACTACTCCGGGAGAGAAGATATCGAGCGGGCCATTCTGCAGGCATTTTCTTCTCTTGGGTTTGATCGGGCTCGATGGGATATAGAGAAGGAATATCTCAGCCCCCTCGTGACCGCCCTTTCCCTCACCGAAGTGAGGCCATGGTTTGCACGGGGTGTGAAGAGCCTACGGGAGGTAGAGGTGATTGATGCCCAGGGTGAACTCCACCGCATCGATCGGCTGGTCATCGGTGATACCGTGCACGAGGTGATTGATTTTAAGGTGGGCAGGCGGGAGGAGGGACACCGGGATCAGGTGGAGCTGTATCAGAGGCTGGTGGAGGCCGTTTCCCAGCGATCCACCAAGGGGTGGCTCCTGTATATCGATGAGCCCGCTGTGGTAACTGTGCCGTGAAGCAGGTCACCGTCATCCCCTTACGGGAGAATTTTCTCCAAAAGCTGGCTGAGGAGATTTTCAGCAGACACTACATCCCCGACGAACCCCTGTCCATGCCCCAGGTACTGGCCCTACTCCCCCACCGCAGGGGGATCGTCTATCTGCGGGATTACCTCTTTCAGCTTATCGGAGCCGGGAAGCGCAGACCATTTTTCCCGCCGCGGATCGTTGCTATCGAGGACTTAGTAGGAGAGGTAGCGGTACAGCTAGAGGAGCCTTCCCGGCACCTCCTCTCCGCACCTGACCAGGCTTGGGTCCTCTTTGACATTGTAAAGGATAATCCCCTATACGGTGGCATTACCGAAAGCTGGGATAGATTTTTCCCGTGGGGGATACGGTTGGCGGCCCTCATGGAAGAGATTGACCGGGAGTTGGTCGTGCCACACGACATCCCTTATCCTGAGGATGTTCCCCCGGAGGCCAGGGCCCTCGTGGAGGGGTTGGGGGACATATATGCTGCCTTCGATCGCCACCTCCGAGATGAAGGGCTTACCACCGGGGGAAAACGGTTACGATTGCTTGCTGAGCAGATTGACAGGGCACCGCTCGGAGCGGGGTCGATCTATCTGGCCGGCTTTTATGCCCTTACCGGTGCCGAGGAAAGGATCTTCCGCTATCTGTTTTCTCACGGGGCGCGGATTTTCTGGCACGCCGATTCTGGACAGCTTCCGCCCCTGTACAAGCGCTGGCAAGAGGATTGGGGGCTGCAGATCAAGACAGCAGGGGTGAACACTCCCTCCTCCCCCCAGTTATATTTTTATGAGGCCTATGACCTCCACGCCGAACTCCTCCACGTGCAGGAGGTTCTCCCCACAGTGGTCCAGCGGCCTGATCAGTGCGCCTTGGTACTCCCTGACCCCTCGGCCCTAATCCCCGCGCTCTACAGTCTCCCTCCCAGTATGTTGGTGAATGTCTCCCTCGGGTATCCACTGGAACGGACTGCCCTTGCTTCACTCTTAGAACAACTGATGAGGTTGCAGGAGGGACGTGATGCTGAGGGGGGCTACTATCACCAGGACTATCTCACCCTTATGAGGCATCCCTATTTGCGGAGACTTCCTACACCCTCCGGGAAGGAGGGGCGCATCGTCCTCCATTTCTTAGAAGAAAAGATGAGGCAGTACGGCAAGCCATTTCTGACTGAGGTAGAATTGGTGGAAGTCCTCACCATGTCTGAGGATCCGGACAGAGATAGAAGATTTCTTGCTGCCGAGAATCTTGATCTGGGAGAAGCCCAGGAATTCGTTCGTGACCTCCACCAACACCTCCTCAAACCGTGGGAAGCTGTTCAGACACCGCGATCCATGGCAACTGCCCTGCGGGGGCTGGTGTATTTCCTCTTCTCACCCTTTGTGCAACGCAAAGACTCTTTGTACGATCATCCCCTTGATAATGAGTTCATTTATACGTTAGAAAGCCGCGTGATCCCCAACCTGGAGGATGCCCTCTTTGCAGAGTACCCTATGGGTACACGCCTTCTTTTTTCCCTGGTGCGGGAAATGCTGCACTTGGCGCGTACCCCTTTTGAGGGACACCCCCTCGTTGGACTCCAGGTTTTAGGTCTTCTGGAGACGCGGCTCCTCTCCTTTGATCAGGTCATCGTGATCGACGTCAATGAAGATATCGTACCGGCCCATGAGGAGGTCAATCCATTGCTGCCCGAACCCTTGAAAGGGGCTTTTGGTTTAGCAGGCCGTGAGCGCGAAGAGGCTATCGTCCGCTACCACTTTGAGCGTCTCATCTCCTGTGCCAACGTGGCTCATCTGTTTTGGCAGGCATCCACCAAGCCCGTTGCCGCCGGTCTAGAGGGGAAGAAGGTGAGAAGTCGCTTTATCGAAAGGCTCCTGTGGCAGCAGGAGAAACAAAGGGGCGCTCTCGGGGAGGATGCTGCTGTGAAGGCCCCTCTCCGTCTTTCCGGCACATCGTTTCTCAAGGAAGAGGGGCTGGAGAAAAAAGGAAAGGATCATCAGCGGGTCAGAGCGTTTCTCTCTGAATGGAGCCGTGTCCATGGACTCTCAGCCTCGCTCCTGAACACGTATCTCAGGTGTCCCCTTGAGTTTTACTATTCATATCTCCTTGGCCTCAGACCCACGGCCTCTGTACCTGAGGAAGTGGATTCAGCTGCATTGGGGGAAATCATTCACCGTTCCTTGGAGGACTATTTCTTGCGGTATCGCAAGCGGACGTATCGAAAAACCGCGGACAGCGATCCTGAAAGGTTGATCTCCATCTTCCGGGGGCACTTCACGAAATCGGCCATGCATCGCTGTTTAGCCCCGGAAAAAAAATTCTTCCTGGAGTATGTTGCCGTCTATCGGCTCCAAAGCTATCTCTCCCAGATGCCAGGGGTTACCTTCATTGAGGCCTTAGAAAAGGAATATCGCTTGCCGCTTTCCATGGGTCCTAATGAATTTCTCTTCTATGGAAAGGTGGACAGGATCGACAGAAGGGGAGATTATCGTTTTATATTGGATTACAAAACTGGTTGGATAACGCACGTTGCCAAAAGCCACTTTGAGAAGAGGATCATTCCTTTTTCTCCATCGGAAGAATGTGACTACGAGAGTCTTAAGACGTTCGTCGAAGTAATACGCGACTTACAGCTTCCCCTCTATGTCCTTTTGGTGTCATCAGGCAAGGAGGAGGAGTTTGCAAGGACCCTCGCGGCTTACGTGGAGCTAAGAAAACAAGGGGAAGAGCGATACTTTGTTCCCCCGGACAGGATCGGTGAGTTGCGAGAACCCTATCTGAACTGGTTTGGACGTACCTTGCCGTCGTTACTGAACTACGTCTTGACCCACATGATAGAGTCCCCGTTCTTTTATCCTGCTACCGACGAGAGGGCATGCCGGCCTTGTGATTACGAACCCATTTGTCGTTTTTCCTATGCCTCGTAAAAAAGTTGGGGTGGGGTTATGATGAAAGGATATCATGTTATCTTTCAATGTAAGGATTTGAAGACATATTTTTGCAATATTTCACTAATGAGGAATATTAAATTCAGTTATGAGCGAATTATACGTAATTATTGATATTTTGCTTGACAAACGCTCGATTTTTGATTATTGTTTCGATACTATGTATACCGAATAGTAGGTAGGCTCCCCCCCCCTTACCTTCGGTGGGTTCCGTCTGCAAGGTCCCATGGAAGGTGTCACAATAAAGATATCATTATCAGAGACTCAAGATTTAGGTTTGCTGAGATCGCATTTCAATGAAGGATGTGCATCGCATACAAGACAAAGCGAGCAGTACAGCTTAACGTGTCAAATGAGTTGCTACGATTTTGCTAACGGGTCGCTGATATGAAGGCATCAGGAACAAAAAGAAGATGCTCACATAATAATCTTCAATCACGTCATTGTTGTAGTCACGTTGCTCTGTGTGATACCGTCATTAGTTTGGCCAACCACTCTGATGTGGATGGTTTGATGGAACTCATTATTACCCAAGCCGCGGGCACCGTGAATGCAGAACATGGATTTTTCTACCAGTATGACACTGGCGCAAACATTCTTGAACTGAAAGGGGCTTTAGGGCTTTTCAGCGAACATATCGGATATCAGGTTGCGCAGGGTGTGGGGATTACTGGTAAGGTTTTGCAAACTGGCAAACCCATGGCAGTGAATGATTACCAATCGTGGGAAGGTCGCCATCCAGATCCCAGATGGAACTCCATTCGAGCTATTACTGCCATCCCGCTCTCGTTCAAAGGGCACGTCACGGGTGAGATCGGCTTTGTCCATACTGAAGCGGGGAAGACCTTTGAGAACGATGATATGATTGTCCTTACTCGTTTCGCAGCATTAGCCAACACCGCGCTGACTAACGAAAAACTCTCTTCCCTTGCTCAGCAAGCGGAGGATGAGCGCAAGCGAATTGAGGAACAGCTCCGTAGAAACAACGACCAACTCCAAGAGATGTTTATAGCAATGGTCAACGCCCTGGCATTAGCCATTGAAATGAAAGACCCTTACACCGCTGCCCATCAACGATGGGTGACTCGGCTGGCCTGCGTTATTGCTGGTGAGATGAACCTTCCGAAGGAGCAGGTTGAGGGGCTGCATATGGCAGGGCTTATTCACGATATCGGTAAGATGGATGTTCCGACTGAGTTTCTCATCAAACCCGGACTTTTGTCAGAGATCGAATATGAAGCGATCAAGGTTCACCCTCAAAGCGGTTACGACATAGTGAGACAGATAGCTTTCCCGTGGCCGGTGGCTCAGATCATCCTGCAGCATCACGAGCGAATGGATGGTTCAGGATATCCCCAGGGACTTGCCGGCGTCGAGATACTTTTGGAGGCACGAATCCTGGCAGTAGCTGATGTGGTTGAGGCCATGGCCTCGCACCGACCCTATCGGGATGCACATGGTCTTGAGCTTGCCATGGAGGAGATCTCGCGGAACCGGGGTAGCCTGTATGATCCAGAGGTAGTTGATGCCTGTCTGAGAGTTTTTAAGGAACAAAGATTTACGTTTGAGTAACCTCCCCGACGTTACCATGTTGTTTTTTTTCTGTCCTCTCAAGTACTCTCAATTGCAATCCATTTATATTTATTCTAAAATCATATAAAACGTTGATCTACGTGTTAAGACATTAATGGTTCGCATGACACTCGAACTTCCTAAACAATTTCCATTTGCCACCGACATACCGGTGCGCATCAGTGACATAAATTATAATAATCATCTCGGGCATGATTCCATTATCACCATGATTCATGAGGCACGGGTGAGGTTTTTAAACTCATATGGCTTTACCGAACTCGATATCGACGGCTTTGGATTGGTCATGACAGATTTAGTAGTCCTCTACAAGGCAGAGGTTTTCTACGGAGAGATCTTGACAATTGAAGTCACTATTCAGGACTACACCAAATACGGCTTTGACTTTATCTACCGCATTACCAATAAAGAGACAGGTACCGAGGTCGCGCGGGCCAAGACAGGGGTATTGATCAACGATTACGAAAAGAGAAAGGTCGTTGGAGTTCCGAAGAGATTGAGGTCGGCCATTCCAACTGACTCTTAAAAGAAAATGATACTGATATTATGTAACATTCGACTTAGAACTTTTTTACTTGTCAGGACTATTGAAGTATGGTAGCGTTAGACTTTCAAACGTACACGATAACGTGGAGTGAAACTCCTCATACAAGTGAGGGAGAATGAGCCGAGACGATTTGATCAAATTGGAGGGGGTCGTAACCAAGGTCGTTGGCCGTGGGACCTTGGAAATCGAGTGCGACAATAATACCGTTGTCAAAGGTGTCCTCAGTGGGCGGATGAAGAAAAGAAGAATTCGGGTCATGGAAGGCGATCGCGTCCAAATAAGTGTATCGCCCTATGATACCTCTCACGGCATCGTTACGTGGCGTTTTTGAATGAGAGAAAAAGAGACAGCGAAAAAGGGCTCTACACAGAGCCCTTTTTTTGTGCCCTTATTTTTACAGATGGGCTTACGGGGGATTTGGGTGTCCTGGGTTTGATAGAGAAGGGCTTAAGACTGATGAAATTGTTTCCCCTTTGATATGATGTTCAGAGGGACTTTTCTTCTTTAAACTCAAATAGTTCAAACCCAACCCCGCTGGGACCGGTAAACCAGAGGACACGCAGGGGTCCCATCATGGTATCTGCATAACCTTCATCCGGCCACCTCTTCGTGATGGGGTATTCCGCAGATTTTAGTGTCTCAATCCAGGCCGGAAGATCGCTCACGCGCAGACAGATATGGGGGATGCCAACTACATGCCCTTCGGGGTGGACGGGGACATCGGGTCGCGGCTGGACATGCGGCTCGGTGAGGATCTCAATCAACTGATTGCCTCCTGCGTGGAACAAGGCTCGTTCCCCTGAGCCAACTGTGTCTCTTGGCTCACGTGTCGTGAGACGCAATCCGAGCGTCTCGGTCAGAAAGGTGATCATTTCATCCATGTCGTTAACCCAGATGCCGATATGGTGGATGTCGATGCACTTCATAATTGCTATCATTTATGTGATGCATGGGGAATGCGGAGGACCCCATCCACATCTTCCAGATCAAACCACCACTGTTCTTCCTCATGGGGCTTCCCATACCCCAACAGATCATCCCCCCAGATGGAAAAGCGACGTGCCACGGGAACATGCCTCATGGCCCACGCAACAGCGCGGTGAAAAGGGGTATACGGCTTGTTCCACGGGCATACCTTGATGCACGTCCCACACCCCGAACCACGCTTATTTCCCACCCGCATGGCAGTATACTTTTCTACATCCAACGCCCACTTCTCGTACCCATTATGGATAACCTTATCCTCAAAGCTAATCGCCCCTGAAGGACACTCACGAGCACACTTCATGCAGCTGTTACAAAAGTCTTGAAGACCAAAATCGATCGGTTTGTCCGGAACGAGGGGAAGATCGGTGGTCACCACAGCAGCCTTAAATCGGGGTCCCAAAAAGGGATTAAGCACAATATCACCAATGCGACACATCTCCCCCAAACCAGCCAGAAGGAGTATAGGTGGGACGACCACTTGAATAATTCCGTGCATGGTGCGCCCGTGCAGGATATCCAAGCCTGCGGATATAATCAGCTAGAATACAGGCGATAAACCCTGAGGCAGAATAGGACATAAAGCTCATAGAATTGCTGATCCAGTCATTGCCGGTAAACGCCTCTGCGGTCCTCCAATCCTGATCAACGAGAATTCCAATGACATATCTATGGCTCAGTTCGATTGGCTCACCATCGGGCATGCTGTGGCTGTAGACGGCATACGGTGGTAACTCACAAATTCCCACCAGGTCTGCCCTCAGGAAGTAGGCGGTCTCCTTGATATGACGGGTTATCAATTCGGGGTCATCGGGGAGCGGGGCTTTTCCCGGCGCTGCTGAACCATCTACAAACTCCCTCAGATATGTCTGCATCTGCACCAAAGTGCCTGAAAGGGGGTGCTTCATAACGAATCGTGGCCGCTCCCTCTGAAGGATTGGACCAAAATCGCCTCGAAACGCCCGATTGAAGCCACTTTCCCGCTCATCCACTCGCTGTATTTTTTCTTCCTTGATTTCCGTAGTCGGCCTATCCACCCTTTTGATGACCCCGACGGGGAAGGGATCCGAATGTCTGGTGTGCCTTTGAAGATACGATATAGGGGACCTCATCGTATAACCTCCTCTGAGATGCGTGGAAATGTTGCTCTGATCACATCCGTTCTTTATTCTCAGCGACTATTTTTCTACGTCCGCTTCATTATCGTAACCGCGTTGTTCCCAAAACCCCTTGTATGGATCTTTCGATAATTCAATCCGGGTGACCCACTTCACCCATTTGTATCCCAACTTTGATTCAGCCACCACCTGAAAAGGGAATCCCCGGTTGGCATCGAGGACCTTGCCGTTGATCTTTGCCGCCAGCATGAGGTCAAGGCGGGTGACATCGTCATAGGTTAATGAGGAAGAATAGCCATCCACTGCGTAGAAGATAACAGTGCGCACTCCTTTTTTTGGCTTCGCCAAGGCCAGCACATCGGCCAAGCGCACCCCTTCGAAGAGGAGATGCTCATCCCATCCCTCCACGCAGTGGAGGGTGACGGCCCGCTTTACATTTGGTAAAGCAAGCACTTCCTCATAGGTCAAAGATTGTGGGGTTTGCACCAAACCAGTAACCTCGAGCCGGTATTTCTTACGATCAACCTGCTGGGGTCCCTTGATAGAGTTATCGTATGTCCTTTCAAAAGGATCAAGACGTTTCCCCTCATACTCCTTAATTTCTCGCTCAGCGGACACCACGGAGCCTATCATCAATCCGGTGCTGACGAGCATTATAAAAGTTACGATAAGGTATTTCATCCTGATAAACCTACTTTCTCCTTACTGTCGCCGTTTGTTTTGAGTACAGCCTGGAGATCGCTGTGTGTCATAGTTGTTTATTTTAAAACACGTCACGTTCAAAAGTGAAGCAAAACGTCACCTCCACCGCCACCCGATATGTTGTCTATGCCGGCTCAATTACTTCGCAACAGATATAGTCCTACCGTGCCCCCCCCTGTAATTTTTTTTCTGTCGATTGCCAGACCAAGCTTAGATATCAACGGTTCAAGGCCTCCATTGGCCATGAAGTCTCGGTAATTTCGGAAGTGCTTACGCCCCACTGAAATCTCCATGAAGAGTATCACCATCTTGTAAAGCCAACCCCTCGGGAATCGGGCTGCTCCAGGATGGTAGTCGATGGCCAAGAAACGTCCACTCCTTTTCGTCACGCGCTTCGCTTCCTTCATAACTGATGATCGTATTCGTGCCGGTGTTTCGTGAAGCAGGAACATTGCGAGAACCAGATCAAACGATTCAGGAGGAAACGGCATGTGTGAAGCCTCACCAAGGTGCAGTTCTGCGCGCTCAGTGAGCTTCGCCCGTGCGACTTCCAACATCGCGGGCGACGAATCTATGCCAATCACCGTGCATCCTCTTTTTTGATAGATCTCCAAATGTGTGCCAGTGCCGCACCCTATGTCGAGGACAGACATGCCCTTACCAAGCGGAAACATATTCATACCGATCACTCTTAACGCTCTAACGAATGGTTCAACGAAAGCATCGTACCGTTTTGCCTTTTTCGAGTAAGGATCCGCAGTCATATTGAGCGTCATCGTTCTTTCAACCTATCAGCCGATGTTACTGCGAAGCCGAAGATCGTGGTGCATTGACTCAAAACTTTATCCTCTCGATTTCTGATTCCCGCATACTATATTCCATAGTCCAGAAGAAGGCCTCCCCCGTATATATTTTGAATAACGCAAGGCGAGGGTCATCCGGAGACTTTATCCCCATATCCTTCAAAAATGGCCTGTCCTCAAGGACTTTTTCCTTGAGCGCTGCATCATCAATAAATTCGACCTCCCCTGTTACTCGCAACACCGTACCGGGACGTCCTTCGGCTGCCGGTGCATGAAAGCATACCTCCACCTTCTTATTGTTCTGGAGCTGCTTGCAGAATGCCTTTACGGTCTGAACCTGGAAATACAATCCGCTAGCATCAGCGAACCACAGCCCTATGGGCCGTACATGAGGCTGACCGTTCTCCTCCGTTGCAAAATAGGCGACGGGGTACTCATTTGCAAACGTGATACAATCTTTAAATTCCATCCTATTCTCCTTTCTGTTATTTCGAGATTTTATTTTGACTTTTCAGTACCATACAATCACGATCGCGGTACCCAGAGTACCATTCTCGGCTTCTTGCTCATTTCCTTGGCCAGTTCCTCGATCCGTCCGTATTTCATGCATGCTGCCATACAGTGCTGCACGCACGCCGGCTCAAGCCCCTTTTTGGTGCGCGGGGCGCATAAGATACACAATTCGGTAGGGAAAGGGAGGTAGGCGAGATACGCCTTATCATTCGGCAGCTTCTGGACAACCTCGATCACCTGCATTCCCCCCATTCCCGCCGGCCAGTTGTATTCTTGGGCGCAGGCGACCTGGCACGTATAGCAGCCGGTGCAGTATTCGTAATCGATCAACAAGCCATATTCACATTGCTTGGGCATGCTCCCCGTCCTCTCTGCGGTTGACTTTATAGACTTTACACAGCAAATGCTTTATGGGGGCGCCGAGGCCGTCTTTACCTTGGAAGCCCATGGGAATAAGCTGATTGACGTTTGATTCCCATACCCCGAACAGGGAAGGCTCCGACCCTGGCTTTTCGGGAAACCACCACCCGTGCGTTGCCATCACCATCCATGGAGGCACCACGAGGGTGACCTTTGCCTTAAATGTGCACCTGCCAAGCCAATTTTCGACCCAAACCCACTCCCCATGACCGATGTCGAGGGAGGCGGCTGTCTCGGGATGGATTTCAATCACCGGGTCGGGATCGATGGCACGAAGCCAGGGAATATTCCTGTGCTCTGTGTGAAAGTACGCCGGGGACCTTCTCCCCGTGGACAAGATCAGGGGGTACTCTTTCATTAGTTCGGGTCGGCTGACGGGGGTGAAGGGCGGCTCTTCATAGTGGGCGATGGGTTCCAGTCCCCACTCCTCTCGTAGCGATGAATACAGTTCGATCTTACCGGAAGGGGTTTGAAACCCGGGTTTCCCGTCCGGTCGCAGTAGCCCCTTCTCAAACCGGTGATAGGGGGCGCTCGGGTGGCCTTGCGGTGGGAAGGCCCAACCCTTTTCCTGCAGCTCTTTGAAGGTCATCCCAGAAGGCTTGATGATCTCATCAAAGAGTTCGTGAATGGTGTTCCACCGAAAATTCGGGTCAAATCGCTTGGTCAACTCGAAATTGATCTCTATATCGGACCTGCAATCGCCGACTGAGATCGCCTTATTGATGCTTTGCAGGGGTATCCACCATGTCCTGATACTGTCTTTTTCGAGAAAACTGGCCGCCGGCAGGACCACATCGGCGAGCTGGGTTGTGGGGTTCATAAAGAGGTCAACCGCGACCACAAAATCGAGCTTTTTGAGTGCCTCGACCCATCGCTTCGGGTCAAGACCTATACCGGCCACGGGATTACACGCCTGTATCCACATGCCTTTGATAGGGTAGGGGTCTCCGGTGAAGATTTGATCCAGGACGAGGTCCGTCTGCGCCCGCCAGATGAATTTGTTCAAGGGCCCGTATCGGTCAGCCCCGATCCTTTTTTTGTCCGCTTCTTTCGAGGCCAATTTGATGATCCCTTTAGCCCCTGGCAGCGCGTACGCAACCGCATCAAAGGCATAGCGGGAGATCACGTTCCCACCGGGGATATCCAGGTTCCCGGTGATGCACCAGAGGTTGGCGATGGCGTGGGCCGTGGGGGTGATTGCGGGTGTCATATCGATGGGTACGCCCCAATGTATGGACGCCGGTTTGCTCGTGGCGTAAAAGCGCGCCGTATCGATGATATCCTTCTGAGGGACCCAGGTGATCTCGGAGACGCGCTCGACCGGATAGTGATTTACCTCCTCACAAAACACGGTCCAAACGGTTTTAACGGGTACTTTCGTGCCATCTAAAAGGCCGATTTCATACGCCCCGTCAAGGGCCGGTTTTACGCCTGCTGATCGGTACGCTACTTTGCCGGAATCCCAGACGACGGGTTTTCCCCCTGCGGTGTCCCAGACGACAAAGTTATCCGATGATTCGCCTTTTACGAGGTCGCTGGCGCGCACCAGTTTTCCGGTATCGGTTCTGACCAGGAAGGGGGCGTTGGTCCATTGTTCCACGAAATCCCGGTCGTACAGCTTCTCATTGACGATCACATTGAGTAGGCCCATAGCCAGGGCCCCATCCGTGCCCGGACGGAGTCTGAGCCAGTGTTTTGCCCGCGAGGCAAACCACGACAGCCTCGGGTCGATGGCGACGATCTTTGTGCCACGCTTCATCAGGTCGATGATCCAGTGGCCGAAGACGTTGTCCGGGCATGTGGCCGGGATATTATAGCCCCAGACGAGTAAGCACTCCGGGATGTTGTACTGCGGATCATCGTAGCGTTGCGGCAACCATTGAGCCGCGTCAAGTATGCAGTAATCCCCCTGAATCGTATCCACGGCGGCGATTCTCGGGCTATAACAGGCGATTCCACTGAGGGCGAACATGACATTGGGGCTGCCGT
>Ga0315548_1002814_pt1 | contig 13378 bp, 4 predicted proteins | sample SalMarSW160110MG_2_FD_202540 | JGI IMG/M metagenome (GOLD analysis project Ga0315548, IMG submission 202540) | Salt marsh sediment microbial communities from the Plum Island Ecosystem LTER, Massachusetts, United States - Salt Marsh Sediment SW1601-110 ... | reverse complement strand
GAGTGTTGCATCACTTGATATCTCTTCAATAATTGTACCGGGCTGGGTGCTCATGAGGTATCTCATCTCGTTCAATAATACCTGGTAGGAGTCATCAGTCCACTGGGCAAAGTTCTTGACCTTGGGGCTGCTTTGATCGTCGCCTCCTATCTGCATGTAAGAACGGTATGCTACGGGAGACACTCCTGAACCGGTATAAGTTTCAACAAAGGGCTCCCACCTTGCCATAAGCACGTTGCCATTAGCCCTTGCCGTATCGGCATCGGTTATATATGCCAGCAGCTTGCCGTTGTTCATCGTTGGGAACGAATCCTGTCCGAATCCTATATAATCATAGAACCATGTCATATAACCCATAGTTGAGTCGGCAGGATCAATGCTCACTCCCTCAAAGGCTACATCAGAAGGATCCACGATCTTTGCCTTTGTTACCCTGTCCATATTGGATGAGTCAGCAATAATAACTTCCCTTACTACTGATCCTGTATTAATCATTTTCAGGCGGTTGTTTCTCATTATGTAACCCGAAAGGGCCATAACAGGTGTTTCAACCATTGCCCATGTTTCAGCTACATCGGTTCCGAAATCGCCGCTGCTGATGTTACGTCCTATAAGTACAAGGTCATAGCTGGCCAGCTTGTTATAGTCGAATTCCGCACTTGTAGGATAGCTTACTTCCACATTGTATCCCGTGGTCATCAGAGAGTCAATAACTTCCTGGTCGTAAAGCACTCCGAACTCGTCAACATCCGTGGGCCTTGTCAGGTACAGCAGGCTATGTGACTTTGCCATCAGCATATCAATTTCCTGAAGTATAACCTGGTATAATGCATCGGTCCACTGGCAGAAATTCTTAATCTTGGGACTGCTCTGATCATCGGCACCCATCTGTATGTAGGAACGCCAACCGGCCGGTGTTACACCTGAACCCGTGTACGTTTCAACACCCGGGGCCCACCTGGCCGCCAGTACATTTCCATTTGCCCTGGCCGTGTCTGCATCGGTAATATAGGCAAGAAGCTCTCCGTTGTTGGTTGCAGCAAAGCTGTCTGCGCCATATTCCAGGTAATCGTAAAACCATGTCATATAGTCCATTGTCGAATCTGCAGGATCTATTGTTACACCGTCAAAAACTGCATCAGAAGGATCCACGATCTTTGCCTTGGTTATCCTGTCCATATTCGAAGGATCACCTATCAGGACTTCCCTTAGCACTGATCCGGTATTGGCAAATTTCAGGCGGTTGTTTCTGATTATATAACCTGACACCATCAACACGGGAGTTTCAAGGGCAGCCCAGGCTTCAGCCACATCGGTGCCAAAATCACCGCTGCTTATATTGCGGCCAATAATTACAAGGTCTGCATCTTCAAGGGCATCGAAACTGAAATCGGGATCAGTGGCATATATTACGTTGACACTGTATCCGGCAATCCTCAGTGAATCAATAACTCCCTGGTCAAATAGCATACCTGTAGAATCGACATCGGTAGGCCTGGAGAGAAAATATATCTTACCTGACCTGAGACCCTTGCCTGCAACATCTGCTGAAAGAATGCGGGGTACAGGCATCTGGTAAGGAGCAAAAGCGCCGTCTGCACGGAATATTACCCAGTCAATTAAAGCACCGTTACTCCCGCTGGTACTGCAGTCGCCGATCTTCACCTGCAGGTCGGAGGTTGAATTGGTTGTTTCGCCTTCGATTATAGGTTCATTGATCTCGTCAACATATACCTTGCACAGGTTGCTGTCAATAGTGAAGCGATATATATGCCAGTCCTTCACATCAAACGGCAGATCGGCTATCGGACCGGCATTATCCAGTTCTATCTCATTTGAGTAATGGATATACACCTTATCCCTCAAGGCAGCATTGCCGTTCCTGAGCTCAAGGTCAAACAGCCTGTCAAGGGGGCCTACATCTGACAGACCTTTCATCCTGACAACAAGGGTCATCTTTTGGCCAGTCATATCGTCAACATCAATTTTATAGGCTTTCCTGTCGGCTGCTTCAGGAACAGCATAGTAAAAGAGGCTGTTACCGGACAGCTGAATTATCGAATCAACTGTTGTGGGGCCCGGTTCCTCACAACTGGGGTCCCATGCCGGAACGCTTTCTGTAGGTAGTGCACTGGCATCATAAATGAGCCAGGGTTGGGCCTTAATAAGCAAGGCCACAGTTAAGAACAACATTGAAAGCAGTAACTTTTTTTTCATAGTAATTTAATTTTTGTTAGTAATATTTAGGTTATGATAAATCTTTCCTTGACAAAATGATCATCGGAAAGCATATGTTACTATTGATAGCCAGGATTCTGCGTGAACTCGTCCTTGTTAAACACGGCATCAATCTGCTCCTGGGGTATGAACCTCAGGTTATGGTATTCCTGTATATTCGGTGCTGCATCAGTATTATAAAGTGTTACCCTTTCTACAAGCTTTTTTGTCCTTTTAAGATCAAAATACCTTAAATTCTCGGTTGCCAGCTCCCTTGCCCTTTCATCCAGAAGGAAATCTATACTGATATCGCTTCCTGAATTAACACCGTAAGCACCAAGGAGCTCAGCGCCATTACCGTTGTATGCGCGTGCATTGGCAAGTGCCAGAAGCTTATTATAGGCCTCAGCCGAATTTCCTGTCATCAGTGCTGCCTCCGAGGCAATTAAATATATTTCGGCCAGCCTTATGACATAGCAGTCTCTTTTGCTGTATGCCTGTGCAAGCTCCAGCCTTGTTGTATCCTGGTATTTTTTAGTTATCGGGAAATAATACTGCCTGTTTATTATGCCAACATTTGGCCTTCCATCAGCAAGGTACATATCATTAATATCGAAAATAAGATATCCTTTATCGGGATGGAAGGTATAAATATCTGTTGCTGAAAATTTGGCTTTCAGTGACGAGGATACGGGTGTTTTGGAGAAGTATATGGCCGTATCGCCAATGTCGAACAGTGGTGTTACCCATTTATCCTGGGGCACAAGGACGGTCTCATCGTTTATAATCATTGTCGGCCTCCATACAGGTGTAGCATCAGCGTCGTTGGCATACCATACATTCTTAAATGATCCAAAAAACCGTTCATCCAGGTCTTCATTATACATATCAATAAAATGCTTTGTTGGCATCCATCTTTGAAAACCCCTGCCATTATTCATATCCCTGATAAGACCCCAGCTCAGGTTCTCATATCTTATTTCCCACATTACATGCCCCTGGTGGCCTCCCTCTCTCTGTATCAACCTGCCATCATGATCGTATTCTGTTTCCGGGTATTTTTTATCCTCAGTGTAATCCTCATCCCACGGATCCCTGAGATTTGTGCGGGTATATACCGGGTCATCCGAGTAATTGACAACCCATATTATCTCATCATTTTTAATATTGCCGATATCCCATATATCATCCCAGTCATTGAGAAGGCTATAGGAGCCCGAATTAATTATACCTTCAGCATATTCAAATGCCCTTTGGTAGCACAGGTCTGCCCCTGCTGCATCCTGCTGTACCAGGGTCTGGCTGCCGTTACTGAATCCGTTTTCGAGGTAGCTTGCCCAGGTCAGGTTCATCCTTGCCAGAAAAGACCTTACCACGGGCTTGGTGATCCTTCCGTATTCATCCGTGGTCTCCGGCGTTAAAACAAGCGCATTCTCCAGGTCAGAGAAGATCTGATCGTAGAATGTAGAAATGGGAGTGCGGTTAGCTGTCTTGTCAGCTTCCTCGGTAGGTTCGGTTGTAAAATGCACATTACCCCATGTCTCGACAATAAGATACAAATAATGTGCCCTGAGAAAATATACCTCACCCTTCCTCATATCTCTCAATGACTCGTCGTCGTATGGTACCTCATCAACATTTTTGAGAATAAGATTACATGTATTTAAAGCTGCATACAGCTCGTACCAGATTGCAGCCATACGCGTTTGTTCTTCGTCAACAAAATTGGAGTACGTGCAGAATCCACTGGATCTGTTATCAAGGCCCCAGGTATATAAGTCAGTTCCAGATTCCGTCAGGTCCCATCCGTTCTCTTTTCCGTACCATGCTCTTAGTGACAGATAGGCTGCACTTACAAGACTTTCAAACCCTTCTTCTGACTCAAAAACGGTATTAGAATTCTCTCCACTAAGGTATTCTTCTTCAAGGAACTTCTGACATGAAACAATTGTTCCCAGAAGTAATACGGATAAATATATTAATATCTTTTTCATGGTTTTTAGTTTTTTAGAATTCTACGTTTATTCCGAAAATAAATGTTCTTGCAAGGGGCCAGCTTATACTACCTTCTCTTTCGGGATCAATACCCTTGTCAAGTTTAGTATATAGTATGAATGGATTATTGGATGATACATACAATCTAAATTTCGATATGGACATTTTAGTCGTCAATGTAAGCGGAAGGTTATAACCCAGCGTGATGTTCTTGACTTTGATAAACGATGCATCCCTGTATCTTAATGTGTGTTCGTAATCCATCTCTGCCAGCGCTGCATCCAGGCGCGGCCAGTCATTGGTCGGATTTTCAGGTGTCCAGTAGCTTATCTCCATGTGGTTATCGTACATCCTCGGATCAAAATCATAAGCATCAGCATCTACCATTTGTCCCATTCTTGCATAAATATTTATTGTCAGGTCAAAACCGTAGAAATTAAAAGTATTTATCAGGCTGCCTGTCCAGTCCGGTCTTGTCGTTCCAAGCACAACCCTGTCGTCAAAGGTTATTGTATCGTTATGATCATTATCAGCAACCCTTATTTCTCCGGGTGCCTGGCTATACTGGGCTGCCAGGGCAGAGTCACTAAGCTGCCAGATACCTATTTTTTCAAAGTCATAATGAACATCGATAGGATAGCCTACAAACCATTTGTTTGCTTCATCTTTTTCAACCCCTGAAGTAAGTGAGACAATTTCTTCCTTATGGGCAGCGAAAGATAAACTGGTCCTCCATTTCAGCGGGCCCCTGCTTATGTTAACCGCCTGGATGGCAATCTCTATACCCTCTGTCTTTGTTTCGCCGGCATTGGTAACAATATCAAAAAATCCGGTTGACAGGGGCAGACGCTCGGTCAGCAGCAACCTGTCGGTATTGGAATGATAAAGGTCTACTGCACCGATAATCCTGTTATTAATAAATCCAAAGTCAACACCCAGGTTTACCTGTCTTGTCCTTTCCCACTTCAGATCCTTGCTTGACAGTTGATCGGGGCGGAATCCGAAATAGGTTACTTCGCTTCCAGGATCTCCAAACTGAAAATACAGCGGGTATTTATTCAGCGTTGCTGCTGTAGAATAGGGATCAACTGCTGCATTACCAGAGACACCGTATCCGAGCCTTAGTTTCAGGTCAGAAATAAATTCTATATTATCCATAAATTCTTCGCGGCTAACTCTCCATGCTGCACTGGCTGCAGGGAAGAAGTCCCATTTATTGCCTTCGCTAAGCTGTGATGCCCCGTCATATCTGCCGGAAACATTAACAATATATTTATCATTATATATATAATATATACGGCTGAAGAACGAGACAAGTGACTTTGCCTCGAGCAGGCTCGACGCTTTCGGTGATTTGTTGGTACTTATATTGTACCACAGGCTCCTGGTGAAAAGCTGCTCCTGTCCTTCCACTGTATATTCCTCCTTGCGTTCGTACTGAACTTCATGCCCCAGCATTACATTCAGCATATGAGCATCAAATTCATGCTGAAAGTTCAATATGTTGGTCCACACATATTCATAATTGTACCTCATCTCCAGTCCGGATTCATTATAACCCTCATTGGGCGCTTTCTGGGGATACATATAGCCTTTCCTGAATATTTCCATATCCACACCTATATTGGATTTAAATGTAAGTCCCTCCAATATGTTAACCTGACCGTACAATGTTGAAAATATCCGTGTTGTTTTCTCTTCTTCTTCGTCAATAGTGTAGGCCAGCGGACTCTTCCTGGGGTTTGCGAAGTTGGGCTGGTATATGTAGTTGCCCAGGCTGTCGTAGGCAGGTACTATGGGAGACAGTAAAACAGCGTCTGTAAATCTCGGTCCGCGCCCGTCCCTTACTTTATATGTCAGTATCGTGGAATTGCCGACATTAATATATTTATTTACTTTACCGTCCAGACTTGCCCTGAACGTATACCTTTTAAAGTCATCGGCAAGCACAACACCCTTCTCCTTATAATAGTCAACAGATGTATTATATGATAGTTTTTCAGTACCACCTATTACTCCAAGGTGATAATCCTGCCTCAATCCCGTCCTTGTTACTATATCCTGCCAGTCAGTATTAATTGTGCTGTCAAGGTATCCCGTATATTCGTCACCTGGAAATACGTTAATAGGATTAGGTTCAACATCCCAGTTATAGATATCCTTATTGGCATCAATTTTAGCCTGTATATATGAATCTCTCATAAATACAGGCACTTTCTGGTACGGGTCCGTTACACCGTAATAAGAGTTAAAATAAACAACAGATCTTCCGGGAATTCCTCTTTTTGTAGTGATAAGCACAACACCATTTGAACCCCTTGATCCATAGATAGCCGTTGATGATGCATCTTTAAGTATTTCTATTGATTCGATATCCTCGGAATTAATGTCGATATTATCGCCAAAAGGTATGCCATCGACAATTATCAGGGGATCATTGGTTGCAGTAAGAGACCTTTTGCCCCGGATAAGAATATCAATATCTGAATCTGTTCTCCCGTTGTCACGAGTAATGTCGGCCCCTGCTATCTTACCCTGAAGTGATTCAAGGGCATTGTTAGTTTTCACTTCAGTAATTTGTTCATTATCAACAGATACTATGGAGCCTGTAATATCACTCTTTTTCATTGTTCCATAGCCGATAACCACTACCTCGTCAAGCTCGGCGATATCTTCAATAAGTACAATATCAATATTGCTTCTTCCTTGTATATTAATCCGTTCTGCCAGGTATCCGACAAAGGAAAAAACAAGAGTGCCGTTGATATCGGGGACATCAATGGAATAATTTCCATTCACATCAGTAACCGTTCCTGTTGTTGTGCCTTCTATTACAATGTTCACACCAACAAGGGGTTCCTCATTTATGTCCCTGACTAATCCGGTAACAGTATTTTGGGCAACCAAGGCGGTCCCGGACAGCATAAATAGCATTAAATAGATGAGTTTAATCATTGATTTAAGTAGTTTAAGTTAATTATAGCTCATTTTATATCTTTAGAATAATCGGTATCAGAGAACCAGACTTATAAGCAGAAAAAGACAAAGGATCAAAAGAACAACGATAATGCCGATAGAAATATACATACGCCTGACCTTTGCTTTTAATTTTTTAGTCATTATGGGATGCGTTTATAAAAATTTTTATGTAAACTTAATATAAAGAGTGCATTGGGGCATTTTTAATCATTGCAATTTAGCCTGTTAGAAATATCATGTTGCAGTACAAAATTTCCAATATATATGTGCAAAATTTCCATATTATTTTTATATATTATTGATTGCCAATAATATAGATATTAAAAGAATAAACTGCCAGTTCGTATTATAAAGGCTGTTTTAAAATGGTTATCCGGAGAATTTGCAATGGATAAGTAAGCGGGTCTTATAAAGCGGTTGTTAGCCCTTTCAGGGGTATTCGGAAGGATTTACGTTATAAAATTCCTTGAAACATTTCCTGAAGTAGTTCACTTCCCTGAAGCCAACCTTATAAGCTACCTCTGAAACGGTGAGATCAGTTTTGCTGATTAGCTGGGCTGCACGTTTTATTCTCAGTGTCCTTATAAACTCTTTAACAGTCATGTCACTTATGGCACGGAATTTCCTGTAGAGCTGTACCTTGCTTATTCCTATTTCACGCGAGAATTCATTAACTCCGAAATCAGGATCATGCAGATTATCTTCAACAATTTTTATTGCTTTTTTAATAAACTTCTCCTCAGAGGATGTTATCTCAATATCTTTAGGCTCAAGGAATATCTGGTGGCTGTATTTCTCTTTCAGCTTTTGCTGTGTTTTCAGCATCTGCTCCAGCCTGACTTTTAATATATCGGGATCAAAGGGTTTTGAGATATAGGCATCGGCACCCACCAGGAATCCGTCCTTTTCATGTTCCTTGGATGAAAGAGCTGTCAGCAGGACTATAGGTATATGGCTTGTCCTGACATCATTTTTCAGCTGTGCACATACTTTTCTCCCATCCAGTTTAGGCAAAAGGATATCACATATAATTATATCCGGAATTATTTCCTGTGCCATAAGCAGTCCCTTTTCCCCATCATAGGCCTCATAAATATTATATACTTTATCAAAAAACTTCTTGATAAAATATACCATATCATGGTTATCTTCAATAATAAGCAAAATTGGCAGATTGTTTTCAGATAGTTTGTCCCTTGCAACCAGAAGGTCCTCCCCGGTAATATTTGCCTCCTCCTTAATTTCAGGCATTTTGAGCGCTTCCGTTGATTGTTCTTTTACCTGTCCGGACAGATCCTTCCTTTCGTAGGGAAGGTATACCCTGAAAGTTGTACCCTTGCCTTCCTTGCTGGTTGCTGAAATCGATCCGTTATGCAGTTCAATAATATCTTTTGATAAAGCCAGTCCGATTCCACTGCCCCCGCTCCTTATAAACTGGCTTTTCTCGCTCTGGTAGAAGCGCTCAAACACTTTATCGATCTGCTCCTGCGGTATTCCTATACCGGTATCTGAAATGCTTATTTCAACCACCTTGTCACTGAATTCTTCCTTGATGCTTTTGTCAATTTTCCTGTAGATAAGCGAGATCAATACAGATATTTTGCCCTTGTCAGCAGTAAATTTGAATGCATTGGACAAGAGATTATATATAACCATTTCAAGCTTGTCGGGATCGAACCAGATGAAAATCTCGTTCACCACTGTCTTCAGCTCGAGCTTAATATCTCTCTCCTCCGCCAGCTCTGTAAATGAATTTATAATATCTTTAATAAACTTTACCAAGTCCCCTTTTGTCAGTTCAAGTTTAAGCTTCCCTGCCTCCAGCTTCCTGTACTCCATAAGCTGATTCACCAGGGACATCAGCCTCCTGGCATTGCGGTGCATAATCTTCAGATGGTCCTTTGTTTCCTCGCTAACCTTTTCACTTTTTAACAGATGTTCAAGCGGACTTGTAATCAGGCTTAAGGGGGTGCGTATCTCATGAGAAATATTGGTGAACAGCTTGAATTTCATCATATCAAGCTCATGCATACGCTGTGCCTGCATCCTTTCAAAAACTATCTGGTTTTTAAGCTTGACCCTGTTGGTAAGGATGACTATAATAAGATAAATTGACGCCCCTATTAAAAGCACCAGGAATAATTTAAACCACAGAGTCTTCCAGTAAGGGGGCAGAATAGTCATATATAGTTCACGCGGATTTTCATTCCATACATCGTCGTTATTGGCTGCCTTAACATAGAATACGTATTCGCCGGGATCAAGATTCGTATAGGTAGCACTTTTTTGTTTCCCCACGAGGTTCCACGAGTCTTCAAAACCCTTGAGCATATAAGCATACTGGTTATCCGAAGGTGATTCGAAATTAAGAGCCGAATATTCGATTGTAAACACTGATATGCTGTAAGGAATAGTTATTCTTTCCGTTTCATTGACGTGTGAGCTTAAAAGTACATAGTCATCATATTCCTGGTCGATATTAACGGATTTATTAAATATCTTGAAATCTGTAAATACAACGCTTGGTTCAAAGGTATTTAACCTGACATCTGACGGGTAAAAAATGCTAAATCCGTTTATACCTCCAAATACCAGTTCCCCCTGTCTTGTTTTAAGAAATGCCTCATAATTGAACTTATTGTTCTGCAGTCCGTCCTGCTTGAAATAATTTATAAATTCTTCCTTGCCGGGATCGAATTTTGAGAGGCCGTTAAGAGAGGATATCCAGATATAGTTATCATTATCTTCAAGTATTCCGTAAATAGTATTGTTTGGCAGTCCGTCATCGGTATTATAAATTCTTATAAGTTTGAAGTTGCTGTCAAGCTTATAGAGTCCTTTGCCCCTTACGCCCAGCCAGTAATATCCTTTCCGGTCCTGGTAGACTATGCGGGTAAAATAATCGTATTTTTTAATGCTTTTTGTTTTACTGTCATATTTTGTCAACGGAAGGTTTTCGCTGGCAAACCATAGATTATTATACCTGTCCTCATCAATGCGGTTCACAACATTTGTTTTAAACGAATCCCTGTAATGGATAAAGATCCCTTTTGCAGGATCATACCTGTCGAGCCCATTTTCCGTTCCAACCCATATGCGGTTATTGCTATCCTGGAATATATCCCACACACGGTCATCGCAAAGGCTTGCAGGATCATTAACATCATTCCTGAAAACTCTTATTTGTTCTTTATTCTTATCATATAGAATGATGCCTCCCATGAATGTACCTATCCATATCCTGCCATCTTTGTCCTCCATCAGGGCCTTTATATTCTTTTCCTTAAAACTCCTGAAAGGGCCATAATCGAAAAGATATACGAATTCGCCTTTTTCCCTGTCAAAAATATTTACACCACCGGCCTCGGTGCCAATCCAGATATTTCCCCTGCTGTCCTCCATAAATTCCCATATCTCCGGATTGTTAAGGAATCTTTTATCGTCTGATGCGGCCTTATAATGCTTAAAAACCTGTATGTTCTGGTTCAGATAACTCACCCCGTTTCTTGTGCCCACCCAGACATCGCCTTTTTTGTCTTTAAATATAGCCCATACCGAATTGTGGCTGAGGCTAAACGGATTATAGTCATCATGCTCAATTAATTCAGCCCTGCCTGATTTAATATTGAATATATAGAGTCCTCCCCTCGTACCTATCAGCAAATTATCGTTTTTATCTTCCAGTATAGCCCTTATTGTCTGGCTTCTCAGTCCCTCTTCCTCGAGTATATAGTTTTTAAAAGACCTGTTGGCCCGGTCAATCTTTTTTAGTCCGCCCAGGTAGGTGCCAACCCAGAGGTTGCCATAAGAATCCTGGCAAATGGACATAACCTGGTTAAACCTGCTATCGGACTGGTTATCCTGGTTAAACTGAAAATGCTCAAACCCTTTCCTGTCCCTGTCCATATAATCCAGTCCGTTATTTGTGCCCACCCAGAGCAGGCTGTCGTCATCAATAAATACTATGTTTACAGCATCATTTATGAGGCTTGATGAATCATAACTGTTATGTGAATATTTATTGAGTGATCCCGATTCGTAATGGAAGCAGTACAATCCCTCATTTGTGCCAAGCCACAGCCTGTTTCGCGAGTCCTCAACTATAGAATTCACCTGTTTCCCGGTAAGGGTAAGATTATTATATGTCTTATCCGTAAACCTCTTGAAATTGTCAAACTTGTACCTGTACAGGCACAGGCCTCCCCTTTCCGTGCCTATCCAGAGGTTACTCCTGGAATCCTCGTAAATTGCCCTTACCAGTACCCCGTTTAATGAGTTTGTATCTGACTCGCTGTACCTGTATATTTTAAAAGTATAACCGTCAAACCTGTTCAGTCCGTCTGAAGTGCCTATCCATAAATATCCGCGCCTGTCCTGATAAATACACTGTATATAAGGATTCGACAGGCCCTCCTCAATGGAATAGTTCTGGAATTTAATTATATGTGACTGGGCAATACCCTTGTGTGCAGCAAAGAAAAGCACTGCCAGCATGATCGGTAATATTCTCATTTTGCAACTGGACATATCCGGACCCTGATACTATGATAACAAATATTATGTAAATATATAATGAAAAAAAATAGTCAGGTCTTTTTAAACATTTTAAACCTGCATATCCCTGTTTTCTGAAGCAGGTACATCATTGAAATCAATAATACTCCGAATCCGTATCTGATGCTCTTCCTGAAATTTATCGACGAGGCGTCCCTGAAGTATTTGGTGGGGCATGTGATCTCAGCTATCTCAAATCCGGCATAAAATATCTGCGCCAGAACCTGGTTATCGAAAATAAAATCATCCGAGTTTTCATTATAATTTATTGACTTAAGCACATTCCTGTCAAATGCCCTGTAACCCGTATGGTATTCCGACAGCTTCTGGTTCATAAGCAGGTTCTGAACAAAAGTAAGTATTCGGTTGGCAATGTATTTATAAACAGGCATGCCTCCTTTTATGGCACCTCTTCCCAGTATTCTTGAGCCCAGCACTACCTCATATACTCCGTTAGCTATAAGGTAGCACATTGAATGAATAAGGCGGGGGCTGTACTGATAGTCGGGGTGCAGCATAACAATAATATCGGAATCAAGTTCAAGGGCCTTGTTATAGCATGTCTTCTGGTTCGCTCCATATCCCTTGTTCTCCGAATGTTCAACAATATATTTTATGTCCAGCTCCCTGGCCTTTTCTATTGTCTTGTCGCTGCTCAAGTCATCAACAAGCACCACATTGTCAACAATATCGGCAGGGATTTCCCTGTAAGTCTGCTCGAGAGTATTCTCGGCATTGTATGCAGGAAGGACAACAGTAATAATTTTATTGTTTATCATCTTTGCCAGTTTTTTCAGGATTTCTTTCGCAAAAGGCGAATCCGTCTTTTTCGTATAATAAGGATAGTGACGGGTTATCTTTCAATATCCTGTCTTTCTTATCTGCCTTAATTGAGAAATAAACTTTCCTGTCAATATCACCATGCAACAACCATTGTTTGTCGTATACCATATCATTTGCGGGCTTCTTCATGTGTGTATAAAAATAGTGGGCATAACTTTTATATCCAAGGGTCTCAAAATAAGCGTCCTCACCCCTCTTGTCCTTATAGAACTCAATTAACGCATTCTGGACATATCTTTCTATGCGCGGCGCTATGGTAAGTATACAGAGAAATACAAATACCGTTGATGTTGCAAACAGGGCAATCACTCCCCTGGTAAAATGTTTCTGCCTGACGGAAAACACAAAAATCAATACCCCCAGCAGCAGAATAATTCCAATTACAGAGACCGCGCCCGGCCACCTCACATCGGCATGCAGGCAGCCTGCAGCAAACCGGTCATACTGCCCTGCGAAATCTATGATCTGCTGCCTGTACCTGTCCGCCAATGGTAATAGAATAACTGCCAGGGCATATATAGAACCGGGGATTATAACCAGCACAGTGAGCCACCTGCTATAGTTTATCTCCCTGTTAATAACCTTGTAGATGACAAATGCGGCCAGGTATGTAACAGGGAAATAGCAGAGGGAAGAATAATGGACAATCTTTGTCTTCACAATTGAAAACAATATAAGAACCACCCAGAAAAGGACTATCATCCATCTTCTGAAGGCACGCTGGTAAAAAGTGTCGGCCGGATGCTTTACAAAGCCCCGGATGGCAAAAACCGATGCCGGGAATACCCCT
>Ga0315548_1002811_pt1 | contig 13384 bp, 10 predicted proteins | sample SalMarSW160110MG_2_FD_202540 | JGI IMG/M metagenome (GOLD analysis project Ga0315548, IMG submission 202540) | Salt marsh sediment microbial communities from the Plum Island Ecosystem LTER, Massachusetts, United States - Salt Marsh Sediment SW1601-110 ... | reverse complement strand
GCCTACGCTTAACAGCATAACCGTTGCAACCTGGGTGAACTTCTCGAATACAGGCGGTTCCTGGCAGCGAATCTTCGATTTCGGAAGCGATACTAATGTATATATGTTCCTCACGCCACGCCTTGGGGCGGGTGGTCAAATGCGTTTTGCTATCACTACAACGAGTAATGGAGGTGAGTCTATAGTTGATACTCCTTCTACACTACCGACTGGATGGCACCATGTTGCTATAGCGATAGATGCAGATAATTACAATCTAATGACCTTGTTTTTAGATAATTCTCCTGTGGGCTCTGGGTACTCAGCTCTGCGTCCGAGCGATCTTAGCACTACTACTAATAACTGGCTCGGCAGGTCGCAGTGGGGTGGTGATGGATACTTTGTCGGTGATTTGGATGATTTCCGCATCTACGACTATGCTATGGATGCGGACGATTTGAGGCAGATAGCAGCTCCTAAGATAGCCTCACAGCCTGTGCCGCAAGATTCTGCGACACATGTGGACCGTTATCCGGTTATGTCATGGATGCCGGGGAAATATGCTGCCAGTACAGGTGGGCATCATCTGTACTACGGCACCAACCTCCAAGATGTGCAAAATCGCGTCGGTGACCCATGCATACTGGATGACCCGTGCTTTGTTATTCCCGCTCCGAATGCTCCATATCCTTCGAGTACGCTCGTATACTGGGTCGTGGACGAGGTTAATGAGGCACATGAAGACGTGAATTGGCCGGGCAATGTCTGGAGGTTTACGATTCGAGATTACTCGATTATTGAAGATTTATATCCTTACAATGATACAGGTTGGGTCAGTCCGTATGATCTTCCAGCCCCACCGCCGCCGGGCACTTTGAGGAGTGTCTGGATCGACGGCCACGACGCTTACCTGCTTGACCCTCCCACTGTGGGTTCATCCGGCTCATTTATCCAGCTAAATACGGATACTAACGATTGTAGTTCCAGCTCCAGTTTGGACCCCAAGTGTCCACATTACGTTGCTAATGATGATGATATATACCTGTCTTATGGAAAATCGATGAAGTTCTATTATGACAATGACGGAACTGTCGAGTGGCAGGACGAGTTATACGGAGAATACTATGATGTCTATACTCCGACTAACCCGTACATTTCCGAGATATATGCTGCTATAGATGATGATGCTCAGGCAGACGAAGAGCTGGACAGTCTGGATTCACTGCGTGACTGGAGAGACTATACGGTGCTTATAATTCGGTTCTATGGCGACCCGAACAACACTACCAATAATGCTCCCTTGTATGTCAGCCTGGAAGATAGTAGTGGCAATACTAGGGTTACAATGACGCATCCTACCCCGTCCGAGCTTACCGAGGCATCCTGGCATACCTGGTATATAAAGTTGAGTGACTTTACCGCCAAGAATGCCGGCCTTGACCTTGGTGATATCGCAAAGATTTACCTCGGCTTTGGCAATAAGGAAGGCACTCCTGCGCAAGGCGGCAGCGGAGTGGTGTTCTTTGACGACCTTGAGGTGACTCAGGGTGTATGTTTCCCCGGTACCGTTATAGGAGACTTTGTTGATGAGGACTGCACGGTCACCAACAGTGACCTTGCGATTTTCTCATACGGTTTCCCCGGCAAGGCGCCAAGTTTACCGACGCCGATAATCAAGCTGGTGGCTTCCGGCACAGATGGAACTCCGGTTACCAGCTGGCCAAATACCGGCAGTATGCTCGGTGCGTTTACCGATGCCAACACTGCCGACTCCAACAATCCTGTAGTCGATACTATAGCGACCGTGAAGTGCGTGGCCTTCGATGCTAATGATATGTTAGTCTGGGACCAGAACGCACCGGCAACGATGACCAGCGATAACAACGAGCCCAATGACTATACGGTGATTTATAAGGTTTACAACCCGGAGATAACCTCTGAAGAATGGCTGTTTACATGGGCACAACGTGGCGGTCCAGAACGCACCTGCGGTGGTGTTGGTTATGGTAACCATGGCGACTGGGGTTGCGTTATTCACTGGGACCCGCCTGGTGATATGGGCTTTGACCGTGGTGTACCTGCTGCCGGACAATGGCACATTATTGCCGATACATACGACGGCACGACCGAGGCGGTTATCGTTGATGGTCGCATACACAGTATCGAACAAAAAGACGTTATTACCCGTGCAGACCAGCCGGTAACGGTAGGTGCTCCTTATAATGCACAGGGCGATCCTAATCTTGCCTGGGACACATTACGGGATGCATATGTTCCGGTATTTGGTAATTATCGCTACTATGGTTATATTGCCTCGATTGAGGTCTATGCCGATGCGATTCCGCCGGGAGATTTGGCTATAGAAACAGCAACCAGGGCGGGCCTGTTAAAGACAGAGACTGACATCTACCCGGTCGGCAACCCGAACGGGGACGGCAAGATTGACTTCAAGGACCTTGCAGTAATGGGTGATAACTGGATGAAAGACCCGTATCTGTTTGGTGAGGATTATTAAATCGATTGAGATTAACCGCGTAGGCGGTTAGTTTCTCATAGATATTGGGCCTGTCCTTATAAAGGACAGGCCCTTTTTATTTTCTGGCAATTAATCGGCCTGCCGTTCGTCCTGTCCATAGTAGCACAGCGAAGATGGAAGCGAAGCGTAAAACGGAGCAGGAGGGTTCCGTTCCCTTTCTATCAAATCACGCTAAAAGCAGAAAAACCTCTAAAAGACTGGTATAGCAGGTCATTTTACAGACGACGATTGAAAAACATAGGGATCGATTTGGTCAGAAGACGGCTGAAACTGAGAATGAGTCAAGCGGATTTGGCCCAAAAAATTGGCGTCCATCCGGAAACCGTTGCAAATTGGGAGCACAGCCGCACTATACCTGATGTTTGTCGGTTGCAAAGGATAATTGAGTTTCTAGGATATAATCCTCTGGAAGTTACTCAAAAAGCCTATTAACTTTGATGTTTGGAACCTGATCCACACCCTTTCAGTCATTTGAGGTTGGGCAATGAAAAGCTTCATTTGAATAGATATGATTGGGTTAAGGGAGTTAAACGAGTGATATGGCAGGATTCGTTTGTAATGTCTGAATTTTTGCAGACGCAGATGTGAACAGCGAGTCCAAAATCTGAAGCGATATTCCTGATTCGCCTAAATGCTTTTTCTCTGACTTCTTTCGGTAAGGCAATACCTTTGGAATTTTTCAAACCTATTGGAAGTTTAGGACCCGAAGAATAAGGTACAAGCAAAGTGGACAGGAGTTTTTTATCACTTAAGTTTTTCTTAATGCTCTCTTTGATGGTAGGCCTGAGAAATAAATAGTTTATCGCTGCTTCCTTAATTCCAACTTTGGCAATTGCAGAAAACAAATTGCCCAAAGATTTGTCCGAGTCCATAACACCATAAATTAGAGGGTCTGCTCGAGCACCGGTAGCGACACCGATTTCAACAAGATTTTTCATAGTTGCAATTTTTTCAGAAACACTTCCAGTTCCAGGCTCAAAGATTTTTCTAATATTGTCATCAACACAAGTCAAACCCACCTGGGCGTATACCAGATTGCTGAATCCGGTAAATAATTCAATGAAATCAGCCGGTAAAATCGCTTTTGTTAGAAATTGAACACCTATGCTGGCCTTAAGTAAAGTCTCCATTGTTTTGTAAGTCTGGTCAAGAATTTGTTTGATTGGCTGAAACGGGTCACAGGAAGGACAAAAGTAAACGGCCTCAGGTTTTTTCCTTTTCCGAGATAGTTCTTCGGAAAGCTTTTCAGCGGTGTTAGCAAATAGTATTACCTCGCCGTCTCCCGGATACTGAGAATAGCCTTTGGTGTAGCAGTAGATACAGTTATGCAAGCACCCCAAAGTTATATTGATTGTCGGAATTTTTGAAAGACAGCGGAGCTGCGAAGGCGTGAGTACATTTGATTTTCTATTTTTTGTAATGAGTCTGGCCATATTCTTTTTATAGTTTGTTCTTACCTGAATACGGTATAACTATAGCTTGTTCTATCTTTCGCATGAGCAAAGATGCCAAAGTTAGATAGTCAGCTGCTTCCTCTTCTCCTTCCCAGAGAATCTTGGGGACATGTGCTCGAGGATTACGTACCGCACCAAAAAATCCTATTAGCAGATTAGAGAAGCCTTTGTGGTCTTTTTTTTCTTGTTCTGTTCTCAGTGTATTGAAAACTAGCATTGGACTATTCACAGAAAAGACTTTTTGAATTAATTCAGCCCCATCAAAATCCAGGCCTGTTTTTTCTCGTATTCTCTGAGCAACTCCTTTAGTAGCTTCAAAAACTGCATGGAAGTAATTATCCTGCAACAGTTCGGCCTTACAATATTTCATAATTTCCGGGTGTATGTTCCTGTATTGTAGTCGATGTCTTAAAGAATTTGCTCTTTTTTGTGCCTCGGTTATAGTTCTAGCGGGGTCTACTTGCCCAATCTCCCCATTCTTCTGAAGTTGCATACCACAAAAAGCGAGTTTTATGTTTAGGGACGTTCTTAATTCTTCAAATCTCTGCTCCTCATCAAAACGTACCGGCGACATAACAGCTTGGATAAAGGCAGCAACATTATTTCCACATTTATCTATGTGTTGTTTTTGGATTAGGCTCTGAAAAATTCTTTTCCATTTCGTAGCTCCGTAACCAAGTAAATCATCAATATTGCATTGTCTAAAAATGCTACTTAATTCAGTACCGGATGCCGCATTCCCTAAGACTTTCGATATCTGTTCAATCGCATTAATATCAAATTGCGGAATTGTAGCCATTTATTTCTTGCTCGCTTTAATTAAAAAAAATATGTTAGCGTCTAATGATTTTTATCTTTAATCTCCCTCTTCTATTTTTAAAACCCTTTTGTTAATAAGGCCAACCGGAGCAGGAGGGATTCGAACCCCCGTTACCCAAAGGGTAAAACGGTTTTCAAGACCGTCGCTTTCAGCCGCTCAGCCACTGCTCCAAAATTTCAAAATGTTGCTCGGACCAAAGGTTTTACTGAGTCAATATAACTATTTTAACTGTACGAGCTTGTTTATCAAGCTTATTTAAACCCGTAGAAAATCACCTTGCGCTAACCGCTACGTCGTGCCGGGATGAATTTACTAAGAAGAGGTAAAATTTTATGCTATAAGTTTAGCCTGTTTGCTATGTCTATCCGAACAGGGCAAAGACAATAATATCTATCTACACACGGAAGCGAAAAAGCACATTGCGCAGCATCTTCTTCGAGACATTCGAGAAAACTTCCCTTGCCGTGATTTTTAATCTGTCCCAGCTTGGAAAATTTCGTCTTGTAGCATTCAAAATTCTTGGGGCATTCGATATCTTTGCAGTTTTCTTCAATATCAATTATCGCATTTGATACCTGCGTATCTGATTTTCCATTAATTGCCATAACTATTCCTCCCGCTTGTGTCATATTCTTTTGTGAGCCCTTAATGAAAATACTCTTAGGTTCTTTTACTTATTTTTCTCAATAGTATAGACGCTGAAAAAAAGAAAAAGTTACATCTTTTTACTGAAGTTTTACAATATTTTGTAAAATTTCTAAAAAACCTCGAATTTTTATGTTTGATGTTACGGTTTCTTCTCTGTTTTGTTACCTTTTTGTTACGGTTATGTAAAACAGGAAAAAACTTAATTTTTTGTATCTTATGTCAGAGGTATTTTTATGGCTGAACAGCAATTTATGCCGTTTGAGCATTAGTGATATGGTAAAATATATCCTAAGTTGATTTCGGTATGTTAAATAAAAAAATTTGTATTAGTTCAGGATAAAGGCCTGAAAATGAATTTGAAAAGCCAAATTGTTAACGGAACAGGGTTTTTGGCTCTTTTGTTTTGCTTTTTTGGTGTGGTTTTGGCACAGGATGATGTTGCGGATATTTCATCTGAGAAGTTGTTTGCAGCCGGCGACAGGAATAAAACCTATTTTATAATAGGAGCTTCAAACGAAAAACCAGTACCTGAAGAAGGTTTCGGCCTTGTTATTATTATGCCCGGTGGCGACGGCAGTGCCGATTTTAATCCGTTTGTCAGAAGAATCTATAGGTATTCGCTTCCACAGACGTACCTTGTTGCTCAGCCTGTCGCAGTCAAATGGACGCCGCAGCAGCAAATCGGCTGGCCGACAAAGAAAAACAAGGTGCCCGAACAAAAATTTTCTACGGAAGAATTCGTCGAAGCCGTGATAAAAGATGTACGGACAAAATACAAATTGAATGACAAGCATATTTTCACCCTGTCCTGGTCTTCGAGCGGGCCTGCTGCTTATGCAATATCTCTGCAGGAGAAAAAATCCGTTACGGGTTCTTTCATTGCAATGTCGGTTTTTAGACCCGACTGGTTTCCGCCTCTTAAAAATGCCGCCTCTCACGCATATTTTCTTTACCATTCGCCTGATGATAAGGTATGTCCCTTCTGGATGGCGCAGCGCGCGGAAAATGTCCTCGAGCAAAACGGTGCAGAGACAAAGCTTGTAACATACGAGGGCGGTCATGGATGGCACGGTAATATTTATGACAATATAACAGGTGGTATAGAGTGGCTTGAGAATGTGGTTAGTTTGAAAGAAACAAAAGAACAAGAGTCAAAAGAGCAAACGATAGCGGATGCAAATCGAATAACACAGGCCGGCAAATCGTTTCTGTACGATGATTTTGAAACAGGAGATGATGCACCTGATGGCTGGCAAGAAGGTGACCAGGTCGAGGGCGTGCAATATATCTGGAATAGGGCTGTGGGTTACAACAGTAAGTCGAGCCTTTCTTTGAGAAAAACAGCAAATAATTTCTTTCCCGTGGCACAGTGGTACAAAACAGTGCAGCACAATACTTCGAATAAACAAGTTAAGGTAACTGTTCAAGTAAGAGCGATGAAGGCATCAAAAGCCACCGTTGATGTGCAGTTCCTGGATGAAAATGGCCGATTGATTGAGAATAAATGGGCCGCATTTATAGGCGCAGAAGAGCAGGGCGACAAACCTGTTACTCATAACTGGAAGCAATACTCAGGCTCAGTTGATATTCCGGATGGTACGAAGCAAATCACCTTTGCCCTGCAGATTTATGGCCCGGGCGCTGTCTGGTTCGACGACTTAAAAGCCGAATATATTAACTGAGTAAATGAGTTTATTGATGTTTGGGAAATTAAAGGCCCGGTCGAACTATCACTCCCGCGCAAACGGGAGTTTGGCAAATGCCGAAAAACCGGCTGGATTTCCATTTCACGACCTCGCCTGTCCTGTTGGGTAACACGGGTATCCTGAACGTAATGAGCACTGCAACCATTCACCGTTCACCAGTTAGCATGACTTGTCATAGGCATCTTATCCTGTTCTCACGGGTACTGTAGGCTGTCTTTAAGAAACCGTATCGAGCACCTCAACCGTACATCATTTTCATCGCCTGTGATACTAATTCCCGGAAAATTTCAAGATTGAATTTGCTTTGTAGAAAGGAAGTCTGTTAAGCTATCATTTCGCACTTGATGCGGAATCCAGGCCTTCAAAAATTGGATTCCCATACCCGCTTGCGCGGGGGCTGGCCTGCGCGGGAAGGACAATAGAAGTGTTTTCTGCGAAGCAGTTTGAATTCATAGTAGTGTTTTTTGCTGTAACTATCTTCTGAGCAGAATGTTACGTCCTTAAGAATGCCTTTATTTCCCCTGAATTATCAGAAAAGTTGTAAAAAATTGTAAAATTTACTTGACAATATGTAAGAAATATATTACATTTTGTCTGCTGTATATTGCATATTAGAAATTAAGATTATTTTGGAGAATCAAGGATTATGAAACGGATACAGAAAATAGCATGGTGTTTTGTAATAATGTTTTTAATCAGTTTGCTTGCCAGCCTTATAACAGTAGCTGTTGCTTATACAAAAGTTGGTATGCCGAAGGCTTTGTTTGGTTTTGCATTCATGGGTTTATTTGGTTTGGCAGGATTGTCGCCGACCCTTTTTCCGAAAGAAAAGGGCGAAGTTATTTATGATGAACGCGATGAGTATATTAACAAAAGGGCGGCACTGGCTGGTTTTATTGCAGCTTATCTCGTCGTTGGTTTGGCTTGTATGATACCATTCTTTATACTCGGACCGAAAGCTGCGATATCTGTAGTATGGCTGCCGAATATATTTATGAGTGCAGGTATATTGCATTTCCTGACATATTCGTTGGCAATCCTGATTGGATACGGCCGGGAAGCGAAAGGAGAAAACCAATGAACAGATACCAGAAATTATCATGGCTTAATTTAATCGTCATAACTGCAACGATTATTATTACAACAGCGGCAATCGCAATAGAAATCCACATTCGAGGGTTTTCAACATATGGATTCTGGTTTATAACACCTTTGGTAATTTTGCAGTTTAAATCTTATTTATTTAAAAAACCACAGGGCTCCGACAAAGTTATCAGCGACGAACGTGACAGCCTTATTATAAAAAGAGCGGTATCCATTGCTTATACGACCTTCTGGATAGTTCTTGTTGCAGCCTCTTTTCTGTCGTTTTTAATCATCGGACCAAGAAATTCCGTGCCTACGATAACTCTGCCGTTGATGGTTATTGGAGGCGGCCTGTTAATGAAAATTGTATGCTCAGTTGCGATTTTGGTCCAGTATGCTAAGGGGGCTGCAGATGACACAGAATAATGTGAAAAATAATATTCGTCGCCTGCGCTTTGAAAACGGCGAAATGACACAGCAGCAATTGGCTGATAAGGCTGATGTCACTCGGCAGACGATTATCGCTGTTGAACAGGGTAAATATTCACCGTCTCTTGCTCTGGCCTTTAGAATAGCAAACGCCCTGAACGCCAAAATTGAAAATGTCTTCGAGTACGAAGAACAGGACCAGTAAAGACCAGCTGGCCTTCGGTTGGTTCTGGAAACTTGATTCGCAAAATCAAGTAAGAATCAAGTATGGATTAAGGCAAATCGGTTTTTACCCTTTAAACTGCTTATTCATAAGAACAAAACCGGTAAAACAGGACGGTTTTTAGTCAAGTCTTAAGTCTTGATTTCTTGTGTAGAAAACACTTACATTGTCATTCCTGTGGAAGCCCTTGGCCTCGCCGAGAGGCGGGCAGGAATCCATTTTTAGAAGTTCTGGATTCCGCATCAAGACTTCGGCGGACCCGCCAATCGTCTCGAAAGCCGTGGGCAATTCGGTAGTACCGAGCTTACTGTCGAAGGGCTTAGTCGAGCTATGCGCAATGAATGTTGAGCGGATCTCTTTTACCGAGCGTACCCGACTCAGAAAATCGACAAAACCTCAACGACAGGCTCCAGCGCATCAGTTTTTAGCCTCTTTAACCTGCTTATTCATAGGAGGATACGAAATTTTTAACAATTTTTTTATTTTTTACTTGACATTGCATACTATGCAATACATAATAAGTATAACATAGTAACTGTACCACGGGCTTCCAGCCCGTGGCATAAGTTTGGAAATAATAGCCATAGAATAAGGAGTCGATTATGAAATTTGAAAGTCAGTTATTAAAAGGTATTGCTCCCGTGGTTGTGCTTGAAATTTTATCGAGAGGCCAGATGTACGGCTACGAATTGAGCGAAGCCATAAAGAAGAGGAGTAAAAATGTTCTAACCCTTGGCCAGGGTACATTGTATCCGCTGCTGTACAACCTCGAGGCCAAAAAGCTTGTAAAGGGCTCCTGGCAGAACTCCGATTCCGGCAGGCAGAGAAGATACTATTCGATAACCTCGAAAGGAAAAATGGAGCTGTCAAAACAAAAAGAGCAGCTCGCTCAATTGCAGAAAGGCCTCAGATATGTTTTCGGCGGGGCATTGTCGCCTGCCTGATTGCATAGAAAGGTTAAAAAGGATTTGAATTAACTATGAAAAAATCGATAGCATATTCCGGAATTATTGCCTGCATCACTCTTGGAGGAATCATCGGCTATTGCGCTTCAGTTATTATCTTTGGAATATTAACGGAGGAATATATTATCCATTTGATGATTGCTCTTGGGGCTTTTATAGGTGGTGTTCTTGCCGTTATTCGGGTCCGCATATACTTAAGAGCTGATAAACGGTTAGCAGAATACCTGACTTTGGTTCCTGAAAATGCCTTCGCTTTCATAAAGGAGATTATCAGACAGATGCGATACAGAAAAAAAGTTCGCTCCGACGTAATGTCTGAGCTTGTAGCGCATTTTGAAGATGAGCTGAGGGAATGTAAAACCGATGAGGAAAAACGCAGGATGGTTTCGGAGCTTGTCGATGGTTTCGGCGACCCGAAGCTGCTCGGGATTTTATTGCGAAGGGCGAAGAAACGCTGCAGACCGCTCTGGCGGACAATTACTGCCAGAGCTTTACAGGCATTTGGAATTTTTATTGTATTACTTACTATGTATGTTGTATGGTTTCTTTCAGGCAGGCCCGTTGTTACAACCGATTATTTAGCCGAGCTTAACAGAATCGTTCGTCCTGCCGCAGACCAGAGTCAGAATGCAGCGCCTTTCTACATAAAAGCAGCCGAGATGTTTAAAGATATACCTGAAGATATGGCCGAATTATTCAATAAATGTTTTGAAGAACTGACAGATGAAGAAAAGGAGAATATAGAAGACTGGCTCAATTCCAAAAACCAGGTATTCGAATTGGTGGCTCAGGGTTCACTTAAACCGTATTACTGGCCTGAGTATAAGGCAAACGAGAAAAAAGAGCTTTTGTCGGTTCTGGTTCCTCACCTTTCTGGTTATCGTCGAATAGCTCGAAGTTTAATTCTGCGGGTTCGCTTAAATGCCGAAAAAAATAACTTAAATCAGGCTTTCGATGATATTATTACCTGTTATAAACTCGGCAGACACTTAAACGGAGACTTTTCTTTAGTCGAGCAGCTCGTCGGCATGGCGATCGAAGATCTGTCTGTTGAAGCGATTCGCGAAATTCTTAACCGGCATCAGCCGGATGCACATGCTTTGGAAGAATTACAGAACGAGTTAGAACTGCTTTTAAGCTCCGAAGATTTCTTTGTTGAGCTTGAATTCGAAAAGTTATCTTTATACGATGAAATACAAAGATGTTTTACGGATGGTCCTTTTGGAGGTCACTTGTATCCTGCTCGAATGATTTATTTAAGCAATACGATAGCGACTGTGGGTGAGACGCACTTTGAAGAGGTTAATTTTTGGTATCTGGCCGAGCAGGCTTTAACATTTCCAATGGAATCTTTACGTATTTTGTTTGCTCATCCTGACAAAAAACAAACATTTCAGCAAGTTGATTATATATATAATTATTACCAGCAGCTCTCGAAAAAATCACCTGTCGAGCTCCGCGCTGAAGAAATTGATATTGAAAATAAAACAACAAAAGTGATTAAGGGCAATCTCCTTCTCGAAATGTTCATTCCTTCTGTTTTGCATGTCTTTGAGCTGAATCATCGAGTTAAAACTGAAATCTATGCAACAGTCGTGATTATCGCCGCCCACCGTTACAAAAATGATAAAGGACATTTCCCTGATAACTTAAATGAACTTGTCGCCGCCGGCTATCTTAATTGTTTACCCATCGACTCCTTCAGTGACAGGCCGCTTATTTACAAAAAAACAGGAAACGACTTTATTCTTTATAGTATCGGCCTGAACTTTATTGATGACGGCGGAGTATTAGGCACTGATAGAGGAGGCAAAACCGGAATGTGGGAAGATAATGGTGATGCGGTTTTTTGGCCTGTCCAAAAATAAAACCGGGCGAATTTACTTATTAGTAACCTGCCCGGCTGATAATATTATAAAAAAGCGGTTAAGACCGTTATTTACTTGTTAAAAACTATTATTTACTTCTCGAAGACGAAATTGGCGGTTCGCTTGGCTTTTCGCATCCGCCTGCGGTTTTTCTCGGAAGGCTTCTCGTAGTAGCTGTTTCGCTTAATATCCCTTATCAGGCCTTCCTTTTCGCATAGCTTTTTGAAGCGTCTCATCATCTGCTGCACGCTTTCGCCCGCTCGAGCTTTGACTTTCAGCATATAAAAAAGTTCTCCCTGTTCTAACGACAATACTTTTTAACTTAAAATTAACTTATCTTCATATTCTCGGCGAAAATACAAAGACTTATAATTATAATAAGAAAAATATTTTTTTAAAGCTAAAACCTTTTTTTCTGCGTTTTTCCGTTCAATGCATAGACTTTTTGGCCTGTAAAGCTGTATTTTTGCTCCCCGTTCCCTTGAATTTAACGATTATAATGCCTAATATTGAGTAATAAACGCAAATTTGGTAAAATACTAAGGATTCTTTTACGGCTTTATTGATAAGGTTTTGCAGTTGGAAAAATTCAGACAAACTTTGAGGGTCAGCAAAGAGCGGGCAATTTTGGTTGCTGCTGTCCGTGCTGAAGATGGCGGCGGTGATGACCTGGTTGAGCTGACCGCTCTTGCGGAAAGTGCCGGTGCCGTTGTCGTTGACAGGTTCCAGCAGAAAATCCGCCATATAAATCCCGCTCTGTATATCGGTACGGGCAAAGCAGCACAGCTCGCACAGAGGGTAAAAAGATTCAAAGCAGATGTCGTTATCTTCAACAATGACCTCTCGCCGGGACAGATTCGCGACCTCGAGGAGATTGTGAATGTCAAGGTCATCGACCGCAGCGAGCTTATCCTTGATATCTTTGCAACCCGTGCCAAAACAAGGCAGGCCAAGCTGCAGGTTGACCTCGCCCAGCTTGAATACACCTATCCGCGTCTGACGAGAATGTGGTCGCACCTCGACAGCGTTGCAGGTGCCGGCGGCGCAACGGCCGCAGGCATCGTGGGCGGAATAGGTACCAGAGGCACCGGCGAAAAGCAGCTCGAAATCGACAGAAGAATCGTCAAGAAAAGAATCGCCGAGCTGAAAGAAAAACTCGTAAATATAGATAAAAAGAAGCTGCGGGAAATACAGGGCAGAAAAGAGCTGTTTAAAATATGTATCGTCGGTTACACAAACGCAGGTAAAAGCACACTGCTCAATAAAATTACCGATGCCGACGTTTTGGTTGAAGACAGACTTTTTGCCACGCTCGACACAAGAACAAAAAGATGGACACTCGAACGCGGCCTTGAAGTGCTTTTGAGTGACACTGTCGGCTTCGTAAAAAATCTGCCTCACCACCTCGTCGCTTCTTTTAAGGCCACCCTTGAGGAAGCTGTCCTTGCGGACCTGCTGCTGCACATTATCGATGTCTCTAATCCTGATGTGATAAGGCAGATTGATTCCGTAAAGATTGTACTTAACGAGATTGGCTGCAGCGGCAAGCCTGTTCTTGATGTTTTTAACAAAGTTGACATCATCGACGATATCGGCAGGCTGGAGATGCTGCAGACCTTGTTTCCTGATGCTGTTACCGTTTCTGCCAGAACCGGTATCGGCCTTAAGAA
>Ga0315548_1002806_pt1 | contig 13400 bp, 9 predicted proteins | sample SalMarSW160110MG_2_FD_202540 | JGI IMG/M metagenome (GOLD analysis project Ga0315548, IMG submission 202540) | Salt marsh sediment microbial communities from the Plum Island Ecosystem LTER, Massachusetts, United States - Salt Marsh Sediment SW1601-110 ... | reverse complement strand
CTGGCAGCTGAATCAGCTGAAGAGGGTGTATAGAGATATCCCTTCGCTAATTCTGGAGAGTGATATCGTCGATATCAGTTCCTATAATGAAGCTGATACCAGAGCCAGGATAGATGCCTTTATTGATACCTTAGAGGCGGTTAAGAGTAAGAAAGGGTGATGGCGGCATTGAGCCAGTATTTTGCCGGGGTTGACATTGGTTCTACCATGACCAAGGTAGTGATTATGAACGAGGCAATGATGACCTCGGTCATCGGTCCTACCGGGCCTGAGCACAGGAAGCTAGCCAACCGGGTGATGGAAGAGGCGTTGGCAAAGGCAAAACTTGTCTTCGAGGATATAACCTATGTGGTGGCTACTGGTTATGGGCGAATTAATGTCCCCTTTGCTGATAAACAGATAACCGAGATATCCTGTCACGCCCGTGGGGTTGCTCACCTCCTGCCGGAGGTGAGGACGGTGATTGACATTGGTGGTCAGGACAGCAAGGGAATCAAGCTCAAGGAAGGGCGGGTGGTGGACTTTGTCATGAATGACAAGTGTGCTGCCGGCACCGGCCGGTTTTTAGAGGTGACGGCCGAGGAGCTTGGTGTCAGTCTGGAGGATATGGGGAGATTATCACTGGAGGCTGAAAATAGGGTCGAGATAAGTAGTACCTGTACCGTGTTTGCCGCCCAGGAGGTGGTGGCTAAACTCTCGGAGGGGGTGGCACTGCCTGATATTCTGGCTGGTCTGCATGAGGCGATTGCCACCCGGATATACGGGATGGTGAGGCGTCTTAAGATAGAGCGGGAGGTAGCCCTGACCGGCGGCGGGGCTAAGAATATCGGTCTGGTCAAGGCCTTGGAAGCTAAATTGGGCTTCCCGGTGCTGGTGCCCCCTGAGCCCTTGCTTACCGGGGCTATCGGCGCTGCGCTGCTGGGTAGAGATATGGTCCGAGAGGCGGCGGAAAAGGGGGGAACCCTGGTTAGAAGCAAACGCCGTTTAACAGAGGCGACTCTGTTTACATAAAATAGGAAGATTTTGTAATGGTTTACGTTGTCGGGATTGATATTGGCTCCGCTTTTTCTAAGGCGGTGGTAATGGCTGAGAACAGAATTATTGCCTACCAGGTATTGCCTTCAGGGGGAAATTATAAACTCACTGCGGAGCGGGTCACGGAGAAGACTTTGGCCAAGGCCAAGCTATCTCTAAAGGATATAGCTTATACCGTAGCCATTGGCTATGGTGCTGCCAATGTCTCCTTTTCCAGTGAAACGGCTTCCGATATATCCTGTCTGGCCAGGGGAGTGCATTATCTGTTCCCCGGTGTCCGGACGGCTATTGATATCGGGGGGCAGTTTACCAGGGTGCTTAAGCTGGATGAACGGGGAAAGGCTACCGCCTTTCTGCTGAGTGAGAAATGTGCTGCCGGCAGCGGGCGTTTCCTGCAGGTGATTGCCCGGGTGCTTCAGGTTGCCTTGGAAGATATCGGCGAATTGTCCCTCAAGTCTAAAAATAGGGTTGACTTTAATACTGGCTGTGCTGTATTCGCTGAATCAGAAGCGGTATCCCGTGTTGCCGAGGGGGCGGCCAAGGAAGATATCCTGGCCGGTTTGCACCGGACTTTAGCTGCTAAAATCCAGACCATGGTGGCTAGGCTCGGCCTTGAGCCCGATTGTGCCGTGGTGGGGGGTGGGGCTAAGGATATCGGGCTGGTCAAAAGCATAGAGGAAGGGTTAGGCTGCCGCCTTCTGGTTCCCGAGGAGCCGCAAATTGTGGCCGCCCTGGGAGCGGCTTTGGTGGCTGAGGAAAAAGTTTCTAAGGGGGGTTGATATGTTGGAGAAGAAAATTATAACCCAACTGCGTAAAATCGTGGGTAAGGACGCGGTTCTAACCTCCAAGGAGGACCTTAATGCCTATTCCTATGATGGCACTGCTACCTGGGCTCATGCGCCCGATGTGGTGGTGCTGCCGACGACTGCCGAGCAGGTGTCCCAGATTCTGAAGCTGGCTGACGAAAACAAAATTCCGGTTACCCCCAGGGGGGCTGGGACTAATGTCAGCGGTGGCTCCATTCCGATAAAGGGGGGCATTGTCCTCTGTACGACCAGAATGAACAAAATCCTGGATATAAACAAGACCAACATGACGGCTATGGTTGAGCCTGGTGTTGTGCTTCAGGACCTTAATATTGCTCTGGCTAAGCAGGGCCTGTTCTATCCCCCCGACCCCCAGAGTTTTCTGGGCTGCACTGTAGGTGGTACTGTGGCCGAGAATGCCGGTGGTCCCTACTGCGTGAAGTACGGCGTGACCAAGCAGTATGTTCTGGGACTGGAGGTGGTTTTGGCTAACGGCTACATCATGAAACTCGGCGGGGTGACGGTTAAGAACCGTACCGGCTATGAGTTGATGATGCTGTTTACCGGCTCCGAGGGGACGTTGGGGTTAATCACTAAGATAACCCTGAGATTAATACCGATGCCCCCGGCCAACAAGACGATGATGGCTGTCTTTGACGATATGGCCGTCGGCGGGCAGGCGGTATCCAATATCCTGGCTAGTGGGGTGGTACCGGCCAAGATTGAGTTTGTGGATAACTTTGTTTTGCGGCGGATTGAAGAAATGACCCCGATGGGGCTGCCGGTAGAGGCCAAGGCCCTGATGCTGATTCAGGCCGATGGCTCGCCGGCGGCGGTAGAGGCGGAATCCGAGCAGATTGTTGACATCCTGAAGAAGAGCGGGGCTAAAGATATTAAAGTGGCCAAGGACGCCGCTGAGGCGGCGATGTACTGGAAGATGAGGAGCGCCGGCTTTGCCGCTACCTTTGGTGCCGCCCACACCGTTATGGCTGAGGACGTGGCCGTGCCCCGGGATAAGCTGGCTGAGTTCATCCGTAAGTTGGATGAGATATCGGCCAGGACCGGTTTCTTTATCAGTTACCTGGGTCATGCCGGCGATGGTAACCTTCACCCTTCGATATTTACCGATATCAGGAATGAGGAGGAGTTTGCCAGGGCCCAGCAGGCGATGGAGGAGATATTTGAAGCGGCGCTGTCGGTAGGTGGCGTCCTCTCCGGGGAGCATGGCATTGGACTGGAGAAACAGCGTTTTCTTAAAAGAGCTATGGACCCGGTCGCTCTGAACCTGATGCGGAAGATAAAGGCGATACTGGATCCCAACCACATCCTCAATCCCGGTAAGATATGGGAAGAGGAAAGGGTGTGATATGGCAAGGAGTAGCAAGGATAGATATGAGCAGATAAAGAGGTTTGAGAGTGACTTAAGCCAGTGCATGAAGTGCGGCTTTTGTACCTTCTGGTGCCCAGTATATCAGGAGGAGCGGATAGAGCCATCGGTTGCCCGCGGCAAAAATATGATGATACGGGGGCTGCTGGCCGGTGAGCTGGATTATACCAAGGAGTACGCTGAACGTCTGAACAAGTGTACCCTCTGTATGACATGCACCGCCAACTGTCCAGCTAAAGCCAACATACCCAACGTTATAGTCGCCGCCAGAGCGGATACGGTTAAGAATAGGGGGTTGAAGTTCCCCTATAATATCATCTACCGCTGGCTACTACCCCGCCGGACGCTATTCGGCTGGGTGGTCCGCTTTGCCTCCTGGTTTCAGGGGATTTTCCTGCCCAAGACCGAGGGTACCATCAGACACCTTTCTATGTTCCTTTCGGCGCTGGGTCAGGGGAGGAATATACCTCAGATTGCCCCCAGATTCTTAAGGCAGATGGTTCCGGTGGTTAATAAGCCGCCAGAAGGCGTTAAGACCACGATGACGGTAGGCTATTTTACCGGCTGTATGACCGATTTTGCCTTGCCTGACCTGGGTAAGCATGTGATCGATTTCCTGACCAGAAACGGGGTGGAGGTGATAGTGCCCCGGGAGCAGGGGTGCTGTGGGGCACCGGTATTTCTGGGGGCGGGTGATTTTGACACCGGTCGGAAGATGGCCGATACCAATGTCAAGGCCTTTGAGGGTCTGGACTATGTCATTACCGACTGCGCCACCTGTGCCTCGGCGCTTAAGGACTATCCTAAGTTTCTGGCCGATACCCCGGAGAGAGGAGAGGCTTATGCCAAGTTTGCTGGCAAAATACTGGATATTTCCCAGTTTCTGGTTGATGTGTTGAAATTACCGGCATCGGCTTATAAACCTTCGGCTGAAGCTAAAGGCAAGAAGGTTACTTGGCATGACCCGTGTCACCTCAGCCGACATCTAGGGATAACCAGCCAGCCGAGGCAGATTATAAAGTCGATACCCGATGTAGAATACATTGAGATGCCCAATGCCGACCGGTGCTGCGGCATGGCCGGGTCATTCAGCATGTACTATTACGATTTATCCAAGCAGATTGCCGATAAGAAAGTAGAGGCGATTAAGTCCACCGGGGCTGATATTGTGGTCAGCAGCTGCCCTGGCTGTGAGATTCAGTTGATTGACAGCCTGCTGCGAAACAAAGTGCCGGTGAAGGTGATGCATATTATGGAGCTGCTGGCATAAAAAGGCTATTTGACCGCCTGCCAGCTCGCCTCGTAGCCCAGGTTAAAGGCTTTGGTATTAACCGGAGCTACTTTAGCCGGGAAGCGCGCTTCTATAGTTTCCTTTATGGTAGCTATTTTTATGGGGGGCTGCCCGGTGCCGAATAACGCCCCCAGCATCACGATGTTGGTGGCCAAGCGGCTTCCTGCTTCTTGAGCTAGTTGAGCCGCGTCCAGCTGGATTATTCTGTCTGAAGCTTTACCCAATTGGCTAATCATTTTCTCCAGGCTGGGGTATGTGCTCTCACCTATGGAGACGGTAAAGGGAGTAGTTACCGCCGTGTTCAGTAAGACCAGAGTGGACTTTGATAAATAGGAGATATTTCTCAGAGCCTCCGAGGGTTCCATTCCGACCAGGGCGTTACACTTGCCCGTGGGGATGAGGGGGCCGTAGACATCTTCTCCGATTCTAATGGCGCTGGTTACCGAGCCGCCCCTGACCGCCATCCCCAATATCTCAGAGCCTTTAACCCTCAGTCCGTCGGTGACGGCTGCCTTTCCCAGGAGCTCCGACATCAGAATCACCCCCTGCCCGCCAACCCCGGTGATTAGTATATTAAACTCTTTTACCATTCCCTTTACTCCGGTACTATCGCTTTGTAGGGGCAAACCTGGGCGCAGACTCCGCAGCCGGTGCACAGTGAGCTGTCGATTACCGTCTTGGTACCTTCTTTTATTAGCGCTGGACAACCCAGCAGTTCGATACAGGCGTTGCATTTCCCATTGCATTTATCTTGGTCGACGCAGTAGGGGATAACCGCTTCCTTGCGTTTCTTCTTTTCCCTCTGCTCGATTATGGCGCAAAGCCTCCGGCTGACGACGACAGCCGGTCCCTCAAACCTTATCGCTTTTTCTATAGTCTCGGTTGCCTCTTTCAGGTTGAAGGGGTCGACGACCTCGACAAATTTCACCCCGCAGGCTCTGGCTATATCCTCTGGCTTGAGCAGAACCGTCTTCTCTCCCATAGCGGTATAGCCAGTGCCGGGGTGAGGCTGGAAGCCGGTCATGGCCGTGGCTGAGTTATCCATTATCACCATGGTTATATTGGCCTTGTTATAGACGGCGTTTACCAGCGGCGGTATGCCGGCGTGAAAGAAGGTGGAGTCGCCCAGGTGGGCTACTATTGGTGCGTCGACGACATGGGCCAGCCCGTTGGCGATGCCGAAGCTGCCTCCCATACAAATGATGGTATCTGAGGCTTCCTGCGGCGGGTTGTAGGCTAGAGCATAGCAGCCAATGTCACCGGGGTAGATGGGTTCTATATCCTTGCCGTAGTCCCTGGCCACTTTTCGTGAGGCTACCCTGACGGCGTAATGGGAGGCGCGGTGAGGGCAGCCGGGGCACAGGGCGGGCGGTCGCCAGGGTAAAAGTGGGGCGGTTTCCTGCTCCAGCTTATCTATATTGGCGAAGTCCACCGGCGTTTTGGCTTTGGCTAGGTGGGCGATGGCTTCGGTGACCTTTCTGGTGGATAGCTCTCCTATGCGGGGTAGTAAATCCTTGCCGTGAATCTTGACCGGGATATTATGCTCTCCGGCGATAGCTTTGACATGAAGCTCAACAAAGGGGTCCAGTTCCTCAGCTACCAGCACCTCTTTTACCGAGGTTAGTAATTTTATTACCAGTTCCTCGGGGAGGGGGTGGGGGGTACCAATCTTCAGTATGGAGATTCTATCCTCAATCCCCAACCACTTTATTGCCTCCAGGGCGTAGCTGTATGATAAGCCGCAGGCGATGATACCCAGTTTGGCGCCACTAGCCAACTTTAGCTGGTTATAGGGTAGATTGTTTACCGCTTTCTTTATATTCTCAAACCTCTCCAGCATTAAAGGTTTGTTTATTCTGGCCTCACGCGGGGTGTAGACCAGCCAGGTGCGGTCTTTGATAAATTGCCCCTTTCTCCGTTCCCGTGATATTTCTCCCAGGGTAATGTCGCTGCGAGCGTGGCCTATCCTGGTTACCGACCTGAGCATGAAAAGTTGCCGGAACTGCTCGGAGAGCTTAAAGGCGTCAGCCATCATATCTTTGGCTTCCTGGACTGAGGAGGGCTCAAGAACCGGTATGTAGCCCTGCAGGGCGATGTAACGGTTGTCCTGCTCGTTCTGGGAGCTCCAGGCCCAGGGGTCATCGGCGGAGAGTAAGACCAGCCCCCCCTTGGCACCGATATAGCTGGCGGTCATCAGCGGGTCGTGAGCTACGTTTACCCCGACGTGTTTCATTGATGCTAGGGCTCTTACGCCACAAATTGAAGCGGCTAAAGCAACCTCAAAGGCTACTTTCTCGTTAGTTGACCACTCGACATACATGTCAAGCTCTTTGGCTACCCTGGCCATGGTTTCTAGTATTTCGCTGGAAGGAGTACCGGGGTAGGCGGCGGCAACCTGAACTCCCGCCTCAATTGCCCCCCTGGCTATTGCCTCGTTGCCCAGGACAAGAAGCCGTTGGCCGGGGGCGTCAGAGCTTACAGTTAGTTCTTTCAAGGCCAGCCTCCTTACCTGGCTTATAGGGTATCATTTAATCAGCCAGCCATTAGGCAGTATATACGATGTCGGAAGTGTAATCAAGAATTAGTATCTGAACTTGTTGTGCTTGGGGGCAAATGGTAAAATTTAATTGTAGAAGGGTTTTAGAAAAATAATGCCGTTAGATAGTATTGTCGTTAAAGGTGCCAGGGAGCACAACCTCAAGAATATTGATGTGGTTATTCCCCGGGATAAGCTGGTGGTTATCACCGGTGTCTCTGGTTCGGGCAAGAGCTCATTGGCCTTTGATACCATCTATGCCGAGGGGCAGCGCCGTTACGTGGAATCTCTATCGGCTTATGCCCGCCAGTTTTTGGGCAGGATGGAAAAGCCTGAGGTGGATTATATTGAGGGCTTGAGCCCGGCTATATCTATTGACCAGAAGGGTCCCAGTAAGAATCCTCGCTCCACGGTGGGCACGGTAACCGAAACCTATGATTACCTGAGGTTGCTTTTTGCCCGTGTTGGTCATCCCCACTGCCCCAAGTGCGGGCGGGAGATTACAGTGCAGACAGTGCAGCAGATTGTTGACGCCATTCAGAATCTTCCCGCTGGCAGCCGTATTATGATTCTGGCGCCGCTTATAAGAGACCGCAAGGGTGAGTACCAGACGGTTTTTGATGATTTACGCAAAGCAGGCTATGTCCGCGTCCGGGTGGATGGCGAGATTCATGAACTGTCTGATGAGTTCCAGTTGGATAAATATAAGAAGCACTCCATCGAGGCGGTGGTGGACCGGCTGGTGGTGGGGCAATCGGGGAGCCAGAGCCGCATTGCCGATTCGGTAGAGACTGCCCTTAAGCTAGGGGCAGGGGTGGTTTTGGTGTCTATTGCTGAGGGCGAGGAACTTCTCTTTTCGGAGCACTTTGCCTGTGTGCACTGCGGCATTAGCTTGGGCGAGATTGCCCCCCGAACCTTTAGTTTTAATAGTCCTCACGGTGCCTGCCGTGCCTGCTCCGGGTTGGGGTTCAAACAGGAAATAGACCCGGAGTTGGTGTTGAATAAAGACCTCTCCATCATGCAGGGCGCCATCCGTCCTTGGCAGTTTCATACCTGGTATTTTTACCGGCTGGAGCCTATGACCAGAACTCACGGTATTTCGCTGGATAAGCCCTTGAAGGAACTGAGCCGGGAGCAGCTTAACCTATTGCTTTATGGTGAGGGTGGTGAGATGAAATATTACCGCAACCGCTTCGGCCGGCTGAGGCGGTATGGTGACGGCTTTGAAGGCATTATCCCAACTATGGAACGGCATTACCGGGAGACGGAATCGGAGAACTCGCGGGCTAATATTGAGCGCTATATGGTGCTGAAGCCCTGCCCGTCTTGCCAAGGTAAACGGCTGAAACCGGAGTCTCTGGCTGTAACCATCGGTGGTAAAAGTATCATGGATGTTAGTGCTCTGCCTGTCACGCAGGCGCTGGAGTGGGTGGCCGTTATTGGCGGCAATGGCAGGAAGGCGGTGCTTAGTAAGCGGGAGAAGATGATAGCCCACCAGGTTATTAAGGAGATTCAATCCCGCCTCGGCTTCCTCAGGGATGTTGGCCTGGACTATCTTACCCTTGACCGCGCCTCGGCCACTCTGGCCGGCGGCGAGGCACAGCGCATTCGGCTGGCGACCCAGATTGGCAGCGGGCTCATGGGGGTGCTTTATATCTGTGATGAGCCTACCATAGGCCTGCATCCCGCCGACGACTTCCGTTTGATTGAGACCCTGAAGCGTCTGAAGGAGCTGGGTAATACCATATTGGTGGTTGAGCATGATGAGGCTATGATGAGGGCGGCTGACCATATTATCGATATGGGGCCTGGGGCTGGGGAGCATGGGGGATGGATTGTGGCTACCGGGACTCTGGACGAGATTATGGATTGCCCCGAATCAAGAACCGGGCAGTATCTCAGCGGCGCCAAACATATTCCCTTACCCTCCACACGCCGCCCCGGCTCAGGCCAAGAGATGGTAATTAAGGGGGCGAGGGAGAATAACCTGAAGGATATAGATGTCCGTATTCCTCTGGGCAAGTTTGTCTGTATCACCGGGGTTTCTGGCAGCGGTAAGAGCACCCTTATTGATGATATTTTGTACAAGAAGCTGGCCCATCTCTTCTATCGGTCGCGGGAGAGGGCGGGTGACTGTGATGATATCACCGGTGTTGAGCATATTGATAAGGTGGTTAATATTGACCAGTCGCCTATCGGGCGTACCCCGCGCAGCAATCCCGCCACCTATACTGGTACCTTTACTCCTGTACGTGAGCTCTTTGCCGCTGTCCCCGAAGCTCGGATGAGAGGCTATGCTCCGGGTCGGTTTTCGTTTAATGTTAAGGGCGGGCGCTGCGAAGCTTGCCGTGGGGAGGGGTATATTCAGATTGAGATGCAGTTCCTGCCCGATGTGACTGTTCCCTGCGAGGTTTGCAAGGGGAAGCGTTATAACCGGGAAGCTCTGGAAATCAGGTTTAAGGGCAAGAACATCGCTGAGGTGCTGGATATGACTGTGGAGCAGGCGCTTGCCTTTTTTGACCATTTCCCCAAAATAAAGAATAAACTGGCGACAATGCGGGATGTGGGGCTGGGATATATCCGTCTTGGTCAGCCAGCGCCCACCCTCTCCGGCGGTGAAGCGCAGCGGGTTAAGCTGGCTACCGAGCTGTCACGGCGCTCTACCGGCCGGACACTATACATCCTTGACGAACCAACCACCGGACTTTCTTTTGAGGATGTAGCCGTGCTGCTGAGGGTGCTGCAGCGTCTGGTTGATGCCGGTAATACCGTGGTGGTAATTGAGCATCACCTGGATGTGATTAAGAACGCTGACCATATCGTTGACCTCGGGCCGGGGGCGGGTGACCGGGGTGGCTATGTGGTCGCTACTGGCACTCCTGAGCAGATAGCTAAGGAGAAATCTTCAGCCACCGGTCAGTATTTGCGCCGAGTGTTGCGTAAAGATAAGGATATAGAGTATGCTTTGAGTGGATAGCATCTCTGCCCGGTAGTAAAGGGGGGCGAGGGTGACTCGAGAAGAAGCGCTGGACTCAATCAAAGCCAATATCGAGAATAAGAACACGATAAAGCATATGCTGGCTACCGAGGCTATTATGCGGGCTTTAGCCCGGCGCTTTGGTGAGGATGAGGAGGAGTGGGGGCTTACCGGGCTGTTGCATGACATCGACATGGAGCTTACCGAAGGGGATATGAGCACCCATAGCCGGCTGGGGGCTGACCTGGCCAAGGAGCTTGGCGCCAGCGAGGCGATGGCTCACGCCATTCTGTGCCATAATCAAGCCCACGGTATTCCCACGGAGACCAATCTGGATAAAGCCCTTTTTTGTGCCGACCCGCTGACCGGCTTAATCATTGCCGCCGCTCTGGTGCGACCCGATAAAAAATTGGCCGGGGCTGAAGCGAAGTCGGTGAGGAAGAGGTTTAAGGAAAAAAGTTTTGCTGTCGGCGCTAACCGGGAGCAAATTGCTCAGTGTGCTGAGCTTGGGATTGAGCTTGACCAGTTTCTGGAGCTGGGGCTGGAAGCGATGAAGGGAATTGCCCCGAGCCTGGGGCTTTAGGTCAACTCACCTCAATCGTTGAGCCTTCAGCGGTCTTGATAACATCAATCCGGGTGGGGAAGGCGTCTCTCATTTCCTCCATGTGAGTAATGACCAGTATCTTTTCAAAGTCGTCCTGGATTGAGTTTATTGCCTCTTTAACCTTTTCGATGCCGACGACATCCTGGGTGCCGAAGCCTTCGTCGATAATCAGGGTGGGGAGGGGAGCTCCGGCTCTTCTGGCTAGAAGCTTTGACAGGGCAATACGAACGGCAAAGTTGATGCGAAAGGCTTCACCGCCGCTGAACATTTCGTAGTTACGTGTTCCCAGTTCATCAGCAATTTTAATATCCAGGGTCTCCAGTAAGTCTCCCTTCTTGGTCTCTCTCTGGGTTTCAATCTTGACGTGCATTCGGTTATCCGTCATCCGCCCCAGCAGACGGTTGGCTTCGGCTTCGATTTCAGGTAGGGCTATCTCAATAAGTAGGGCCTGTATCCCTTTTTTGCCGAAGGCCTGGGCCAGGTCTTTATAAATTTTCTCCTCCCGTGACGCTTCACCCAGCCGTTTGCTCTTTTCCTTCTGTTGTGCTTCCAGCCCAACACAGCGCTCCAGCTTTGACTTCACCTGCCACATTAGCTCTTGTGCTTGCTTTTGCTGGGCGGCTAGCGTTTGGTGTTCCGTCTCCGTCTGGGTTAAGTCAATGGTTAGTTGGGGGAGGGCTTCGAGTTCTTTGTTTAACTCCCGGCTTTTCTGGTGGTCGGCCTCCAGCCTCTGCTTTAGCTCCTGGCTGGCCTCCTCGGCTTTTTGAGCCGCCTCTTTCTCTTGACTCAAGATCCTGTCGGCTTCTTCCAGTTTCCGCTTGGGGCTTTCGTACTGCTCTAGCTTGGTGAGGCGGTGGCGCACCTGCTCATGCTGCTCTGAGTTGTAATCGAGCCGGGCTGTTTCCTCCTCAACCCGGGCTAAAGCCTCTTGCTCGGTAGCGGCGAAGTCTTTGCTGGCCAGGCGCTGTTCGATCTGGTTAAGGCGCTCCCTTGCCTGGTTTAGCTGGTTTTCTACGGCCTGGGCTTCGTTGATGCCCTGCTTTAAGAGGCTGACCTGGCTCTGCGCCGAGGCTTTATCCTGGTTTATCCGGGTTTCCAGCGGGACTATTTCGCTTTCCAGCGCCTCAAGCTCTGATTTCTTACCTGCAAGTTCGGCTTGGTTTGACTTAAGCAAGTCAGCTTTGCCGTCCCGGTCGGTGGTGTATTTAGCTTCAATCCGCTGTAAGCCGTCGGCGCCCACCTCGGTCTCGCAGAGGGGGCAGGTGGCTCCCTCCTGATGGGTCAGTAAATCGAGCTTTTCCTCTATCTCCTTTATCTCTTTTTCCAGACGGGTCTGGCCGGACTCTAGATAGTTTAGCTGCTTCCGCAGCTCCTGGCTGGCCTGCTTTTTCTGGCCTAGCTCTGTTTCCTGTTCGGCTAGCTGGTGTAGCCGGGCTTCCGCCTGCTGTAGCTCGGTTCTAAGCTGGGGTAGCTTTGCCGACTTAGCCTCTAGTTCGGTGATTTTGCTCTGGGCCAGTTTGTGTTCGGTAATCAGGTTTGCCTGCGCCCGCTCGATAGCCATCTCCAGCTGGCTCTTTCTATCCCTTAGTTTGACCAGCAATCCCAGCTTCTGGTTCAGCTCCTCGCTTCGTTGGCGGGCTTCGGCGAGCTGGGTATAGCCCTCTTCTATGGACGAGCGCTGGGCGATAAGCGCCTCGTGTTCTTTGATGCGCGCCTGGTACTCTTTAACTTCCTGCTCACGGCGCTCCAACTCTCTTTGGGTGGCGGCTATATGTTCCTCAAGCTGGATTAGCTGCTGACGTTTGTGTTCCAGGGCTTCCCTTTTCTGCCTGAGGCTATTGAGCCTGGATTCGTGGCCGGTTATTAGCTGGTCAATCTGAGCCAGCCCCGTCTGCGCCTGCTCCGCCTCAGCCTCATAGGCGGGCTTTTGGGCTAGTTCCTGGCTAATGCCCTCAATAGCGCGGTCAAGCTGCTCTTTTTCCGTCTCCTGCTGTCTGGCGCGGTCTTTAGCCGCTTCCTCGAGTGCGTCGTAGAGGGAAAGCCCCAGGATATTGCCCAGCACCTCCTTGCGCTTGGTCGGGGGCTGGTTGGTGAACTCGTCGGCGTGACCCTGCCTGAGGAAGGCGCTGTTGATGAAGGTGGCATAGTCCATGTGGAGGGTATCGATAATCTTCTGCTGGGTCCGGGTTATGCTATCGGCGCTGATTGACTTGAAGCCGCCGTCACTGGCTATCTGGAAGTCGAGGATGGTTTTCCCTGAGCCTGCCTGCCGCTTGGGCCGGGAGTGCTTGCGGATGATGCGGTAGGCCTGCCCGCCCACGGCGAAGTCGAACTCCACCTCCGTTTCATTCTGGCCCTGGTGGATGAGGTCGTCATCGCTCTTGGCCCTGGTCTTGCCCCAGAGCGCCCAGGTCATGGCGTCGATTAAGGCTGACTTGCCGTTGCCGTTGTCGCCGGAGATGCAGGCGGTGTGGATGCCGTTGAAGTATAGCGGGGGCACGTTGTCCCGGTAGGGCATGAAGTTGCGCATGGCCAGCTTGACGGGAATCATGGGGTTATTTTAGCACAAGTCGGGGCGGCAACAACATCGCTGAAAATGGGGGAAACAATTCAGGCGTGGTTAGCTACGGGGATTTGTTTTTAGCGTTATGGTAAGTAAACAGGGATTTGGGGGATGGATTATTTGTTTTATCTCTCCGTTATGGTAACTGCGATGGGATTTTGGGGGTAAAGTGATTTGTTTTTCTGCGCCGTTATGGTAAGT
>Ga0315548_1002805_pt1 | contig 13402 bp, 12 predicted proteins | sample SalMarSW160110MG_2_FD_202540 | JGI IMG/M metagenome (GOLD analysis project Ga0315548, IMG submission 202540) | Salt marsh sediment microbial communities from the Plum Island Ecosystem LTER, Massachusetts, United States - Salt Marsh Sediment SW1601-110 ... | reverse complement strand
TTTTTGAATTTCCCAGGCTTTGCCATAGGCACAGGTTCCCAGATCCATTACCTGCAAGGTTTTCATTTATGACAAGGGTGATTATTATTTTGCAATTGCTTCTTTCAGCAGCTGAATCTCACGGGCGTAGTGCTCGTCATCACCGGGAGTTTCGAGGATCATCGGTAATTCGGCGAAGCGTTCGTCATTGATTAAGCGGAAAAAAGGCTCCGTCCCGATGAACCCTTTGCCGATTTGATGATGCCGATCAATCCGAGAGCCAAGTGGCTTGGTCGAGTCGTTCAGATGAAAGACCCGCAGGCGCTCTAAGCCGATGATGTCGTCGAACTTTTGGAAGGTATCCCGGTAGCCCGATTCCGCGACAATATCATAGCCGGCGGCATAGGCATGACAAGTGTCAAAGCAGACGCCCAAACGTTCGGGATGGGACGCTTGGTCAATAATAGTTTGCAGTTGTTCAAATGAAAAGCCGACATTGGTGCCCTGACCGGCAGTTATTTCCAGCAATAATGTAACGGTGGAATCGGGCACCTTTGCTAAACAGTAATCCAAACTTTCGGCGATTTTCTGCAGGGCGTAATCGTCACCCTTGCCCATGTGTGAACCAGGATGAAAGACAAGATAAGGTATTTTTAGCAGAGTGCAGCGTTGGATTTCTTCAACGAAAGCCTTGCGAGACATTGCCAGTTTAACCGATTCCGGGCTGCTGAGATTGATCAGGTAGGAATCATGCGAAACTACACTGCGAATCTCATTCTTGATTAATCCATCCAGGAATAAATCGCGGCTCTCCGGGGAAATAGGAGCGCCTTTCCATTGCATCTGGTTGGCGGTAAAAATCTGCATACTGTCGCATCCTAAACCTCTTCCTCTTTGCGGTGCGAGTTCGACGCCTCCGTCAATGGAAATATGACAACCGATTAATGGCATAAATGGCTCAATTCTATTTTGGTATTTTGATTAAGTCCAAAAACTCCATGCGGGTTCGCTCCTGCTCCCGGAAAATTCCGTACATTGCACTAGTAGTGACAACCGAATTTTGTTTTTCTACTCCGCGCATGTGCATACAAAGGTGGACGGCTTCCACCACCACGGCGACACCCTGAGGCTGTAAAGCCTGCTGGATGGTTTTTGCAATCTGGTCGGTCAGACGCTCCTGGATCTGCAACCGCCGGGCAAAGGCATCAACGATGCGGGGAATTTTACTCAATCCGATCATTTTGCCATTGGGGATGTAAGCGACATGAGCCTTCCCGAAGAAGGGCAGTAAATGATGCTCGCATAAGCTGTAAAATTCGATGTCCTTGACCAGGATCATCTGGTCATAGGGTTCTTGACAGACCGATTCCTGGAGCAGGGCATTGACATCGGTTTGATAGCCCTGAGTAATGAATTTCCAGAGTTCGGCGACCCGTTTAGGGGTTTTTAAAAGTGTATCACGGTCGGGATCTTCACCGATGTTGATTAAAAGTTGACGGATTAATTCTTCGGTTTTCATCCAATTATCCTTTTTCAATCTCTGCCGAAGGACAGATGTTGTTTAAGCAACATTTTTTACATTGCGGTTTGCGGGCGGTGCAGATGGCTCGTCCGTGATCAATCAGTAAATGTCCCAACAAAATCCATTGCTCGGGCGGAAATAACTGCATTAAACCCTGCTCGATTTTATCGGGATCGGTATTTTTTGAAAGTCCCAGACGATATGCCAGTCGCCTGACATGAGTGTCTACGACGACCCCGGGCACTCCAAAAGCATCACCCAGCACGACATTAGCTGTCTTGCGGCCGACACCTTCGAGTTGCAGCAGCTCGTCCATCGTTCCGGGAACTTCGCCGCCGAATTTCTCGATGACCGACTGCATGGCAGCTTTGATCGCCTTGGCTTTATTATTGAAAAAGCCGGTGGAGCGGATGTCGTTCTTGAGTTCTTCGAGATCAGCCTCAGCGAAAGCTCGGGCAGTTGGATATTTCTGGAAAAGTGTGGGTGTGACCATATTGACGCGCTTATCGGTGCATTGGGCGGAAAGAATCGTGGCGATCAGCAGTTCGCGTGGATTGGTGTAGTTCAGCGCGCAGTGCGCCGCTGGATAAGCGGCAGAGAGGCGGGAGAAAAACTCATCGGCATTTTTATTAAGTAGAGCATTCATCTTTCTATCTCGTAATTTGGGTTATAAGTGAGCAGCAATCAAGCGCTTTTTGCGGTTAAATTCAGCCATTTTCCGGAATCTTTTGATTAATAGAAAATCCCTGATAGGTGCTGCGTCTGGCCAGTTCCTGTCTAATGCTCTCGAGCACGACTCTTTTGGAATGCGTCCAGACCGGTGCGATTAGCGTACCGGCTTGGGCATCGCTGACCAGACGCTGAATCACAATTTGCGGATCGAGTCTCTCGAGGAAATCACAGACCAGATTGATCCAGTCCGATTCATTGTGAAGGGGAAACGGATCCGACTGATACAATTGCGCCAGTTGACTGCCTTTGACCACCTGCAAGTGGTGGATTTTCAGGGCATCGAGCCCCAGACGATTCAAAATTTCAGCCGATCCAAGAATTTCCGCGCGTGTCTCAGTGGGAAATCCGAAAATAATGTGTCCCGCCGTGTGGAGACCTAAATCTTTGGTTGCAGTAATGGCTTTCTGAGTAGTCGCAAAATCGTGTCCGCGCTTGGCCCATTTGAGGGTTTTATCATAGACCGATTCGATGCCGTATTCGATGGAAACGTAAGTATGTTGATTGATATCGGATAGGAGCGATAGGATCTGATTATCAACACAATCCGGGCGGGTGCCGATCAAAATCCCGACGACGTCCGGCACATCCAGAACGGAGTGATATAATTTTTCCAATTGAGCAATTGGGGTATAGGTATTGGTATAAGCCTGGAAATAAGCCAAAAATTTATTGGCTTTGCGATATTCTCGTGCACGTTGAATGCCCGAGCATAATTGTTCACGGACAGGTTTAGGAGATTCATGTGATTCGGCAGTGAAGCTGGCATTATTGCAATACAAACAGCCGTCGGTGCCGAGAGTGCCATCGCGGGTTGGGCAGGTAAAACCGGCATCCAGGGCGATTCGATAGACCCGTTCGCCGAAAGTCTGTTTCAGGTAGGTACTATAGCGGTATAAACGTTCTTCTATGGGGAAGGGAATTGCTGACATTGAAAAAGCTGGAATTGCCTGAATTATTTTTTTAGCGCAGCCGTAATTTCTTCAACGGCAGTTGGCAAGCCAATGGTTTTTTGTTCGCTGGTAGCCATATTTTTTAGCAGGAGATTGTTACTGGCAATTTCGTCATCGCCGATGATAATGACCCAGCCAGCCTGTTTCCGGCCTGCTTCCCGCAGTTGGGCTTTGAGCGAGCGGCGCAAAAGGTCGGATTCGACAGTCAGTCGTCCCTGCGATCGCAGGTCAGCGGCAATCTTAGAGGCAATCTTGCGGGCATTATCACCGAGGGCTATCATATAGATCAGATTGGTCTCTTTGGTCGGAATAGCCTGAAGTTCGTTTAGAATCATCAGCAGGCGCTCCATACCTGCGGCAACGCCGACGGCTGGTGTAGTTGGTCCTCCCAGATCTTCGACCAGATGGTCGTAACGACCGCCACCGCAAATAGCATCCTGCGAGCCAAGCAGGGGATTAGTGATTTCGAAAGTAGTCCGAGTGTAGTAATCCAAACCTCTTACTAATTTTTTGTCGACGACGTAAGGTACTCCGACGGCATCCAGAAGTGCCTTAACGGTTTCAAAATGCTGGATGTCGGCTTCATCAAGATTATCAAGAATTGAGGGAGCATAACGGTCGAGGAGTTGCTGACAATTTTCTGATTTGCAGTCGAACAGTCGGAGAATATTTCGTGTAAGCCGTTGTTGGCAGGTTGGGCAGAAATCGGTAATATGGGGAGCAAGTTCTGAGTGTAATAATTTCAGGTATTTCTGGCGACTTTGGCGAGTGCCGATGCTGTTAATACGTAGTTTCAGGTTTTGAATTCCCAATTGGGTAAAAATACTGTAAACGATCTGAATTACTTCAGCGTCGGCTTCCGGGTAAGGTGAGCCGATAATTTCAAATCCGAATTGAGCAAATTGTCTCAAGCGACCTTTCTGCGGGCGCTCCTGACGAAAAAGCGAACCGAAATAATACACTTTTGTGACTGGATTAATTTGACTGAGATTATTCTGCAGGAAGGCGCGAATAACCGGCGCGGTTAATTCCGGTCTTAAGGTCAGACTGCTGCCGCCTTTATCAGAAAAAGTATACATCTCTTTGGTAACGACATCGGTTTCGGTACCGATACTCCGGCTGAAAAGTTCGGTGACTTCGAAAATCGGAGTCCTGATTTCCTGATAATTATTTCGTTCCAGGTTTTCGCTGATGAATTTTTCAAGGTACTGCCACTGGTAGATCTCTTCAGGCAGAATATCTCTGGTTCCTTTGATCCGCTGGTACACTTAGATCCTTTACTTTTTATTAGAGATGGTTTATGAGTTGAAAATAATACAGATAATTATCCAGTTGTATCGTATTTATAAAGAATCTCTGCTATTTGTTGAGGGGAATCGGCGGCAAGGAGTGCTTCCCGGCAGCCGGCATCATTCAGTATCCGGGAAAATTTACCAAGTAATTTAAGGTGCTTGGTCGGGAATTGCTCAGGTGTGAGCAGCAATACGAAAATATGGACGGGCAAGCTATCTATGGCGTTGAAGTCTATTCCCGTTTTGGAAATTCCGAATGAGACGAGCACTTCATCAGTGTCCGGATATTTGCCATGTGGCAAGGCAACGCCTTTTCCAACCCCGGTTGTCATCAGTTCTTCACGCTTGATAACGGCATTTTTAGCGGCTTCTAAATCGGACAATTTGCCATTTTTGACTAGGATCTCAACCAGTTGAGCAATAACCTCTGATTTTGTCTGGGCTTGAAGGGGATAGATGATCAGCTCAGGGGTCAATATTTTGGATAATTCAATCATTTAGTATTCAACTTTTTAACTTTAGTTAATTTACGTGTGTTAGAAATTTATACCAACCCTAAAATCCGACAGCAGATGCTTTTAACAGATATTAGGGGAAAAGGGAAATAGTCGTCAAATTGATCTAATCATGATGCGCATTACCGTTTTTTCCTGGGGCTTACTTTCCAGCAGGTATAATTTGCCATGATGATAATCTTGCACAATGCGCATCGTTAAGCTCAAACCGAGTCCCCAGCCGCGCTGTTTGGTGCTATAGCCAGGTCGGAATATATTTTTGCGATTTTTCAACAAGACGCCTTTTCCATTATCAGCGACGTCAATAGCGATCCATTGATTGTTTTTAAGCGGTTGGGCAGTGATTCGGATTTGGCCGTTTTTTTCGGGAACTGCCTCCAGGGCGTTTTTAATCAGATTTTCGATTGCCCAGGAAAACAGGTCTTTATTGATCCTTACTCGAAAATCGCTGGCTGGTTGAAATTCTATCTGCACGCCGGGTCTCAATTGTGGTAAGCGGCGCTGGTAATATTCTACAGCTTCTTTAATTACATTATTGAGCGAAGCAGTTTCCAGGTGGGGAGTCGAACCGATATGGGAGAAGCGATTGGTTACTTTTTCCAGACGCTTGATATCCTTAGTTATATCATCTATATGTTCATTTTCAGGGAATTGGCTTTTCAGCAGCTCGATCCAACCCATCAATGCCGTCAGCGGCGTGCCTAATTGATGCGCAGTCTCTTTTGCCAGTCCGACCCAGATACTGCGTTTTTCATTGCTGCGGATGACCTGGAAGGAAATATAGCCCAGGAAAATAAAGAGTGCTACCACTGATATTTCGATATAGGGCAACATGATCAAATGTTTGATCAGTTCCGTGTCGCCATAGTGGATATATCCTAAAGTATAATCGCCATATATTAGCGGAATCGGTTCGTTGGCGATGTCCATATTTTTCATCATCTTTTCCAGCTTCTGGCGGCTCTCGTCAGTCAGTTCACGGTCTTCGACCCCGACGCCGCGCCAGGCGGTGGGATTTTGATCCACGACTGAGGAGATGATCATTGGAATCGAGGATTTACGAATAATTTGGTCGAAAATGAAACTGAAATCCTCGCCAGTCTGCTCGGTGGCGGCTTGCGCATATACCTGAGCATAAAAACGTACCATGTTGGTCAAATCTACCCGCAGCTTGTTAACAATGTTTTGCGAGTATTTCAGGAGCGAAATGATGAGCACAATCGCCAGAATCAACAGCATCCGCTTTAAATTGCCGGAATGGCGATAAATAGGTATTTGCATGGCATCAACTCCAAAGATCCCGTTAAGGATTCAATGTTAAGTTTATTTTTTGTGCTTAAATAAATATCTTTTGATCCAGGGTATAATTCGATTTTGGTTTTGGTAGATTAATGCTATGGCTAATAAAATCCAGGCGCCAGAGGTAAAAATTGTCGAGATTCGGTTGGCATAAACATAACTTTTTGGCAGGAAACGAAAAGTGACCTCGTGATCGCCTGGAGGCATTACTATTCCTCGCAGGATATGATTTACCTGGTAGATGTGAGTTTTTTGGGAATCAATGATGGCATTCCATCCGATCGGGTAGTAAGCCTCGGAAAGAACCAAGAAGGCGGTATCTTCACAGGCAGCGGAGAGCTCGATTTTGTTGGGCGTGTAATTCCGAATATTAACTTGACCATTCTCGGAATAGCTGGTACCGTCAACGGTTTCTGACGTCAGGGCCATTATTGAGGGATCGAAATCGGGGCTGTTCAGGAACCGGACAACCTCTTTTTCATCGGGAAATCGTTTAATTGTCCTAACAAAATAGGCACGTGGCAAAGCATTACGGTTTTTATAAAGAATAGTCCGACGATTTTGATCGACATCCAGAATGGTAAGTGCTGGGTTGGTGAGCTGAGCCGGGGAGATGATGTATTTTGCGTTCAGCATGTTGACCACCTTCCAGTTGATTGGCTGACTCGGATTATCGGTATACAAGTTATTATCAATTATATCCTGAATTAATTGCGGTTTGATGGGCGAATAACCGCCGACAATTTGATGGCGGTAGGCTAGATCATCGTTCTGGAAAAGGTTGCCGACTCCAAGTACCCGGTGGTAGGAATCATCGGCCAACATTATTTTATCGAAATTGGTGAGTTTGAAGTAAGAACGTTCAATACTTTTTTGATTTACCAGGTGAGATTTATTTAAGGATCGCGCGGAGATACTTATCATGTCTACAGAAACAAGTAGAAGGATACCAATGATCAACAAATCCTTGCCGATTTTATGTTTAGAAAAAGGGTAGTACAAAATGACAAAGGCGCCGATGAATCCAAGCATTCGAATAGTGTCGGTCTGCATAAATTCTCGTCTTATCGTTTGCAACATTTCCAGCACCTGCGGATTGGAAATGACCTGTTTATCACTGGGAGAGGTAAAGGATAAAATGTTCGGTACCAGCAGTGGAATCAGTCCGACCAGGAAAAAGAATCCCGAGACGATTAGCACCGGACGGAGCAGTTTCTGCTGAGAATTGCCAATGATTGCTTTTAATCCAAACATTGATAGAAGAATGGTAATGAAGGTAATGAGAATCAGGATCATCATTGGGACGCGGAACTTACTGAAATAGGGCAAGTAGAGAAATAAGGTTTTGTAGAGTGGTGGAAAATGTCTCCCAAACGCAAGAAGTAGTGAAAATAAAAGTAGAATTGTCAGGCTGATGATGAAACCATTTTTCCGTTGCAACCAGATTCCCAGCACTGCCAGGATTACTATTATAATACCGATATACTCCGATGATTGAGTAAACGGCATGTCGCCCCAGTAGCCGGGAATCTCCCGACCGCGGAGTTGAGGATAGGTTTTTCCAGAATAGACTTCCTGAGAGGTTCCGCCATAAAACCGGGGGATTATCAGGGTCATCAGTTCCTTTGGTGAGAGTGACCAGCGGGTGGCATATTCGAAGGACACGCCGCTGCTTTTCACTTCTGTCTTACTTTCCTCGTCTTTCAGGCTTATTGCCTGTCCTCCCCGCGTAGAATACGGAGTGTATTCATTAGCAACGAACAGCGGCTGAGCCGACATCAGAACTGACACCCCCAATGCAATTATAAAAAGCCCGAGAGCCACACCAATATTCTTCTGCTGGGCTGATTTAATCCAGTCGATAATTTGCCAGATGCCAATTGTTAATATAAGTAACAGGGTATAGAAAATTATCTGATAGTGCTGGGTACGTAACTGCAGTGAAAAAAAGATGGTAAAGAGCAGCAGTGAAATTAGGTTTCTCTTGTTTACTAAGTACAGAAATCCAAATACCACCAGTGGCATGGCACAGACAGCTCGGACTTTGGCAAAATGACCAACGATGATTAATGCCTGATAATGGGGATAAAAAAGAAAAGCTATTATTCCGATTAAGGCATAATACCAGGGAAATTCCAGCATTTTGAAAATTAAGAACATCCCGATTGCTGCCAGAATGAACCAGCTTAGTCTCCAGTCAATAACTGCGCTGATTTTGCTGATTAGGGTGTCAATATTAACGGCACTCGCGGAAGATGCGTAATAAATCGGGACTCCACAAAATATTGCCGGGTTCCACAATGGTTTATTATGCGTAGTTTGCTGATAGTTTATTATATATTTGCTCTGAGCAATCGAGGATATTTTATCATTGCCTGACGGCTCTAAGCGATTGATCACATAAGGTTTGTAAAAAGATACTAAAATAATCAACAGGAGAAATGTCATAATCACAAGAGCGTTTTTCAATCCGATTTTATCTAAAATTCCTGACCTGACTATTTCACTTGTTTTTGGGTTTGTCTTATGCGGTTTGGCACTCATGATCTAACCTTACTTTTAGGTTTATTGTAATTTAAAATTTGAAATGTTCTTTTTCCAGGATGCTGGATTTCGCCATTTAATCCAGATTTGTTTAATGGCATCGAGCTCGACTCGTTCGAAGAAATTCCAGCGATAAAGCCCGATCGGGAAAATTATAATCAGAAGAAGCTTGCCCAGTACACGTACCAACAATAATTCATTTGCAATTAAAAAGCCTATTCCGATTAAAAAGCCTCCCAGACAAAGCATTTTATACAATTTGACAATTTCGTATGGAATTTGATATTGCTTTTGTGCTGCCTGATACATTACATAGAAAAAGATCATCTGGGTCAATAGCAGCGCCAGTGCCGTACCAGTTGTTTTAAAAAGTGCAACGAACAGAAAATTTAACCCAACGTTCCCCAATGCTATTATAGTTACTATCAATCCAATAATTTTCGTTTTCTTTTTAAGGTTCAAACCAATGGTCGCCAGGTCTTTTAGCATTCCAAATACTGTTGCAAAGCATAGAATAGGGATAAGTTGATAAGCTGGCCAATAAGCTTTATCCTTGGCGAATAACTTTACTACTTCCTGACCATATAGCGACAGCGCCAGTACAAAGAACATTGCTCCAAATGTCATATAGGTCATGACCTTCGCGTAAAATCGCTTGTTATTCGGATCCTCCATTTTTTGATAGATCAGTGGTGTAAGTGCTAAATTTACCGAACTAATAATTAACACATTCAAAGTATTGCTGATTTTAAATCCTAATGAATACACACCTACATCGGACAGCTGTCCCAGAATATTCAATACATAACGATCTGCGACAGTTAATAACACTCCTGCCAGAGATGATAATGCTAATGGGAAACTATACTTTAGCATTTCTTTTAATAGTGTAAAATCAAACTTCAATTCCGAATTCTGCCAGATAAACTGTCCCAGAAATAAGATATTTGCTACATACCCAAGTATTTGAGCGAGGTAAATACCCTCGACCTTCATTCCTAGTTTTAAAATAAAAAAGAGAGTAAGTATCAAGCCGACAATAAAATTAAAGATATGCGAAGTGGTGTAAAGAATAGCCTTACCCTGAACTCTTGCCAGAGTAATGGGAATTATTGTAATAATCTGCAAACCGGCGCTGACTAACATTAACTGAATTAGATTGATATATTTTGTATTATGAAACAGAAATTGGGCAAAAGCCTTAGCCCATGGTATAAATCCTATGAACATTAATCCTACTAAAAAGATCGAAAATGTCAGGGTCGTAAAGAAAATCGTCTTCTGACGATCACGGTATTCAGGATCCCAATACCAGCGGATAAGTGGTAAGTGCAGCGCCAGACTGAAAATCTGAATAAGTACCTGAGTCGTTACTTCTAATATTCCTAAAATTCCATATTCAGCCGGTGACAGGTGCGCAAGGTATATCGGTAAAAGGATGAATCCTGAAATGCGCAGAACTATGTTCCCTAAGCTATAAATTAAAGTATCTTTAATGCTTGTTTTAATTAAATCAATCATCAGAGTTATTGAGTAAATTTGCTCTTATTTCTAGAAAAAGCCGACCCCCAAAATGTCAGCCATTCCATATCCCGGTGAAAGCAGGACATCAATATGCCACATAAGGCTTTAATCCGCCAAATAGGTAATATCGCCGGCCATTTTTTGCATGATTCCCTATAGTACTGTCGGGCTGTTTTCCAGTCTCTTACCATTAGCTTATATCGTCCACCTCGGATTAGGATGATTGTCAACATCTTTTCCCAGTAACGCCGCAATTCGGAAGGTAATATATTGACATTGCTCGCAATTTGGATTGGTAATGAATTTAATGTATTTAATAAAACGGGAATCATTATTTTCGTCAAAGGTACAATTTGTTGCCTGGTTAATTGGGAGGCATGCCGACGCCAAGTGGTTAGTGGTTTAGGAATAAAATGGAACGAACCAATTGTAGCAATTTTTAGCCAGGTTGGATAATCTACAGTTTGTAGTCTTGGGACTGATAAAAAACCACCTATCTTATGCATTGCCTGGATGCGTACTGAGGTTCCCTGCGCGGGAATAAAACATTGTTTCAACAAAAGATTATAGGCTTTACCGGGAGGATTATTATTAAGGACAGCAAATTCTTCTGTATTAGTCGGAATCTTCGGCGAAGTCCAGGTATAGCCCTTCTCTTCGACCCGCACCTGGCAAAAGGATAAAACTACTTCTGGATCCTGAAAAGATTCATAATGAACGGCAAGCAACTCTGGAGTGCAATAATCATCACCTTCTAAGATTGTGATAATTTCACCGGTCGCCAGGCTTAGCAACTTATTGTAATTAAATGCCAGATTAATCGAACCTTGATTTTCTTGATAATAATATCTAATCCTCTTATCTGACAAATACTGCTTAACCACCTCTCCGGTTTGGTCATTGGATCCGTCATCCAGTATTACTAATTCCCAGTTAGGATAAGTCTGTTTCAGCACGGATTCGATACATTGGGCGATAAAAGGCGCATGATTATATGTCAGGCTGAGTATAGAAAATTTCATTGGGATCAATCGTAGTTTTTTAAAGGTAGTAGTGTTATGGTAGAATAATTTTGAGTAAGGTTCATTGTGTTAATTTATTTTACCGGGACTACTTATTTTTTGGGCTAATATTATCCACTGAACCGTAATGAATTCGTTATAGGCAGATGGTTTGGCAATAATGAATGAAAGAATTCTGGCAATTGTTTTACCCCGCCATCTTTTCCAGCGGTTGCGGGAATTGGATTGGCACGATCGAATCTCAAATTTACTTTTAGTTAACAATTCAGTAATCGTAGATCGTGTGAAAAATCGTAAGTGGCCTTGATCCATTATACCAAAAGGCGTGTAATCCCAGCGTCCTTTGCAGGCAAGATCAAATAATACCCCCAAATTCCTTACATTAGGGATACTCATCAATAACATACCGTGCGGCTTTATTATCCGGGACACTTCGGATATTAACGACCATGGATCAACAGTATGTTCTAATATATCTGCCATTATTACCCAGTCAAATGATCCGGTATCTATTTTTGGCAGAATAGATTCCGCATTACCAATTAGTACCTTGGAAAGTCGGGTGTGGGCCATTTCCGCAATCTCCGGGACTATTTCTATCCCGATATATTCTTTGGGTGCTGTGGCCTTAATTATGTCTTCGCCTAATTTTCCAGAGGCACATCCAATATCTAAAATTCGTCCGGGATTGGATGGGATTAATGCCACTAAATCTGCATTGGTATTTGAAAAGTAAGTGGAATCGGTTTTTGAGCCATGAATTTTGATAATTTCGTCATCTGGCATTTAAGATTTCCTTCACCCTTTGCATTATTTGCTCTTCCCTCTGTGACAGGGTAAAATTGAGTATCGCTCTTTCTCTAATTTGTTCTGGAGACAGCTGAAAATTTTTCCGAGTTCTATCCAAATCCATATCTTCCCAATCATCGGGAGATACAACCACGCCTGTCGAGCCCGCAATTTCTGGTAAAGCTGTCTCTGAACTAATTATCGGTATGCATCCAAATAACATAGATTCTAATAATGATCTACCGAAGGTTTCCATTCGCGAGGGCTGGCAGTAGATGCTTGCTTCTTGATAAAACGGGATTAGTTCCGTCATCTTGAGCGGCGGTTCCAACTGACAATTTAGTGGCAGCGATTCGATTTTCGAATACATACATTCTGAGAAACCAATCCAGCGAAAATGATACTGGGGATTTCTTTGTGCGAGCTTCAGCCAGCGATCAAATCCTTTGACCAAATAACGTCTCTCACTATAAACCAGTCCAATCGTTAAAACTATTTTAGGATCTTTTATTAATGTTGAACTGGGCTCCAATGATGTTTGCTCGATACCTAAATATATCACTCGTGAGTTGAGTCGTCTGTCCCGTTTATAAAGTTCACGTTTTGTAAAGTGACTCTGGCACCAAATGTCAGTTGCCAGCCGGAAAGTCAGTTTGACTGCCAGACGCCGTTGCCAGTGAATCCAGGCACCCCAATCAATTTCCGGCATAGCGATAACATCAAAACCACCCGCAATCGCGATAAATGGCTTTCTCAAAAGTCGGGAAATAATAGCTGGCAATGTTGAATGATAGTCGGCGAACCAGGTCACTATTAACTGACATCGGAGAGTCTCATAGATACTCCTAAAAATAACCCGGATGGTTTTTACCATATCTTTTCCAAAACCACTACTATAAATTGATGTAACTCTGCCAATCTTATCAAAGATATTAATATCATCCTGAACGAAGGGAGAAGGAGTTGAGCCAATAATTAATATTTTCAATTTTCTGCTCATTGAAATAATTCCTTTGATCCCATAAAATCATCGCGTGTGACAGCTTCTTTGCTTCCGGAATTCTTTATCAAGTAATGAACAAATCTAACCAGTTGTAAAAAAGGGATCCAATGTTTCCACCATAGTAAAAAAGTAGCGTAAGGAATATAGAAAAGTTTCCAGGTTGGGTATAATGTCGGACATAGCCATGTTTTCATATTTATCAGGCGATTCAAATTGTGGATATAAACTAAT
>Ga0315548_1002797_pt1 | contig 13420 bp, 12 predicted proteins | sample SalMarSW160110MG_2_FD_202540 | JGI IMG/M metagenome (GOLD analysis project Ga0315548, IMG submission 202540) | Salt marsh sediment microbial communities from the Plum Island Ecosystem LTER, Massachusetts, United States - Salt Marsh Sediment SW1601-110 ... | reverse complement strand
CCGAACCACATACCGATTTCGTGTTCTCGGTTACCGGCGAAGAATTTGGTTTTATTGGTACAACGCTGCTACTGATTCTCTTCCTTTTGCTATTTATCAGAGGGCTGCGCATTGCTTTCCGAGCCCCTAATGTATTTGGCAATCTGCTCGGACTTGGTCTTTCGCTCAGTATGTTTGTTTATCAGCTGGTCAATGTCGGGGTTGTTTGTGGCATTCTGCCGGTAACCGGTCTTCCTCTGCCTTTTATTAGCTACGGTGGTTCGACTATGCTCTACAATTTCGCCTGTCTTGGAATTATCCTGAATATTTCCAGGCATATGATCAACACCCAAAAACCCATAAGATTAGTGACTGTTCATGTCTAAAGAAGAAACCATGAAAACCTTGCGAGTGCTGGTTACCGGTGGTGGTACTGGCGGCCACCTCTTCCCTGCAATAGCACTAATGGAAGAGCTACACTCCCGGAGTAATCAAGTTGGCAATATTGAATTTCTATTTGTTGGAACCAGTCGCGGTTTGGAATCAACCGTCCTGCAAAATCAGACCTGGCCATTTAGAAAAATCTGGGTGCGCGGGTTCCAGCGTGGATTTAGGACAAAGGATATTCTGGTAAATCTGATGTTCCCGGTCAGGCTTTTGGTAAGTCTGATTCAGTCCTGGTTGATTATCAGACAGTTCAAACCAGATATTGCAATTGGAACCGGAGGTTATACCGCAGGTCCCCCACTCCGTATTGCTGCCATGCGTAAAATTCCGATTTTTCTGCATGAACAAAATGTATTCCCTGGGGTTACAACGCGCATGCTGGCTAAACATGCCAAACGCATTTATACCTCATTCGAAGATACCAGCCAGTATATTCCAAACTCAAACTGGTTTGGAACGCCTCTCAGACGGTCGCTGGAATGGGTCAGCCGGGAGCAGGCTATTCGCTTTTTTGAATTGCACTCCAATTTGAAAACGATTTTCATTTTTGGAGGCAGTCAAGGCTCACAGGCACTAAATCGTTACTGGATTACCAATCTTGAAAACTATACTGAAAAACCGCAATGTCAATTTCTGTGGCAGACCGGTCAAAAAGATTACGAGGAAATAAAAAACCGGTTTATGGATAATCCTTACGTTAAGGTAATCCCGTTTATTCATGAAATGGGCATTGCTTATTCGGCAGCCGATATTATCATCAGTCGCTCCGGAGCCCTGTCACTGGCTGAATTGTGCCTGTATGGTAAACCTTCGATCCTGGTGCCGCTGCCAACAGCCGCGGGGAATCATCAGGAAATCAACGCCCGGATTATGGAAAAAGAAGGAGCTGCCCTGGTGGTTCTGCAAAAAGACCTCGATTCGGAATTACTCGAAGGATATGTGAACACTTTACTTGCAAATCAAGCAAAGCTGACCGAAATGACCAATCGTGCTAAAAGTTTAGCCCGACCTGAGTCAGCCACTTTAATTATAGATGATATTTTGAAGTATGTTGAAGATAATGTTGGGAAAGATTAAACATTTTCACCTGATTGGAATTGGTGGCATCGGCATGAGCGGCATTGCCGAGATACTCAGCGACTGGGAATATATAATTTCCGGCTCCGATACCAATTACTCCGATAATATCACCCGACTGGAAAAACGAGGCATTAAAGTGCATATCGGTCATTGCGCCGAGAATGTGACAAGTTGCGATGCGGTAATTTATAGCGCCGCGGTCGAACCCAATAATCCTGAATTGCAAGCAGCCCACAAAAGGGGAATTCCCACGATTAAACGGGCAACCATCCTGGGTGAAATTCTGCGTTCTCGCCCGAACAGCATCGCGATTGCCGGCACTCATGGCAAAACCACAACGACTTCATTAATTGGTCACTTATTCCTATCAGCCGGTCGTGATCCGATAATCATTGCCGGCGGCGTTCTTAAAGAGTTAAACTCCACAATCCACAACGGTAATGGTGATACCATAATTGTCGAAGCAGATGAATTCGACTACTCTTTCCATCAATTATACCCAACGCATATCGTTCTGACAAGCATCGATTCCGAGCATCTGGATACCTACGGGAATCTGGAGAGTGTTCGAGACAGTTTCGTCAAATTTGTCAACCGATTGCCATTTTATGGGAAGTTAATTTTATCCGATGATGATCAGAACATTCAGTCCATCTTACCTCAAGTGTCTGTTGATTTTGTGAAGTACAGCATCGATCATAACTGTGATATTCAGGCTACCAATATCCGGTTGAACAAATTAACCAGCGAATTCGACGTTACTCTTACAGGAAAACAACTGGGTTTGATTTACTTGCCTTTACCCGGAGCTCACAATGTTAAAAATGCACTCGCAGCAATTGCCATCGGCTTGGAGTATGGGATAGATTTCCAGACTTGCGCCTCTGCCTTGAAAACCTTTGACGGAGTTAAACGGCGATTCGATATCATTCATCAATCTGCGGAATTGATGCTCATTGATGATTACGCTCATCATTACCGGGAAATCGAAGCTACTCTGAAAGCGGCGAAATCCGGCTGGCGGCGGCGAATAATTGCCATTTTTCAGCCACATCTTTATAGTCGTACCCAGGCATTCTATCGGGAATTTGCTCAAGCACTTCAATTGGCGGATGTCGTCGTGCTGATGAATATCTACCCCGCCCGGGAGAAACCAATCGAAGGTGTCTCAACGAAACTGATTTACGATGTTCTGCAAGCCGCCGGGCATCCGAATATCCATTTAATCGAAGAAAAATCTACCATACCAGAATTGATCAAATCTCTTTATCAAAAGGGCGATTTGATCATCACTCTGGGCGCCGGTGATGTTTTTAAACTCCATCAAACATTAAAAAATCTGATCAATGAAAAAATATAAACTAGTGTACATAAACAAAAAACAGACTTCAGGGTTCTCCTGCTCGCGGGGGGCAACCATCAGCTTCGCTGGCTCAGCTGTTTCGGATGGCAGATTGCCTGAAACAGATCAAGATATGGTCAATTCGGGGGACCCTGAAGTATCTGCTCTACCAAATAGATCTTTTCCGCAAATCATATTATGAAAAAATCAGTGGAACATAAGCCAAAAATTTTATTAAAGCGGATCCTGCACATGACAGAACTGGCAGGTGGATTGGCAATCCTGATGCTGCTGATTTATAGTTCGGCTACGTGGTGCAATTATATTGAACTGTTTAACCTGGCAGATATTGAAATAACCGGCAATTCTATCCTCGCGGATGAGACAATAATTAAGATTGCAGCGATCCAAACCGATACCTCAATCAATAACCTTGACTTATCGGCAATCCAGGCAAGATTGGAACAAAATCCGTATGTCAGGGCTGCTGCCGTCAGCCGCGATTTTCCGAATAAATTGGAAATCCGGATCAATGAACGCATCCCCATTTGCTACCTCAGCCATAAAGAATTATTCCTCATCGATGCAGAGGGTATTCTACTCCCGCCGACTCAGACAACTGTAGCTACAAATTTACCGGTTATCTCCGGATTCGATAACGATTCTCTTCTCTATCAACCGGGCTTAAAAATTACCAATCCAGAAATCTTGACAATTGTCAAAACAATCCATTCCACTCTACTGAATTCTCCGGATCTTTTTTCTGCAATATCCGAAATCCATTCCTGGAATGGTGAAAATTACATTCTTTACACTATAAAAAACGGTACACCGATTTTTCTCGGTAATCGCAATTTGTCAGGCCAGTTCGATATCCTGGCCAACTTCCAAAATCGGTTGAAGGGTAAACGCGAATTGAGCGACTATCAATACCTGGATTTAAGATGGGAAAAGCAAATTGTGGTTAAGGAACGACGCTCATAGGAAAAAATAATGAAGAACAGAGGTAAAATAATCACTGCTGTTGATCTGGGAACGAGTAAATCCTGTGCCTTGATTGCTGAGATTGATCCGGAACTTGAAGTGCCGGTAATCAAGGGCTATGGCATTTGCGAATCCAGAGGAATAAAAAAAGGGATTATTGTCAGTATTGAAGAGGCTTCTGAGACAATCAATCAGGCAATTAGCGCTGCCGAAAAGATGGCCGATGTGACTGTCACCAGCTGTTACGCCAGCATCAGTGGTGATCACATTCGCAGTATGAACGCCCAAGGAACAATCGCCATCTCCCGGGACGCCCGCACCGGTCTAGGCGAAGCGCGGGAGATCGAAAAGGAAGATATCGAGCGGGTTATCGAACATACCAAAACTGTTCCGCTGCCGGTAGATCGCCAGATTTTGCATGTTATGCCCCAGCAGTTCATTGTAGATGAACAGAGCGGGATTCGGAATCCACTCAACCTGCTGGGCAGACGGCTTGAAATTAAAGTGCACCTCACTACTTACAGCACCACTGCCGCTTCAAATCTATCGCGCTGTTTCAAAAATGCCGAATTATCCATTGACGGCTTCGTTTTGCATTCGCTGGCATCTTCCCATGCGGTTTTAACCGAGAGTGAGAAAGAGATGGGAGTGGTGTTAATTGACATCGGCAGCGGTACTGCGGACATTATCGTCTTTCACGAAGGCGGTGTCCATCATACTGGAGTTGTGAATTTTGGTACTCAACTGATCACCAACGATGTTGCCTACCTGCTGCGGATACCCCTCGAAACTGCCGAAAAGATCAAAAAGGCGCATGGAATTGCATTTACTCAATCGGCAGACAAGGAAGCTTTTTTCAAAATCGAAAGTAAAAACGGACGACCACCACGCGAGGTACCGATCGTCAAACTGGCTGAATATATCGAGCCACGGATGGAAGAAATCTTCCGCGAAGCCTATATGGAAGCACGCAAAGCCGATATTCCATTGATCAATATTCCGGCAGTCGTACTGACTGGCGGTGGTGCAATGATCAAAGGCAGTGAAGAACTGGCAGAATCAATCTTTAAGATTCCCGCCCGGGTTGGTAGTCCGGCAGACTTCAAAGGATACGAGGATGTTTTAAATAAACCTGCCTTCTCCGCAGCAATTGGTGTACTCAAGTATGCCATCCAAGATAGTAAAACCTCCCGGTTGATGAAAACAGCAACTCCGGGGTGGCTGTCGCGAACTTGGGAGAAGATCAGAAAGTTAACCGAAAACTATATGTAGACTTGGCAACATAACTATCATGACATTTAGAATAAAAATTAACAAAAATAATAACTGTGGGAGGTAATATGTTTTTCGAATTTGACGACTTAGCCAATCAAAGCGCAAAATTGAAAGTGGTTGGAGTTGGCGGCGGTGGCGGGAATGCCATTAACCGCATGATCGAATCCAAATTGACCGGTGTGGATTTCATTGCAATCAATACCGACGCCCAGGACCTTGATGCTAACCTAGCACCGATTAAAATTCAGATTGGGAAAGATTTAACGCGTGGATTGGGAGCTGGGGCAATTAAAGAGATCGGTCGAATGGCTATTGAAGCCGATCGCCAGCCAACGATCAACGCCCTCAAGGGCGCTGATATGGTTTTTATCACTTGCGGAATGGGCGGCGGTACCGGAACCGGAGCCTCCCCAGTAATCGCTAAAATTGCCAAAGAGCAGGGCAGTCTGACTGTCGGGATTGTTACTAAGCCCTTTCATTTTGAAGGCCCAAAACGGATGCAACGGGCTGATGAGGGCATCCGGGAACTACGTGAAAATGTCGATACCCAGATTGTCATTCCAAATCAACGATTATTGAGTATTGTAGACCGCAAGACTTCAATTCGTCAGGCATTTCAAACGGCTGACAGCGTCCTCTATCAGGCAACCAAGGGAATCTCCGATCTGATCAATCGCCACGGCATTATCAATCTCGATTTTGCTGACGTGAAAACCATTATGAAAAACATGGGCGACGCTATTATGGGCACCGGCCTGGCGACTGGTGAAGAACGTGCGGTGCTGGCGGCACAGCAGGCGATTTCGAGCCCACTCCTGAATGATATGAATATTCGGGGCGCGAATGGTCTGCTAATTAACGTCACCGGCGGCGAAGACCTGAACCTGTTTGAGGTTGATGAAGCCTGCAAAATTATTACCGAAGAGGCTGGCAGTGATGCCGACATCATTATCGGCGCTGTCATTGATGAAAATTTAACCGATGAAATTATGATAACCGTAATTGCTACCGGAATCGGCAAGGAAAACCGGCCGTCTCATCACACCCGTGAATCTGTAATCATTCCGGCGAGAGAAGAGATATTTGCCGAAGAGATTGCTCATGTCAATGATGAGTGGGACGACAACCACAATGAATCGCATCCAGAATCAAATTCAATGTTTTCACTCGAAGCTGATGAGATGAATGAGATGGAGAAAGTAACCGATCAAAATGATATCAATGTACCAGCCATTATTCGCCGCATGAGAAGTTTGAAATAATTACTCCCTCCCCACATCCGATAAAAAAGAGCCCCTGTCAGGCAGGGGCTCGATTTTTATATTAAATACTCTTTTAGATCGCCTTCTGCAGATTGCCTTTTTTCAAGCATTTCATACAAACCTTAACCGTTCGTACGGTGCCGTCAACAATAATCTTGGTTTTCTGCAAATTTGGCTCCCAGCGGCGCCTGGTTTTGTTGTGGGCGTGACTGATATTATTTCCGTAAACTGGTCGTTTACCGCATATTTCACATATTTTTGACATTCTTTTCAACTCCTTAAAAAAACCGGCTGAATTTGCAGATTTTCCGTGAGAATGTCAATGCTTTTCCTGCATTATACCTCCGAGGTTTCAGAAACCTCGGAGGTATACAGGTCAATATTAGCGCATCTCCGGAATCCTGGTTATATTTCAATATGAAAATTGGCAATCTCGATGTTTCAAATCCAGTTCTCCTGGCTCCGATGTCTGGCTATACGGATTCAGCCTTTCGTCAATTATGCAAAGAATTTGGGGCCGGGATTGTCTATACCGAATTTGTTAGCTCCGAAGGCATTATTCGGGGCTCACAAAAGACCCATAATTACCTGCGCTTTGAACGACAGGAGCATCCAATCGGAATTCAATTATTTGGGTATAATCCTGTATCCATGGCAGAGGCTGCGAGATATGTGGAGGAGCACTTTAAACCCGACATTATTGACTTAAATTTTGGTTGTTCGGTGCGCAAAGTCGTGCTGAAAAACGCCGGAGCCGCGGTTCTAAAGGACCTTGACCTGTTGGAGCAAATTACTGTTAGCGTTGTGCAAGCAGTTCAAATCCCGGTAACGGCAAAAATCCGGGCGGGTTGGAATCGTCAATCAATCGTGGCATTGGAAGCCGCCAGGATTCTCGAAAATACCGGAATTCAGGCATTGACAATACATCCACGCACTGCCGCGGACGACTACTGCCACCCGGCAAAATGGGAGTTGATTGCTAAAATTAAACAATCGCTGGCAATACCGGTTATTGGCAACGGCGATATTGAAACCGCCGCCGATGCTATCCGCATGTTCCAGATGACCGGCTGTGATGCCGTGATGATTGGGCGGGCAGCTATCGGCAATCCCTGGATTTTCCGGCAGACTCAGGAACTGCTCACTGGTTCAGAAATAGTCACAACACCCTCGTTACCCGAGCAAATTGCCATGTGTCTGCGGCATATTCGACTCGAGCAACAATATTATCCCGACGAAAAGGTCAACCAGATCATGCGCAAATTTTACCGCGCCTATGTGCGGGATTTCCCCAACGCCTCGGAAATCCGCCACCGTCTGGTTCGCAGCAATACGCTAGCAGATACAATCGCTATCCTGAAGTCAATTTATCGCTTTGGAGAACAGATTAATGACACGGAGTGTCACAGAGGTCACACAGAGGCTCACGGAAAATACTAATTAAATCTCAGTGTGTCTCTGTATCTACTCAGTGTAACTCCGTGTAATATTATTCCGCTAATTCTCGGTTTTTGCTGGAAATAATTCCTGCAACTCTTCTACAGTAGGAGCCTTCGTCAACAGACTAACACCTAACAGGCAGACTATAGAAATTGTAAAAGAGAAATAAATCCCGGGAATGCCCCAGGGGTCGCCGCCTTTCATTATTTGTGGAAAAAACGTCGGGATAACCAGTTCGAGAATCAAGGCCGACAACCCGCCACCGATAATCGAAGCAAGACCACCGGCTTTCGTGGTACGCTTCCACACCAGCGCCGCCAATAATGCAGGTGTGATTGCTACACCGTACATTGTGTAAGCCGTGTAAGCATAACGCAAAACGGAAATATTCGAGCGTCGGACAGTTGGAATAAAAACCATCAGAAAGGCGCAGACTCCGAGGATTACAATAAAAACCTTCTGGAGTGCGAGTTTCTTTGCCTCACTGGCATCTCCTTTAATAAAGCGACCATAAATATCCCGCATAATATTAGTCGTTGGCGAAAGCAGATAATTCATACCCGTCGAAATCACGACCGCACAGGCAGCCCCAAGCAGTAGCACGCCTGCCAAAAGACCTATGACTGAATGTTTCGAAATATCCTCTGCCGCTTTCAGGACAATCGCAGCCGGATCAAGACCAACACTAAGAGATAGTAAATCTTCTTCGGTTTGGATCAGCCTAAAATCATTCTGAATTCGATCGCTTAATTCGGTCAACTGCTCGGGATTTACTTTCCCTGCAATAGATAGCTCCTGGATCAGCTGCTGAGCTCTTGGTTCAATCTTTTCCATGGAAACTGATTTTGAGATAACTTCTCGCTTCAGGGTTTCGACTATTTCAAATTCCCGAATATCCACCCAATGCGAGGCAGCCGAATAAATCGCAATTGCTACAACGACAGTTTCGACCACAATCGTGCCTACAATCCAGAGTGCTACTGCCTGTTTGGCTTCCTTCGGGGACTTGGCACTGTAGAATTTTTGATACATTGACTGAACACCCATTAGCAGCAGCAGTGTCGCCAGAAAATAACCTCCGGCTTTCAGCGTCGGGTATTGACCAAAATCTTCCGCGAACACGGCCCGATGAGTCGCTGGCAGATTCTGGACAATCGAATCGGTTCCACCGGAAAACAGCACCACCAGTGGCAACGCAATGCAGCAGGCTAACAAGATGATAATCCCATTGGGCAGATCGGTATGGGCCACGGCCATCATCCCGCCTAAAGCGGTGAACAGGATTACAAATAGTGCGGCAATAGTTTGCCCCATTGCAACGGAGATTGCACCTTTGGTCACAATATTGAGAATCAAGCCCCCGGCACGAAACTGGTATGATACAATCGTTGTAAAGGCAATGATAATCATGATGGCGCCAATCAGTCGGGCTGTCTTGCCATAGCGCACTTCGAGGATGTCACCAACCGTATATTGCCCGAAAGTGCGAATCTTGGCGGCCAGAAAATAGATTACCATGATCCCAAACCAGGCACCCGCCGGCATCCAGAGACTCGACCAGCCCGCCCGTACTGTATATTCCGCCCCGGCAATGAAAGTCCCCGACCCGATCCAGGTACAAATCAAAGTGAAAACCATTATTCTGATACTCAGACTTCTGCCTGCTACCATGAAATCTTCCTGATTGCGAACTTTCCGGCTCCGATAAAAATTAAATACGGTCAAAATTAGCAGATATAATAAAATGACATACAAATAGAGTGACATTAAAACCTCGCTTTAAATTAGAATTAACTCTTCCTGTTCCGCGCCGGCGACGACGACTTCACCTGCGGTGGTAATAAATACATTGATTTCCGAGCGTGCCGCCATCTCACCCGGCAAATAGATCCCCGGCTCTATCGAGAAGCAAATTCCCGGAATTAGTTCACGCTCATCTTTCGTTTCGAGATTGTCAATATTTACCCCATTGCCATGCACTTCCCGCCCGATTGAATGACCCGTCCGATGCACGAAATAATCGCTATAACCGGCAGCAATTACCACTTTCCGGCATACATCGTCCACCTCCCAGCCAAAGCAGGATTCGCCTTGGCGAAATTTATCCCAAATGAAATCCCGGGCGGCATTGCGGGCATCTCTGACAATGTTAAAAATCTCCACATACTTAGTTGGCGGATTCTGACCGACGAAACCGCACCAGGTAATGTCATAATAAATTCCACTCTCATCGTTCTTCCGCGCCCAGAGGTCAATCAGCAGCGTATCACCAGATTTAATCTTATAGGTATTCTCCGGAGTCGGTTCGAAGTGCGGATCGGCTGGGTGCTCATTGACCCCGACAATCGGATGATCGCCGTCATCAGTAAGATTTTCTTCGGCAAAACGCCGCACAATATACTGCTGAACCTCATACTCGGTTAATATTTCACCAGTATGAATTTTCGTGCGGATCAGGTCGAAGGCTTCATCTTTGATTTGCTGGACGAGTTTACCCGCGGCTAAATGGGCTTGATAGCCAGTCTCATCAATTACCGCCTCGAATAACTGAACTAAATTAGCCGAGGAAACAATCTTAGCCCCAAAAGAGCGCAGTAATTCAAGGGTACCACCATCCACGACGGAAACATAGGGGATATTATTCATCGGTGAGTATTGCATCGCCACCGGTCCACTGCTGCGCAGAGTAGTTTTCAAACATTCATGTAACTCTTCCCACGAGCGATAAACCAGTTTTTTCCCGGGGAGCGAATCTAATTTGGTAGATTCGACCGCTGAAACAATCCGTACTGGTTCGCCTTTAATAGGAATATAATAAAACCAGCGGCGGGTAGTAAATTTATGAAAATCAAGCCCCAGAATCCGATACGCAATCGCATCGCGATGATGAAAATCGTAGAATAACCAGCCATCCAGCCCGTAGCGGGCAATCGCTGTTTGAATCAGGTTTAAATCCATCTATATATCTCCTACTTAATAATTGACGCTATTTCCTTAAACTTTGGGTGGCGGATGGTTTTCAGCAGAGTAAAAAGGGCCATCTCGACGCCTGTAAGATTGATCCCCTCCTTTTCCAAAACCCGCAGAGTCAGTTCCCGATCACTGCTCTTCCGACTGGCAATAGCGTCCGTCAGCAAGAATACTTCATATCCCCGGTTTTTCAGGTCAAGACAGGTTTGACAGACACAGATATGTGCTTCTATTCCGCAGACAACTACTTGTCGACGTTTCAGGTTGCTCAAGTTGGTGAGAAATTTTTCCTCATTACAGCAGGAAAATGAATTTTTCTCAATCGGCTTCAGCGACGATAACAGAGTATTCAACTGTGGTACTGTCGGACCTAAGCCTTTGGGATACTGCTCGGTGAGCAGGATTGGGATTTCGAGTAACTGAAATCCCTTGACAGCTTTGATCAGATTTTCAAGCAGGATCTGCGGTTCGCGCATTACCGGCAACAACCGGCTCTGGACGTCAATCACCAGCAGACAACAATCTGGGCTAGCTAACTTCATGAGGCAATTCGCTCAATTCCCTGTTTTGGTTTTTGGTCGAAAAATTTCTTGAACCTGACATGCCGAAAATACAGGTAGAACAAGATTGCGACGATAATAAAAAGCAGAAAAATATTTACCGGTCTGCTCTTCTTTGGCCTCATTGGTGATTGATTTTGATTGTATAACATATCTAACGAAATATGATTTCTTTTAGGCAATTATTCAATAAAAATATGGCAGACTGAGCAGGTGTAAAATATTTGTAATTCCGCAACGGTTTGATAAATTTATGCCAAATCTAAACAATTTCCACAATAATGATTTCCCGAATTTTCAAAAAAATCAGCAAAATACCTTTGACCGTCTGGATTCTAATCGGCATTGGGCTAGGTGCACTGGCAGGTTTTAGTTTCCGGGAAGCGATTGTTCCCTCCGCTGACTTGCTGGGAAATATCTTTCTCCGACTATTAAAAATGATTATTGTACCATTAATTTTCACTTCAATTACCTCCGGCGTACTGGGATTAGGAACTTCAAAAAATTTGGGGCGATTAGGCTTAAAAACCTTGGTTTATTATCTTGGTTCCAGCATGATTGCCATTTTAACCGGTCTTCTCCTGGTAAATTTGATTCGCCCCGGCGTTGGCGTCGAATTGGGCTTAACCGCGGTAGTCAGTCAGGATCAGCTCGCTAGCGCCAGTCTAAAGGATATCCTGTTTCGATTGATTCCAGAAAATCCCATTGCGGCAATGGCGCAGGGCGAAATCCTGCCAATTATCTTTTTCTGCATCCTGCTCGGAATATTCATCACCAAGTCAGCAGATAAGTATCGGAATTTATTAACCGATTTCTTCAATGCCGGTTTCGAAGTCATGCTAAAGATTACTCATTTTATTATTGGATTTGCGCCGATTGGAGTTTTTGGTCTGGTTGCCAGAATTGTTGCCACAACCGGACTTGAAGTATTTCGCTCACTGGGATTATATTTCGTTACCGTACTCAGCGGTTTAATCTGGCACTACTTAATCAATTTACCGATTTTAATAATTCTTTTCTCACGCAAGAATCCATTCCAGCATTTAAAAAATATGGGAGCAGCTTTGCTAACGGCTTTCACCACCGCTTCCTCTTCAGCCACCCTGCCGCTTACTATGGAGTGCGCCGAAAAAAATGCCGGCATATCCAATAAAATCTCCAGTTTCGTGCTGCCCCTGGGTGCTACCGTCAATATGGATGGCACGGCTTTATATGAGTGTGTCGCGGCAATTTTTATTGCTCAGGCTTACGGAATTGAACTCTCCTTCATGGATCAATCCATGATAGTGATAACAGCTTTATTAGCCTCCATCGGCGCCGCTGGTGTTCCCATGGCTGGTCTGGTTATGATGACCATTGTGCTTAAGGCCGTCGGTCTCCCACTGGAAGGAATCGGGTTAATCCTGGCGGTTGACCGACTGCTTGATATGGTACGTACTTCCACGAACGTCTGGAGCGACAGTTGTGGAACACTGATCATTGCCAGCTCGGAAAAAGAACTTACTCTATAATACGAAAAAATAAATCTATCTTTAACATTGACAAATTAGATTACAAATGTTAATATTTACCTAACTAAAAAATTTTAAATCAGGAGGGATTATGAAAACGTGGGTTCTTATTGCAGTAGTCGCTGCAGCTGTCGCGCTGATCCTGGGGATTATTACACAGTTAGTTGGTCATGCAGTTATTATCTCAGCTGCCGCCTGGAATAGTTTTGCCCAGACTCTTCTTCTGGGTGGAATTGCCCTGGGTGTTCTGGATCAACTGAACAAGAAGTAACTTTTTTCTGACAAAAAGTAAAGGCGGGTATGTTAAATATCCGCCTTTACTTTTAGCCTGTCTTGAATCAGTTTTCCGTCTAATTCAACGAACCTGAATCCAGATATTGCGGTGGCGCGGACCATCGAATTCACAGAAATAAATCCCCTGCCAGGTTCCCAGCTGCAATCTATTACCTGAAATGATCAGCTGCACATACTGCCCGACAAGGGTGGACTTGATGTGGGCATCGGCATTACCTTCAAGATGCTGATATCCTTCATGAGCTGGTACCAGCGAATTCAATTTCATTAAAATAT
>Ga0315548_1002795_pt1 | contig 13429 bp, 9 predicted proteins | sample SalMarSW160110MG_2_FD_202540 | JGI IMG/M metagenome (GOLD analysis project Ga0315548, IMG submission 202540) | Salt marsh sediment microbial communities from the Plum Island Ecosystem LTER, Massachusetts, United States - Salt Marsh Sediment SW1601-110 ... | reverse complement strand
CCGAGGAAGGCTTCGAGCTCAGATGTCGAGAAGGCCCGCATCCCGGGAAACCTGACTCTCCTTATCGTGCCTGCAAAAAGAGCAGGAACGAGGGAAAGGATGAGTATGATCAGGAACGCTCGCTTCAAAACGAGGCCCTCGCTTCGACTCGACCCATGTGATAGGTTCGTTCGCCTTTGTCCGCCCGTCCGGTGTAAGTGAATGAACCGGAGAAGTTGCGGGCGAATTGGTAATTTGCCGTGAGCTCCCAGCGCCAATTTGTGCCGCGATTGGCTCCACTGGCCAGTTCAAACGGAATTATGTCAATTGTGGAGCGAGCGTAGGTCAGGCGAACTTCTCCATCCACCCGCCCGCGACCGAGCAGCATGTAGGCAAGGCGAGGCGCGGCGCGAAAAAGGGTGACCTCGATTCTGCTCAGCCGGTCCGTGGTGTAGTCACTTCCCAGACCGGCACCCGTTTCCCATCGGCTGCTGATGCTGTAGGTGATCGTCTCATCAAAGGACGCGCGGCGAATTTCCCGACTAGGCAAAGGCGTCATCCGATAGAAATGAAATTCACGGTCGCCGGAGATTTCGGTTGTCCCTCGCAAACCGCTCCAATACACTGCTCGCACGCGGAGGGCACCCTGGTGAAGCCGGCGTTCTTCGCCCCCGTTGAGATACTGATTCTGCAGACTCGTGCTGTAGCGATACCGAAGCCGCGTCGAGAAAGTCGGACTCAAGCGTTGGAAGTGAATATCTTCGCGCACCGAGAAATTTCCATAGAGAGTGGAGTCGCCCCGGTATACGGACGGATCAAAAATGAACAGGCGGAGGCTCGGCTTCTCGCGGGTCTGCTCGTCAATCTGGACTTCTGTCTCCGACGAGAACGGATGAAGCCATGTCGGGAGAGACATCAGCGACTTTGCTTCGTCGAATCTTAACCAGAGAAGCGATGTGAAGCGGATCTCGGTGACAGGCACGAAGAGACCGGTGTTCCGGGGCACCAAGACAATGTCGCCCTGATCGTCTGGAACATACCCGCCGCCTTCCCTACGGTAGTTCCCGGTTCCCGGTGTCACTTCCAAGGCCACCAAGACCTGACTCTGCGACCGAGTGCTTGCCAATTCATAGGTCCAGTTCGCGTCAAACAGGCGGGATTGCGGGACAAGAAAGGCTTCCCATCGCGCGATCTCGGCGACAACATCGGCCGAGTCGGGCACCGTGTAGTCTTTCTCACGATGAGCGTATCGCAGGAGCGTCCGGCCGAGGGATGATGGATACCAGCGCGCCTCAGCCGAGGCGGTGTAGGCATTGGCGAATCGGAAGAAGCGCGACGCGGAGAATCCGTCGTCCAGTCGGCGTCGATACTCGCCGTCCACCGTCACATCTTCCGGCAACTCCACACCAAGGCCCGAGTGCCACTCCAAGAAGCGAAATCCTGAGTTCTGGGTAGCATAATTGTCCCGGCGATTCTCCCATTCGAGGCCCCCGCGCGGACGAAATCGCCACCACTTCCCCGCTGCCTTGGTTTGCTGACGCGTCCAGCGACTGGACCGACCGGTCACGCTGTCGTCGGAAGTCAGATGGAAAAACCTGTAACTGGCTTCCCATTCGCCAAAAGGCTTCATGTGAAACTGGCCGGTTCGTCTGAGAGACTGGAATTGATTCCCCCTCGACAGCTCGCCATATTCACCTGCAACACTCAAGAAAGGAACCGGGCGAAACTGCCCGGCGACTTCACGCACGGTTTCTTCGATTCCCGTGACTCGCTCTGTGTCCCATTCGCGCTGAAACTCGATAACATCGGAACGCGTGATATCCCGAAATCGTTCGTCGCGATGGCGAAGTGAGCCGGAGATTCGCAGGTAATCGGGGCGATAGTCACCGATCCGCAGTCCTTGAGGCTCAAGTTCGACTGTCGTAACGACGGCGACACCGTTGTTGTCTTCGTCGTCCAAGCTTGAATAGGTATTCTCATCGAATCGACTGAGCGCGATCTCCGTCCCCGCCCTGATTCCCGTAATGGGCTCTGCGTCCACGCGGAAATCACCGAGTTGGTGATCAGTCGGGAGCGGCAGCTTGCGTTGCGGGAAGTAACGACCAGCCGCCGGCCCGACCCAGCGATAGTAGATTTGACCGAACGAGTCGACGACGAGTTCGTAATCTCCGTTGCCTTGTCCGAAATCATCGAAGGTTACGCGCCACTCTCCCTGCGGCATGCCAAGGCTGTCTCGCGCAGCGATGACGAAGATCGAGTAGGTTGAGCCGTTCCACAGGGTATCCTTGCGAATGTAGTCGCCTTGGCCCTGTCCGACTGAATCCGCGGACGGAACAATCGCTCGTAGCGGGTCGTCTCCCGCTGCCGTTAGCACGGCGCGATCTTCCTCGGTGAAACTCGTGAGAAGTGGCCGACCGCGGTCATCCGCTTCGTCGAGCCACGTCGCGCTCGTGTTGAGCCTGTTCCCGAAAAAATCGCCTTCGGCACGCGCGGCACCATAGAATTTCTGGAAGCGCTCGGTCGCGTACTCAAAATCCACGACGATTCGTCTGTCGGAAGTCATGAGGTGTTTGCTGGTGAAGGCGATTTGCCCGCTTGAATAATCAATCACATAGTCATTTCCCTCGCCGCGTGTCAGCAATTCGCCATCGAGCCAGACGCGTTCGGTTCCGGCAAGCACTTTGACACCGCTTTCGCCATTCTTGCCAACGAGAGTATAGGGTCCTTGGTTGTTTTCCTGAGCCATGAAGTTGTTCGTGTAAAACTCACCCTCGCTGACCGCTCCGGCCGCTGTGGCGCTTGTCGCAGGCCAGCGAGCCACGGCCTGCACTCCGGAGAGCTTGCGCATGTAGGTATCATAGCGTCCGCCGGGGAGGTCAAGCGTGTAGTCTCCAAGTGTGCCGATCAGATGAGGACTCTGAACCTGAACATAGACCTTGTCTAATTCCTGCAGCGTTTCGGTCGTCCCTTCCGGTTCAATCGGGGATGACTGGTCCGTCAACACCGCCACGACATCAACATCTCTGCCCACCTTTCCACTCAACTGCAGGTTCAGCGCACTTTCCATCGCCAAATCCTGGTCCGTGCCTACGGAGACACTCCGCAGCAGACTGCCGGACTTTCTGAGTTCCGACCAACCCGGTTCTTCGGATTTTCGGACGGGGACTTCGGCAAATGTTTTCATCGTATCGCCGTTGGGTGTGGCGACGGTCACTTCGCGCAGGAGATGCCTCGCGTAACTGCGAGTCATTGGGTAGGGAAGGTAGCTGAATTCGACTGCGAGGGAATCTCCCAGTAGTAACGGGCGATAGAGCCAGATGGCATTGCCTGCCGGAGTTCGCCTCCAATCCGAGTATTCGCTCTGTTGCTTGCCGTTGCGAAAGACGAAGAGAGACTCGGGCAGTACCCAGGTTGCGGGCAACACGAACAGACTATCCGCGTGCCCGCCTCCGACGAAGGTAATGTTCGCGCGGCGTGCCGACACCTGGGCTTGCGCCATTCCGGCAAAAAAAACGAGCACAGGGAGGGACAGCCAAAAGAGCCGCCTCACGTGCTCGATTCTTGAAACGAAGTCACGCAACTTAGCCAACCGGAAGAACAAACGAGTTGTGGTGTGAAGTGTTGTTCACGCCCGCGTGCGTACTCCTATTCCGAGCGCAGGATGGCTTGCCAGAGCTGCCCTTGGCGCCCATCCAGCAGATAGAGGAGCGAATCGCCGCGGCACGCGAAATCACTGACCTGCTGAACGCCCTGTGCTTGCATCGCGCGCATTGCCATGACCAATTGAAACTCTCCTCCATCGACATCGGCGCGCTTAATGCCGAGAGAATCGCAGACCCATAAAGTATTGTCCCCAAAGGCTACGAGTCTCGGCCCCTGCAATTGACCGCGACCAACATCTCCCATCGCATTGCCGAAGATGTCCATCCGTTGGACGAGATTCCTCTCGGCGTTTGCCCAGACAACGCCGAGTTCGCTATGCGCCGCGAGATTTTGGATGGCCGAGACCCATGTGATTCCCCTGCGAGCACCGAACTCCGCCTGCAGTATCCCCAACGGATTGTATTTCAGCAAGCGCTGGCCATCCTGGTCAACCACGAACAGGTCCCCGGTTGTCGTGACGGCCAATGGGCCAGGCTGAGCGGCGATGTCTCCACTTTGGGAGGGTAGCTTGATGGATCCCTGCCATGTGAAACGCCGTGTGAATCTCTCGATACGACGATTGCCGAAATCTGATACCCAGACACTTGTACCCTGTTCAGCAGCGACATCAATCGGCCATTGGAACTGTCCATGTTCGCGACCCAAATCACCAATCTCTCCCAGCGACTCACCGGTCGGTGCGAGCTGAAGGATGCGATTATGCCCTGTATCGGCGATGTAAATGGACCCATCGGGAGCGATGCTGACGGCACGCGCATCACGCAAGAGACCTGAGTCACGGCTCACAAGAAGAGAAATACCCGCTTGCCCACAAGCGACTTGCGGAAGGCCCATCGCCACTAATGCAAGAAAGACAATCGTCCAAAAAGAGAAGCCAAGGATTCCCTTGACTTCAAGCGGAGAATGTGACCGGAAGATCTTATTTCTGCAAAGCTTGTTCATAGAGTTCAACATACTTTTTCGCGGAGGCTGCCCAAGAGAAATCCTGCGACATGCCCCGCACTTGCATGTCTCGCCATCGAGATCTGTTGGCGTAAGTTTTCAAGGCTCGTTTGATCGTCTCCAGAAACACATCGGCGTCATACTGGCTGAAGGCAAAACCGTTGCCACGCTGCGGATCGTCGTCGATATCTATCACGGTATCGGCCAGCCCTCCTGTTGCGCGAACCAAAGGGATCGTCCCATAACGCATGCTCATCATCTGGTTCAACCCGCATGGCTCATAGCGCGAAGGCATGAGGAAGCAATCCACACCGGCTTCGATCCGGTGAGCCAGCTTATTGTTGAAGCCAATCACGGCGTGGAATTTTCTGGGACTGCGTGCGGCCATCTCGCGGAGAAGCGTTTCGTATTGCTCCTCACCGGTTCCCAATAGAACAAGTTGGATCGGCAGAGCGACAAGGCTGTCTCGAATCTCGGACAAGAGATCAAATCCCTTTTGGCTGGCCAGACGCGAGATAATCCCGAACAGCGGCACGCTTTTATCATACGAGAAGCCGACGCGTTCGCAGAGAGCTTTCTTGTTCTCAACCTTCTTGTCGAGACTATCCCGGTTGTAGTTCACGGCAATGTCCGGGTCGGTTTCCGGATTCCAGACATTCACATCAAGGCCGTTGAGAATCCCAACGAGATCCTCAGACCTCTCCTGAAGAATATCTTGAAATCCATAGCCATACTCTTCGCTTGCTTGAATCTCGCGAGCATAGGTTGGGGAGACGGTGTTCAGTTTGTCCGCGAAGACCACGCCTGCCTTCAAGAAACTGAGATCTCCGAAGTACTCGAGCGGCCCCATCGGCTGGAGGAGATGGCGATGGTTCTCCAAGAGTTCGATCGTCTCAGGTGGGAAATTCCCCTGGTACCCGAGATTATGGATGGTCAGGATTGTGCGGGTTCGAGCGAAGGATGTGCGGTACTCATCACTCTTCGTCATGAGTGGGATGAGAGCTGTTTGCCAATCGTGGCAATGGATAATGTCGGGGATCCAATCGAGTCGCTCACAGAGGGCGAGAGCCGCGCGGGGCAGCGTCACAAAGCGCAGTGCGTTGTCGGGAAAATCCTGACCGGTTTCCGGATCGACATAGAGACCGTCGCGGTCGTACAGGGCTGGTTGCTCCGCGAAATAGACCTTCACCTTGCTCTCAGGCAATCGCCCGATGCGGAAATCCACCCGAATCTCTTTGTCGCCGACTCTTATGGGTACGTCTTTCAGAGCTGCGGAACGCCGAAGCTGATGCGCCTTTGCGTCGACCTCGCGATAGAGAGGCATCAGGACACGGACATCGTGACCAAGACCTCCCAATGCATGCGGCAGGGCGCCACAGACATCCGCCAGGCCACCGGTTTTGGCGAAGGGCACAACTTCCGGCGAAACCATCAGAACTCGATACTTCTTACGCATTCATCTCCTTTCGGGCCAACCGGCACTGGTTTCGTCCATGGCGTTTCACCCAATAGAGAGCTTGATCAGCCAACTCGATCATCTCCTCAGGGCCGTATACGAGTGCGTTGTCGCATACCCCCGCCGAGATCGTTACCTTCTTCGACTTCATCCGATGTTCGCCTTCAAAGGTTTCCTGCTCCACGGCCCGCCGGACTTTCTCGGCAACGATGAGTCCGCCCTGTGCGTCTACCTCCGGCAGAATCAGAGCGAATTCCTCCCCGCCGTAGCGGGCGACGAAGTCGATGTCACGCACGGTCTGTTTAATAAGAGAGGCCAAGACGATGAGCGCCTGATCCCCAGCCAAATGCCCGTTCGCGTCGTTGTACTGCTTAAAATCATCGACATCCACCATGATCAGTGTCAGGGCATTCTCGTAGCGCTTGGCGCGCTGATACTCCTTGCGCAGTTGCTCCCGGAAGAAACGGTGATTAAAAAGACCGGTCAAGCCGTCCGCAGTCGCCAGTTGCTGAGTACGAAGATAGAGTCGGCTGCGAACCAAGGTCTCGGCCACGGCTGTCGACAGGAACTTGAGAAGAGAGATGTCCTCATCCGTCAGCGAGAGATCACGCTCAAAAAAGAGTTTGACCCATCCCGGCATGCGGCTTCTAAGCGGCAGCGGCAACAAGATTCCTGATTTCAGCCCCATGATCCTCAGGAGATAGGGATTCATCAGAAAGTCAACTTTCGACACATCATGAATCACGGCCGGTGTGCCGTCCCGGACATAGTCTGCGAGCTTTTCAGGTCGGACAATCACCGAGAGAAGCTGTCCGGTCCACTCTGTATCCCTCCAGACCCAGCCCGGGCCTCGCCCCGGCCAGAAGTCGCCGGGAGTAGGAATCTGCAATTCCAGGTAGTCGTAGCTGAGAAATCGCCGGAAGAATCGATTCAAAGCCAAGAACAGAGGCTCACCTTCGAGCTCAATCGGTAGCGTTCTCGCAAGATATTCACGAATTTGTGCCTGTATCTGCGCGCCGAGAAGTTGTTGCACTCTGCTGCGGAAAAAGAGATTGGAGGCTCGCAGAAAGAAATCCGGTAACGGAGAAGTGGCATCCCATGTATCGAGAAGCTCGCTCCCTCGCTTGCCCAGAGGTCGTCTAAGCTTCCGGAAGAGCGGTCCAAGCGCCCGTGCGTCGTCGGAGCTCAATATACGAAAGTCGTCTTCCCCACCGCGAAACAGGTGATCACCGGCTGGGCATTTGTCTGCAAGGACTGCGACAGCGGCGCCATCTCGTATCACAACAGCAACAAGAAGGTCGTTGAGGGGTAGCGGGCTTCGAACGGGTCGAGCCTCCGATGCCTTCTTACCGGGGCGAGCGAGGAAGAGCCGCGGCGCAGTCGTCCCGCGTGCCGGTGCTTCCGACCAAGGCACGGGGAAGTCGGGTGGAGCGTGGACAAAGGAAGCGCATAACGCCGCCCTGTCCTCCTCTGCGAAGAGCAGCAAGTGGAGCAGCCGTGAGAGCTCGTCACCCCTCAGCCGCGTCTCATTCCAGTGGCCGACAGGTTTCGGGCCGAGGAGTTTATTGATTGAAGATGCCGTCATCGGGTTCCGCAAATTGGGGTTCGCCCGTCTGTTCGGCGAGCCAGAGTTTCAGCCATTTCGCGTTGCGCACGGCTTTGCCGGCGTGGCAGTTGTTGAAAAGAAGGTAGGCACGCTTCGCACTCTGCGCATGTTCCAGGACAGCCTGGCCAAGTTCTCTCAGCTCGTCATCCGAATACAGGTAATCGTAGCGATCTCCTTTGCCCCGATCCCACCACGCATCTGCATTGCGTCCATGGAACCGAGCGTAGAGAGTATCGCCAACGACTTTCAGTCCTGAAACCATCAGACCGGGCAGTCTCGGCTCATCAATGGAGACATAGTAGATGCCGGCGTCACGCAGAGCATCGAATACCTCACCTTTCCACCAACTCTCGTGACGGAATTCAACGAAAAGCGGGATATCTCCGGACAAATCCCGGAGCTGCAGAAGATAATCTTCGCTCTGCGGAATCTGACGAAAAGACTGAGGAAACTGTGCCATGTAACCCTTCAGTTTTCCCGAATCCATCAGCGGCTTGAGGCACTCGCGCAAGGCCTTCATTGAAGATGTTGCGTCTTTCCGTTCGTGAGTCACCTGAGCGTGAGGTTTGGCGAAGAATTCGAAATCCGGAGGTGTCTGCCGATGCAATGCCTCATAGGTTTTCGGTGATGCGATGCGATAGTAGGTGGAATTGATCTCAACAAGGCGAAAATCGCGGGCGTAGAAGCGAATCCAATCCGGTTTCTTGACTCTGTATGGGTAGTAGGTGCCCACCCAGTCATCGAAACTCCATCCCGATGTCCCCACCTTAATCTGCATAGCTTACTCGCCCCTGCGAGACCACTATCTGCCCTCTTATTACCGCGTCCGTGAGGAGTGAGTTACCGAAATGGTAGCTTAGATACTCGAGGTGAGGAATATCCCAGAGAGTGATGTTCCCCTCTTTCCCGACCTCGAGCGATCCGACCCGGTCATGCTTTGCGAGAGCGCGTGCGGCATCGTAGGTGACCGCCCAGAGAAGCTCTGCGGGAGTCATCCGGCAGTAGATAGCGGCGATTGTCTGGCACAGCGGCAGCGATTCGGTCATGGATGAACCCGGGTTCATATCGGTCGCAACCGCGACGCGTGCACCCTGTTGGATCAGCTTGCGGGCGGGCGGGTAAGGCAAATCACCGAGGAAGAAGACACACGCTGGCAGAAGAACACAAATCACCTTTTTCTCGACGAGCGCTGCGATTTCGCTGTCGTCGAGGTGCTCCAGGTGATCGGCGGATACCGCTCCAAGTTCAGCAGCCAGAGTCGCTCCGCCGGAATGTCCGAACTGATTGGCGTGCAGTTTCGTAGTCAGGCCAAGCTGTTTCCCTCGGCGAAGAATCTTGCGACTTTCGCCAACCGTGAAGACATTCTCCTCGCAGAAAATGTCCACCGCCTCTGCCAACTTGTCCGATGCGACGGTCGGCAACACGTCTTCGCAAATCTCTTCTATGAAGGCGCTGCGGTCGTTTGCTCTTGAGGCCGGAACCGAATGCACGAGAAAGGTGGGGATGAGCTCAATGGGATGTTGTTGACGCAGTTGTGCGATGGCCTCAAGCTGCTTGCGCTCTTCCTCCCAAAGAAGACCATAACCGGACTTGGCCTCAAGCGTTGTGGTACCGGACAGAAGGCAACGGTCGAGTCGCGGCAAGGTCTGCCGCACGATCTCGCCGACGGAAGCATCAGCCAGAGCTCGCGCCGAGGCCGCGATTCCCCCTCCTTCCCGCGCGATCTGTTGATAAGTGGCGCCGGCATTGCGACGATGGAATTCGTGAGAACGCTCACCCGCATAGACCGGATGCGCATGGCAATCTACGAAACCCGGCAAAGCCACGCGCTGCCCGGCGTCCAGGACCGGGACTCCGTTGGGAACCCGTGGTGCAATGTCCTTTTCGGTCCCCACCGCTTCGATGGTTTTCTGCGAGACATAGACCGCCGCGTTGGGAATTCCAAAGACCGGCCGCGTTGGATCTTCCGAGTCGGTTGCACGCGGCGTGTAGAGGCGGCGAATGTTCTTTACGAACAGATCCATCACTATTATTCGCCGGAGAGCTGGATAACAACCTCGCGACGGCGCGGGCGATTGTCGAAGTCCATCAGAACCACCTGCTGCCATGTGCCCAAGCAGAGCCGACCGTTTTCGAAGGGAACCACGATACCCGGCCCCATGAGTGCCGACCGAACATGGGCATAACCGTTTCCGTCTCCCCAAGTGGCATCGTGGTGATACGGAACGCCGGCAGGCACAAGTCGATTCAGAACCTCGGGCATGTCTTTCCGGAGCCCGGGTTCAAATTCAATCGTCGTTATGGAGGCCGTCGAACCGGGGACAAAGACCGTCGCCGTGCCATCTTTCAGCTTGGACTCCGTGAGTCTGCTCGTGACTTGCTCGGTGAGGTCTTTGATTTCTCCGTCTCCCTTGGATGAAATGGAGATGTGGTAGGTTTTGACAGCCATGTTTATCCTCAATTGTATCTATTGTAATGATCCAAGCGCACCGCCGTGCGGTACGACGAGACCATACCTCAACTCTAAGGGAAATTGCATGTTTATCCGCGACCGGAGGTCGCGGCTAGTAGAGTTTCATCGTTTTTTAGAAGTTGATGCCGGGAATCTTGACTCCCTTTTCCTTCGCGCAGGCAATTGCGTCCTCATAGCCCGCATCGGCGTGACGGATGACACCGGTCGCGGGATCGTTCGTCAGTACTCTTTCCAGTCGGCGCGAGGCAGCGGTTGTTCCATCCGCGACGATCACCTGACCAGCGTGCAGAGAGTAACCGATCCCAACTCCTCCTCCATGATGATAAGAAACCCACGAAGCGCCCGAGGCTGTGTTGACCAGCGCATTCAGAACGGGCCAGTCGGCGATGGCGTCTGATCCGTCCTTCATTCCTTCGGTCTCGCGATAGGGTGAAGCCACAGAGCCGGTATCCAAGTGGTCGCGGCCAATGACGATGGGCGCTTTAATCTTGCGCTTCTTCACGAGTTCGTTTATCGCTAAGCCAAACTCGGCTCGTTCCCCCTGCCCCAACCAGCAGATTCGCGCAGGAAGTCCCTGAAAGGGAATTCGGGGTGCCGCTTTCTCGATCCAGCGCCGAAGCGCTTCGTCTTTGGGAAACAGTCGGAGTACTTCACGATCCGTTTGGCGAATATCGTTTTCCTCGCCGGAGAGCGCAGCCCAGCGAAACGGCCCTTTGCCCTGACAGAACAGAGGTCGAATGTAGGCAGGAACAAAACCGGGATAGGCGAAAGCGCGTGCGAATCCAGCCTTCTGCGCTTGCCCGCGCAAGTTGTTTCCGTAGTCGAAAACGACAGCGCCCGCGTCGAGAAATCCAACCATGGCTTCCGTATGAACCGCCATCGAGCGCGTGCTCATTTCGATGTATTTGGCTGGATTCTCCTGCCGAAGTTTCAGCGCATCTTCAAACGAAATGCCGTGGGGCACATACCCGTTCAGTTCATCGTGCGCCGATGTCTGATCCGTCACAACATCAGGTCGCTCACCGCGCCTCAGCAGTTCGGGAAGAACATCGGCGCAGTTCGCCAGCAGACCTACCGACAACGGCTGATTCGCGCTCTTCGCATCTTTGACCCAGCTGAGAGCCTCGTCCAGAGAATCCGTCCAGCGGTCGCAGAAGCCCATCGAAATCCGGCGCTCGATGCGAGCGCGGTCCACTTCAACCACCAGCGCGACACCTTCGTTCAGCGTGACGGCGAGGGGCTGTGCGCCTCCCATGCCGCCCAGACCTCCGGTCAGGACCCAGCGCCCGCGCAGCGTTCCACCGAAATGTCGGTTGGCCAAAGCCGCCAGAGTCTCGTAAGTACCCTGCAAGATTCCCTGCGTGCCGATGTAGATCCAGGAGCCGGCCGTCATCTGGCCGTACATAATGAGCCCCTGGCGCTCGTATTCGTGGAATTTCTCCCAGGTTGCCCAATTCGGCACCAAGTTTGAGTTCGCGATGAGCACGCGCGGGGCGTCTTCGTGAGTTCGAACAACACCCACGGGCTTGCCGGATTGCACGAGGAGCGTCTCATCGTTGCCCAGTTTCTTCAAGCTGAGAAGAAGGTTCTTCAAAGCATCGGCATTTCGAGCGGCTCGGCCCGTGCCTCCGTAGACGATAAGCTCCTGAGGCTTTTCGGCAACAGCGGGATCGAGGTTGTTCAGCAGCATGCGCAGAGCGGCCTCTTGGATCCACCCCTTGCACGATATTGTCGTTCCCGTCGGGGTCCTTGGGATGTCTATCATGTCAGTCCTCGCTCTACGGCGTGTCTTCGGCACCGATTCGTGCCGTCAGAATAGGGTTTCCCGCGACAGATTCCACACAGGCTTCCCGAACCCGCCATGCGCGGGCGTTCGGATGGACGAGCGCGCACCACAGCAATATAGGCAATCAGTTGTACAATTTCAACGCCGCGCTGAAGAGACAAAAAAGGACGGTGCATCGAGCAACCGCCCTTCAACATAGGAGAAGTCTTCCAGGTCTCCGTTCCTCATTCCTCCGGACTTCTTCCCTCGGTCTTCTTCTTTCGTGGAGCCTTGCGGCGGGATGGTTTTTCATCCTTGTCCGTCTTCTTCTTCACGGCGGCTCGCTTCTTCGCGGGTTTCGCCGCTTTGGCAGGAGCTGCAGGTCGTCGCGGTTTGCCCTCGCCCTTGGAAGCTTTGGCTTTCTCTTCCTTCTTCTTTGGAGCGGTACCCTCGAATCCGACGAGCTCGAGCATCGCCATCGGCGCGGCATCCCCCACACGCGGTTCAAGCTTGATAATCCGTGTATATCCGCCGGGACGGTCGGCAAAGGCAGGAGCGATTTCCTCAAAAAGCGTCCTGACGACCGGTTTCTTGCTGAGATGCCTGAGCACGAGACGCCGTGCGGCCAGGTCTCCCTTTTTGGCGTAGGTGACGAGGCGCTCAGCAAAGGGTCTCACGGCACGGGCCTTGGCGAGAGTTGTGCGCACCCGCTTATGTTCGAAGAGGGCTTGCGCCATGTTCGCGAAGAGGGCCTTTCGGTGGCTGGCGGTTCTCGACAGGGTATAACCGGATTTGCGATGTCTCATTTGCGACCGTAATCTGGGTTAAGATACTTGTCAACATCCATGCCGAATTCAAGGTTCTTGTTGCGCAGAATTTGCGAGAGTTCGGTCAGGGATTTGCGACCGAAATTCTTGAACTTCAGCATCTCATTTTCGTCACGGCGCACCAGATCAGCAATCGTCCGGATCTTGGCCTCTTTCAGGCAGTTGGCACTCCGAACCGAAAGCTCCAAATCCTCCACAGGTTTGCGCAACAGTTTCCGGGTGCGAAGCACCTCCTCATCAATATCTTCTTCATCCTCTTTCTCGGGCTTGAGATCGAAATTGATGAAAAGCTGAATGTGATCGCGAAGGATACGGCCGGCGAAGGTCAGGGCATCTTCCGGTGCGATTGAGCCGTCAGTCCAAATTTCGAGTATCAGCCGTTCGTAGTCGGTACGCTGACCGACTCTCGTGTTCTCGACCGTGTAGGTCACATTGCGAACCGGGACAAAGATGGCGTCCAGCGGGATCGTACCGATGGGAGCGTCGGGCAAGCGGTTTTCCTCGGCCGGCACGTACCCCCTGCCCTTGCGAATGGCAAGCTCCATTTTCAGGTGGGCGTCTTTGTTCAGTGCGGCGATGTGCAGGTCAGGGTTCAGGACTTCGAAATCCGTGTTTCCGGTCTGGAGATCACGCGCCGTAAATTCGTAGGGGCCCTTGAGATCGATCGTGACTTTGTCGGGCTTCTTGCTGAGAAGCTTGAAACGGATGTTCTTCAAGT
>Ga0315548_1002792_pt1 | contig 13436 bp, 14 predicted proteins | sample SalMarSW160110MG_2_FD_202540 | JGI IMG/M metagenome (GOLD analysis project Ga0315548, IMG submission 202540) | Salt marsh sediment microbial communities from the Plum Island Ecosystem LTER, Massachusetts, United States - Salt Marsh Sediment SW1601-110 ... | reverse complement strand
TTATGAGGGCGGGCGGGTGGGAAGCGAGACAACCATTTAAAAGAGGAAATAGTCAGCGTTATGTTATACTTAAACTATGGAAAAACTGCTCTTCGGCACCGGCGGCTCTCCCCTCAGCTCCAAGACCGCCGCCACCATAGACGGCATCAAGCGCATTGCCGAACTGGGACTGGGCTGCATGGAGCTGGAGTTCGTCTACGGGGTCAGGATGGGTGAGGCCGGAGCCAGGCTGGTAGCGGAGACCGCCCGGAGCGAGGGCGTCAAACTGTCGGCGCACGGCCCCTACTACATAAACCTCAACGCCCGCGAGCCGGAGAAGGTAGCCGCCAGCCAGCAGCGGATACTGCAGACCGCCCGCATCGCCGCCGTCTGCGGGGCGCGGAGCATTACCTTCCACGCCGCCTTCCACCTCGGCGGCCCGCCGGAGAAGACCTACCGGGCGGTCAAGAAAAACCTGGCCGAGGTCCTGCACCAGCTTGAAAAGGAAAACAACCCGGTAGTAATCAGGCCCGAGGTCATGGGCAAGCCCACCGCCTTCGGCACCCTGGACGAGGTGCTAAAATTATGCACCGAGCTTAAGGGCACCGATATCTGCATGGACTTCGCCCACTGGCATGCCTACAGCGGCCAGGCCAATTCCTACGCCGAGTTCGCCTCTACTCTAGAGCAGATAAAAGAAAAACTGGGGGACCAGGCCCTGGCCGATATGCACATCCATATCTCGGGAATCGCCTACGGAAAGAAGGGGGAGCTAAAACACCTCAACCTCAAGGATTCCGACCTGCGCTATGTGGAGCTTCTCCAGGCGCTCAAGGACTATAAAGCCAGTGGGCTGGTAATCTGCGAAAGCCCCAACCTGGAAGAAGACGCCCAACTCCTCCAGGAGACCTATCACAAGCTGTAGCCCCCCGGAACGGGGCTTGCGGGCAAGAAACACGATTTTAAACCACCCCTAACATTCCCTTAACATTTACGTTGTAATATATAGCGATGAATAGCCACCCGGTACCAATTGGCCATACCGGATGGGTATTGACATTTTTCCTATTGACAGCTATTTCTGTTATAATGTAAACGCAGAGGTGAGTGAATGAAGTCAGGCTGGCTACGCAGTAGCCTAATATATATCATTATTCTGGTGGCGGTTGTCGTCCTTCTATATCAGTTTTTCCCCCTGACCCCCAAGCCAACCGAAATCGGCCTGGAAGAAGCCATCACCATGTCGCAGAACGGCCAGATTTCCAAGCTGGTCGTGGACAACGGCGAGCTGCTCATCACCACCACTACGGACATTGAGATGAAGGCCACTGTCGGCAGCCTCACCCTGGTCGAGCTTCAGGAGCTAGGGTTTGTCCTTGAAGGAATTGACTACGAGGTAAAACCGTCCGGCTTTGACTGGGGTAGCCTGCTGATAGGCTTTATTCCCCTCATTCTCTTCGGCGCCCTGCTCTTCTTCCTGTTCCGCTCGGCGCGGGGGGCTAACAATCAGGCGATGAGTTTCGGTCGCAGCCGCGCCCGGCTTTTCCCGGCCAACACCCCCACGGTGACCTTCGCCGATGTCGCCGGCGTGGAGGAAGCCAAACAGGAACTGGCCGAGGTGGTCGATTTTCTCAAGTCGCGGGAAAAGTTCCAGAAGCTGGGGGCGCGCATACCCAAGGGAATGCTGCTCATCGGCCCGCCGGGCACGGGCAAGACGCTGCTGGCCCGGGCGGTAGCCGGCGAAGCCGGGGTGCCCTTCTTCTCCATCAGCGGCAGCGAGTTCGTCGAGATGTTCGTCGGCGTCGGTGCCTCGCGTGTCCGCGACCTCTTCGACCAGGCCAAGCGCAACACCCCCTGCATTATCTTTATTGACGAGATTGACGCCGTCGGCCGCCACCGCGGTGCCGGCTTGGGCGGCGGCCACGACGAGCGGGAGCAGACCCTCAACCAGATTCTGGTGGAGATGGACGGCTTTGACACCAATACCAGCGTGATTATTCTGGCGGCCACCAACCGCCCCGACATATTAGACCCGGCCCTGCTCCGCCCCGGCCGCTTTGACCGCCGGGTGGTCCTCGACCGCCCCGATATTACCGGCCGCTCCGCCATTCTCAAGGTACACTCCAAGGGCAAGCCGCTGGCCGATTCGGTCGACCTGGAGGTGCTGGCCAAGCAGACGGTAGGTTTCAGCGGCGCCGACCTGGCCAACCTGGTCAACGAGGCAGCTATCCTGTCGGCCCGGCGGGGCAAGAAGGTTATTGAGATGGAGGAGCTTGAGGAGTCCATAGACCGGGTGATTGCCGGCCCGGAGAGGAAGAGCCGGCGGATAAGCGTAAAGGAAAAGGAAATCACCGCCTACCACGAGGCGGGACACGCCCTGGTGGCCAAGATGCTGCCCAACGCCGACCCGGTACACAAGATTTCAATAGTAGCCCGGGGCATGACGCTGGGGCACACCCGCCAGCTGCCCATTGAAGACCGCTACCTGATGACCCGCTCCCAGTTCAACGATATGATAGCCACCCTTCTGGCCGGACAGATGGCTGAGAAGCTGATTTTCAGTGAGATTTCAACCGGCGCCGCCAACGATATTAAGCGGGCCACCGAGCTTGCCCGCAAGATGGTGACCGAGTTTGGCATGAGCGATAAAATGGGCCCGCGTACCTTCGGGGATAAACAGGAAATGGTCTTTTTAGGCCGTGAAATCTCGGAGCAGAAGGACTACGGCGAAAAGGTAGCCCAGGAGATTGACGAAGAGGTCCAGGCTATCATCCAGCACGCCCATGACGAAGCTAAGCGGATTTTAACCAAAAACAGGAAAAGACTGGCCCACCTTGCCGAAAAACTGATAGCTCAGGAGACCATAGAGGGCGATGAATTAGAGGCCGCCTTTACCGAGCCCCTGGGCACCAGGAAAAAGGCGGAATCCCCAACCCCGCCCCCGGTCCAGCCAGTGGCCGAGCCCAAGGCCAAGCCGGCCCTGAGGAAAAAGGCGGCCCCCCAGATTGTCCCCAAGCAAGCCCCGCCCTCTCCACAACCGTTATGAGTGACAGCGGCGTGATTGAGATTACAAGTAAGCCAATCTCCCCGGAGCGGGTAATCAACCAGGTCAAGACCGATGGCAGTGGCTGCGTGGTTACCTACGTCGGCCTCATCCGCAACTCCTCACAGGGCAAAGCGGTGGCCTCGGTAGAGTACCAAGACACTAAAGGCAACGCCGCCGACAGGCTCAAAGCAATAGCCAGCGAAATCAGGCAGAAATGGCAGGTGGAAAACATCGCCGTATGCCACCGACTCGGCAAGCTTGAAGTCGGTGATATCAACTTTATGGTGGCGGTAGCCTCAGTCCACCGCCGGGAGGGTCTGGCCGCCTGCAGCTACGCCGTTGACCGCTTCAAGGAGCTCCTGCCCACCAAAAAGACAGAGACCTACACCGACGGCAGCACCTCGGTTACCTCCAACTAGCCCACCCTTGACACCACCCCAGCCAAGCGATAAAGTTGTAGCTAGTTCTATGCCAGAAAGCAGTTCCGGGCCAGCGGTAGAGGTAAATAAGTTATCGTTCGCCTACGGCCGTCAGCAGGTGCTCGATGAATTTTCACTGGAGGTTCCCGGCGGTATCAGCTTCGGCCTGCTCGGCCCCAACGGCGCCGGCAAAACAACCTTGATTCGCCTGCTGGTCGGCCTGCTCAAAGCCAAAGCCGGTACCATCCTCACTTTAGGCCGGAAACCCTCCCCCAAAATAGCCCACCTCATCGGCTACATGCCCCAGCTGCCCTCCCTCTACGGAGAGCTGTCGGTTATCCAGAACGTGGAGTTCTTCGCCCGCATCTACCGCCTGAGGGACAGGAAACAGAGAGCGCAGCGGGTGGAAAAGGTAATCAGGCTGGTCGATTTGTGGGAAGACCGCAATAAAAGCGTGATGAGCCTGAGCGGCGGCATGAAGCAGCGGGCCAGCCTGGCCTGTGCCATTGTCCACAATCCACCCCTCCTTTTCCTCGACGAGCCCACCGTCGGCCTCGACCCCGAACTGAGGGTTACCTTCTGGGAATATTTTTCCGCCCTGACCAGGCAGGGGGCGACCCTGATTATCTCCAGCCACACCATGGACGATGCCGCCCACTGCGACCGCCTGGCCTTCATGCGCGACGGCCGGGTTATCGCTCTGGGCTCCCCCGATGAGCTGAGGCAGGCCGCGGGACGCGCCCAAGCCACTTTGGAGGACGCCTTTCTCCACTTCGTCCGCCGCGAGGAGAAGAAGGATGTCGGCTAGCATACTGACCATCGCCAGCCGGATTATCAACCAGCTTATCCGCGACCGGCGCACCCTGATATTAATCATCGTCGTGCCCCTGGTGATAGCCAGCCTGGTCGGCGTCAGCGTCCCCGATAAGCGCATACTGGACTATACGGCTCCGGCCATACTGGCGGTGCTGATACTCTTCTTCGGCTTCCTGCTCACCGGCATCAGCTTCCTGAGGGAGCGCTCCCAGGGGACACTGGAACGGCTGATGGCGTCACCGGTCTCCCGGCTGGATATAGTGGGCGGTTACCTGCTCGGTTTCCTGCTCTTCGCCGTCCTCCAGACCATGGTTTTATTCTTCTATTTGATATACGTGCTCAATGTCAACTTCTACGGCGACCTGTGGCAGATAATCGTTTTCCAGGTTCTCATCGGCATCGGCGCCGTCTGCATGGGGACTTTCTTCTCGGTACTGGCTAAAAACGAATTCCAGATGGTGCAGTTCATTCCCATGATTATCGTACCCCAGATGTTCCTCTGCGGGCTGCTCTGGCCGGTGGAGCAGATGCCGGAATACCTGCAGTGGCTGGCCAATGTCCTGCCCATGACCTACGGGGTGTCAGGCATCAGGGCACTGATGCTGCAGGGGCAGAGCCTTCTGGAGATAGGCAAGGAAATTGGTGTTCTGGCGGCATATGCCGTGGGCCTGCTGATACTGGCCGCCGTCACCCTGCGGCGGGGTAGTGGCTAGCTCCGGCGGCTGACCACGAAGTCGGCTATCTCCACCAGCGTTTTACGGACGGGACTGGCGGGCAGCAGTTCCAACTTCCGGCGGGCCTGGTCACAGTAATCGGAGGCAACCTTGTAGCACTCCCGCTCCACTGACGAGTTGCTGACCATCTCTATAGCCCGCTTTATCTTTTCCCGCCGGGCCGCCTCGGCCATATCACGGTTAGTGAATAGCTCTTTGACCGGGTTATCTTCGGGATATTGCTCCAGTAGCAGCATCGCCGGCAGGGTAAGCGTCCCCTGGGCCAGGTCCGAGCCCACCGGCTTACCCATCTCCGCCTCGGTGCTGGTGAAATCGAGGACATCATCCACAATCTGGAAGGCGATGCCCAGGTTGGTGCCGTAGCTTTTAAGCGCCTGGACGGACTCCTCCGGGGCCTGGCTCAGGACAGCCCCCGACTCGGTGGACATGGAGAACAGGGCGGCGGTCTTGCTGGCAATCCGCTCCAGGTAGCGCTGGCGGGTCTGCTCCAGGTTAAAGGCGTCCAAGGTCTGCTTCAGCTCCCCGCTGGAGATAATCTGCAGGGTCTGGGCAAAGAGCCTGACCACCCGCAGGTTTCCGGTCATGGCGGCGAACTCCCCCGCCCTGGCGAAGAGGTAGTCGCCCAGCAGTACCGCCCGGTCTTCACCCCAGAGGCTGTTAACCGTGGGCCGGCCCCGCCGCACCGCCGAATTATCGATGGCATCGTCATGCACCAGGGTAGCGGTATGCAGCAGCTCAACGGAGGTGGCCATGGGCAGGAGCCGGTCGAGGTCGTAGTTATAGAACCTGGCCGATAGAAAGGTAAGCGCCGGCCGGATGGCTTTACCGCCGAGCAGGATATGCCTCAGCAGCTCGGCCAGGCCGGGAAAATCGACCTCGGTGACCGCCTTTATCTGGCCCTCTACCCTGGCTAAATCTTGCTCAACCGACTGATAGATGTCTTTAAGCTCCAAGCCTCTCTCCTTCTAGCCAAGCGGCAGACGGAAAAGCTCTATGGTATTCCGGGCGGCGCCATCGGCCACCACCTCGGTTGATACCTGCCTGACCTGGGCTACCTTCTCGGCGGTAAGGGCGATATAGGCCGGTTCGTTGCGCTTCCCCCGGTGGGCCTGAGGGGCTAAGAACGGGGCATCCGTCTCCAGCACGAGGCGGTCCAGGGGAAGCTCTCTGGCCACCTCCACCAGCTCCCCCGCCGAGGGGTAGGTCACCGAGCCGGCCAGAGAGATATAAAAACCAAGCTCAATATAGCGCCGCGCCATGGCGATGTCACCGCTGAAGCAGTGGATAACCCCCCGCCTGCTGTCGGCAGGGGCGGCCTTCACCCAGTTGCTTAATATATCAAACACCTCTTCATGCGCCTGGCGGCAGTGCACCACCACCGGCAGGCCTAATTCACCGGCCAGGTCAAGCTGCTTTTGAAAAACCTCTAGCTGGCTTTTCCGCGGCGACAGGTTGCGGTAAAAGTCGAGCCCGATTTCGCCGATAGCCACCACCCGCCAATCTCTGGTTAAATCGGCCAGAGATTTAAGGTCGCCCTCTTTCATCCTGGCCGCCTCGTGGGGGTGAAAGCCCACCGCCACGAAGACGTCGTCATACTTTCCGGCCATCTCCAGAGACTTGCGGCTCGATTCGGCGTCCAGCCCCACGTTTATCACCGCCCTCACCCCCCGCTCTCTGGCCCGGGCCAATACCCGGTCGCGGTCCTGGTTAAATTCAGGTAAATCGATATGAGCGTGCGAATCTATCAGCAATTGACCTGCCCCAGCCGGGCTGTCTCCTCCTCAACCAGCTCGTCGTCCAGCTTGGTAAACAGGGGTTCGGGCTCGCCCAGCTTCTGCCCCGCCGGCAAATCCTGCCAGTTCCAGCCGTAATCTTCTACCCTGCCCGCAAAGCCGAGATATTCGTGTACCTTCTGGGAACTGAAGGGCAAAAAGGGATACAGCATCGTTTTTAGCTGAGAAATTACGTTGAGGGCTACATACAGCGAGTTAGCCGCCGCCCGCCGATCCTCCTTGATTACCTTCCAGGGCGACTCTTCATCGAGGTAACGGTTTGCCTGGTGGGCTACGGACATAGCTATAGTTAAGGCCAGCTTAAAATGGCACTGGGAAATATTAGTGTCCACCTCTTTAAACTTGGCAAAGGAGCCTATTTCTAACGGTGTTGGTTTTCTTTCCTTAATACTGCCGATACCCATGTCATCACAAGCGGGCACACAGCCGTTAAAATTCTTATATACGAAGGTAAGCACTCTATTAACCAGGTTGCCGTAGGTAGCCACCAGCTCGTCGTTGTTGCGGCGGAGGAACTCCCGCCAGGAAAAATCGGTGTCCCCGTTTTCGGGCATATTTATCGATAGCAGGTAGCGCAGCGGGTCGGGGTCGTAGCGGGAAAGGTATTCGGGCAGCCAGACCGCCCAGTTGCGGCTGGTGGAGAGCTTCCTGCCCTCGATGGTCAAAAACTCGTTGGCCGGCACGTCGTAGGGGAGGTTAAGCCCCCCGTAGCCCATCAGCATCGCCGGCCAGATTATGGTGTGGAAAGGTATGTTGTCCTTGCCGATGAAATAGTAGCTCCTGGCTTTATCATCCTCCCAGAAAGAGCGCCACCCCTCCCCGTCCCCTTTTGCTTTGGCCCACTCTTTAGAGGCCGATAGATAGCCGATAACCGCCTCGAACCAGACATAGATGCGCTTGTCCTCGTAGCCCTTGACCGGCACCGCCACCCCCCAGTCGATGTCGCGGGTGATGGCCCGGTCGCGGAGCCCCTCCTTCAGATAGCGCTTGGTGAGATTAATCACGTTGGGCCGCCAGTGTTTTTGCTTTTTTACCCAGTCGTTAAGCTGTCTCTGGAAGTCGGAGAGCTTGAAGAAGAAGTGCTCCGAGTCCTGGAACTGGGGAGTACCGCCGCATAAACGGCAGCGGGGGTCTACCATCTCCCCCGGGTTCATCGGCTTGCCGCAGTCGTCGCACTGGTCGCCGCGGGCGTTGGTCGAGCCGCAGAAGGGGCAGGTGCCCTCGATATAGCGGTCGGGCAGGTAGCGCCGGCACTGGGGGCAGTAGGGCTGGGAAACGGTGGCTTTATAGATATAGCCCCCCTCCATCAGCTTGAGGAAGATGTCCTGGGTGACCTTGGCGTGGTTTTCGGTGCCGGTGGTGGTGAACAGGTCGAAGGAAATGCCCAGCCGCCGCCAGGATTCGAGGAACTCCCGGTTATAGCGGGCGGCTATCTCCCCCGGCTTTTTCCCCTCCTGGTCCGCCCTGAGGGTTATGGGCGTGCCGTGCTGGTCCGACCCCGATACCATCAGCACCTGGTTCCCCTTGATGCGGTGGTAGCGGGCAAAGATATCGGCGGGCAGGTAGGCCCCGGCAATCTGCCCCAGGTGCAACGAGCCGTTGGCATAGGGCCAGGCTACCGCCACCAGAATTCTCTCACTCATACTATACTTCTTTAGACTAGGTCTTTTCCGGAAAAAAGGTAAGCACCCGCTCACCCTTGTCGTCGGTATAGCGGGCGTAACCCTTATTCAGGCAGCAGTCGGTGCACAGACAGGATACCTTACCTTCCTCCTCCTCGATGAGCAGGTAACGCTCGGGATATGGTATCGGGCGCTTACACCCGCTGCACTGGACATCACCTAAAGATATACCGCCACGGCGCACTGGCAAACCCTCCTTACTTTAGTTCAAGCCAGGCCTGATACAGCTCTTTCCGTGATAGGCCGGTCTCGGCGGCCATCCTGGCCACCGCTTCTTTAGCCCCCGCCCCCAACCCCTTCATCTCACCAAGTCGTTCCTTTATCTCATCGGTCAGCTGCGGCCTCTCCGGCTCCCGGCTGCCCTCGATAACCAGGGTAAACTCACCCCTGGGCGCGGTAAAACGCTCTATAGCCCCGCTTACCGTGCCCCGGAAGACCTCCTCGTGGAGCTTGGTCAGCTCCCGGCAGACGGCGATTTTTCTATCGCCCAGTACGGCCAGTATATCCTTCAGGGCCGCCGGCAGGCGGTGGGGAGCTTCAAAGACAACTATGGTAGCCGGCTCACCGGCGACTTCCTGCAACTGGCGCCGCCGGGCAACGGCCTTAGTGGGCAGGTAGCCCAGGTAGCGGAACTGCCCGGTGTCCAGCCCGGAGACGGCCAGTGCCGTGATAACCACCGATGGCCCCGGGATGGGAACCAGGGGAATACCCCGCTGGCTGACCGCCACGATAAGCTCATATCCTGGGTCGGAGATGCCGGGCATGCCGGCGTCGGAGACCAGGGCCACGTCCCCCTCTTCAAGGCAGTCCAGGATATAGTCCAGCTTGGACAGCTTATTGTGCTCATGATAGCTGGTGGTCGGGGTCTTGATGTCGTAGGCGTTGAGCAGCTTCCGGGTTCGGCGGGTATCCTCGGCCGCAATAAGCTTAACCTCACGCAGGGTTCGCAGGGCACGCAAAGAGATATCCTCCAGGTTACCGATCGGGGTAGCCACAATATAAAGAGGCATGGTCTGTTCTCTCCCCGGTTCCGCTATTATAACCTATAGGCAACTGCCCGTCTACTTTAGTGTTTTTATCTTTACCCGCCCGCCCCTTTAATAGTTCTCTTTCTCCCCATACCCACCCGCCCAAAAAGGCTTCGCCTCTTTGCATCTCTATAACCCCACCCCCAAGCGGAAATTTTTAGAGGTATCACCTCTTAGGGCGGGAGGGTGGGAAGATAAACGCACGCTAGAAACAAGACCAAACCCCCTTAGCCTCAACTTACCATAACGCTAAAAACAAATCCCAGCCTCGGCCCGTGCCTGAATTGTTTCCCCCATTTTTTTAGCGCTGTTTTTGTCGCTTACCACTAACTAACTTCCTTGACTTTGAATAGCCCAGTTGCTATAGTTCTAGTTTAAGAAGGTGTAAAATGGCCAGACCGAAATTCAGGGAGCTGCGGCGCTCATACGGCTTTGACGAGGTAGCCATCGTCCCCGGTAACATCACCGTCAACCCCGACCAGACCAACATTGACCTTAAAATAGAGGGCTTCACCCTGGCCATCCCCATACTGGCCTCGGCTATGGACGGCGTGACCGATGTCAGGACGGCCGTTATCATGAGCCAGCTGGGCGGGCTGGGGGTTCTCCACCTGGAAGGGGTGCAGACCCGCTACGATAACCCCGATGAAGTCCTGGCCGAGATTGCCCGCGCTCCCGCCTCGGAAATCACCCCCCTCCTCCAGAAGGTCTATTCGGCACCAATCAAGGAAAACCTCATCGGCGAAAGGATTCAGGCCATTAAAAAGGCGGGGGCGGTCTGCGCCGCTTCGGTAACGCCGGCCAACACCAAGCGCTTTGCCCCTCTCACCCACGAAGCCAAAGCCGATATACTGGTGGTAGCCTCCACGGTGACCACCGCCCGGCACACCTCCAAGAGCTACGAAGGGCTGATTTTCCCCAAGCTGCGCAAGCTGGTGCCGATTCCGGTTATCGTCGGCAACTGCGTCAGCTACAGCGCCTGCCTGGAACTGATGGAAACCGGCATCTCAGCGGTTCTGGTGGGAGTGGGACCGGGGGCGGCCTGTACCACCCGGCAGGTGCTGGGTGTCGGTGTCCCCCAGATAACAGCCACCATGGACTGCGCTCAAGCTAGGGACGATTACCTCCGTCAATCGGGAAGGTATGTGCCCATCATCACCGACGGCGGCTTCCGCAACGGCGGAGACATCTGCAAGGCCGTCGCCGCCGGGGCTGACGGCGTCATGCTGGGCTCGGTGCTGGCTCAGGCCAAGGAGGCACCGGGGCTGGGCTATCACTGGGGCATGGCCAATCCCCACCCGGCACTGCCCCGGGGTACGCGGATAAAGGTAGGCACGACAGGAACGATGGAGCAGATTTTATTCGGCCCGACCTCGGTCACCGATGGCAGCCAGAACCTGGTGGGAGCCTTACGCACCGCTCTGGGTATATGCGGGGCACGCAACATCAAGGAAATGCATAAAGCGGAAATGGTCATCGCCCCGGCCATTACCACCGAGGGCAAGTCCTGGCAGATGGCCCAATCCGGCCCCTAAAGGCTACTCCTCTTCTTCCTCTTCGGATACGGTACCCATCCCCCCACCGATGCGGGGCAGCAGAGGCCCGGCCTTAGTCTTCTTTCCCACTGACGGTGAGGGAAGTTTATCCAGCATCTGGCGTATCTCAGCTACTCTCCCCCCAGTCCCAGCCTTGACCACCACCCCCCTCGCCCCGGCCTCGCCAAGCGCTCCGAGCTCAGCTGCGGTCACCTGCGGGGGCACCGAAACCAGCAGCGGTTTGTTCAAAATATTGGCACAGCGCTGGAAGAGCATAAGGTCACGCCAGGTCAGCAGTGGCTCATCTCCAGCGGTAACAAACACCGCGTCCACCGGCAGGTCGTCAACCGCCTTGAGTAAGCCCGGCTCTAATGACGGCTCAACCTCCAGGACTTTGCCCGGCTCTTTATCATCAAGCATTGCCAGCAAGGTCCTTTCGGACGTAAAAACGATGAAATCAGCCGCCACCTTGCCTATCCCCTCCCTGCCAACCTCTTTCAGCCAGCCGCCCCAGGGAATGTCAGGCACCACCTTAGATGCTTGCTGCAGAGCCTTAGCCCCGGAGCTTAATTTAGCCATCACCAACAGCCCGGCGTCGGCGCCGGCCACAATATCAGCCAGGTGTTCGGCATCAGCCTGGGCAACCACCGCCACCAGCAGCATCCTGGGTTTAGACGCCACCGTCGTAGTCGCCCGGAAACCCATCGGCTGCCCGGCCGTTGATGCCTGCTTCAGTTTATCGATAAACCGGCTCATTCGGGTTGCCCTGTCGCTCACATTCTACAGACAAACTGCTTCCTCGTCAATTGGCATCAGGTTGTGTCTGGCTGCATTGATGAACTAGTCAGAAAATCCCAGAATCCCTGAATTGAAGGAGTCGAATTTTATCTGAGCAAAAACACCCCACTCCAATTAGAGCAACGAAGGTATTGACAAAATCTCAAAAAGACCTTACTCTGTAGGATAACTTTGAGGAAATTTCAGTTCTCTGACGCGCCAGCAAAATTCCGCGTGGGTAATTATATAGACAACTATGAAAAAGCAATTATGAAAGTGAAGAGTGCTATATGGAACTGATACTAGCAACGTCAACCAACTTCTTGATATTGGCATCGATGTACATACTGGTGGCGTTGGGTTTTGCTTTCCTCTTCAATATGCTGCGGATACTCAATTTAGCCCATGGCGCCATATACATGGTTGGCGGTTACATCGGACTGTCATTTATAATGATACTGGGCTTCAACCAGTGGATAGCCCTACTGGTGACAACATTAATAATAGCCGCCTTTGGATTATTCCTGGAGAAGTTCAGTTTCCGCCCCTTTGTCGGGGATTTCAACCGCGTCGTAATGGTATGCGTCGCCATTGCAGTAGTTCTACAGACCGCGGTAAATATTATAGCCGGAACCAAAACGCTGGCTCTACCACCCTTTGTCGAGGGGGTCCTCAGGGCGGGAACTTTTTCGGTCAGCTATGAGAGAATTGTAACCTTCGCTATTGGCGCTGCCCTCCTGGGGCTAGTAGTCTGGTTCGTAAACCGAACCAGGTGGGGCCAGCAGATGCAAGCTATTGCCCAGGACATGGAGGGAGCCTACCTGCAGGGTATTAATGTCCACCGCGTTTCGGCTCTGGCCTCTTTTATAGGTTGTGGCTTAGCGGCAGTAGCCGGATGCCTTATGGGTGCTTATTTGCGCTTGGGTCCTTATATGGGGGATGCCATGCTTATAAAAGCACTTATCCTGGTCATCCTGGCCGGAATAGGCAGCGTCAGCGGTATCTTGGTCACCGGGCTTATCCTGGGGGCCCTAGATGCGGCATTGCCCGTGTTAGTACCCGGCGCTGGCAGTGATGCCATTACTGTTGGTATAGTCATTGTCCTTTTACTAATCCGACCCCAGGGTTTCTTCGGCTATGAGATGGAGATGTGAGCTAGTACCGTATTAAGAAAGAATATAGATATATATGAGCGATAATCAGCTTCCTAATCCGGCAACTTCTAAACCGGCAACAGGTCATGGTAAATGGACCAAGCCAGCTGTTGCAGCTGGCGTAGTAGTCATCATAGCCATATTACCGCTACTACTCACCTCCCCATATATGTTGCATATTTTTATCCTTACCTTCATTTACACTATTGCCGCGGTTAGCCTGCGCACGATACTTACTTCGGGCCAGTTCCCCCTCGCCCATGGCGCTTTTATGGGCATTGGCGCTTTTAGCGCCGCCATGATAGCCAAATGGCTCGGCTGGTCACCCTGGCTCACCATCCCGCTAGGGGGATTGATAGCCATGGGCATCGGTATGCTAATAGGCTACCCATTTGCCAGACTGAGGACTCTCTACTACGCTATGGGCAGCCTGTTCTTTGGAATGGGGATAATCTACGTAATCTGGGCCGGTG
>Ga0315548_1002791_pt1 | contig 13437 bp, 9 predicted proteins | sample SalMarSW160110MG_2_FD_202540 | JGI IMG/M metagenome (GOLD analysis project Ga0315548, IMG submission 202540) | Salt marsh sediment microbial communities from the Plum Island Ecosystem LTER, Massachusetts, United States - Salt Marsh Sediment SW1601-110 ... | reverse complement strand
AGATACTTCTTGTGCGCGTAATCGACAAACGTATCACTTGGCTCATCGATTATAACTGTTGTTTGGCCTGTCTCGGCATCGACCTTTATTACCCTGACTAACTGATGGCCCCTCTGGTTATAATAAAAATAAAAACTTTTACTATCCGGCGTCCAGTGCCAGTCTTCTGTCTGGTAAAATGGATTCGGGAAAAACTTATCATCAATTTTTATCTGTTTTTTCCCATCGATATGGAAAAGGCAGGGCTTGCTGATAGTAATCGCATCGCCGGGCTTTTCGTATTCCATTTGTTCGTATTTCGGCTGAACCTGGTCCGGCGGCGACGACTGCACATAATGCACTATCCATTTGGGTTTCGGCTTGACAATATTAGTTATAAGCTTTTTCGAATCGGGCGACCACAAAACGCGATGTGAATAGTTATAATCCGGATTACCGTCATTTGTTAGTCGATAAATCTCATCAGTCAGCGTTGAACGCATATATAAATCATAATCTTTAACAAAAGCCTCCCATTGCTCATCAGGCGACTTAATGCCTTCATTTGGGTCAGGCCGTTGCCCTTGCCCTCCAAATTCCCCTCTTCGGCCTCGCCATCTTCCTCTCCGCTCAGGTCTTCTTTCTTCGGGTACACCTGTTTTGATTTTCCCCAATTCGTATGAAGACAAATTTATCTTCCAGATGGTATCACCAACCTGGAACTCCATCGCATTTGCATCATCGACGAACTTAATCGAATAGAAAGGCAGCTTCTCTGCTGTATATTCAGTTCCGGTTTGCTCTGTTATCGCCTTTGCCAGCCTGGCGTGGTCAAAGGCTTTTTGCTTTATACCTTTTTCGGCATCAACCAGGATAAATTCTTTCGTATCATCCCGCAGCTCATTTCTGTACCAGAATTTCGGTTCATCACCTATCCAATTCGGATCGATGGACTCCTTATAAACAAGACCTCGAAATTTCCTTCGTAGTCTGTCAGCTTCTCTGTAGTCTTCACGGGTAATTGCCGATGTTCTTGGGAGGTAAAGGCCTAACAAAAAAGTAGCAATAATTGCAGCGTAAAAAGTTTTTTTTGCATTCATCACTTTCTCCTTTCAGAAGTAATTAAAAAATTATCATCCTCCGCCCGCTGCAGGTGGAAAGATAAAAACAGTATCATCCTCTGACAATACCGTGTTGATATCACTTTGCCTGCCGTTAACAGCGATTAGCCTGACCTGTTTTTCAGGCAGGCCCAGCTCTTTGACAACGTCCAAGACTGTGACTCCTTCTTTTATCTCTGTCTTGCCGTCATCGCCCTCTTTTGAATATTCGGCGAAAATCGACATCAGCTTAACATTCACCTTCATAAACACAAATCTCCAATCAGGCTAATGCCAGGCGAGCAAGAGTTTGCCTGGTAGGTTCGCCATTAAGTCCCCAGCCCCGCAGTTCGTAATAATCTTCCATCAACTCCTTAAATGGAATAACTTTACCTGCCCGGAAACCAGCCTTTGCAGAGTTATACATCTTTTTAGGTATCTGGTCTGTCTTACCATTATATCCATCGCGAATATTCAAAAGTCTCTGGAGATTAAAGATACGTTCTCCTGCCAGCATTAAATCTTTAACAGAATAGTCCCAGCCTGTAATCGCATTAAACAGCTTCGCCAAATCGGTCAGTGACCAGCTCCCGCCATCGACCATAAACATACAAAGGACAAGCGAATTGACCAGGCCGCCAAGGTCCTGGCATTTAACAGCGACAAGACTCTGGTTTTCCCTTTCAAAAAATTTTACACAGCCCTGGTTCACTCCTACTTCAGGCATAAAGAAACCGCCCATCTCGACATCTTCGCAGGGACCCCTGAAGTGACAGGCTCCGCGTGTCCCTGTCGCGTATGTCGGCGCAAGCGAAATACAGGAGCGTGCATCATGAGCCGGAAAATCGAGTCCCTTGCAGTGGACTACTCTTTCGACAGCTTTCGGGCCAATCTTTTCAGCAGCCTTCAGAGTACCCTCCGCAAAAAGTGCTCCGAAACCTTCATTATTACCGATAAGCTCGCATAATTTGAGAAAAACTTCTGTATCACCAAACTTTATCTCCATCCCGCTGGTATCTTTTTTTGTGATGAGTTCCTGCTCGTAGCAATCCATAGCAAAGCCGACCATAGCCCCAAGTGAAATGGTATCCACGCCGAGACGGTTCGCTATGTCATTGCCCATCGCGACTACCTTCGGGTCGCTAATCATAAGATTAGTGCCCATCATACCGAGTGTTTCATACTCAGGCCCCACACCCTCATAGACGCATTCGGCAGGCTCGGTAATTTTTATTTTACGGTGACATCCAATGGGACAGTAGCTGCAGGGCCAGGGTTTCGCATTCAGAATCTTTGTATAGTTCGGCGCACCAAGTGTTTTTGCGCCTTCCGGCCAGACGTCACCATCCCAGTACTTAATCGGCATATCGCCGAGACCTTCCGCTGTTTCGCAAAGAACCGGCGTGCCGTGCTCTCTAAATTTGTTCTCTTTTACGTTTTTATGTATTAAAAGCCGGTACTCTTTTATAAGCTGCTTCGTTTTATCGCTGTCGGCAACCGGCACTGTCGTTGTGCCCTTAACTGCAACAGCTTTTAAGTTTTTGCCGCCCATAACAGCGCCGAGCCCGCCTCTGCCTGCAAAGCTGTGCTTGTCCATAGCCACGCAGGCAATAGCAACCTTGCGCTCCCCTGCCGGCCCTATACACGCGACGGCAGCTTTTTTATCGCCAAGCTCGGCTTTTATTGCATCATCGGCTTGGTAAGTATCTTTGCCCCAAATCTTTGACGCATCTTTTATCTCAACGTTGTCATCATTTATATAGATATAAACCGGCTTATCTGCTTTGCCTTTGATAACCAGTGCATCGTAACCGCAGTCTTTGAAATTCGGCCCCCAGTCCGCTCCTCCTGCGGTATCGGCGAAGGTTCCTGTTATTGGTGAATTGCTTATGATGCTGAATTTAGCTCCACCGGCAATAGCCGGCCCCTGAAAAGGCCCGGTCGCAAAGATAAGAAGGTTCTTCGGGTCATACGCATTCGTTTTGCCGGTTAATTCTTTCTGAAGAATCCAGGCACCGAGACCCGCGCCACCGATGAATTTTTTCAGTACATTCTCCTCTAATCCAATGACATTCGATTGTTTATTCGTTAAATCAACCCGTAAAATTTTCTGCCAGTATCCATTCCCCACTTAGAAACTCCTTAGAAAAAAACACGGTTTTTTCTTTAAATATATTTTATTTTAACTCTTTTGGGCCCCAAAATCAATCTTCGTTTAACTATGTTATCATATATTAAGGAAGATTATAGGCAGGCGATATTTAGCTGTTTTGCAGCGGCTGTCTCGTCGGGCCTGCTGACAGGCGTTGTTACCGGCGCCGCTTTTACCTTTTCCGGCTCAGTCTCGGCCAACTTAGCAATCTCAATCATAGCATCAATAAATGCATCGAGCGTCTCTTTGCCTTCGGTTTCGGTCGGCTCAATCATTATTGCCTCATTGACTATTATTGGAAAATATATAGTCGGCGGATGAAAACCCCGGTCAATAAGGGCCTTTGCAATATCAACCGTATGTACACCATTATCAAGCATCTTCTTCGTAGGCTTGAAAACGCATTCGTGCTTGCATATACAGTCGAAAGCGATATCGTAATACGGTTTTAACTTTTCTCTTATATAATTGGCATTAAGAACTGCATTCTCCGCTACTCTTGCAAGACCTTCGGCGCCCTGCATCAGCATATATACATAAGCCTTTAAGACCACAGCGAAGTTTCCATAAAAAGGTGCGATATAGCCTATCGATTTCGGCCTGTTATATTCAAGTGCATAGGTTCCGACACCGCTTTTTACAACAATTGAAATGGGCAGAAAATCGAGCAGCCTTTCAGTAACTCCTACCGGCCCGGCGCCGGGTCCGCCTCCGCCGTGCGGGGTGGCGAACGTCTTATGCAGATTAAGATGGACGATGTCAAAACCGAAGTCGCCCGGCCTGGCCTTGCCGATTATCGCATTCATATTCGCGCCATCATAATAAGCTATACCATCGACGCTGTGGATTAAATCGCAAATCTGTTTTATATCGGGATTAAAAATGCCAAGCGTATTCGGGCAGGTAAGCATAAGCCCCGCAACATCATCATCGATTGCCCTTTTGAAAGATTCGAGACACATCACACCTTTATCATCGGTCGGGATTGATTTGACCCTAAAACCTGCAATCGCAGCCGAAGCAGGGTTTGTACCGTGACCGCTGTCGGGGATCAGCACTGTCGTCTTTTTATTACCCTTGTCTTTATGATACGCAGCCATAATCATAATGCCGGTCAATTCACCGTGTGCCCCTGCCATCGGCTGCATAGTAAAGCCGGCCATCCCTGTAATCTCACGAAGCAGAATATCAGTTTCATAGAGCACCTGCAAGGCTCCCTGAGTAAGCAGGCTGCCCTGCCGTAGCTGCGGCAATAACGGATGAATATGCGTAAAGGCCGGGTATGAAGCGATACGCTCCGATACCTTAGGATTATATTTCATAGTGCAAGAACCGAGCGGATAAAAGTTTGTATCGACACCGAAATTTCTGCGTGACAACTCTGTAAAATGCCTTATTACATCAATCTCACTTAGCTCTGGCAGCTCTGCCACCTTCTCACGCAGCAAACTACTTCTAATATTTATCGTTGTCGGCACATCGCTGGGAATAATGCGAACGCCCTCTCTGCCTGCCACAGACTTTTGAAAAATCAGCTTCATAAAATACTTTCCAGCGCTTCCGCAAACATATCGATTTGCTGCTTTGTCCGTTTCTCGGTGACACAAACAAGCAGTGAATTCTCCATACCGCTGTAATATCTGCCAAGAGGAAAACCTGCTGCGAATCCTTTTTCCACCAGTTTATTTATCACCTCATCAGCCTCACAGGGCAAATCAATCACAAATTCGTTGAAAAACCACTTCGATTCAAAACGAGCCTTTACCCCCCGTATAGCAGTTAAACGCTGATATGCATAGCTGGCCTTATCGGCACAGAGCTGCGCAGTTTTTTTCAGGCCTTCTTTGCCCAGCAGCGATAAATAGACCAGGGCTGTCAATGCGCACAAGGCCTCGTTCGAGCATATATTCGAGGTGGCTTTGTCCCTTCGAATGTGCTGCTCTCTCGCCTGAAGCGTCAGAACAAACGCACGCCTGCCTTCTCTATCAACCGTCTGGCCAGAGATTCTGCCGGGCATCTTTCGCACATACTTCATTCGCGTCGCCATAAATCCCAGGTAAGGGCCGCCGAAATTCATCGGCATACCGAGGCTTTGTCCCTCTCCGACGACAATATCGGCTCCCATCGAACCCGGCGTTTTTAATATTCCCAGCGAAATCGGATAGCAGGACATAATCAGCAGTGCACCTGTTTTATGAGCAGCCTGGGCAATGTCACTGAAATCATCGATACAGCCGAAAAAGTTTGGATTCTGCACAATCACCGCTGCTGTTTTGCTGTCGATTTTTTCAAGTATTTGCTCACGATTGACCAGACCGCCAAGACAGGGAATTTGTACAAATTCTATTTCCAAATTTATACTGTATGATTTTAACATTGTTCGGTAAATGGGATTGACGGTTTCATCAATTATAATTTTATTTCGCCGCGTTATGCGCATTGCCATCATCATCGCCTCGTAAATGGCAGTCCCGCCGTCATAGAGCGATGCGTTTGAGACCTCCATATCTGTGAGCCTGCAAATCATCGACTGGAATTCGTAAATTGCCTGCAGCGTCCCCTGCGACAGTTCCGGCTGATACGGTGTGTAGGCCGTATAAAATTCACTGCGGGAAATAACAGAATAAACTGCCGCAGGTATGAAATGGTCATACACCCCTCCGCCTAAAAAGCAGGTAAGATTGATTGAATTTTTAGCGGCGATTTCAGCAAGCCGGTTCCTAACCTGCTGTTCGGAAAGACCGCCCGGCAGATTGAAATCCGAGTATCGCAAATCAGCCGGTATGTCGGAAAACAAATCATTCATCGTCAGGCCGATATCGGCCAGCATTTGTTTGCGCTGCTCTTCGGTATTGGGAATAAAGGGCATAGACAATCATTCCTTGCATAATTCACAAACCATAAGGCTTAACAAATATGATGAGATACTTCATCTAACTCAAAACTAAAGCTCAAGAACTCAAAACTTTCAATGAGAGTGTTGGGACTCGAACCCAAGACCTACGGCTTAAAAGGCCGTTGCTCTACCAGCTGAGCTACACTCCCAAAACAGCTTTGTTTCAAAAAGGCGTAAGATAACAGCTTTTACCGCAGCTTGTCAAATGTTTTGAAAACTAAATTCTACAAAAAGTAAAAGCCGATTGTACTCTTCGGTTCGACCTTGTATATTTGATTATAGCCGTTAACATATTTAATGTATATGGATACTTTATTCAAAACACCAAATCTATCATGAGCAAGAGAGTTTATAATATCAAAATAGGTACTTCAGGCTGGTATTATGACCACTGGAGAGAGCGTTTTTATCCCGAGGACGTGCCGAAGAATAAATGGCTGACTTACTACGCAAAACATTTCGATACCGTCGAGATAAACAATACCTTCTACAATTTGCCAAGAACAAAGACCGTCGAGAACTGGTTCAAGCTTGCACCGAAAAATTTCCTCTATGCTGTAAAAGCAAACCGTTTTATTACCCATATCAAACAGCTCAATGAGCCGGCTGAGCCGCTTGAGCGATTCTTCGAAATTATCAATTTGTTAAAACACAAGCTCGGACCCGTTCTTTATCAGCTTCCGCCGAGCTCTCACAAAGACCTCGATAAGTTAAAAAACTTTTTAATCCTTCTACCCGAAAAAACAAAATCCGTTTTCGAGTTCAGGCACGAAAGCTGGTTTTCGCAGGACACCTACAAACTGCTCGAAAAGCATAACGCCGGTTTTTGCGTACACGACATGCCGGGAATAAAAACGCCGCTGGCAGTTACCGGGGATATGATATATATTCGCTTTCACGGCTCGACGGGAAGATACGAAAGCAATTATACAGAATCGATGCTCGGCAAATGGGCAGACTGGATTAAAGAACAAAAGGTCAGGAAAACCTATGTTTATTTTAACAATGACTACAATGCTTATGCAGTATATAATGCCAAGACACTGACACAGCTTCTCAAGGGATAATCATAAATTACAGTTGCACTACGAGGTTTGTTTATGGATATTCATAATCTCGTCAGCTTTTCAGGCATATTTATCCTGCTCGGCGTTGCCTGGCTGATTTCAGGTGACAAAAAAAATATGAATTTTCGGCTTATCCTCTGGGCTGTCGGCCTGCAGCTCGCATTCGCATTCTTTATTTTTGTTGTCCCCGCAGGCTCGAAACTATTTCTCGCTGTAAACGACGTGGTGGTAAAAATTCTCGAGTCTGCAACTGCAGGTGCGAAATTTGTCTTTGGGCCCCTCGCACTTGCGCCTGGCCAGACAAACGAGCAAGGTGAAAAGTCAATCGGATTCATCCTCGCATTTCAGGCCTTTCCGACCATTATCTTTTTTTCGGCACTAATCTCAATTCTGTATTACCTTAAAATTATGCCCTTAATCCTCAAAGGATTCTCTTTCGTTTTTACAAAACTGATGAAAATCTCCGGCGCAGAATCACTGGTAGCCGCGAGCAATATCTTCGTCGGAGTTGAGTCAAATCTTACCGTCAAACCGTATCTGGCAAAAATGACACGTTCGGAGCTTTGCACCATTCTCACTGCCGGTATGGCAACGGTAGCATCGAGCGTATTAGCTCTTTATGTTATTAGCCTTCAGAATCAATTTCCCACAATCGCAGGACATCTGGTCTCTGCCTCTTTACTTTCAGCGCCCGCTGCCGTTGTTATGTCTAAAATTATCCTGCCTGAAAAAGAAACACCCGAAACGCTCGGAATAAAAGTTCATCCCTTCTATGAAAAGGATAACAGCTTTTTCGAAGCAGTTATCAACGGCTCATACTCAGGCGTAAAGATGATTGTCGGCATAGTTGCCCTTTTGATTGCTGTTCTGGGCCTTGTTGCTCTTGCCGATATGATTTTGTTATCTCTCGGTTCAGGCATCAATTCAGTTTTTGAAACGCAGCTTGATTTGTCACTAAAAACACTTATGGGCTATGTATTTTATCCTTTCACATTAGTTATCGGCATTCATCCCGCTGACGCCCCGGTTATTTCCCGGATAATCGGCGAGAGAATAATCGTTACCGAGGTCGTATCTTATAAGGATTTGGCAACCGCTCTCGAACAGGGCCTGGTTGTCGATAAACGCTCTGCTGTTATCACAACCTACGCCCTTTGCGGTTTTGCACATTTTGCCTCGATGGCTATATTTGTCGGCGGCATCTCGGCACTGGTACGTCAAAGAACGAAAGATTTGGCTGCCGTGGCTTTGCGGGCCCTGATAGCGGCAACTTTAGCCTGCCTGATGACAGCCTGCGTTGCAGGCACTTTTTTCACCGAAAAATCAATACTTTTATCTTAAAACTACACCGAATTCGAACCTGCCGACGTAATTCCCTAATTCCTCTATATCTTCATAGAATTCTATTGACTTTTACATTACAAAACGAATATAATGCAGCGTTATATTTTAAGGTACGCGTAGTCCTTATGTGAAATTTGGTTCAACCCACAAACATTCAACACTATTCATAATTTTTGAGGAGGTATCAAGATGTCGAAAAAATTCATTGTTTTTTCAGTAATGGCCGTTCTTTGTTGCCTTGCTGCCAACAGTATGGCGATAACAGACGACGCCGACATCCTCTATGTCGGTCTCGGCGAGGAATACACACTCGACGGCACACACTCATATAATCAGTATGTTAATATCGAAGGAACGTTGTATGTCACCGGCTATAACGGCTCAGGAACAACAGGTACACTTGAGCTGATTGCGCCTGAGATTGCCGTCTCAGGTACTATCAACGGTAACGGCCGCGGTTATCGCACTGCAGAAGGTCCTGGCGCCATCGACACTTACCCGGGTGGCGGCGGTGCCTACGGCGGCAATGGCGGTGCAAGCGGCTGGGGAAATCCCGGCGGCACGGCCTACGGCACGGCTGACGGCTCTGACATCCAGATGGGTTCGGGTGGTGCCAATCAGACCCTTGGCGTAGGAGGACCGGGCGGAGCGTCGGTGAGTTTGTTCGCCGATACCTTGACCATTAGCGGCTCGATTATATTTAATGGTAATCAGGGTTCGGATGTCACGGAGTGGGGAGACGGCGGCGGTGGCGGCGCCGGTGGCGGAATATTGATCGATACGACAAGCGCCACGATTTCCGGAACGCTCTCTGCCAATGGCGGCAGAGGCGGCAACAGTGTAGAACGAAGAGGCGGCGGTGGCGGCGGAGGCGGAAGAATAAAAATATTTTACGCATTATCACTCAATACCGGAGGTGCAACTATTACATATAGCGGTGGTGCCGGAGGCATCGGGGGTTGGCCTGCCAACGGCGCTGCAGGAGAAGCTGGAACATACTACACTGAACAAATAATTGTCGATAACGATGATTACCTTATCATACCATTTGGACTAACGTACAATCTCGATGGAAGTCATTCGTACAATATTCTTGTCCAGATAGACGGTACTCTTGAAGTAAATGCTTACAACGGAAGCGGCACAACAGGAACGGTTGAGCTTGAGGCACCCGAAATTACTGTCAGCGGTCTCATTAACGCCAACGGAAAGGGCTACAGGCAGAACGAAGGCCCCGGCACGGGAACGCCATTTGGCAATGGTGCCGGCGCAGGTTACGGCGGTAACGGTGGAAACAGCGGCCACAGCGGAATAGGTGGGCCTGCTTATGGCACAGCCGATGGAAATGATATTGAAAAAGGTTCCGGCGGTTCTGAAGGCTGGAACGGAGGCAGTGGCGGTTATGCCGGAGGCGCGGGCGGCGGAATGATTAGCCTTAGCGGCTCTTCAGTCGATATTGCCGGAGCTCTGACTGCTAATGGAATGCAGGGTGATGATTGTATGTGGGGAGCCGGCGGTGGAAGCGGTGGCGGTATTTTAATTACTGCTACCGACATATCAATTTCAGGAACTCTGTCCGTAAACGGCGGGCGGGGTGGTAATAGCGGTGGAAACTGGGGCGGCGGTGGCGGTGCAGGAGGAAGAGTCAAATTGTTCTCCTGCTGCTCAAGCGATACTGCTGGCGCCACGATTTCTTATAGCGGCGGTGCAGGCGGAAGCGGAAGCTGGCCGGGTAGTGCGGGCCAAGCAGGAACCTTCCACACTGAAGTTGACAATCCCGCTCCCTGGAGAGGCACTGAGGCTACTTATCAGAGATGGGAATTCCTGACATCTGATACGAATCCACCGGCCGACCAGAATGATAATCCTTACGGCGACCCTGAACTAACCGTTATTGGTCACGAATGGTACTCTTCTTTGTACGGCAGAGAAGGCGTCTGGTTTTTATCCGGCACAATAAGAATCCGAATTCCCGACAGAGCAGACTCGGGACCCGAATCTCTCAAGCTCATCTGGATTCAGATTGTTTGGGCTTCGGAGATTCCGACTAATCCTGAGTTTACGCCACTCGTTACTGAAACCAGTGGGCCTGTTGCTCTGCCATCGGCAAAGTATCCGGATTGTACCCTTGAAAGCTTTGGAGACGGCAACTGGATGCTAAGCACACACACATTCATTCTCAGACCAAATCCTGAATACGAGGAGATTACCATTACAGGCGAAATCCTTGTTGACAAGGTTATTGTTGAAACGATTTGCATACCCGGTTTGAGAACGGCAGATTTGAACGGCGACGGCAAAGTTGATTTCGCCGACCTGGCGATATTTGCCAGCCACTGGCTCGACGGCACCGACTGAACAGGGCAAAACTAAATCAGACTTAAAAGGCTGTGGGTTTTACTCGCAGCCTTTTTTTATTTCAATCGATTAAACGTAAGCTCTTTTTCAGTGCATATTGACGAACAGTTTCAATTTCATCTAATATCGGTCTGCGGCTGATTTTCGGATATTTTGAAGCCTCATAGCAAGGCCGATACTGACCCATAACATTAATCGCAGTATCTCTGCTGATACTTTCAGAGAGAAAATCGATTATCTTAAAACTCCCTGCGAGATTATTCGGCAGCACAAGATGTCTCACAAGAAGCCCTTTCACCGCCAAGCCATCCTCTATCTTTAAGTCACCGACCTGCCGGTGCATCTCTTTAACCGCCGCAAAATTAACTTCCGGATAATCAGCCGCATTCGAGAGCTGCTCTGCAACCTCCGGTTCAGAATACTTCATATCGGGCATATAAATATCAATCATTCCATCGAGCAGCTTCAAAGTTTCAACCGAATCATAGCCGCCGGTATTATAAACAATCGGTAATTCCAGCCCCTTTTGTTTTGCGATTTCGATTGCTTCCGCAATCGGCACAACCAAATGCGTCGGTGTAACAAGATTTATATTACTGCATCCTCTTGCTTGCAACCCGGTCATAAACTCTGCTAATTGCTCAATTGAAACAATATTTCCACGCCTTAAGTGGCTGATGTCATAATTCTGACAGAAGATACAGCCTAAGTTGCACCCTGCGAAAAATATCGTTCCTGACCCGCCGACACCTACTAAAACCGATTCCTCACCAAAATGGGGACCGACAGAGCTGACTAAAGGTTTATCCGCAACGCCGCAAAAACCAATCTGCCCCTGCAAGCGGTTCACCATGCACATTCGAGGACAAATCCTGCAGGGATTTAACATTTCAGCCAGCCGCCTTACCTGCACGCCGAACTTGTCGTAAGAATAGTTATTTAACATTCGAGCTCCTCTGGTCCTTTTAAAAATTATAAGCCGACACGAACAGGATATAAACCGAAAATTTTTGCCTTCTAAAATTCCCGATTTGACATATTCGGCTATAACAGTTAGTATTATCGCTTCAAATTTGCAGGCTGATTCTTTGAGGATATAAAAAATGACCGATGTAACATTGATTACAGGCGATGGCGTAGGCCCGGAACTGGCGGAAGCTGCAAAAAGATGTATCGATGCAACGGGCGCCGACATTAAATGGGACATAGTCGATGCCGGTACCGATGTAATGAAAAAGGAAGGTACACCCCTGCCGCAGCGAACTCTCGATTCTATAAAAAAAAACCGTATCGCACTCAAAGCCCCCATCACAACACCCGTCGGCACTGGATACAGAAGCCTGAATGTCCATCTCCGCCAGATGTTTGATTTATACGCCTGCCTTCGACCCTGTAAAAGCTACCCCGGCGTACGCAGCAAATACACCGATATTGACCTCGTGGTCGTGCGGGAAAACACTGAGGACTGCTATGCAGGCGTAGAATTTGAAAAAGGAAAGGACAACACCGCTGAAATCATCAACTGGATAAATTCCCACAGCGACAAAAAAATCAGACAAGACTCAGGCATTACCATAAAACCAATCTCAGTTTTTGCATCCAGAAGAATTGTAAAGTTCGCTTTCGAATATGCCAGAAAGTACAGCCGCAAAAAAGTTACAAGCGTCCATAAGGCAAACATTATGAAATACTCTGACGGCCTGTTTCTCGATGTCAGCCGCGAAGTCGCCAAAGAATACGGCGATATCGAATTTGAAGACCGAATCGTTGACAATATGTGTATGCAGCTCATACAAAAGCCTGAGCTTTACGACGTCCTCGTCCTGCCGAACCTGTACGGCGACATACTAAGTGACCTTTGTGCCGGCCTGGTCGGCGGCCTTGGCGTTGCACCGGGCGCAAATATCGGCGAGTCCGGCGCCATCTTCGAGGCAACACACGGCAGCGCACCAAAGTATAAAGGCCTCAACAAAGTTAACCCTACGGCACTGATATTAAGCGGCGTAATGCTGCTAAGACACATCGGCAACCTAAAAGAAGCCGACAAGCTTGAAATGGCGGTAGCTGCTGTGATTGCCGAGGGCAAAAACGTAACCTATGATTTAAAAGAGAACAGAGATGACCCAACCGCTGTCGGTACAAGCCAGATGGCTGACGCCATCATCAAAAAAATCACATCCCAATAAAGAATAAATACCTTGTCAAAACGTAACACTGTTCGCACTTTCCGGTCCTGCTGACCAAACATCTTTAGGGCTACCGGTATATTTAGAGAACCATTTTATGTCACTGAATCTTCTATCTCTTGATAAGATTTTATGTATTGCTTTTACAAGTTTGGAGCGTGCCTCATCGTCTTTACGTCCCAGTATTCGACCAATAATTCCGATGTTCGTGCAAATAATAAGTTGCCAATCTGTCGCTTTGGTACCTAAAAACCCGACGAAAAAGAAAACCTTCTGAGAATCTACATCACAGTCTATAGACCAAGCAATGTCTCGATAGTTTTCAGGTGTTTTCACACTGAATCCGGTTCTTTCT
>Ga0315548_1002788_pt1 | contig 13439 bp, 14 predicted proteins | sample SalMarSW160110MG_2_FD_202540 | JGI IMG/M metagenome (GOLD analysis project Ga0315548, IMG submission 202540) | Salt marsh sediment microbial communities from the Plum Island Ecosystem LTER, Massachusetts, United States - Salt Marsh Sediment SW1601-110 ... | reverse complement strand
AGACGTTTATGACGCGTTAAACCCAAAAAGCGAAAGAATAGCTGTAAAATTTCATAGACTTGGCAGAATTAGTTTTCGCCAAACCATAAGGAAAAGAGGTTACACTACAGAGCATGCTGGCTGGCTTTTTCAGTCCAGACTTGCGGCAGAAAAAGAATTTCAAGCCTTGAAACTTGTGTTCCAACATGGCGTAGCTGTTCCAGAACCATTAAGTCAAAACCGTCACGTGCTTGTAATGGGGATGATTGAAGGAGCAGAACTTGCGGAATACAAGGAAATTCCCGCGCCTAAAAGAGTTCTAAAGGAAATATTGCGGAACATTCGGGAGGCATATTTGAAGGCTAGTGTCGTTCACGCAGATTTGAGCGAATACAACGTTATTTTGAAGCCTGACATGCATGTATTGATAATTGATTGGCCACAATACGTCACAAAGGAACATCCTAACGCTCAACAACTTTTAACGCGTGACGTAGAAAACATTTTGCGGTTTTTCAGGCGCAAACACATGGTAAAAGCTGAACTTGAGGAAAATTTAGCGTATGTGACTGGAACGGGCAAAATGGCTATTTAACTACATCTAACATTATGTAGAGTACGTTGTTTCCACGTAACAAAACGTTTCCGTAGTTCATAGTTAACTTGCCGTCTCTGTATTCCGTTGCTCCCTCCAAGAGCATGTTCATATGCCCGTCACACTTGATCATCTTTCCCCTATATTCACAGCGGTTTTTCAGCATAATTCCGATGTGGGCGTTCAATTGCTTAACCAACACGTTCAACGGTTTTTTACTGGGTTCCATTTAAGCACCTTTAGTTTCTCTTTGTCTATCACATATCCACAAACCATTACATATAAAAGTTTTATGAAAAACCCCCTCCACTTCCATAGCAATCCAATCTGTAATCTGAACCATATTTCAAGATAAATCGCATTTTCATCATAACTTCTTGAGTATTGATAGGGCTGCAATGATCAGAAACGCTATTCCAGCCCACCATAAGCTATCTGTGAGAAACCAAACTACAAAGGCGACAAGAGCTGCGGGAATTAACATGAAAAGCAGACGAATGACGAAAATGATTACTAAACCGATTATGATTAAGCCTATGAGTCCCATGAGGTCGAAGCCTAGCAAATTTAGGATTCACCAATTCAAGATGTTGATTAAGCACGAATAAGAATGTTTTGCTCCAAAAATTAAAAGTAGACCTGCACACAACACATAATAGAGGAATTTAAATGAAACATGAAATAAAATACAAACCATCCTATTCAATGCTTGTCGTCAATTTAGAGCAAGGTGAAAAAATAACGGCTGAATCCGGTGCAATGACCTACATGGACCCCAACATAGAGGCACACACGCGTAAAAGAGAGAAAAGCCTTCTCGGCAGTATAGGTCTCACAATTTTCGGACGCCAATCCTTTTGGGTGAACGATTACACAGCTTCAAACGGTCAGGGAGAAGTAGCATTTGTCTCAGCACCTGTAGGCGACATAGAAACGTTGGAGGTTAAGCCAAACCAAGGCTACGTAATCCAAAAATCCGCTTACATAGCGTCAACAGAAAACGTTGATTTGGATGTTAAATGGGAAGGCTTCACTAAAGGATTGTTCGGCCAAGGATTGTTCATGATAAAAGTCACGGGTAACGGCACTCTTTTCATAAATACTTTCGGAGCAATAGACAAGCACACTCTAAGGTCTGGACAAACACTGATTGTTGATAACTTCCATCTAGTAGCCTTCAGCGACACGTGTAACTACAAAGTTACAAAGTTTGGAGGATTAAAAGAGACCTTACTGGGCGGAGAAGGACTAGTGACTCGAATAACAGGGCCAGGAGACATCTACATACAAACAAAAAACCTAAGGGAATTCGTAGAGTGGCTATGGACACTAATTGAACCTAGAGTTAGATCGAGAGCCCGCTAAACTATCATTTTGTTCGGCCTTCTAAATATTGCTTCGTTGAGGATGATTCAGGAGTCCATGAGATATGACTGTGAATAAGGTTGAAGCTTATGAACTGGAGGATTGCTGAAATTTACAAACAATATAAAACCGAACTCAAATAAACATTGATTAGTCGTCATCATCATCTTAGTCTTCAACAAAATACCGTACAATCAGCTACAACACAACAATTGAAATCCCAAACATATCTCTAGAGAATATTAGAGAGAATAGCATGCTTGAACTTCAGTGCTCGCGATGAGCTGCCGGTGGGTTATGAAGTACCTGTCTGACAAACTTAAAGCAAGACCTGGCCTTGGAGGCCCTTTCAAAGCACTAGGGTTTGACAAAAGTAAAGAAAAAACTCAGAAAAGCAAAGTTGCACATCTTGCAACTGAAGACAACGAGCTTTTGTTTTCAGATCCGCAAGAAAAGATTTTGAGGATAAAGAACTACGCGAACACAAAGTTCGGCAAGATTGTCTTTAAAAAGAATTCGTATAAGAATCAAGAAATTTGCTGAAAAACCAGGTGCAACATTAGGAACAATTACAGATGATGTGTTGCGTCGAAAATTGAAAAACGGGAGACTAAGTTAAGACAAAGCTAGGTTTGAAGACTAAAAGGGGTACGGCCTTGTGATCAAGAATTCGTCCGTGTATATTTCTTCCAAAGGGAAGCGCTGTGTTCCATAGATGTCAACGGTGACGTTGAGGGTAAACTCGATGTTTTCTTTGGGAAACGTAAACCAGCCATGCTCTTCTGTGTAATCAGTCTTATCCTGAAAATTATGCCACTCATACCATTGATCGCGTGTTATATTATAGCTTGCGCCTCCGAGTTCCGGACGGTATTTTAGCAGTATTTCAAATGCTTCTTCAGGATGCTTGTCAGCGTATTCCATCCCTTTAACGAGAGCACGCAGGAATCGGCGAATTAAGTCTGGCTTTTCATTAATGAGCTTATTGTTGCAACACAGAACGTGACCAACAAGGTCGACGCCGTAATCGTACCAGTTTATGACGTTCAGTTCTTTGCCTATCGCTTTACTCTGATGTTGAGCAGTGGTAAGAAGGCTCCCAACGAGAGCCGGACTTATATCCACTGTACCTGAAAAAAGAGCACTAATTGCTGTACCAACTTGCATGCTAACCTTCTCAATCTTGTTTATGTCAATACCGCCATACTCACAAAATATTGGAACATATAACGCGTCTGATGAGCCAGGAATATAAGCAAAACTGTGTCCCTCCGCATCCTTTGGTTCGACTATGTTTTTTTCCTTAAATGATACCCAACAATCTCCACTTCTTTGACCAATGAGTGCTACAGCCATCATGTCACCACCTTGATCTTTTACTTGCAGGTAGGGGGTTAACATAGTGTACCCGAAATCGTATTTTCCTTCTGCAATAGCCTCAGCAGTAGTCACTGATCCATATCCTCTAAGGATTTGGGCAGAGATATGTTCCTCCGCGAAAAAACCTTTCTCGATTGTTGTAAACCACCAAGCGTGTTTTCCCTGAAACAGCCATGCAAGGAGTATTGACACATCATCTACCTCAGTTGTTGCTGGGGTACTATAGAAAGCCAAGTATCCAAAGTATGATGAAATTATTATGAGTATAAGAATGACACCATAAAGGACATGTGTTTGTTTTATGTTCATATTATCACACTTTTTTGTTTGTAATACGTTTTATTTAAGCTTTCTCACAATAAGCCTTCTTTAATGCAACAGAATCTCGTGCGCGAACACTTTTTATGTAAAGAACGGCATACTTGTCATGGATCAGAAATGTTCAGAAGAGAGAAAATGTTAGAAAGGATTTATTCAGAGTTTCCGTCGGAAGAATATCGAAAAAGATCTAAAAAAGTGAAACAAGTGATGGAAAAACAGGGAATTGAAGCGCTATTCATAACTGAAAAAGAAAATGTAGAGTACTGGACTGGATTTATGTGTGGTCATTGGATTGTTAAGGACTTTCCACCGGCGGTAGGAATTATCCCTCGGGATGGGGAACCAGTTTTGGTACTTCCTGATTTCTTTAGAGGAACTGCCGAGAGAACTGCATGGGTTAGAGACATGAGGCTACATTCCAATACGCATGTAAAGCCGAGAGACTTTCCTAATTTGATTGTGGAGACAATTAAAGAATTAGGATTGGAAAAAGGGATAATTGGCTACGAATCAGGGGAAGAATTGCATTTAAATATTCCTGTACTTGACTTTGAGAAAATTCGAAAGGATTTATCAAGTTGCAGATTCGTGAGTGGAGGCAATGTCATATGGAAGTGTAGGACAACAAAGTCTTCACCAGAGATTGAAAGACTAGGAAAAGCGGCATCAATGACAATGAAAGGGTACAAAAAAGTGAAGGAATCCATTGAGGACGGAATGTCTGAGGTGGAGATTGCCAAAATATTTAAAAGGGTCTTTGTGGAGGAGGGGGCAGATGGACATGCTCCAGACGGTCTTGGATTTTTCAACATACGTGCTGGCACCGAAAGATATCCTATGGCTGATTGTCTTCCTTCAAATCGGAAGATACGAAAAGGAGATGTTCTCGTCATGAACATCGGGGCCTCTTACCGCGGATACAAGTCAAATACAGCTAGATATGCAATAGTGGGCCGTCCTTCTAGGAAACACAATAAGGTCCGCGAAAAAATATTGGAAGCCTTGGACGTTGGTATTGACCACTTAAAACCAGGACAAACGGGTGAGGCAGTTTACAAACGTATAAGCGATATTTTGTGTAAAGGCGCGATCGGGGAAACCCCCAGCAGCTCCGGAGTTGGCATAGGCCTGGATGTGCATGAACCACCTACGATAGGGTTTGGTCGAAAAGACAAGATCGAGCCAGGCATGGTGATTACAATTGAAATTTGGATATACGACGTAGGCGCCCGAGGCATGGGCGTCTTTCCCTTCGAGCATGGCTTCGTAATAACCAAAAGAGGAAATCGGCCGCTGGTACCTGTTGAGGATGAGATGATGTGGGTGATATAAAATAGCAGTATATAAAGCCGATTGACCGAAATGTTTAAAATGTGTATCTTTGTATAGGTGACACTTATGGGAAAGACACTAATTGAAGCAGAGAACATTGGAAAAGTATATTATTCAAAAGGTGGAGACGAGGTTACCGCTCTTGTTGATGTTTCAGTTAAGATTTATCCTCAAGAGTTTGTTACAATTGTTGGATCAAGTGGATGCGGTAAGACAACTTTCCTTAAGATTATTGGGGGTCTTATTGATAAGACAAGTGGCACATTAACTTTCAAAGGTGAGCCAATAAGTAAGCCTAATAAAGAAATCGGGATAGTATTTCAAAAGCCAGTTCTTTTGCCTTGGAGATGTATTTTAGATAATGTGATGTTAGGATCTGAAATTCATGGGTATGATAAAAAGAAGTACATTCAAAGAGCTTACGATCTTCTGAGATTTGTCGGTTTAGAAGGATTTGAGCGTAGATATCCACGTGAGTTATCAGGAGGAATGCAGCAAAGAGCTGCTTTTTGCAGAGCATTATTAATGGATCCGTCGGTACTTTTGATGGATGAGCCTTTTGGAGCGTTGGATGCTTTAACCCGTGATTCTATGGACATGTGGTTGTCAGATGCTTTTGTAAAGGAAAAGAAAACAATATTGTTTGTGACCCATAGTATTTCTGAAGCTGTCTTTTTAGCAGATCGGATAATAGTTTTGAGTCCTAGACCAGGAACAATAAACGAGATTGTTAATGTTGATTTCCCCCAACCCAGAGAACTTGAAACTATAACAAATCCAAAGTTTGGCGAACTTGGTGTGAGAGTTAGGAGACTAATAGGAAAAAGACCTGAATTAAAGATGGTGTGACATGAAAACAAAAATCATCCAAAAAGCAAAAGATTTAGCTGGTCCAATTTTAGTAGTAGCTGTTATTATCATTTTATGGGAATTTTTGGTTCAATTCTTCTCAGTTGCACAGTATCTTGTTCCTACTCCTTCAAAAGTAGCATTAATATTCATTAATAGGATCGACGTCCTTATGTGCAATGCAGTCGTCACTCTTCAGGAAACGTTGGCTGGGTTCTGTTTAGCTGTATTATTGGGTGTTGTTTCAGCTATGGGAATAACCTATTCAAAATTTCTTAAGCGCAGTTTTTACCCTATTGCAGTTGCGTTTCAAGGGCTTCCTAAGACAGCTTTGGCACCTCTTTTTATAGTTTGGTTTGGAGTAGGAATGTTACCTAAAGTTGTGATGGCTCTTATAATAGCATACTTCCCTGTAATGATTAACATGGCTGTCGGAATAGGGCAAATTGATGAAGAGATGTTAGAACTCGCCCGATCAATGAATGCTACAGAAATACAGATAGTTACAAAGATAAGGTTACCTCATTCCATGCCTTATTTCTTTAGCTCCTTAAAGATAGCTCTCCCGCTATCGATAGTGGGCGCCGTAGTAGCCGAGTTTATTGCCTCAGTAGCGGGACTTGGAAATTTGATCCTCATTACAAGTAATCTATTGAACACTCCACTTTTATTTGCTTCTCTTACAATGCTTATGATTACTTCCACAGTTATATTAGTATTCATAATGATTATTGAATCAATCGTTTTAAGATGGCAGCCAAAATGAGAGAAGTCGATCCTTCTTGATTCAAAACACTTCGCACTTGCCATGGGCTACAGCAGTTTCTGCAGGTGGTGCGCATGTTTGGTTGAGGAATGGGCAAAAGGGTGTTAATTCTCCTTTGAGGGTTTAGAGGTTGTTTTCTGCTTTTTTCATACACAAGTCAGCTGACATACTTCGGTTTCCTTTTTAGAGAATCAGTGCTTCATGAAATGGAAAAAGCCATTTATCACCTTAAAAATTCTGAAAAAGGAGGAGAGAGATTTGATGGCGCGGTCTGAAAAGCCAAAAACGATGAATAACCGATTCACCAAACCTCACTCAGCCCTCTTCTATTGTCCAACAATCCGCGCGTGCGGCCAAAACAAGACTGAAAACACAAAAACAGATTAAAAACCATTTTTGCCCAATTTTGAACCAAGCATGCGCGCGAGTAAGACTTATAAGCTATTTACTTGTTAGATGGAGGACATGAAATTCAGAGAAGGAGTTTATATCATTCCAGGGATGTACGATAGTTCTGTTAACATGTTCCTTTTTCAAGGAGAAGACGGGTTAACACTGGTAGATAGCGGAGGTTCTTCGACACCAGACAACTGGATATTTCCTTATATGAAAGCTTGGGGATTAAAACCAGAACTGATTAAGACTCTTATTAATACACACGCACATATCGATCACGCATCTGGAAACTCTAGAGTTTTTGAGATCTCGCATTGTAAGGTGGCGGCTCACCCACTTGAGAAGCCAGGGATCGAGAACCGTGAGATACCTATCAATGAAACAATGTCTTTTGTAAAGTTCGTGCCATCCGCTCAACCTGAAGCTGTTCGCAAGCGCATATCACCGCTCTTCGGCAATAACACCAAAGTTGATATTTCAATTAGAGATGGCGACTCTGTAGAAGGCGGCAAGGGAAAACTCTTAAGAGTTATTCATATGCCTGGTCACTCTGCAGGTTCTATCGGTCTGTATGATGATGAGAACCATATCTTATACGTTGGAGACAGTTTTCAAGTAGGGCTAAAGCATCTACCGTTCTATAACGATGTTGACGCTCAAATCAAAACCTTAAACCGCTTATCCCAAATGAAAATAGACACAGCTATATCGGCCCACTTCGCACCTCTTAGACGGAAAGACGTCAACACAGTAATAAAGAGATGTGAAAAACTAGTCGAGGAAATCCATGAGGGGACATGTAAAGTTATAAAATCTTCAAGTAAACCTTTGAGTCTATTCGATATAGCAAAAAAAGTTTGCACAGCCTTTTCATATAGTTGTGACCCTAAGGAATTAGGTGTATTCTTCACTTTGAGAACAGTAAAAGCACATGTTGATAAGTTAATAGCAGATAGTGAAGTTAAGACAAAAGATGTATTGATCTAGTGCACATTGTTTCTGAGTAACTATTCACATGTAACCTTACTTTTATATTTTTCATGCAAAAATGTTATAAACCTTGAAATCTGAAGAAAAGAGGGATCGAAGAAGATGAGCGTACTTCAGAGATATGCCGAGGAAATTAATAGTCAAATACGGCCTACAAGTTACCCTTTTGCTGTGAAGTTGTTGGAGAAAGCTGAGGATATCCCTGAGGGGGCTCAGAGACCTAAAAAAGACTTTGGAACCTGTTTAGCGACGTGTCAAGCCTTTTCACTGTCTAGATTATGGGGAATGTCAATAGCAATGCTAAAAGAAGACATGTGGTGTCCCGAGCCTGTCATAGGCTATGGACTTGCGGAACCTCCGAAGTATTTTTTAGGCGGGTATACACGTTATCCTGGTGGCGTCGAAACCTTAGAAGCAGGATCAAAATGGGCACGCAAGTTCCCGCGTTTACCTGTCGGGAGGTACGTGGGCATAGTTTCAGCCCCTCTGATGACCGCAAATTTTAACCCAGATCTAATTATAATCTACTGCAACACAGCTCAATTGCTACGACTGCTTCTAGCAAACGAGTATAAAGATGGGCGTGAAATCAACCCTAGATTAGGTGGACATTCCGCTTGTGTTTATGCTGTCGTGCCACCATTACAAACCGGAGAATGTCAGGTTTCTCTTCCATGTAGAGGGGATCGTTGGTTTGCTGGGGCTCAGGATTACGAAACTATTTTCACAGTACCTATAAAAAAGCTGAAGGACTTGATATTGGGACTTCAGCAGAAGGGTACTGGTACGATTCCTACCCGTTTCTCGATTATGCCAGAATACAAAATGTCCAAAAGTTACGCGAAGTTGGCAAGACTGATGGGAATGGAAAAAGCGGACAGTACAGAGATTCGTGGAGTCACTGAAAGAACCCCATACGAATAGGAACGAAAATATTGTACATTCTAGTATGAACATGGGTGTATTAAGAGAAAAACTGAGAGAGGGTGATTGTTGAGATTTGTTTAAATAGGGGAAAACAACATGGCTAATTCGTATGAATTGACGCAACGTTTGTATGGGTGGAGAGGTAAAATAGGGCTTCTTGTTCCATCAATAAATTTCGCAACGGAATTTGAACTTAATAAGCTGGCTCCTCAAGGAGTATCTATCTGTGCTTCCAGACTTAAGGTGAACGGGGATCTTAATAGTGTTCAAGAGATTATACGTATTAGCGAGGAAGAGACTGGAAAAGCGGCAAAAGAGGTTGCAGATGCAAAAGTTGATTTGATTATTTACGGTTGTACCACTGGAAGTTTTATAAGGGGCATAGGTTATGATAAGAAACTGATAGAAAGAATTGAGAGATTAACAAGCATCCCAGCAATAACAACCTCCACCTCCGTTATAGAAGCATTAAAGGAATTGGAAATGAAAAACGTAGCACTAGTAACACCTTATAATGAAGAAGTTAACAAGTTGGAAGAAAAATTTCTCTCAGATAATGGGTTTAATGTAACCAATTTAGTTGGTGGAAATCTGAAGGCCGACCAGATGCTATCGTCTATAGCATATAAGAGGGCAAAAATAGCCGACACACCTAAATCAGATGGGATATTCATCAGTTGCTGTAGCTTTCAAACCATCAACATCCTTAAAATGCTGGAAAGCGATCTAGCTAAACCAGCTATCAGCTCAAACCAAGCAACAATGTGGTACGCTCTGAAGAAACTAAAAATACGAGATGCCATAGTTGGATATGGCACCTTACTCAACAATTCCAGATAACATATTGAGATAGCGACGTTGGCTTAGTGCAGCTGAATTGGAGTTTCCATCATACGAGGGCTAGGATTTTTCGGGGTAACAAGAGCCTTTTCAATAGGTTGCGCACGCTGAACTAAAGTCTTATCTTACTGACGAGGTTTAGTTAGCAGGGGGATTTCGTTGAGTTCGTATAGAAAGAAATCAGTCTTCAATTTCACTAAAGATATAGCGAGGTTTGCCGTCGATATTGAATATGCTGCTTTGCCCGGAGAAATTATAAGACAGGCCAAGTTTTGCATAATGGATACTTTTGGCTCTATAATTGCCAGTCTAAAAATGGGGTTTAAAAGTGGTAAACTAATCGCTAACCATATGAGGAAACTGGGAGGAAGAAACGAAGCTACGATTTTTGGATTTCAAGTGAGAGTGCCTTATCTGAGCGCCGCATTCGCTAACAGCGCCTTGCAGTGTGACCTCGATGGCTTTCATCTGCAAAGTGGGTGCCATATCGCATCTCTTACAGTTCCCGCAGCTCTATGCATCGCAGAAAAAGAGCATAAAAGCGGTAAAAATCTCATTGAGGCTTTGGTGATTGGATATGATGTAATGGCAAGGATCGGCATGGCAACTAATCCTTTCGCATTATACGAGCGAGGATTCCATTCCACTTCAGTTTGCGGGCCATTTGGTTGTGCTGCGGCAGGAGGGAAACTTCTGAACTTGAATGCGGATCAAATGATTAATGCTTTAGGATTAGCTGGAGTTCAGGGAGCCGGTCTGACCAACTGGCAAGGTGGTCATTTGTCAGTATTCTTTCAAGCTGCAAAAGCGGCTCAAAGTGGAGTTCTTGCTGCAAGCCTTGCACAGGCCGGTCTCGCCGGTTCAACGAATATTCTAGATGATGAAAGAGGGGTCTGTCGAACATTTTCTAACAAAACTGATTTAAAAAAGCTCACTGAGGATCTTGGAAAGAGATTTGAGATCATGAGAATGTCCATCAAGAGATATGCGTGTTGTGCACATATGCACTCAGGAATTGATGCCCTCATTGAAGTATTAAAGGAGAATCAGCTTGCAAGTGGAGATATCGAGGACATTATGCTTATAGTGCCGTCGTCTGTTGTTTCCTTATTAAATTCATGCGAGACTCCATTGTCACCTTTAGCAGCTTTAATGAACGGACGGTATATACTGTCCACAACTGCAAGAATAGGAGAGGCGATGCAATACAATGTTGAAGCTTTTCTTGGAGATGGAAGAAAAGATCCAAGAAACTATGAACTCCTTAACAGGATAGACATAGCCGGTGACCCATGTTCAGGTATAGGTGAGGCAGTTGTGAGAGTCAAGACCAAAGAGGGAACGAAATACGTTCGCCACAAGCGTTCGGCCAAAGGAACTCCTAGGCAGCCTTTGACCGGGCAAGAACTTGAAGACAAGTTCAGAAAGCTGACCAGTTATTTTCCGGATAAACAAACTACTGACCAAATAGTGAGAAGAATCAATCACCTGGAAAGAGTGGAAGACATTAACGATCTGACCGAAATATTGGTCAAAACAGTTACCGATTCCTGAACTTTTTTTACATCCGCAAGAACAATAAAAATCAAGCAAGGTAAAATGATGTATTTTCTCCTATTCTGTCCTTCCTTCCCACATGTCTTCAAGTAATTCTTTTACGTTTTGCATGGTCAGACGTCTTGGGTTAAACCTTGGAAGATCGTATTGATACTGATATTCTTTGAAGACGAATCTGGCAACCTTCCCTAAGTCCTAGCAGGGCACGTTTGCTTCTCTTAGACATATTGGTATGTTGACATCTTTTAACAACTGTACTGAGCCTTCACCAAGGCCTCTGCTTGGATCAACGGATAAGTTTCTTTGCTTAGTGCGGGAAATAGAACGCGCGCGGTAATTTTCAGGGTTAGCCATGTTGCAATTTAAAAGTGAGCGTAGATGATTAACCCTGAAGGGTTAATACAACTATAACAAGCATTGACTTTTAGCATGATCCCTCAAATATTGTAACATTTGAGTTATATGCGTCGCTAAACGCTAATAGAGTGGTTGCCCAATATTGGTTTTTGTACAGAACTCTGAGTCTGTCCATTGCTTTAAAGTGTTTGTGAAAAGGTGCCAGGGGCGTTTGTTGCACTATAACGAGCTTTATGACCTAAATTGATTTTTTTCAAAGCGAAAAACGTTTCCGCAATCTTGAAGGCTGTGGAGACAGGGTCTACAACAGGAATATCAATGACTTTGTGAACCTCAGAAGCTATTCCTAAAAGCATAGTGCAACCAAGTACTATTACCTCAGCTCCATCCTCCTGTGCCTTCCTGGCTTCAGTAATTACTCTTTTCTTTACAGCTTTTAGATCGTGCAGTTGCGGGTATTTTACATTCAGGGCCCGAAGGGAAGCTATTTTTGAAAAAACGCCGTATAGCCTTGCGTTGTCTTCTATCAACACCAGATCGCCTCTAGTCGGCGTTAATATTGAGAATTTATGACCTAACATACACGCTACATGCATGCAAGCTTCACCTACACCTATAACTGGGATATCTACTAACTGTCTACATTCACGAACGCCAGGATCCCCGAAGCACCCCATTACGATAGCATTGAAACCTTTCCCTTCCGCTTTGACAGCTTCACTCAAGACCTTCCGGGTCCATACATGCATGTAACAAGAATCGAAAGCCGGAATCCCTACATCATAATCAAAAACTTCGAACTTGGTTTGAGGATGTTTGACCAACTCTATTTGCTTTTTCAATCGGGTCGTATGACGATCTCTTAAAGCTTCTGTTCGTTTGCTATGGCCTTCATACCATACTATATTTGGATTTATCATAATGCATTGATCTTTCATTTCATAATTTATAAATTTTACCTTAAAAAACCCCCAATCACATTTTTATTATCAACAGTCTTCTCAACTGTATACTATATTCCGTCCATTTGCCCTTTCGCCCGAGTATGAAGCAAGTCCCACGCGTAACTGCGCGCTAGCTTGTTTAGAAATTAATTTGTTGTTTGGGTTATGTTATGTTAGGAAGAAGCTTTGAGTATTAAGCTGGTGCTTGATTCATTGAACTTGGAGTGTATTCGTGGGTTCTTGATGTCTCTTTATCATCGAGAAGGGCGTGGACGTAAGCCTTATCCTGCTGTTTCCATATTGAAGGCTCAGTTACTGAAGCATCTATGGCGTGTTCCAAGCGACCGACGGCTTGCACTGCTGCTGAAGAGGGATAGGAAAGCCGCTAGGGCTTGTGTGTTCAGATGGAAGACGCCAAGTCACGGATTGTTCACTCAGTTCAGAAATCGTTTAGGAAAAGGAAGGTTATCGGAGAGTCTTCAATGTTTTGCTGAAACAGCTCGTGGACGGTCGAGCAGTTAAGGGTGAAGTGGTGGCGATAGACAGAACAGCTGTTAAAGCCTACATCCAGAGAAGCCTCGACAACAAAACAGGAAAAAGCGACCATGAAGCCCGCGTGGGAAGAGGCAGAGGAGGCTTCACGCTCGGGTACAAAGTACACACTGTATGCTGCGCAAACTCTGAGTTTTCGCTTGCGTTCACGGTGGAGCCTTGCAATCGCAACGACAAATGCTCCACCAAACCTTTGCTGGAAAAGCTGAAGGCTCGGGGACATAGGCTTCAAGACGGTTTTGGCTGACGCTCAATACGACTCGACAAAGGTTAGGAGCGCGCTGCGCGC
>Ga0315548_1002786_pt1 | contig 13445 bp, 11 predicted proteins | sample SalMarSW160110MG_2_FD_202540 | JGI IMG/M metagenome (GOLD analysis project Ga0315548, IMG submission 202540) | Salt marsh sediment microbial communities from the Plum Island Ecosystem LTER, Massachusetts, United States - Salt Marsh Sediment SW1601-110 ... | reverse complement strand
ACAGCAAAATAAAAAGAAGCATGGCCAGAAGGAAAAGATGAAGTGAAATTATGCTGTAAAAGTAGATTTACATTATTTTCAACAAACGGTCTTGCTCTTGGCAATAACCACCTGATAGCTTCAACAATAATTAATCGCGACAAAATCACTGATGCAAAAATGTATACAATCATTTTCCAGTATTTTTTGAAATTCAAAATTAAAAACAGAAACAAAACACTTATTAAAAAATATTCAAAATATTTGGCAAAAAAAATCTCCAAAGAATCCAAGTAAATCCATTTACCAGCCAATTGATTAATTTGCTGAAATAATAAAATATCTATGTTCATGTTCTATTTTTTATAATTCTTAAAAGTTTCGGAGTTAATTTTTATAATATTCATTTTCTTTGTTTTATTATATCATCTGCCCCCAACAAAATAAAGCCTATTGAAAAATAGAAAGGTAGAAAAATTTGACATAAATAATAATATATGCTAATATCCAAAATAGCTCTTTACGGCTTTAAGATAAATTCAAGCGGAGGGAAGAAAAATGGAAAGAGTCCAAACAGTCATTGAGCTTAGTATTTTCTATGACGGCGGTTTTGAAAGAAACGGCAACCAAGCAAAGCTGAGGGCGGGCTATAAAAAGATTGCTTTTTGTCCGAGTAGAGGTCACCAATGGTCAAAGACCATCAGTAATGATTTAGTCCTAATATTCAAAAACACTTCTCGTAAGCTCTACTGTCCAGCCTGTAGTCGTCTCCTTAAAATAAAAAAGGTTGCAATTAGCGAACAAGGCTATGAAAATGAAATCAACAGAAACTGAGAAAAAAGAAATGGAAGAAATTGGTAATTTAAAAAACTTTATGCTATGATTCCCGAAACAAAGTAGTTCTATTGTAACTCATCCGAATCAAAAGCTCTGGTGCGAGACATCAGAGCTTATTTCTTTTTTTAGATTGCTTAGTCCTATTCAGTAATCTCGCGATCGCGAGATTATTTGTTTTATGTTATTATTCATTATTTTGTAAATTTTTGTCTGTTAAGAAAATCCGCGACTGCGGATTTGTTTAATATGGGTTTCATATTTCATAGCTTTCGCTATCTCAAAAGTTTTCTCATTCAATTCCAAATATTTTCTTGGAACAACTTTTCTAATTGCTTTCAAAATTGAATTGGGTTTTAAAGGAATTATTTTCTTAAAAGACGCCAAACTAATTAGATAAATACCAGTCACCACATCGCTGCCTAATTTCTCTTTGCAAATTTTAGAGCCTGGAACTGAAATTATTTTTTTTGAAAATTTCTTAAGTTCTTTTTTAATCTTTTCCAGCTCTAAAAGTTTCTCGCCGGGAATAATTTTCAAAAATTCATTAACAAGGAAAATTGTGCCTTTTGACGAATATTTCAAAGCCCTTAGAGATTCCTGCGCTTCTAATGCAATTATCAAATCGGCCTTACCCAATTGAACTAAGGGAGAAAAAATTTCTTTGCCCCAACGGATATGCACCTCAACGCTTCCGCCTCTCTGGGAAAGACCGTGAAGTTCTGATGTTCTAACTTCAAAATGCTCAAGCATTGCCGCTTCAGCTAAAATCTGGAGCAGAGTAATCAATCCTTGCCCCCCGACTCCATTTATTATTATATTAAAATCATTCATAGTTATGCCAATATGCTAATTTAATTCCAATCTACAAATTGCTAATATATGATACTATTATTATTCATATATTCGCGGCATTCTCATTTCATTCGTAGATTTACATCATGTTTTAACAAAAACACAAGGTCTCCGAGCAATAATTACCGATACTTCTTTCTTGTTCAAAAAGTCCTTAATAGTATTGATCATCTCTTTTTGATTTATTGGGTCAATCACTTTAAGATTTTTCACTCCGCAAGCTTTAACAATATTTTCAATCTTTATTCCATCTACGCCAGGATGGGGTTGATGGCCGGTCATAGCAGTAATTTCATTATTCATTACTATAATTAAAGGGTTTGATTTGTTGTAAACTGTATTTATTAAAGCAGGAATGCCGGCATGAAAAAAAGTAGAGTCGCCGATTAAAGTAATTACTTTTTGACCAGTTGCTTTTTTTATTCCGTGAGCTATGCCAACTGAAGACCCCATACAAGATAAATAATCCTGGATGTTGTGGGGCGGCAGACCAGCCAGCATATAACAGCCGATGTCTCCGCCGAAAATTACTTGTTTAGGATCAACAGCTTTTTTAATTGCTCCGAAAACAAACCAGTATGGACAACCAGGACAAAGCTGGGGAAATCTTTTTGGAAAAGGAGGCAAGCTCCTTTTGGTTAATTTTAATTTCCTCCCCGCAATTTTAGCTATGGCAGATAGAGCATCATCTGTATTTAACTCTCCTATCTCCGGAAGAACATCTTTGCCAAAAACTCGCAGTTTAGGATTTATTTCTCTGGCTAAAATTTTAACTTCTTTTTCCAACCAAGGTTCTAATTCTTCAATAACTAAAACTTTTTTTAAGTCTTTGATAAAATTTTTAATTTTCTTTTCCGGCAAAGGATAAAAAAATCCAAGCTTCAAAAGAGGCAGATTTAATTTCAATTCTTTTAAAGCCTCCATTACATATAAATAGGAAACCCCAGAAGTAATTATCCCGATTTTGGGAATCTGGAATCTGAAATTTGGAATCTGGATAATTTTGTTAATTTTATTTTTTTCAGCGAATTCTCTTATTTTTTCTATTTTTTCCAAAAGCTCTTTTTTCATTTCCAAAACGCGGGGAGGCATTGTCACGAATTGCTTTTTGTTTTTAATAAACTTGCCAGTAGAACTATTTTTTATTATTTTTCCTAATTTAACCGGCATTTTCTGATGAGCAACTCGAGTTGTTATTCTGAGCATTGTTGGAATTTTAAATTTTTTAGAAATTTCAAAACCCAACCTAACAAAATCTTTACATTCTTGAGGGTCAGAAGGTTCTAATGTCGGAATATGAGCTAGATAAGAAAAAGGTCTTGAGTTTTCTTCTGATTGAGCTGAACTGTGGCAAGAAGGATCATCTGCTACCACAATTATTGTGGGCCCCTTAACACCAGTATAAACAAAGGGCAGTAACGCGTCTGAGCAAACATTTAAACCAAAATTTTTCATCGCTACAAGAGTTTTTAAATTAGAAAAGCTGGCTCCAATACTAGCCTCCAATGCAACTTTTTCATTAGCGGAGAATTCAAAATATAAACCTGCTTTTTTGGCAATCTTATAAAAAGTATTGCCGATTTCCGAAGCTGGAGTGCCGGGGTAAGTGGAAACAAACTGAACCCCGGATTCCAAAGCACCGCGGACAATTCCCTCGTTGCCCAATAAAATCATTTTTTTACCTGGTTTATTTTCTAATATGTCTTCCATAAGGGACGAACATTGAGTTAGAAGTCTAATTTTCTTGCCTAGGCAAGAAAATTAGACTTCTACAAATTTATATCACAAGGTTTATAAGTTTTCCCTGAGCAAAGATTACTTTTTTAATCTTTTTACTGCCGAGCCATTTTTTAATATTCTTACTGTCCAAAGCTGTTTTTCTGGCTTGCCCTTTGTTTATTCCGGCCTTAACTTCTATCTTATCGCGGACTTTTCCGTTAATCTGAACGATTAAATTTATTCTTTCTTCCCGAATAAGTTTTTTATTATATTCTGGCCATTTCTCTAAAAAGATGCTTTTTTTATTACCCAACCTCTCCCAAATCTCTTCGCAAAGATGCGGAGCAAGGGGCGCCAAGATTTTCAGGAAATTTTCAAAGTCTTCTTTCTTTATTTTACCATACTTCTGCCAATCATTGGAAAATTCCATCATAGCGCTTACTGCCGTATTAAACTTCATTGCCTCAATATCCTCGGAAACTTTTTTAATTGTCTTATGGAGTTGTTTTCTTAGTCCGCTAACAGAGCTCTGATTTCTACGCTGATTTGAGACTGATTTTCTAATAAATTGATTAGCCAGTTTATAGACTCTGTCTAAAAACCTCCGTATACCAACAATTCCTTTGCTGTCCCAGGAAATCATCTGGCCAAAGGGGCCCATAAACATTTCATAAATCCTTAAAGTATCAGCCCCGTATTGCTTAACTACATTATCGGGATTAATAACATTCCCTCTTGATTTTGACATTTTTACACCACCCTTTCCCAAAACCATTCCGTGAGAAGTTCTTTTTTTATATGGCTCTGGACCGCAGGATTTTGGCACTGCTCCAATGTCCCATAAAAATTTATAGATAAACCGAGAGTAGAGTAAATGCAGGGTGGTATGCTCCATGCCGCCGTTATACCAATCTACTGGTACCCAGTATTTTAATTTTTTCTGGTCAGCCAATTGTTTCCTATTTCTTGGGTCACAATAACGAAGAAAATACCAATTAGAGCCAGCCCAGTTAGGCATTGTATCTGTTTCTCTTTGCGCCAGTCCTTTGCATTTTGGGCATTTAGTTTTAACCCAGTTTTTAATTGCCGACAAAGGGGATTCGCCAGTATCAGTTGGTTTGTATTTTTTAACATCAGGCAGCTCTACTGGTAAATCTTTTTCAGTAACTGGCTGCCAGCCGCATTTTTTACAATTTATCATTGGAATTGGCTCTCCCCAATAATGCTGACGGGAAAAAACCCAGTCCCTAATTTTGTAATAAACTGCTTTCTTCCCCTTTTTCTCCTTTTCCAGCCACTGAGTCATTTTCTTCTGCGCCTCAACTGAAGTCATATTACTAAACTGCCCGGAGTTTACTAAAACTCCATAATCAACAAAAACCTCTCTGCTAATATCAGACTTGCCTTTTTCCGGCTTTATAACTTCAACAATCGGCAATACATATTTTTTAGCAAAATCATAATCTCTTTCATCGTGGGCAGGCACTGCCATTATAGCACCGGTTCCATAACTCATTAAAACATAATCTGAGATATAAATTGGGATTTTCTGATTATTAAAAATATTCAAAGCATAACTGCCAGTGAAAACTCCGGTTTTTTCCTTTTCCGAGGTAATCCTTTCTAAGTCCATCTTATTTTTTGCTTCTTGAATATATTTTTGAACTTCTTTTTTCTTGTTGGATGTAGTTATTTTTTCAATTAAAGGATGCTCGGCTGATAAAACAACATAAGTCATGCCAAAAACAGTATCAATACGAGTAGTAAAAACATCCAACTTCTCTTTTGATTCTTTTTTAGAACTACCGATAAATATAGGCATTTCAAAATAAGTTCCTTCTGATCTACCAATCCATTCTTTCTGCATTATTTTCACTTGGTCTGGATAATCAACTTTTTCCAAGTCTTTAATTAATCTATCGGCGTATTTAGTAATTTTTAGCATCCATTGCTCTTTTTCTCTTTTTTCTGCTGGAGTGCCGCACCGCTCGCACTTTCCATCAACAACTTCCTCGTTAGCCAGACCAATTTTACAGCTCGGACACCAGTTAATCGCTATCTTATCTTTATAAGCCAGTCCTTTTTTGAAAAGCTGGACAAATATCCATTGGGTCCATTTGTAATATTCCGGACTGCTGGTATTTATCTCCCTGTTCCAGTTAAAAGAAAAACCCAAGCTTTTCAACTGACGTCTGAAAATAGCTGTATTCTTTTCAGTGACTTTTCTGGGATGGATTCCTGCTTTGATGGCATAGTTTTCGGTTGGCAGGCCAAAAGCGTCCCAGCCCATTGGAAAAAGAACATTATTACCTTGCATCCTTCTTTTTCTAACAACTGCATCCAAAACAGAATAAGAACGGCAGTGGCCTACATGAATGCCGTCTCCAGAAGGATAAGGAAATTCAACCAAAATATAGGATTTTGGTTTTTTGTCAAAATCTTTAGCTTGAAATAGTTTCTTCTTCTCCCAATATTTCTGCCATTTGGGTTCAATTTTTTGAGGATTATATTTCATATTAGACATTTCTTATTTTACCCTTCACCTATTTAAAAATCAACACTAGATAATAAACCTTCTGAAAATAGGTGAAGGGTTTAACTTTTTCTTTTTGATTTGTAAAACCCCTCCTTTTGCACAGGCCCTATGAGATAGCGGCTAAGCCTATCTCGCGGGGCAAGCGTGAAAAGAAGGGGGTCGTTCTATCAAAGAAGAATAAAAAAGGCAGGAAAGATGTAGAACTGGTGGGAACGCACGCCCTAAAATGGAGAAGCATCTTAGCGCGGGTTCTTCTCTTTCCTGCCATAAATAGTACTTACTTCAACGCTTCATTTATCCTTGTCCTTGTCTGAGGTCCCATATATCCTGCGCCCCAGCTTGATTCTGAATCAACTACTCCATGTTTGAGCTGAAATCTTGTTACTGCTGCCTTGGTTAATGGACCATAATAACCAGTGACTAAACCTTCGGGATATATATCAGATTCTTGTTTTTTGAGAAACTCCTGAAGGTATTTAACATCATTGTTTTTTTGTCCTATGTAAAGGGGCCGAACAAAAGAATGATCAGATGGAATTACTAAAGCCGTTGGCTTTTCAAAACCGGGAACTGATACTTCTGGTTTTCCTTGAACTTTTAACATAATGTTTAACTGGCTTGTAAGTTGAACAATTTTTTGCTGAAGTTCAGCAATCTGGGCTTTAAGATTCCCGACACTAGTTTCGATTCCCGGAGTTGGAGGAGATGGTTCTTCTTCTTTGGTTTTAGTAACAGGTGGTTGGGTGGAAGGAGTTTCGGGAATAGCTTCAGTAATCTCCTCGGTCTCGGTTGACACAACAACTACTTTGCAATCTTCAGAACAATTACATCTATTCTCTGGTGATTTACAAATATTGTCTCCGCAGTTGGTGCAATAACCAGTGGCACCACCGAGAACTTCGACGCAAAGACATTCACCTCTGTCTGTTTCCCGACAATCATCTATCTGCTTTAAACCAGAACAACATTCCTGGCCAATGCCGCTTATTCTTTCTCCTTCTCCTGTACATGGACAATCCTCAGGGCAGTTGTATCGTGTCTCTGTTTTTGAATCACAAACTCCATTACCGCATTTAGCAGTACAGATACCCATACTGCCAACCAGATTAGGATATGGAGGCGGAATTAAAGTCAATCCCTCACAACATTCTGGAGGATTAGCAATAACAGGTATTGACTCGCCTTCTTTTTTACATTTAACCTCACAATCTTCCGGGCAATTACACCGATTTTCCAAAACAGAATCACATATACCGTCGCCACAAGGGGCACAAATTGACCAACCGCCTATAATACTTATACAGATGTCGCTCGCGCTTGATAAATCACCTATTGTTTCACTGTCTGAAGCTGGTACAGACCTGCCTATTCCAATCAATCCTTCGCAGCATTGACTTCCAGGAGTTAATTCCTCGCCTTCTTTTTTGCAAGGAATTTCTTTTTTATATTCTTCACCGCACTCATCTTGATAAAAATCCCATTGTCCGCAACTATTACCGTCTGGAAAAATACACAATCCATTTTCCAAAGTATAGCCTTGTTCTACGCAATATGCAGAAGCGGGATTGGGAATAGCTAAAACACTCTGGCTGGTTATAATAATTAACGAAATTGCGACAAAAGAAACCAAAAATAAAGCCATTATTGAAATCGTTGACTTATTCTTGTTTTCTATTTTTTTAATTTGATATTTAGACATTTTTGGTCATTAATAATCTGATAGACGACTTATAATAATAAACTAAAATATGTAACTTTAAGGACTAATCTTATCTTGCTCGTTTTAAAAAGGTTTGTCAAGTAAAATTGGTAATGTATGCGGGGTCAATTATTTTTTCTAATCTTTAAAAACTAAATAATTTTCTTGCGTTCTCTGTCGTTGTTCTTACTACTTCTTCAACTGATATGTTTTTTATCTCTGCGATTTTTTCTGCTACATATTTTACATACAAAGGTTCGTTGCGTTTGCCACGGAAAGGAATTGGGGTTAAATATGGACAATCTGTTTCAATTAGAACTTTTTCCAAAGGACTGTTTATAATAACCTTGTCATAATCACGGGCAAAAGTAATAATGCCATTCAAACCAATTAAAAATCCTAAATCAAAATATTCTTGAGCTTGGGACCAACGGCCGGAAAAACTATGAATAACTCCACGCAGATTTTTTAATTTTTGTTTTCGCTTCTTTAAAATTTCTAAAACATCCTTGTGCGCTTCCCGGCAATGAACAATAACTGGTTTGTCTATTTCGTTAGCTAATTCTAATTGATGAACAAAAACTTGCTTTTGCAATTCTATCTGTGTAGAGTGTGCGGAGGCAAGACCTCCGCAAATGTGCGGAGGCAAGGCCTCCGCACATTTCGTTGATTTCTTATTCCCTGATAAATGATAATAATCCAAGCCTATTTCGCCAATTGCTACTACTTTTGGTGACTGCGCTAATTGATAATATTTTTCTTTATCAAATTTCTCTGCTGGGCTTAAACTTCCAGATAATTCCTCTGGGTCTTTTGTTTCTTGGAGATGAATTGGATGTAAACCAATTGCCGCATATATCCCTTCAGCATATTTTTGAGCAATTTCTACTGCTTTTTTGCTTCTTTCATAATTTGAGCCAACATTAATGAACCAGACATTATTGTCTAGCGCCCGTCTTATTACTTTATCTCTATCATTTTTAAAAACAGCAAAATTAAGATGGGCATGAGTATCAATTAGCATAATTTTCGATTTCTAATTTCTAATTTCTAATTTCTAATCAAATCCCAATGACAAAATGTCTAATGTATCAATCATTTTAGTCATTGGGTATTGGGATTTAGACATTGATTAGGTTAATTAGGTTAATTAGAATAATTAGGTTAATTTGCTGTTTATATTTTAGCTGAAGTTTTAATTTTAGGCAAATAAAAAAGGCCACCCTGAAGATAGTCCATGGTGACCCATTTGGGTTTTAGGTTGTTATCTCTTTATTTCGATATCAATTTTTATCCTGCTATTCGGAATCAACTGGTTGAAAAACTATAAGCTCAGTCTTCCTTTTCCTAATTGCATCGGATTCATGATATTCTTTTTGGAGTCTTTCAACTTCTTCCTTGGTCATCAAAACCCTATCTTCATCGCTACCAAATAACGGCATGCCATTCCTCGCTACAGCTGAAAAGGACTTATCGGATTGATGTCTTATCCCTACAAGATATTTCCTTTTTTTAGCCATCACAATCCCTCCTTTCAGATTTTTGAATTGGGTTCTTATACCAACATTCTGCTATTCTTTTATGGGGTCTTTGACGAGAATCGGCCAATTGCGGGGATCTCGATGACTTTCATCGGGCGAGCAATCTCTACAATACTCATAAGTGTCTCGTTCCCAATACCATCCTCCGCCTTGAATTGGGTGTGGGTGCAAGGTCTCAGGACCCCCTTCGATAATAACTACATGCAGATGGCAAAGACGCTTGCCACACTCCTTACATCTGTACCCGGAGTTCTTCTCTTCACATGGTTCATATTGAACCTGCATTCCAGCACTTATTGGCCCTATACCAACAGTAAAAGCCTGCGTGGCCTCGCATCCTGCTGCCTCTTCTGTCATTTTTTCCCTCCTGTCTTTTGAAATTAAATTATCAAGGTTCAGTTTCTCCTTTTGCCTATACCTTACTCTAAAGAAAAAATATGTCAACTGTTTATTTGATTCCTTTCTTTTTGTTCGTTAAAATCAAGAAAAGTATAAAAATAAAAAAGGCCACCTAATTTTTTCGGTGACCGTGTTCAAAAACCTTCCTTTCAGATTTTTGAATTGGGTTTTTGTCTTTCTAAACAAGGTTGATTTATTACCGTGACATTTTCAGGCATAGCTAAATAGAAATTGGTATTGCCATCAGCCATAACTCTCACCCGATCGCCAAAAACTTCTTTTACCCATCCGTATCTAGAAAATCCGGATTTCATTCTAATTCGGACCCTGTCATCAACTTCTATTTTCTTTCCCTCGTTGTCTAATGTCATAATCCCAATCCTCCTTTTCAAAATTAAAAGAACTAATTTCTTCTAATTTGGATATTAGGTTATGTTAATATCTTTGTCAACTAATCTTAATGTAAATTAAACCCTTGGGAAAAGCGCTTGGATTTTTCCGGTTTTTAAAATTTGAGAAATTTTTTCTGAAGTTTCAGGCAAAAAAGGAGTAATGGCTTTGCCAATTTCTGAAATCAAACCTAAAAGTTCTGATAAATCTTTTTTAGCTTGTTCTGGGTTTGTTTTCACTAAATCCCATAATTTTTTCTTTTCAATAAATTTATCCGCCCAATTAATCTGTTTCCAAACTTCGTCTAAAATTTCTTTTAATTTAAATTCTTGAAAAAGTTTATCCAGATCTTTAATCCGGATTTTGCCGGCGGCGTTCGGCGCGGTGACTGGCTGAAGGCCAATTTTTTGGCTCAATCCAATCACTCGACCAACCAAGTTCCCCAAGCCATTAGCCAAATCAGCATTATATTTTTCAGTTAATTTTTGCCAGGAAATATCACCGTCTTTACCATAAGATAAAGAAGAGATTAATAAATACCTTGTTCCGTCAACACCAAACTTATCAACCATTTGTTCGGGCCAAATAACATTTCCTAAGGACTTGCTCATTTTCTGCCCGTTTATTGTGAAAAAGCCGTGAATAAACAATTTTTTTGGCAAAGATATTCCTAAGGCCAGAAGTATTCCCGGCCAAATCGTTGAATGTACCCTTAAAATATCCTTAGCCATCAATTGAACGTCTGGCGGCCATAAATCAGGTAATTTCTTACTATCGCCCTCCCAACAAAGACCAGTAAGGTAGTTCAAAAAAGCGTCTAACCAAACATAACAGGTATGCGATTTGTCAAATGGCAAAGAGATGCCCCATTGAACATTTTTTCTAGAGATAGACACATCTTGTAATTTTTCATTTTTAAAAAAGCTAATCATTTCATTTTTTCGGCTCTCGGGCTCAATAATAAAAATATTATTAATAATTTTATCTAATAATTCCTTTTGAAATTGAGACAATTTAAAAAAATAGCATTCTTCAGACATTATTTCCGGTTCCTTCTGATGCTCTGGACATTTACCATTGATAAGCTGATTTTTTGTCTTATACTGCTCACACTCAACGCAATAAAGGCCTTGATATTGACCCTTGTAAATAAACTTTTTATCCCATAATATCTGTAAAACTTTTTGAACAGCTTTCTCATGCTCCTTATCAGTGGTTCTCAAAAAACCATTATTAGAGATATTTAACTGCTGCCAAGCTTTTTTAAAACTCTCTGCTTGCTTATCACAAAACCCTTGAGGAGATTTCCCGGATTTTTCAGCTGCCTGACTAACTTTTTGACCATGTTCGTCCAGACCAGTTAAAAAAAATGTTTTATCTCCAATTAAACGGTGATAACGAGCAAAAACATCGGCTGCGATAGTCGTATAAGCATGGCCGCAATGGGCCTTATCATTAACATAATAAATTGGCGTTGTGATATAAAACTTTTTCATAATTTTACGATTTTAGTATAATATTTTATCCTTCACTTGACAATATTCTTGAAATGAATAAAATAAAATTATCAGGTCTCTCCGCGATCACCCCCCACGATCTTAACGGAGAGACAGGCGGCAAGGCCCTTTTCCAAAAGGAAGATTAGACAGTGGCTTGAGGTTATAGGGTCTTGCCGCTGTTTTTTATTTCCTAACAATCACCACAAACTCCCATTTTGATAGATGTTCTTCTATTTCCCCAATAACCTGCTTAATGTTTCCTCTATAAACTGTTTCAAACTTCTTGGTCATTCCCCGATAAACAACTATCTCCAGCTTTTTATCCATATCTTCTAACTATTTTAAGCTCTCAATAATTCTATAAGGAGATTCGTAAAAAAACAAGGTATCTTCACACAAAATTAAATCAACCCTTTTAAGGGTTTCCAATGCTCTTTCTGAAATATCTTTTAAGCTCCCAACAAGGGTGGCGACAATAAAGAGAATAGACATGGAATTTTTCAATCATCAATTAATTTATAACCCTCTTGGAGTGATTCTTTTACGAGCGGGGCAGCCACGTCTCTACTCTCTTTCCTCTTTTTCAAAAAATCCTTTAAAAAACCGAATACAATAGCAAATAAAGGAACTGCCAAAACTGCTCCTAAGAATCCCCACATCTTGGCGCCTACAACCAAAGCAATCAAAACCAGGGCTGGTGAAATTCCAATTATTTTTTTAGATACAGCTGGTGTAATAAAATTACCTTCCAACTGCTGAATAATAATAAATGCTCCGACTATAAACAGGGCTTTAGTAAAAGAACTTAAGGCGACAATAATAAAAATAATAATGCCAATAACAATTGGCCCTATTATAGGAACAAAATTAAATATAGCAGCAAGAAAAGCTAAGAAAAAAGGGTATTTTATTTGAAATATCAAAAAAGTAAGCAAGGAGGCTAATCCAACAAATAAACAGGCTATTACCCTGGTTAAAAACCAGAGGTTGACTCTTTTCTGGGTTTTTTTCCAAATGCTCAAAGCAGTAGATTCGTGTTCTTTTGGGAAAAAAAGGGCAAAACCTTCCTGAACTGATTTTTTCTCCAAAGAAAGAAAAATAGCTAATGTAATTACAAAAAGAGTTGAAAAGATTCCTCCAAAAATAACAAAGAGGGTATTAAAAACATTGGAAGCCATTTTCTCCAAAACACTGTTTATCTCTACCATAAATTGTTCAGCACTGTCAAAGCCCTGAATTTTTAAATTTTTCAAAGAAGGAATTATTTTCTCAAAATATTCGGGTAAGTTTTCTGAAAATTGCTGAATTTCCTCAGAAAACATAGGAACAATAGAATAAACAGACATACTTATTATTCCAAAAATCCCAAGATAAACAAAAATTACCGCTAAAGCTCTTGGAATTTTGAATTTCTGAAAAAAATCAATAATCGGATTAAATAAAATGGAAATTATCAATGCAAAAACAAACCAAATAATAATCTCTTTGATTGAAAAAAGAACATAAAGACAAACAACAGTAATAGCAATTTTAATAATCGTTTTCCATGTTATGTCTAATAGTTTTTCATTGTTCATAAAATTATAGTTTCAGCAACTGCTGAAACTTTTCTTTATTTTTAAACGGTCCTATCAATGCTAAATTCAGCTTCCGTTCCTGAAAAAGGTTTTTGGCAATTTTTAAAATATCATTGGCTTTTACCCTGTCAATCTTTTTAAGAATTTCCTCCGGGCTTAAAATTTCATTTTTCAAAAGCTCTTGTAAGCTGTAAAATGAAGCCTGGGCATCAGAGGACTCAAGAGATAAAGCTGTTTTCCCCTTAATAAAGTCTTTAGCTTTTTTTAATTCTTTGGGAGAAACTTTTTCTATAGAGATTTTTTTGTACTCCTCTAAAATTCCCTTAATAGATTTCTCGACTAATTTATTTGCTACACCAGCGCATGTTGCAAAATATCCAGTATCAGTATCAGCACTAACATCCGTCTTGATATAAT
>Ga0315548_1002783_pt1 | contig 13448 bp, 9 predicted proteins | sample SalMarSW160110MG_2_FD_202540 | JGI IMG/M metagenome (GOLD analysis project Ga0315548, IMG submission 202540) | Salt marsh sediment microbial communities from the Plum Island Ecosystem LTER, Massachusetts, United States - Salt Marsh Sediment SW1601-110 ... | reverse complement strand
TAATTTCTATCGCCGGCACTTTCTTGATCCACCCTACCAGCTCTTTTGCAACATCAACAATACTGTCACCACCACAAGCAACGACGCAAGGCCCACTAAACAGTACCACTGCAGCTTCCATCTGCTGGTTGTGTAATACTTTTTTGAACAGTGAATTCTTGACCACTGATAATCTAATGTTTTTTGCTTTAAGCTCGCCACGCATTAGATTATTGTCAACTCCGCCAACACCTTTGGTACTAACAACCAGAAAGTCCTTGATGCCCTCGTCGGCAACCCTCTTTTCCAGCTCTGCCTGCACCAATTCTTTTACATATCTGCTCATATTATTACCTAATCAAACAGGACAACACTTAGTCATAAAAGAACTCATAATCGATGTTCTCCGTCTTCACAAACTAACCATTATGCCGGGGCTCATTGTCGCAGAGATACACATTTTTTTGATATATGTACCTTTTGCCGACGATGGTTTTATCTTTTTAATGTGTGAGACGAACGCCTCGATATTCTCTATCAACTTTTCTTTCTCAAAGCTCTGCTTGCCGACCGTTACGTGGACATTGCTTCCCGCATCATTTCTAAACTCGATTTTGCCTGCGGCAAATTCAGCCACTGCGGTAGCTACATCGGCAGTTACGGTTCCGTTTTTAGGCGAAGGCATCTTGCCGACGGGTCCAAGAGTTCGGCCGAGCTTGCCTACTTTACCCATCACCTTCGGTGAGGCGACAGCCACATCAAAATCTGACCAGCCATCCAAAATCTTTTTTATCAGTTCATCACAACCAGCCTCAATAGCACCGGCTTTTTGGGCTGCTTCGACCTCTAAATCCTCACAGAAAGCGACGACTTTTTTCTGCTTACCAACTCCGTGAGGCAAAGATATTGAGCCACGAACCGTCTGGTCCGCCTGCTTCGGGTCGATACCAAGATGCAGAACACATTCTATGCTCTGGTCAAATTTGACAGACTTAAAGCTCTTAACTTTCTCCACCGCCTCAGCCAGCGGTATCGGCTCCTTGCTCACCTGCTGAGACTCCTTCTTATATCTTTTGCTTCTAAATCCCATATCCCTGTCAATCATCAAAAAACATCACTCAGTTATTTCTATACCCATACTTTGTGCGGTGCCTCTTATAATCTTCTTGGCGTTTTCCAAATCGTATGCGTTTAAATCTTTGAATTTAGTCTCGGTGATTTTACGCAGTTGCTCAGTGGTAATCTTTCCGACTTTTTCTTTATTTGGAACGCCGCTTCCTTTTGCTATTTCAGCTGCCTGTTTCAGCAGTACTGCCGCAGGGGGACTTTTAACCTCAAAGGTGAAACTTTTGTCCTTATAGACGCTTATCACAACCGGCACAGTCGTTCCATTAAGTTCTTTTGTTCGTTCATTGAACTGTGAAACGAACTGCCCGATATTAACACCGTGCTGCCCTAAGGCCGGTCCTACTGGTGGTGCCGGTGTCGCCTGTCCGCCGGGCGCCTGCAATTTAATCTTTACTACTACTACCTTAGCCATAATTTGTCATCTCGTAACCATTGTTCGAGGCTCGGACTAAAATTACAATTTTTCAATCTGCCAGTACTCTATATCCAATGGTGTACTCCTGCCGAATATCGTAACAATCACCTTTACAATCCCACGCTCAGGGTCAATCTCATCAACTACGCCTTCAAAGTTCTCAAAGGCACCTTCTCGAATTTTAATCATATCGCCTTTTTTGAATTCGACTTTGATGCTCGGCGCTTCCTCCGGCTTTTCCGCCTCCAAAAGCATCTTTGCCGCATCCGTGTCCCGCATCGGAGTAGGGACTCCTTCTGTGCCGATAAAATCCCCGACACCAGAGGTTCCTTTAATCATAAACCAGACCCTTTCCGGAACCCGGCCGTCTGCGGTCGGCTCCATCTCCATAAAAACATAACCGGGATACAGTTTACGCTTGTGGATAGTTTGCCTGCTGCCGCGAATACGCTTAATCCGTTCCACAGGAACCTCTACTCTGCCAATAGTATCAGTTAAATTCTCCTGCTGCACTTTCTGCACAAGGGCTTCTTTGACCTGCAATTCCTTATTTGCCGCTACTCGTAAAACGTACCACTGCATATCAATATCCTTCGAAAACACAACCAAGCCTGTCCCGAGCGAAGTCGAGGGGATGGCCGTGCCACGATGTTAGCCTAAAAGCCACATAAACAACCGTGCGAAAATTAAATCTGTGAACCCAAGGAGACCGGCCATAATTATCACAACCACCACAACAACAACAGTCGAAACTATTATTTCCTGTCTACTTGACCAGCTAACCTTCTTCATCTCACCTTCAGCAGCAATGAGAAAATCAGCTGTTGTAGGTTTATTTATCAACCAAAAAATCAAAAGTGCCAACCCAACAAATAATCCGACAGGCACCATAGTTTCAATCCACAACCCAAGGTCGGTGGCATCCAATTTCTTGTAAAGCTGTAAACAGCCCAATGCCACAACTATCGCTGCTCCAAAAGCACTGCAGAGTCTTGTATATTTGCCCTGGCCGCGTTTATAAATACCAAAAATCATTATCTTGTCTCCCGTCCTGGGCCTATCTGTGGCACGGCCATCCCCTCGACTTCGCTCGGGACAGGCTTGGCCGTGTTTTTCACGGGCTGGAAGCCCGTGCTACAACCACGAGATACGATATTAGCAGGCCAGGAGGGAATTGAACCCCCAACCTTCGGTTTTGGAGACCGACGCTCTGCCAATTGAGCTACTGGCCTATTTCTTCTACCGTTATTAGCTCAAGATAAAAACAGTCCTATTTACGACGTATATTATGAACAGTATGCTTACGTTCGTTTTTACAAAATTTCTTCAACTTCAATTTCGGTGTGCCTTCTGCGACACTAACACTTGTGCGATAGTTTCTATGGCTGCACTGGCTACACTCAAGCCAGACATACTCTCTTTTACTTTTCTTTTTAGCCATAAAATCGACGAACAACAAAATGCGTTCAAGAAACTGCAAGCATCTGCTTAACCTGCTGATGCCCATCCGGATACATCTCGCCAGTGCAGGCACCTGAGCTTTTTGTTCAATAGTTTTTCAGAGATGCTTATTCAAGTATCTTCGTTACAACACCAGCTCCGACTGTCCGACCGCCTTCACGAATGGCAAAGCGGAGGCCATCTTCCATAGCAATTGGCGAAATAATCTCCACCTCCATCGTTATATTATCACCCGGCATACACATCTCAGCACTTTTGCCTTCTCTGCTCATTAACGCATTAACTCCGCCAGTGACATCGGTTGTCCTGAAATAAAATTGCGGCTTGTACCCCGCGAAGAACGGTGTGTGACGACCACCTTCTTCCTTCGTCAGGACATAAACCTCAGCATAAAACTTGGTATGGGGAGTTATACTGCCTGGTGCCGCCACAACCTGCCCTCGTTCCAAATCTTTCTTTTCCACACCTCGCAAAAGCACGCCAATATTGTCTCCGGCCTGTCCTTCATCGAGTGTTTTATTAAACATTTCTACGCCGGTAACTACGGTCTTTCGTGTATCTTTTAACCCGATAATTTCAATATCATCACCGACATGGACTTTACCACGGTCAACTCGGCCGGTTCCGACTGTTCCTCGCCCCTTTATGCTGAAAACGTCCTCTATCGGCATTAAAAACGGCTTATCAACATCTCGAACAGGAACCGGGATATATTCATCCATGACTTTGAGCAGCTCAATGATAGGTTGGCAGTTGGGGTCGTCAATGCTTTCGGCTCTCATCGCCTTGAGGGCACAACCCCGGATTATCGGCGTTTCATCTCCAGGAAACTCATATTTGTTCAGCAATTCTCTTATCTCCAATTCAACTAATTCTATTAATTCAGGGTCATCAACAAGGTCTATCTTGTTCAAGAAGACCACAATTTTCGGAACGTTGACCTGACGGGCAAGAAGAATGTGCTCGCGGGTTTGAGGCATAGGACCATCTGCTGCGCTGACGACAAGAATTGTCCCGTCCATTTGCGCTGCTCCGGTTATCATGTTTTTGACGTAGTCGGCGTGACCTGGGCAATCGATATGTGCATAGTGCCGATTCTTCGTCACATATTCAACGTGCGCTGTGGCAATGGTCAAAATTTTTGTTTCGTCACGTCGGCCCTGAGCTTCTGATGCCTTAGCGATTTCATCGTAGGATTTGAACTTGCAGAGTCCTTCGAACTCCATTACTTTTGTCATCGCTGCCGTCAATGTCGTTTTTCCGTGGTCCACGTGACCAATTGTTCCAACATTTACATGTGGTTTTGTCCGCTCAAATACTGCCTTAGCCATCTTAATATAAACCTCCAATGTGCCAGGTTAATATTTATATTCCTGTTCTAACCTTAGAAAACAATCTTCAAACCTTATATAAGCTCGAAGCCAAGACCATCAATACCCCGCAACAACAAATGGCGCGAGATAAAACGCTTTGGCTGCGCGATAGGCCTTCTTGACTTGGCCTGCTTTCATTTAGCTGCTGATGGGACTTGGACCCATGACCTCGTCCTTACCAAGGACGCGCTCTACCAACTGAGCTACAGCAGCGATACAACAATCACCTTTCGCCACTCTGGTGATAAAGGCAGAAAAAACTAATTTCTTTTATCCAGACCGATTCTGGAAATAAATAGTCCTCTCACTTCGTCCTGCCACTATAGAAACATACACACATGATACAGGAGAAAAATAATATAAATCAGTTTTTAATATAAACCAGCCAATGTACAAGAATAACCGTAATAACGCAAATACAAAAAACAAAAAAATTGTAAAAAAACTTAAAAAAACGAAAATCTTTAGTTTTTTTTATCTTTTCTGCAAAAAATCTTATACAAGCCACTTTTACCACATCGTACAAATACCCAGCTTGACTATAAAATAAATGGCGGTTAATTACTGCGTTTCTCGTTTTTGCCCGAGTCGTTGGCTTTGCTTATGCGGTTAATCCAGCTCCTTTTCAACTCTTCCCACATAGGTCTGCCCTCAGTCGGCTTTATCTCAGCAAGAAGTGCTTCTAACACTGTGTTAGGGTCGGTTCCGGCGGGTGGACTGCTTATATAATCATCAATTGCGCCTATAACTACACTATTGGGTTCCAAGTCTTTTTCCAGCAGGCAATTCTCCACTAATTTTGCAGCGAGCTCTACTTTTGACCACTTCAGATATACACTCAGCAGGTCCGGTAAAATCGCCATTTTTTCCTCAGAACCCTCGGCAGCTTCGTACAGCATTCCCAAACAATCTGCTGCTCGTTCAAAATGACCTGTTTTAACATAGAGCTTGGCCAATCTCTGTCTAACGCTTTTGACCATTTTGGGTTTATTTTCACCGATTGCCCTTTGCCCTGCTATCTCAAGGAAGGATATTTTCTGCTCATCAGACAACTCGGTTTTGCTGTCTTGTGAGACGAGTCTATCAATCCATTCGCTCAAGATGCCGGTTTCAGAGCGTCTGAATATTTTGAGCATTGCCTGCCAGGCCGGCTCACTCTCGGCGTTTGACCCTATTTTTTCTGCCAGCCATGCTAAATCATCTTTACCGCCGACCTCGCCGGCAAGGTCTATCAGTTTCTCCCTTATTAGGACACTCGGGTCATTGGCGAAATCTTTTCTCAATCTTTCGAGGGTCTGTGTCTTGTCAATATAAATAAGGCCGTCTACCGCTGCTTCCCGAACCAAATTTGTTTTGTTACTTATTGATTCTTCAAATAAAGGCTTAAAACGTTTTTTCGATTGAGCGTTGTGAATACTCTGGGGGGCACACAGCCCTGCCATTGCGCTAAGTAATTCTGCACGCAGGGTCCCGTCGATATCACCCTGTTGATACCTTTGCACAAGAAGCGCAAGATATCTATCAACTTCAGAGGTTGTTAAATCATTCTGCTCAAGCAGCTTTTTCATAATTTCGGCGCCTTTTTGCGCCTTTTCAGGGTTCTGCTCAGCAAGATACTTTACCGCCCACTCCAGAGCCTGCTTTCTTATCTCGGCAGGAATCTTGGTCGTTGGATTAGGTACAAAGGCATAGCCAAGCGCAACTAACATCTCCATTTTGACCTCATCGTCCTGTTCCACCTCGAGCTGGGAGAGCAAATGTTCTGCCGAATTCAACTCTCCCATCAAAGATAACAGCCGGGCAGTTTTCAGACGAACATTTCTATCCGGATCTGAAATTAAATTAACCAGAATAGGCCCCAGTTCAGTTGGCAATTCCGACTTTCCTGGTGCTACTCGCCATTGATGAACCTTCTCAAGCGTCCACAACCTCACTTCCGCTTTCGGACTTTGCAGATATTCAGCCAGGAACTTACCTTTTGCTACATCATCGCTTATACCATCGTACCACTTGCCCAACGCTGTTAAATAAAGTCCCTGCAACAGGTTCAATTCGATTTTCATCTCGCGCAGCTGTTGTTGCTGACGAGTTACCCAATTCCGAAAAAATCCTTCCGGACCTTCTCTTCGAAGCTTCTCTACGGCCTTTTTACGAGATTCAGGTGATTTTCCTGCCTGTATTCCCATAGAAGCAAGTGCCCTCTCCGCTGCGGCAGATACCTGTTGCTCAGGATCGTCAAGTAAACTGATAAGTTTAATCGCCACCCCCATACCAGGATGCAGCTGGAATGCATATATCGCATTCAATCTGGTTCTAACTGCAAGTGTTGGGTCTCTTATCAGTTTTTCAATCGGCTCTGATATTTGTTCGTACCCGAATATCAAAGTCGCTTCAGCGGCCAATTTAGCTGTAGCAGGGTCATCGATGGTCAATATATCAAGCAGGGGCTGGATAAAGTCTTCCTTATTCTTTATGGGTTCCGGCCCCACCCTTGCTTGACTCAATGCCTTGCATACTGCCACCCGTGCAGCGATATTTTCGGATTGCCTTAGGGCATCGAGTAGAATCTTCCTTGCCAGCGGATTTTCGTCAAACAGCATTACTGTGGCTGCATCTATGCGTATCTGTTCATTTTTGCCTTCCAGCAAAGTGCTCTTATAGATTTTCAATTCCTTGTCAACTTCGGCCTCTGCGGTTTCTCCATCAGCCGGCAAAGCCGGCTTATTCTGACCAACAATGGCCTGTTGGCATCCCATTAACAACAAAAATATTACAATATATGCACGTTTTATGCTCATTCTAATGGCCTTATGCAATACCCTAACCATCAATTTAGCCGTCATAATAATCTTACAATCCAACCAAGTCAAGCCCGTTAGCCCTATGGACTCCTTGCGGAGAAAACTCGGGCGGGGCTTTGACCCACTTCGCTATGTATTTTTACACCGCCCACTCGTCGCGATGCGCCGCAGCGGAAAGAACTGAGCTTTCTTCTAACGGTGTCAACTCTTGCTTCTCGACGAGTATCCAGTCTACGGTCTTGGGTGATATCTCTTGTGAATCTTTCGCAGTCTCTCATGGTCAACATGCGTATAAATCTGCGTAGTGGCTATATCCACATGACCGAGCATTTCCTGAATGCTTCGCAAATCAGCCCCGCCGGTCAATAGATGCGTTGCAAAGCAATGTCTCAATGTATGCACAGTTAAGTTCTTCGGCATACCTGCACGAATTGCATACTTTTTAACCAATCTCCAGATTTCAATACGGCTCATAGCCCTGCCTGTTCGGGAAAGCAGAAGAAAATCTTCACTAAACGTCTTGGCTAATCTGGGCCGTAAGTTTTGAAGGTACTCCATTGTTGCAGCGACAGCGGCCTTGCCAAGCGGGATTATCCGCTCACGGTTGCCTTTGCCCAGACATCGCAGGTAACCAATATCAAAATTCAAATCGCTTATTTTCAATCCTGCTACTTCGCTGGCTCGTATCCCCGTGGCATAGAGCAATTCAAGCATCGCCTTGTCACGAAGGTAAAACGGCTCGGAGGCGTCCGGGGCCTCTAAAAGTTTGACAATCTGCTGTTTGCTGCAGACGGTTGGCAATCTCTGCCAGAGCTTTGGCCCATCGAGGACCGTGGTAAAGTCATCTTTGACAAAGCCGATAAGTTTGCCAAACCTCAGGAACATCTTTATAGCAACAAGGCAGCGCTTAACTGAGCTTTCGCTCCTTTCATTTTTGGAAAGAACCTGCAAATAGTTTTGGATAAGGCCTGGCTGTATCTGCTGCGGCCGGTGAATCTTGTTGAATTTGCAGAATTTTAGAAAGCTTTTCAAATCACGACCGTAGCCCAAAATGGTATTATCCGACAGGCCCGCCTCAACCCTCAGATAGTCGAGAAAGTCTTTGACGTTATGCCCTAACGGCAGAGATGACAATTGTTCATTAACGGACTGTACCTGCACCGTGGTCATTCTCGTGGCTCAATTCTTGACGAGTATAGAGTATACAGCATGGAGTATCAAGTTTAATATCGGCCTTACAGCAACTTAATCTTTACCCCGTTAGAAATTTTTCCCTGTCGTTTTATATGTTGGCTGCGCCTGTAAAAAATCCACCTATGTCGGGTATTCATACAGAGCTTCTAACGGGGTTTAGTTGCCGCTCAAAACTCCAAAATAATCCGGCTGTTATTACAGAATTTCTCCTCGCCAATTGTCTTTTCAGGTTTCAGTCCTGACAGCCGAGGCGTTGTTATTGACTCACCCCACGGAGGCAATGGCCGACAAATGTACCTCATCAACATCAGCAAAATTATAGGTTAAGATTGCTTTTGTTTACATCTTTTGCAAAAGTCTACTACTCTGTCAGGGTTCAATTGATGAATGTCATTGCAAACCCCCACCATGGGATTATACGCAAGGCCTGCGATTAACGGTTATAAAGCTCAAACGGCTCGAACAGACCGTAGCCAACGGTATGATATTGTTTGCCGGCAGGTGGTCCGGTCGAGGGTGCTCTTCTAAACGAATCAGGCCCGGCATAACCTAATGGCGGACGGCCGTGATGCGGGCCGAGAGTATTTTTCAAAGTGCCTGTCACTATAACTTTGATTTCGTTCGTACCTTTGTTAATATACTCTGTAACATCACACTGCCAGGGCTGATGATAAATACACCCGGCTGAGCTGTCATTAACAACAACCTCAGCTACACTTCCATACCAATCACTCAATTGAACAAAATATCGCCCCGTGGGCTTGGAAATATTAAACCTCTGAGTATAACAAACACCCTGTGCGTAGAACTGATGACCCTGTTTATTCCACGGTCCCAGTTTTAACGGTTCATCCGGCACGATGACAAATCCTGCATCCTCTGCTTTAACGATAAAGCCACCAAGAACGTAAGCAGCTGCTATTTCGTGATATACTGTAAATGGTGTCGCCTTAATGACAACTTTGTTTTCGCCTCTCTTAGCTGCTGAGGTAATGTCGATTTTACCAAACGACTTATCAATCCACCAGGAACCTGCTTCTGCAGTAACCGATTTTGCATTGCAGGTGATTGTGTACAGGTCAGGCCTTTCAATAACTATATACAGTGGCTTAGGTACCTTCTTTTTGATAGTGAAACGATACACAGCATCAAAGCCGCTGTCCGGAGCGAACTTTTTGCTAATCAGCTCATCACGAAACTGCACAGCATGGTCCCAGGGATTGTTCCACAAACCGTGTTTGACAAAGGCCATTCGAGCTGCTCTATGATAGTATATCTGCTGCATCGTTTCCTTACCGAAGGACAAATCAAGATAATCGAGCGTCAGAACATTCGGTGCGATACGCCTGATTTGAAGCTCTCCTTCAGGCCGAATTTTCGATGATTCAACTGTAAGCTGCGGCGCTGCCGGCGCCGATTTGTCAGAGAGAAACAACAGCAAACTCCCACATGGAGCTAATTCAAAATCCAGATTTATGCCATCGGCAACTTTCTTAAACGAACAGGGCCAAATCTCACCCGTCTGAGGATTCCACTGCTCGGCACTTTGAGCAGAAGATTCTATGACACCATTGCACGATTGATTAATATTCGTGTTGGTAACAAAAACGAGCTGACCATCTTCAAGTATGCGACGATGATGCAGCAAAAAACCCCTGTTGGGGTCATTGGAACGGACAGCAAAACCATTTTCTGAGTGCTGCAGTAAAATTTTTGGCAGCTCTGTCGAATCGGCCTGCCGCCAGTGTGAATTCTTTGAGGCATTTTTGCAGCGGTCCGAAATAACCCCATCCATGCGCTCGGCAGCTGGGCCGCAACAAATGACTTTGCCTGCCTGCCCGAGATACTCTTCAATGAGTTCTATAGTTTTTATGTTGAGGTTCTCCGTCATCGGCGGCAAAACGACAATCGAATATCGGCGGTGACCAACTACGAACTTGCCATCCTGCACCGACCCGTGCCGAGTGATGATATCTTCACAGCCGATATCAAATTCGACCTGGTTTCCCACAAGAGTTACTACTAACTTTTGAAATACGCTTCCGATTTTATCAAGCTCACGTCTGGTGGTCTGGTCCTGCTGATACATCCACGCGGTTGTTGTCGGTTCGATAACCAAAATTTCATTTACCTGCTCACCGGCAGACATAGCCGCTGACAGCCGGGTAAAGTAACTAACCAGAACGTGATAACTCCCCCACCAAGGCTCATGATATGAAAAAGACTGCGGATAATCGGCCTTTCTGGCGCCGCGAATACTCACATGTGAAAGGTGCTCAGTGAGACTGTTAACGCCGAGAACAAAAAGCCAGTCGCCGATTCGCTTCATATCCTCGAAGCGCAGGTCCCAGCCGCCACCACCGTAGGCCTCGCACAATGAACGTTTTCTGCCGAGCTGATTTGCCACACTGGCCAGTTCCATCACGGAACGAATATTGCCAAACTGCGAATGCACATCCTGACTATACTGGTTAAACAGAATATCGACGCCCGGCCTGTGCTGCCAGGCACTTAAGGCCATATTATCAGAAACCCTCGTACATCCGGGCCATTCATGCTCCCAATAATGACCTGTAAACTCAAGGCCCAGCTTTTCACAATACTCATAATATGGCTTTGCCCAGCGCTCGATGAATAAATCAAGCAGAACCTGAAAATAGTTATGCCGCAGGCGCTTAAAATCACCAATTGGTCTTACCAAACAGGGCAGATGCTCAATGAGTGAATAACCCCATTTTTTCTCAAATACTTCAGGTAAATCATCCGTCCAATGACACTCACCGACATATCCAAGACGTGGCTCATCAGCAAATATACCCGGTATGCGTTTGCCAAATTCACTGCCAAATTCCCGTTGATACCGATTAAGGGTAATCTCAAGAAATTTCTGCGTCACGCCGGGCTTTAGCAAATCCACATAAAATTTGCCCCCAAACCAGGGGGATTTTTCCGCAAGCTTTATCGAGACAATAAGGTAATCCGACTCGTCGGACGAGTCCGATTCTTCCAGCTGCTCACCTGCTCGCGCCTTGTCTGTAACATTTTCATAACTATCATCACCAAGACGAAAGACGGCCAGCACATTATCATTTATTCTGTCAACCGTTCTGGTCTTAGTAAATATCAGTCCTTTGGCTCGGGACTCGGGCATTGCCTCAGGGACAAATCCACCCGCAAAACCCGAAGGGTAGGAGTTTTCATCGTAAATCCATAAGTTCATTTCGAGCCGCTTCGCCTCTTTTAGGGCAATTTTCCACAGCCGAAACCACTGCTCCGATAGATAAGGCGTCATCAGTCCCGGCCGAGGATGTACAAATGCCTGCTTGACTTTCTGGGAAGCCATATCATTTAAGGTAGAGATAACTAGCTCCTCGGTCATCATATCGTTCCACACCCACAAAGGGGCGGAACTGTAACGACAGGCAGGATTTTTAAACATCTCCCGAACCTCCATCGACTGAATAGCCACAACAGGACTTACGGCAAAAACCACAAAACCTATAACTAAAATGACCATCCTGAACACTTTAGGTAAATTGTACCTCATAAAAAACTCCAGCTCGTCACGGCGGCTCGTCTCGGCGCTCGTCTCGGCGGAGCGAGCCGTAGCCGGGTAGGCCCTGCTCGTCAAGGCGGAGCTTGCCGTAGCCTGGCCGTAGTCCCGAAAATAAAGCAGAGAAACACCCCGGAAATTGATATTCTGGTTCTAAAATGCAATAAGATTGTTAAGTTTAAAAAATGTCGAGATAAGTATTAATTTCCCAACTGGTGACCTGCTTTTTGAATTCGTCCCACTCTTTGGTTTTTACGTCTATGTATCTTTCAAACAGATGCCGGCCGAGAATTTCCTGCAGAACTTTGTCCTGTTTCAGAGCATCGAGGGCTTCAGCTAACGATGTTGGCAAAAGGTCGATATTTTTCTGCAATAAGCTTTCGCTATCAAGCTCGTAGATATTTTCTTCGACCGGCTCAGGGGGCTGCAGGTTATTTTTTATTCCATCCAGCCCCGCCTTTAACATAACAGCAAATGCCAGATATGGATTGCAGGACGGGTCCGGACATCGCAGCTCGATTCGGGCGGCTTGCGGTTTGGCTTTGAACCATTTGGGAACCCTCACAAGGGCCGAGCGATTCATACCAGCCCAGGTAACATAAACCGGCGCCTCGAAACCAGAAACCAGTCGCTTGTACGAGTTTACAGTTGGGCAGAGAATTGCACACATTGCGTCGATGTGCTTTATCTGGCCGGCAATAAAATTAAAGGCAATTTTCGACAGATTATATTTGTGGTCTTTGTCATAAAAGGCGTTTGCCTTTGCTTTGATGTCAAACAAGCTCTGGTGAACGTGCATCCCTGAGCCGGGCTTACCCATCTCCGGCTTTGCCATAAAGGTAGCATGTAAATTGTGCATTTGGGCGATTTTCTTTGCACAATATTTCAGCGTTAGCACCTTGTCGGCTATGTCTAAACAATTGCCGTAACGAAAGTCAATTTCGTACTGGCCAAGACCAACCTCATGGTGAGAAGCCTCGACCTTAATTGCAAAATTCTCAAGTGCTGCGACTATCTTTTTTATGACCTTGTATCCTTCATGCGAAGAAAGGTCAAAATAGCTGCTGTAATCTATAGGGGCGGTTCTGTTTTCAGTATCAACCCTGAACAGATAAAATTCCGGCTCCGGCCCGACATTATACTCGAATCCTTGCTTTGCTGCTTCTGCAGCTGCCTGCTTGAGAATAAATCTGGGGTCTCCTTCGAAAGGTTTGCCATCCGCCCCGTAGATATCGCAGATAAATCTGGCTGTAACGCCATCCTGGGCCAGCCAGGGTACAACAGCGTAAGTTGCAGTATCGGGCTTTAGAAACAAATCGCTCTCCTGTATTCTTGCAAAGCCCTCTATCGAGGAGCCGTCGAACCAGACTCCATCAGCTAAGGCGTTTTCTAATTCTTCAACCGGCATAATCACCTCTTTTATAACGCCTAATAAGTCGGTAAATTGCAGGGTAATGAATTTTATATTGTCTTGTTTTACCTGCTCTAAAACCTTCTGAGTTTCCATTTAGCATCCTTTCCTACATATGCTATGGTTCTTAACC